>Ga0306921_10009778_pt1 | contig 10183 bp, 7 predicted proteins | sample sta12Cox44000080_FD_203760 | JGI IMG/M metagenome (GOLD analysis project Ga0306921, IMG submission 203760) | Lab enrichment of tropical soil microbial communities from Luquillo Experimental Forest, Puerto Rico - statoxic.12C.oxic.44.000.080 (v2)... | ecosystem: Environmental > Terrestrial > Soil...
CTCGTGAACGCTGCACTTATTCGGCGATCGTGGATCGACCGCCGCTTAAGCTGCCGAATCAGGCGCGCATCGTCGTCTGGACGATTGTCAATCTGGAATTTTGGTCGATCTCGCGCGCAATGGCTCGGCAGGTGCTGCCGGCGCCGACCGGCGAGGTCTTGGTTCCGGATGTCCCGAACTGGTCCTGGCACGAATACGGGATGCGAGTCGGGGTCTGGCGCTTCTTCGATCTTTTTGCGCGCCTGGGGATTCGACCGACGCTGTCGATCAACGCCCGCGTCTGTCGGGAATACCGCCGGGTAGCGCGGGCAGCGCGCGAGGCGGGCTGGGAATTCATGGGCCATGCCTGGGAGCAGATGCCGATCCACAAGGTCGATGATCAGGCCGAGATGATCACCCGATCGCTCGACACGCTGGCGCGTTTTGCCGGTACCCGCCCGGTCGGCTGGCTCGGCCCGGGACTGACTGAGACCTACGAGACGCCCGACCTGCTCGCCGCCGCTGGCATCAGATATATCGGTGACTGGGTTTACGACGACGAGCCGACCGAGATTCGGACGACCTACGGCCCGCTCATCACGTTGCCTTACTCGGTCGAGCTCAACGACATCCCGATGATGCTGGTCCAGCATCACGAATCGGCCTATTTCACGCAGCGCTGCATCGACAGCTTCGAGCGGCTCTATCGCGAAGGCGCCGAGCGGGCGAAGATCATGGCGATCGCGATCCATCCCTATATCAGCGGCCAGCCGCACCGAATCAAATATCTCGAAGCGGTCTACGAGTACATCAATCGCTACGACGACGTGCTGCACTGGAACGGGGTCGAGATTCTCGATTGGTATTTGGCAACCAAGGCAGAGCCGTGACTATCAGAGAAGGCGTCATGCTGCCGTCCGAGCGGCTCGATTTTTCGCCGATCGGCCAGCGGTCGAAGCTCGAATTGCCGGACGGCGCCAGATTGGCGGTTTGGGTCATCGTCAATGTCGAGGAGTGGGATCCAACCCAGCCGATGCCGCGCACCGTGCTGACGCCGCGGGCGGGCGCCGCGCCGATGCCCGACATCCCGAACTGGGCCTGGCACGAATACGGCAACCGGGTCGGGTATTGGCGCATGCTCGAGGTACTTGACGATTTCGGTATCCGTGCGGTCCTCGCGATCAACGGCTCGGCGATCCAACGATATGGGCCGATCGCCCGCGCCGCTCTCGAACGCGGGTGGGAGTTCATCGGCCATGGCTTTTCCCAACGGAGCATGCAAAAGGTCGCCGACGAGCGCGACGACATCTGTAGGACGGCGGCGGCGATTCGTGACTTTACCGGCAGGCCCCCGCGCGGCTGGCTCGGCCCCGGCTTGACCGAAACCTGGGAAACGCCGGACCTCCTGGTCGAGGAGGGGTTCGATTACGTCTGCGATTGGGTGCTCGACGACCAGCCTGTCCGGCTAAAGACCCGCACCAGGCCGATCGTCAATCTCCCTTACACGCAGGAATGCAACGATGTGGCGATGATGCTGATCCAGCATCATAAGGCCAGCGAATACTACGATCGCGCGATTGACCAGTTCGAGCAGCTCTATCACGATGCCGCCCAATCCGCCCGGGTCATGGCATTGGTGGTGCACCCCTACATCATGGGAGCGCCGCATCGGCTGCGATATTTTCGCGACGCGCTCACCCGCATCCGCGACCATTCGAACGTGCTATTCTGGACCGGCGAAGAGATCCTCGACTGGTACGTGGGGCAGCAGAGAACGGAGTGAGAGGCTAGTCCCACGCACTCATTCGAGCTGCCGTCAGAACCAGCGGGCCTTGTCGACGGGGTTGCGCAACGGCCGGCCGGCAAGGAAGCGCCGGCAATTGTCGAGAATAATTTCGTAGCGCCGGTCGTCGAGATAGGGGCCGTATCCCGCGGTATGCGGCGTCAGCATCACGCCCGGCATGGTCCACAACGGGTGACCGGGCGGCAGCGGCTCCTGCTCGAAGACGTCGAGACCGGCGCCGGCGATCTCACCAGCTTCGAGTGCGGCGGCGAGGTCGTCGAGCCGTGTTGTCATCCCGCGCCCGATATTGATGAAAAAGGCGGTTTTCTTCATCTCCTGAAACCGCGCGCGGTTCATGAAACCTTCGGTTTCCGGGGTGTGCGGCACGGTCAGGATCACGAAATCCGCCTGAGGCAACAACGCGTCGAGCTCATCGCCGCGATGTAATTCGGCCACTCCGGGCGGCATGTCGCGGCGGCGTTCATCGACGCCGACGACCCGCATGCCGAACGTTGCCGCGAGCCGGGCGATCTCGCTGCCGATCCCGCCAACGCCGACGACGAGTGCGGTCGCTTCGGGCAGATGAACGACCCCCGTGTTCTGCGGCAATTTCTTCCATTCGCGCCGCATCTGCTGCGGGATGTAGTGCTGCAGCCCGCGGGAAAAGGCCAGCACAAAGGCCATCACATGGGCGCCGATGTGATCGTTGTAGATCTCACGGAAATTTGTGATCTCGACCGGGTGAGCGATCAGCTCTGGGTAGTAGTAGCCCGCGGGAGGAGCCGCCTGCGGCGCCTGCAGCCAGCGCAATCGCCTGGCCTCGCGCAACAGGTCGGGCGGGATCGTGCCGAAGGCGGCGTCGGCATGGGCGATCACTCCCGCCGCGTGGGTGTGGTTTTCGGCGACGATGATTTTCATCTCGGGGCACGCGGCCGCGAGACGGGATCCCCATTCGCGCGTCGTGTCGGTCTGCGGCGGCAACATCACCAATTCGCTGGGCATCGAGAGATCCTCTCGGTTGAGCGGTTATTCGGCCAAAGCTAACACGGCCAGGGTGGAAAGGCGTATTTCGACGCGATAGGATTCTGAAACCACAACGCAAGAGGGACCGACGGATGGCGACGAGTACCGGGACCAACAGAAAGAAATTGCTATTGCCGACGACGATGTCCAAGGCCGGATGGGCGCTGGTCGAAGCGCGCGACGATGTCGAAGGGGTCTCGTTTGTCCCCACCGTGCCAAAGGCCGAATTGCACCGGCTGTTAGAGGATGTCGCCGGGGTGGCGCTCGGGGTGCAGCCGTTCAGCGATCCCGAGCTCGACGCGGCACCCGAGCTCGAGGTCGTCTCGCGCATCGGCGTCGGCTATGACGCCGTCGACGTTCCCGCGCTGACCCGCCGCAAGATCCCGTTGATGATCGGCGGCACCGCCAACTCGGTCAGCGTCGCCGAGGCCGGAGTCTTCCTGATCATGTCGTTGGCCCGCCGCGGGACCGCGATGGACACGCTCGTCAAGGAAGGCCGCTGGCAGGACCGTTACAAGGAGATGCCGGTCGATCTCTACGGCAAGACTGTGCTGATCATCGGCTTTGGCAAGATCGGCACGCGCGCCGCCAAGCGCTATGCGGCGATGGAGATGAACGTGCTGGTCTACGACCCTTATACTTATTCGGCGACGATCCACGGCATGGGCTACGAGCCGGTGGAGGACCTCGACGCGGCCGTCGCGCGTGCCGACTTCATCACGATCCATTGCCCGAAGACGCCGGAGACCGTCGGCCTGTTCAATGCGGCGCGGCTGGCGCACATGAAGCCAACCGCGTTTATCGTCAACACCGCGCGCGGGGGCATTATCGACGAGGCCGCACTCTACGCGGTGCTGAGCCAGAACCGGATCGCAGGTGCGGCACTCGACGTCTTCGACCAGGAGCCGACACCGAAGGACAATCCGCTCTTAACTCTGCCGAACTTTATCGCAGCACCGCATGTCGCCGGGGTCACTCGCGAGGCAGTCGACCGCATGGGCGTTGCCGCCGTGCAGAACATTTTGAGCGTTCTCGACGGTAAGCCGATCCGCGACAACGTCGTCAACAAGGAAGTGCTCGACTAGCCCAAATTCAGGGAAACTCGCAACCGGCCCCCGCTAGCGCGACAAGGCGCGCCCCGCATGACCCGGAATCAATGGCTTAGGCTGAGAATTCCCTAACTTAGCGAACAGGGAAATCGGCGCGTCGAACAGCGAATGTGATACGCCCGAACAGGGAACGCATTGCACGATTTGCGGCCGATCACGGAACCACCAGGGAAATCCGGAGCGAGGGGCGCTTGCCAAATCCTTGACTTCTCTTGCGCCTGCTGGCGGGATCGGCTGAGTTTGTGCGGAACACCCAGGAGGATCCGATGGCGCGCGCGAATAAGGTTCGGGAATTGTGGGCGGCCGGGAAACCGGTGATCAACAGCTGGTGCGGCATCCCAAGCAGTTTTTCGGCCGAGGTGATGGCCCATGCCGGCTGGGATTCTCTGGTCGTCGACATGCAGCACGGCATGATCGATTACCAGATGATGGTGACCATGCTGCAGGGCATCTCGACCACCGACACGACGCCGATGGTGCGGGTGCCGTGGAACGACCCGGCGCACATCCAGAAGGCGCTCGACGCCGGCGCATACGGCATCGTCTGCCCGATGATCAACAACCGTACGGAGGCCGAGAAATTTGTCGGCTCCATGCGCTACGCGCCGGTGGGCTATCGCAGCTCGGGGCCGATCCGCGCTGCGCTCTACGGCGGTGCGGATTATCACGCCAAAGCCAATGACATCATCGTCGCGTTCGGCATGATCGAGACCCAGGAAGCACTCGACAATCTCGACGACATTCTGTCGGTCAAGGGTCTCGACGCGGTCTATATCGGACCCTCGGATCTGTCGATCTCGCTCGGCTACTCGCCCGGCGGCGATAAGCCCGACGAGTGGATGATGACCGCGCTGAAGAAGGTGCTCGATGGCTGCAAGCGACACAAGGTCCAGCCTGGCATCCACTGTGGCGCACCGGCCTACGCCAAGAAGATGATCGAGATGGGCTTTACGTTCGTCACGGTCGGCGGCGACACGCGCTTTGTGACGATGGGCGGCCAGGCGGCAGTGGCAGAGATGCGCTCCGGCGGGCCGGCCAGATCCGCTCCCGGCAGCACCAGCCCCTATTGAGCGAGCGCCTCTCAAACAGCGAATTCCTGAGAAGCGCCGCGGTCTTGTTGCTGCTCGCCTTGGGTAGCGGCCTTTGCGACGGGGCGGCGCTCGCCCAAACGGGATTTGATTCCCCGGAGGTTCGTGCCACCGCGGATGTCGTGGTACCGGACCTGTTGCGCGGGCCGCATTACCAATTGGGCCCGACCGTCAGCACTTTTGCCTTTATGAACCACTATACGGTGACGTCGGACTATGGCCCGTTCACCGCCCCGAGCGACGCCCGGCTGCGTCGTCTGATCCGCGAGATCGCGGCGATCGCAGAATTGCAAAAGATCCACCGGAGCGACGCTTTCGCCAAGGCGACGGTCGAGGCCGGAAAAGGGGTAGTGAAAGGCGCGCAGCATTTGATCGAGGACCCGGTTGGCACGATCGGAGCAGTTCCGGAGGCGGTTTTCAGCGTCTTCGGACGCGTTTCCGAGTCGGCAAAACGGGGACGCCGAAGCCAATACGAGGATGGGGTGGCGCAAAACCTGCTCGCCGTGTCCAGCTTCAAGCGGGATTACGCAAAAAAGTTTGATGTCGATGTCTACTCCAGCAACGAGGTGCTGCAAAAAGAGCTGAACAGTGTCGCTTGGGCCTCCGCCGCCGGCAATCTGACCCTGAGCGCAGCCTCTATGGTGACCGGCGCGGCGGTGCTCCAAGCCGCGAGCGGCGTGCGCACGCTCGAACAGGCCAAGGACTTAGTCAATGCCTTGCCGCCAAGCGAGCTCTCCAAGCGAAACCGGGAGGCATTGCGCCACATGCGCGTGCCTGACCCTATCACTGATCGATTTCTCGAAAACCGCCTGCTTTCCCCCCGACACCAGACGATTATCATCGAGGCGATGAAAGCTCTAGGGGCCATCCCGGGTCGCTCGGCGTTCATCCAATACGCTGCGCGCGCCGACAGCGAAGAGGCCGCTCTACTGTTTCAAGAAATGGCGGAACTGCTTGCGGACTGTCATCGGTCGGTCGCTCCGATCCAGCGTCTCGACATCTATCTTAACGTCCCGGTCGCCTATACCGGTCAGGGATCAGCTGTAGTCCTGCTGCCGATCGATCGGCTTCTGTGGACTGAAAGAACCGCGGGGATTGCGACCAGCCTCGCCCGGACACTGCCCAAGCCGCAGCCGGTCCGAATCGAGGTCTGGATGACCGGCGACGCTTCGGATCGGGCCCGTGCGGAGCTGCAGCAGCTCGGCATCACCTTGGTCGAGTACGCTGAGCAGCGGCTTCCGCTGCTCGATTGAGCCGTCGTCGCTGAGGGACGGCTATCCTGCGTCGACTTCATCACTGACCGGCCGGGAAACCCGCCGACCTGGCGCGGGACGCGCTTCATTCAGGGAGGATCCGGGGGGCGTTAGTAGCTGCTTTCAGCGTTGCCGGCGTGACAGCGGCGCTCCACTTCTCGGGGCTCTCTAGTGCGCTCGCAATCGCGGCTTTACAGCGCTGACGCCAGTCGTATGCGGGATGACCCGGCCCACTGAAGCCGCCTGACCAGTGTTATCTCTCGGTGACCGATATAAGGGGGGGAAGCGCGATAAACCTCTCGCGATCGGGGAGCGATCGCGCTCAATTTGGAGATCCAGTCACATTTGGCACGATATTTCGATTGGTGTTAGGATGATCCTCGATCGGCGAGGCGGCGTGCCCGATGACGATGCAGGAAGAGGAACGCAGGTGACTGACCGAGCTCAATAAGACAATTTGCCCAAAAGGCTTTATAAAAAATCAATATAAAGAAGTAATGATGGGATGGCTTGATGGGGAGTTCGGCTGATGTTTATCAGCTCCACAGACGTCAAGAAGGCCATTTCTATTTCGATGCTTCGAACGCGGTCGAGATGGAAATGCATTGTTGAGGCGATAACGCGCACCGCAGTCGGCGTTAGTCTTGTGATTTGCGCCTCGATTGCCTCGTCGTCGGCGCAACAGCAAGCACCGGCTGCGGTTCCGGTCGGCACAGTCAAGGCCGAGCACAAGGCGATCGCTAAGACTAAAGACTTTGTGGGGCGCGTCGAGGCGATCAATAAAGTCGAAGTTCACGCCCGAGTCACCGGCTACTTGGAAGACGTGCAGTTCAAGGAGGGCGAGTTTGTCAAGGAAGGCCAGCATCTTTATACTATCGAGAAGGATCAGTTCCAAGCCGCAGTTGACCAGGCTGCCGGAGAGCTTGCCGACGACAAGGCAAAAAAGCTGCTGACCGCGATCGAATACCAACGAGCGGAAACGCTGGCCAAGACGAGCGCGGGCACGATCGAGGCGCGCGACAAGGCGCTCACTGCAGACCGACACGCCGATGCCCAGATCTTAATTGCCCAGGGCAAACTGGACACGGCAAACATCAATTTCGGCTACACCGATATTGTATCGCCGATCGCGGGCAAGATCGGTCGCACCAATATCACCAAAGGTAATGTGGTCAGCCCGGAAAGCGGAGTGCTAACGACGATCGTCAGCCAGGACCCGATGTATGTGCTGTTTCCGGTGAGCCAGGCCGACATCTCGCATGCGCGAAACTCGGGCCTCGATATTGAAGGTATCAAGGTGACTTTGCGATTTGCCGACGGGACGGCCTATGGATCGGTGGGCAAGATCGACTTTGTCGACGTAACCGTCGACCGCGCGACCGACACCGTGCAAGTGCGCGCGGTTTTTGCGAACCCGTCAGGTACTCTGATCGACGGACAATTATGGGACGTCGATCTCGAGGCCGGCAAGACCGAAGAGCAGGTCGTGGTGCCTCAGGCTGCGTTGCTCACCGATCAGCAGGGCGTGTACGTGTTCATCGTCGAAGATGGGAAGGTAGCGATCCGGCGAATCAAGACCGGCGGCGCCAGCGGCGAAGATATAATCGTCAGCGAGGGCCTGTCAGGCGACGAGCTGGTCGTCGTCCAAGGCCTCGAATCGCTGCGGCCCGGAATGGCGGTCCGGGCTACACCAGTACCTGCCGCACTCAGTCGAAGCTAAGCCGATGCTGTCCGCGATTTTTGTCGACCGGCCGCGGTTTGCCATCGTTATCGCCTTGATTACGACGATTGCGGGGCTGGTGTCACTGTTGGTCATTCCGCTCGCGCAGTACCCCGACATCGTCCCGCCCCAAGTCCAGGTGACCACGACATACCCGGGCGCAAATTCCGGCGTGGTCGACGCGACGGTTGCTCAGCCGATCGAAGCGCAAGTCGTCGGCGTCGACAAGATGATCTACATGAAGAGCGTCAGCGGTGACGACGGAAGCTATACGCTGATCTGTTCGTTCGAGCTGGGCACCGATCCTGACATCAACGCCGTCAACGTCAACAACCGGGTGCAAATCGCATTGCCAAGCCTGCCCCAGGAGGTGCAGCGGCAGGGTATAACGGTCAAGAAAAAGTCTTCTGCCCTGCTCGGCGTTATCGCCGTCTACTCGCCAAAACACAGTTAGGACCCGTTATTCCTATCCAATTACGTTACAATCAATCTGCTCGACCAGATCAAGAGCACCCCGGGTGTCGGCGACGCGCTTTTGTGGGGGCCCCAGGATTACGCGATGCGCGCCTGGGTCCAGATCGACCAGTTGACCGGCCTCAACCTGACTACCGGCGATGTCATCAACGCAATTCAGTCGCAGAACGTCCAGGCCGCGGTCGGCCGCATCGGCGCGCGACCTATCTCGAACGATCAGCAACTCCAGCTCAACCTGCAGACCAAAGGACGGCTGACGAGCGTCGACGAATTCGCCAACATCGTCATCCGCACCAATCCGGACGGCTCGGTGCTTCGGCTTCGCGACGTCGCGCGGCTGGAATTGGGGGCAGCCAACCTCGATCGCGAGACCCGTTTCAACGGTGGGCCCGCCGCGGCGATTGCGATCTATCAATCGCCTGGCGCGAATGCGATCAAAACCTTGCAAGCCGTTCGCGACCGGCTCAGCGAGTTGCAAAAACGTTTTCCCGACGATCTCGCCTGGAAGGTCACTTACGATCCGACCGCCTTTGTCACCGCCACAATACACGAGGTGGTGAAAACGCTGATCGAGGCTTTTATTCTTGTCGTTATCGTCGTTTATCTGTTCCTCGGCAGCATTCGCGCAACCTTGGTCCCGACTTTAGCAATACCCGTCAGTCTGATCGGCACATTTATCGTGCTGAACGCAATCGGATATTCCGCCAACACGGTCTCACTCCTTGCTGTCGTTCTCGCCATCGGCATTGTCGTCGACGATGCGATCGTCGTGGTCGAAAACGTCGAGCGCGTGATGGAGGAACATCCCGAGCTATCGCCTGGTGATGCGGTGAAGCGCGCGATGGAGGAAATCACCGCACCGATCGTAGCGATCACTCTCGTGCTGTTGTCGGTGTTTGTGCCGGTGGCGTTCATCCCCGGCATATCGGGCGAACAGTTCCGGCAATTTGCCGTCACCGTCGCGGTATCGATGTTGCTGTCGGCGATCAATGCGCTGACCTTGTCGCCGGCGCTATGCGGGGTATTCCTGCGCCCGCGCCAGGGGCCGAGGCGGGGGCCGATCGGTGTGGTGATGCGAACGATCGACCGCGTGCGCGACGCCTATGGCGCCGCTGTCGCGCGCATCGTTCGTTTCTCGATCATCGGGCTCATCCTGGTCGGCGTCGCCGGGTTTGGTACGGCGGGGCTGCTCAAAGTCACCCCGACCGGTTTTCTCCCCGAGGATGATCAGGGCGCCTTCTTTGTGGTCATTCAACTGCCCGGCGGCGCCTCTGTACCGCGTACCTTGGACGTGGTGAAACAAGCCGAGGACGTCATCAAGCAGGAGGACGCTGTCGCCGATTATACCTCGGTTGTCGGGCTGAATTACATCGACAATTATTCGGCGTCGAACGCGGCGTTTATGGTCGTCACGTTGAAACCGTTCGAAGAACGCAAGGGTTCTTCGAATTCGGCCAGCGGGATTTTCGGCCGCATCACGCCGAAATTCCGCCAAATCGGCGGTGGAACGGTGCTGCCCCTGGCGCCGCCGCCGATCATCGGTCTAGGTACCGGCGGCGGCTTCGCCTATGTGCTGGAGGATCTGCGTGGCGGCGATCCAAAGGAATTGGCTCAGGCGCTGCGCGGGCTCGTGGTCGCTGCCAATCAGGACCCAAAGCTTTCCCGGGTCTTCAGCACCTTTTCGGCGACCAACCCATCGCTCTATCTCGATATCGATCGCGACAAGACGCAAATCCTCGGGGTGCCGCTAAACA
>Ga0306921_10009779_pt1 | contig 10183 bp, 11 predicted proteins | sample sta12Cox44000080_FD_203760 | JGI IMG/M metagenome (GOLD analysis project Ga0306921, IMG submission 203760) | Lab enrichment of tropical soil microbial communities from Luquillo Experimental Forest, Puerto Rico - statoxic.12C.oxic.44.000.080 (v2)... | ecosystem: Environmental > Terrestrial >...
TACGGCTGCTCGTTAACGTGAAACTCGCCGCCTTGACCGGGAACTGCAGCAGAAAACAGAATTAGGTCGCCATGATTAACGAGATTATCGACGAAAATTTCAACCCTCGACGGGGAGACGTGTTCGGCAACTTCGAGGCTCTGCACGAGATCGAAGTGGCGGTTGAGATCAAACCGGTCTGATAGATCACAAGCAACAAACTTTTCTTGCGGTATTAACAAGCGATCTATGTTGATGTAAGCACCATCGACACCGACCACGTCTGTGATGCCGCTGCGACACCATTGATCTACCCAGGCACCACGCCCGCATCCGACATCCAGCACGCTCGATACGGGGAGGTGTCGACGTAAGAAGTCGACGACGTGTTGTGCGGAACGCCCCGCGCGAATTTCCACGTAGTCGAAGAATTTGTCATGATAGGCATGGGCGGCGGTCTCAGACATCTTGCGCCAGTTCCTCAGCTCTCAGTAGCCGTCGCTCGCCGGGAAGGGACGCGGCTACGATCTCACGAATAATGAACAGGGGCCGTTGCTTGGTTTGCATATAGACCCGACCGAGGTATTCCCCGATGATCCCCAGCGAGAATAGTTGTACCGATGCAAATATGAGCATGCCCAGGAACATGCTCGTCCACCCCGCCACCACCCCCAGATACACCCAACTAAACAATACGTAAATTACTAGCAATCCTGCGAGCCCGACAAAAAGTAATGCTAAATAAATACTGGCCCGGAGCGGGACTGTCGAGAAACCGGTAATCGCGTCGAGGGCGAAAGTTATCATCTTGGCGAGAGGATATTTCGTATCGCCGGCGAAGCGCTTGTCTCGATGATAGCGGAGCGGAACCTGACGGAACCCGATCCACGCCACCATACCGCGGATAAAACGCTGGTACTCCGGCATCGCCAGGAGAGCGTCGGCGACTCTGCGGCTCATTAGTCGAAAATCACCAGTGTCGGGCGGAATAGGCACATCAGTCAGGCGGAGCAGCAGTCGGTAAAACGTACGGGCACTGATCTTCTTGAACCATGTCTCACCATCGCGCTCGATCCTCTGGCCATAGACGACGTCGGCACCGTCGTCCATCAGTTGCATCATGTCCGCCAGCAATTCTGGGGGATCCTGCAAATCGGCATCGATTACCAGAATGCGCCCCCCGCGCGCGAGCGACAGCCCGGCCGACAACGCTAGCTGATGGCCATGGTTCCGCGAAAGATCGACAGCAACCACACGATCGTCACTATGGGCGAGCATTTGCACAATCGCCCAAGTCTGGTCTCGGGAGCCGTCGTTCACCAGGAGAACTTCGTAGCTGTCGCCGACGAGGCTACAGCATACTGTCGTGACGCGGCGATGAAGCTCCCGGATCACCAACTCTTCATTATAACACGGAACAACGACCGAAAGCTTCAGGGGAGCTTGTAGTTGATGGGTCATGCGAACTGTCAACCCTCTTCGTATGCTTGGCAAATTACCGGCGCCAAAGCCGGTTATTCGCTAAGAAAGAAGCGCAAAGAGCAACGCCAGCGGCAGCTATCGTTCCACAGTAGTTAAAATTCGCGTAAACGATTCTTGGAAAGATAATAGCGCAATGTTTACAAGGTTTCCAGTGTGGCGGCTCAGAAATTCGCCGCTTTTCGCCAGCCGGCCCGCGGGTCTGCGCTGCGCACGGCCCGAGGGCGGCGCAGCAATCGGCTCAGCGCGCGGCAAGCTCGCTCGACCGCATAATTTCGGTGTAGAGGCGCGCGACGGCGGCGCGGCGGTCGTGGGGATCGGCCGCCGGCGAACGGGGTTGCCGATGGACAAACAGGCGCCCCATGGCGGGGGAAGAGCCGACTAGTACGCGGATGCGGTAGGTCTCGACGGCCAACGGAAATTTGTCGAAATGGCGGCCGCCGCTGATCCAGGAGTCCATATTGCCCGGCCCCCAGTTGTAGGCGGCGACCGCGTCGGGCCAGCTGCCGTATCGCCGGTACAGTTGGGCGAGATAAGCGCGCGCGAGAGCCCGATTCTCTCTCTCGTCAAAACGGTCGCCGCCGCCGACATCCTCGGCAGCGGCGGCAGAAACTTGCATCGGTCCTTGCGGCCCGTTCGGATCGGGGCCCCACATGTGGGGATCGGCACCGTGGTCGGACTCGGCCCCTTCGACCGCGTAGGCCATTCGGTCGAGCGCCGCCGCTCGCCCCAACTCGGCCAAGTGGTCCGGCGACCGACGCTCGGCAGTGGTAGGGCGGCTCGCTTGGGCCACCGCCCGGTTGTCGGCCACCAAAGCACCGACCATCACGCACACAGTCAACGGGAGGGCAGCGCCCGCCCGGGAGCGCGGGTCTATCCGGTGATGTTGTTCTCGCCGCACTGTCGTCCCGGTCGAATTGCCGGTCCCGCCTATTCCCAATAAGCCTGAACGATCGTGTTGTCGTCGCCGAGGATCAGATTGAGCCGGTTCGGATTGTGCGTGATCCCCCTGATGCCGCGCGACGGGATGATCCAGCGCAGGATCTTGGGGAGATCCTCCTCGCGGACGACACCCGCCTGTCCGGCCGGCGCGTGGCCGCGCTCGGCAAATCTCTTGCCGATGCAGTCCTTGCAGCTGTCGACAGTGACATCGGCCTGCTTCAAGCCGGGGATCGGTTTGACCTCGATCGTGTTTCCCGAGGCGCGAACGCGGACACCTCTGAACCGATGGTTCTCGTCGAGCGTGAAGACCGCACCGATCGGTATGAACCCGTCCGCCGCCTGCGATTGCAGCGGCGAGGTCGCGATGAATTGCAGATCGAGGATGTCGTCGAACGGCTTGCCGGCGAATGTCGGAACCAATTCCGGGTCGCCCCAGCCCTGAGAGCTCGCCAACCCCGTCACCCGCACGATGTCGAGCCGGGGATCGGCGCTTGTGCGCAAGACTTCGAGACTGGTCACGTAAAGCACCGGCAGCTTAGATTCCGCTGCAGATTCGGGTCCGGCAACGGGTATCGCCGGCGGTTCCGACTCCGGAGCGGCATATTGCGGCGGCGGCTCACCAACGCCCGGCCTCGCCGGCGTGGCCTGCGCAAGAGCGAGCCCGGCCGGGATGCCCTGCATCGCCGCGACAATGGCGAACGGGGCCAACCAGCGGAGTATGGTGCGCATGTTGTCCTCCAAAGCGACTGTACTCATCCGCAAAACTCGGCGCGCACGGCGCCCTCGCGGGGGACGGATCACTTGTGCCGCACTCGCTCGAGCGCATCGAGCACGAGATCGGTTGCGCGCATCTTTGTCAGACGACAATAAATCGTCTCGGTGCTGGCAAAGCTGCCGTTTTCGGCGAGCTTGTTGACCGGCTCGCCACCACCGCACACGCTGAAATATTCGCAGCGCTCCCGGCACATCTCGACACCTGCCTCGATGTCCGCAAGCATCCTGACGAAATTCGCCCGGCGCGGCAAATCAACGAGAGCATCGCGCTTGATGTTGCCCAGAACAAAATCTTTATAGGTCGCGTTCTTCAACCCCAGCAGCTCGGGAGAAAAAGTCGAGATGTTGCCGGCCCAATCCATGCTGGTGATCGCGAAGGGCTCGGCCAGCTGGTTATGAAACGGAACTTCGGCGGGGCGAATAACCTGGCCGAGCGCATGCTCGATTTCACGAATAAATGTGATCTTTCCCGGAGCAGCCGCCGACAGCCGCCAAAACTCGCTGAGGAACCGATAATAGGCTGCCTCCAGTCCCGCTTCCCGGAAAGATTGGGAGACATGGTCGCCCTCGGATTCCTCGACATTGAAGCACACCCGCTCGATCCCCTCTTCGACATAAAAATCGAACATCTCGCGGGGTGCGCCCATGCTGGCTGCCGACAACACCGATATCACGTGGAACGGAACCGCATGCCGACGCAACAGCCGGATGCCGGCGATTGTCCTGTCAAACGTACCCCGGCCCGAGCGGGTCAGCCGGTGGTGGTCATGAAAATGTTTTGGGCCATCGATGCTGACCCCGACACCGACCCGCTCGTCGGTGAAAAACCCACACCATGCATCGTCGATCAAGGTGCCGTTCGTCTGAAACGAATGCGACACCACCAGCTCCGCAGGCTTCAGCCGATCGATCGCGCGGAAGGCGTCGCGATAGAATTGGATCGGCAGGACCATCGGCTCGCCGGCATGCCAGACGACGGATAGGCAATGGCCGAGCCAGCCCGAGGCGAAGACCTGCGAAAACAGGTTGTGCAGTGTCCGTGGAGAGACGACCGTCTTCGAGCTGCGGTCCGGAAGATAACAATAACGGCAATCGATATTGCAGAACGGCGTCGGCTGGACGACCAGCAGCTCTATCCTCGGCACAACGCGGCTCGCCGTGCGAACGCGGGAGCTCGCTTACCAATTACGCCACCAGTTGTGCCAAGGGTGCCAATTGCGCCAATTGTTCCAGTTCGGCCATCCCCAGCCGCGGGGACGCCCTGCCCAGTTGCGCCACCAGTTGCCCCAGGCGAGCCGGAGCTCGTCATCCGGCTGCATCGCCCCGTTCGCCCCTTTGGCAACGTCGGAGACCGCCTCACGAATGGCCGCAAGCCGTTCGGCGACACTAGCCTCGTCTGTGGCGAGCGGCTCCACACCCATCGGATGCCGGGCAGCCGCACTCGGCACCGCCGCGCCGAGCAGCAGCGCGATGCCCGCCGCCCCGGTGGGCGCGATCCCGCACAGGATTTTATGGTATTTATCCCGCAGCGACATCGCGATCACCCTCCTCGACGGGAGGCTCCTATAGCAAAGGATGGTGAGGACCGTCAAACAGCGGGGCTTTAGTCGCCAGGATTTTCTTAACCTTGTTGCAGGTATAATGAATGCTGTATCGAGATTGCTGGACTACCGCGGGGGTGCACGAAATCAGATGACTGAAATGGATCCGTTGGACTGGTGCTGCCGGCGCCGTTTTCTGCAAATCGCCGGGAGCGCCGGGCTCCTCGCCGCCTCGTCACCCGCCACAGCGTTCGCAGAGGGCAATTATCAGGCGATGCTGCTCTCGTGCATCGATCCGCGCATGGTGGCTCCGGTCTATAAATACATGGACCAGCGCGGTTTGACCGGCCAATATAGCCAGTTTGTGATTGCCGGCGCGGCAATCGCCGTCGTCGCACCGAGCTTCGAGAGCTGGCGGCCGGCGTTCTGGGACAATCTCGCCGCTACGATACAGCTGCACCAAATCACCAAGGTGATCGCGATCGATCATCGCGATTGCGGTGCGGCACGGATCGCCTATGGCGCGGCGAGCATCGCCGACCCTGCGACCGAGACCGAGACCCATCGCAGGGCACTCGCGGAACTTCGCCAAGCCGTCGGCAAGCGCCACCCCGAGCTCACGGTCGAGACCGGCCTGATGGCGCTCGACGGCTCGCTGCAAATGTTCGGCTGACACCGCCTCTTCTTAATCCGGCCGCGCAAATTCTCGGAAGGTGTGCGGCAGGCGACGGATATGCTGGATGAGGTCGGGAGGTACCTCCCCGGCGCCGTCGCCGCGCAGCGTGAGGGCATCCACCAGCCCGCCGAAGCGCCGGTCGATCGCCGCGACGATTTGGTCGTGCCGTCCGACCGCGGCGAAGAGATGGACGACGTCGTCGGGCACCTCCCGCGCCATCTCGCTCCACCGCCCCTGCCGGGTCAGGCCGTTGAGCTTATGGCCGAGGTCTTCGAGACCATGCACCGCGAGCACCGGATAATAGGCCTGGGTCGATCCGTAAAACGCGACGCGCTGGCGCACCCATTCGAAGCGCTGCGCGACCGCCTCGTCGTCCGGGCCGGTGGCGAGAAACCCACCGCCGGAAATCTCGTATTGCGCCCGCTTGCGGCCGGATTTGGCGAGACCGGCCTCGATGCGCGGCATGATCTCGTCGGTCAGATATTTGCGCGTGCAAAAGCCGTGCAACTTGACGCCGTCGCATTCTTCGGCGGCGACCCTCAGCATCACCGGACCGACCGCGGCGATCATGACCGCGGGCGGCGGGGTGTCTATCGGCTCGGGGGCGAAATTGGGTGTCATCAAGGTGAAGCGATAATGCTTGCCCTCGAAGGCCGGCTTTTCACCGGTCTTCCAACACCGCCAAATCGCCCGCAATACCTGCACATATTCGCGCATGCGGGGCGCCGGCGGCGTCCAAGGCACCGAGAAGCGCCGCTCGTTATGCGCCCTGACCTGCGAGCCGAGACCGACCACGAACCGCCCTCCGGTCGACCCGGCGAGGTCCCAGCCGACATTGGCGACCGCCATCGGCGTCCGGGCAAAGGCGATCGCCACACCGGTGTGCAATTCGATCCGCTCGGTTTTCGCCCCAGCTACCGCCAACGCCAGAAACGGGTCGTGCTTGTTCTCCATCGCGACGACACCGTCATACCCGTCCGCCTCGATCGCCTTGGCCGCAGCGGCCAACTTGGCGCAGATCCTCCTGCGGCAATGTCGCGAATACCCGCATCGGTGGCCCTCCTACTCGGCTGCTAGCCCCGGGATCGGGCCACAACCCAGCCGCCCCATGCAAGACTCGCGAACACTGGTGCGCTAACCTGCGCGACACCGAGAAGGAGGATCCGATGCCGAGGAATGTTGCGATCGGGCTGGGCCTGATGGAGTTTCCGTTCGACGGGGTCGCCGGGTTCTGGCGCTGGGTCGATCTCTGCGAGGCGGGCGGCATCGATTCGCTGTGGCAGACCGACCGCATGGTCAGCCGCGAGCCGATTCTCGAATGCATGAGCGTGATGGCGGCACTCGCCGGGCGGACGCGCCGACTCAAATTCGGCGTCAACGTGCTGTCGCTGGCGTTCCGCGATCCGGTGCTGCTGGCGAAGCAATGCGCAACGATCGACGTATTGTCCGAAGGCCGCCTGTTGCCTGCTTTCGGCATTGGCAGCCCGTTGGCGCCGGAATGGCGGACGCTGAACCTCGACACCAAGACGCGTGGCCGCAAGACCGATGAGGGGCTCGATATCATCCGCCGGCTGTGGCGCGAGGACGCGGTCGATTTCGAGGGTGTCCATTATCATCTGACCGGCGCTTCGATCGCGCCAAAGCCGGTGCAGCCGGACTTGCCGATGTGGATCGGCGGCTCATCGGAGGCGGCGATCCGCCGGACTGCGCGGTTCGGCACCGGCTGGCAGGCAGGCGCCGAGACCCCGGCCCAGGTAGCACCGGTCATCGCCGGCATCCGGGCCGCGGCCGCCGCCGAGGGACGAGCGATCGACGGCGACCATTATGGCGCCGGCATCCCGTTCCGCTTTGGCCGGCCGGACGATCCCGGCCTCGCCCGGCTGTTCGATGCCTACCGCAGGCGCACCGGACGCGACCCGCAGCATTACTTCGCGATCGGCGAAGCGCGCGAGATCCTCGAGCGGATCGCCGCCTATGTCGATGCCGGAATTTCGAAATTTATCCTGCGGCCGGCGACGCGCGGCGACGAGGAGATGCTGGCGCAGACCCGGCGGCTGATCGAGGAGGTGCTGCCGCTCGCCGCGATGCGCTGGCCCAAGCCCGGAAAGCGCCGGGGTGCGGCATGAGGTTGATTTCTCCCACCGGCCGCTCTAGATGCATCGGCTCGGCGCTGCGTCCCCATCGTCTAGAGGCCTAGGACATCGCCCTTTCACGGCGGTAACAGGGGTTCGAATCCCCTTGGGGACGCCATCACTGAAACACCCAACTGATAATCAAGGGTCTTTCGACTCGATTGTCCCACCGGACGCCACGGCCGGCAAAAGTGGGACACTTTTGTTGCTTGTTTGTGCTTGTAGCAACACCGCTGCCTGGGCTTCGAGCTTGGCGCGGTTCGCCTTCTTCGTATACACGGCGGCCTGCTGCGGGTTGGTCCAACCGAACAGCGCCATTAGCTGATGTTCAGTGGCACCGGCTTCGGCGCAACGCTGCGCCCCAAGTTTGCGCAGCCCATGCGCGCTGACTTCCTCGAGGCCCGCCTCGCGACACCGCTTTTTGAACCAGTTACCAAACGCTTTGGCCGAGTGCGGTTTTCCAAACGCCGTCACCAGGTAAACCAAGTGGCCGGTCAACGCGGCGTCGATGCTATGGCGCAGCGGCGGCAGGATCGGCATTTCATGTTGCTTGACGATTCGCGAGCCGCCCTTCGTCTCGATGAAGACGAGCTTTTGCACCTCGACCGTGTCGCCGTCGGCCGAAGTCTCCGAAAACCAGCGCTCCATGTGCGGGCCGAGCCTTACGACATCGGAGCGCCGCACGCCGGTGTATAGCAGGAGATCGAACGCCAATCGCGACTTCGTGCCGATCGGATGACGGGCCTCGTAACGGACCGCCTCGGCCTCGGTCCATGCTCGGATGCCGTCGGGGTTGGTCCCGCGTAAGTTGCCGACATCGCGCGCCGGGTTCTTCTTGGCGTATCCGTATTCGGGCGCAGTCGCCCATGCGAACAGCTGCCGCAACGCCTTGACGCGGTTATTTGCCGCGTGAGGGACGGCTGCCTTTTCATCGCGCAGCTTGGCAACGTGCGCCGTCTCCATCATCGCATACCGGAAATTGCCGGCGCGTCGACAAATCTCTTCAAGGATCCCTCGCCGAACCTTGCGGGTACTGTCGGCGAGCGATTGGAATGCTGCCGAAGCGTAGTATTGCTCGCACAGCCAACGCATCGTCCCCTGCATCGCAGGCGTGTGCTGGTTTGCTGTCGGCGGCTTCAGTTCACCGCGGAACGCTCGCTGGTATTCGGTGTCAAAGGCCTCGGTGCCAGGCTTCTCGCGGAGGCGGATCTTTGGCTGCCCTTTGCGCCGGAAATAAATTCGCACATTGCCGTGTCGGTCGACATCCTCGACCAGGAATCGATAGAGGCGGATACCACTTTTGTCGCGCAGCCGAATCTGCATCAGAGATCGTCCCATTCGTTCTTTTGCCTGGTGTCATCATCGAGCGCGTCAAACGCCTCGTCGAGCTTGACCCGGTCCCAGACTAGGCGGCCGTCGATTCGCTTTGGTTGTGGCATCCGGCCGTCATCAACCATCTCGTCGAATTTTGTCACGCCAACGCCGATATATTCGGCGGCTTGGACGCGAGAGAGGCCACGCGGGGCCAGTGAGAGCGGCAAGCGACTGACCCGCTTCTGGACCATTGGCTTGCTCCCCGCAATCCGCTGTCGCGACCGCTGACGCGGTGCCCGATGATTCGACCGCGCGTCGTGACCAGCTCGCCGTTTCTGTTCGAGAAGGTGCCCGCTCTCACGCCTGAATGGGCCATCGCCGGCACTCTCATCGGGATCGGCTGACCGATGATGTCTGCCGCGGTCTCTTGCCGATCAGGGCGCTCGGTCGCGCAGAGTGAGGACCGGCAGGGCGAGCGAGCGCAGATCACTCCAGCCGAAGGATCTCAAGCGACTGTTCGGTGCATCGCGAAGTCTTAGCGCGGGTAGCGAAACCGAACCGGAGTGCTTCTTCTTCCGATCGCCCTGGGCGTGTACCGGGCGCGGATTCTAGAGAGGGTTTTCCCCTGAAGAAGGAGAGGTGGCGGAAAACTCAAGCCGCTCTGTTTTGCCCTATCCGTTACAGCTTGGCGTCGAATTCCTTCCACGGAGTCCTACGCAGCGGCGTGACGGCTCCCTCGGTTAGTGTCCATCTCGCGGCCGCCACAAACGAGTTCCACGTCATATGGCCGGCCACCCCAGCGAATTTGACACGAAGCGGTCGATCCGGGAGGCCGGCGCCGACGAGCATTCTCGCCAGCTCGTGGACTACTCCATGCCGCGAGCGGGCCGTGAAGCGGCGACCCTCAACCTCGCATTCCGCAAGCCATTGACAGCAGCTACTTGGACCTCGCGTTTCCTCAAGCGGACGGCATTGGACCGCAAGCGCATCTGCCATGGCAAATCCGTTGTTCAAATGCCCGCACATGCACAGAAGCGCTTTCCAGCTAGCAGCTCCGGAAAACTCTTCTCGCGGGTAGGCGATTAGAGGGGATGAGCGGTAAGCGAAATTTCCGAGAACACCGGGAAGCAGCAGGCGGGTTTCCCCATCGCAAGGCTTCCTCCCGTCAATGGAGTTCAGGCGCCCGCGTAGCGCACCCGCGCCCCGGATGATCACAAAACCCGATACGGGTGGTCGGTCAGCCTAGCGAAAATCGATGGCCGACTACGTGGTACCAAGAACCGCCGGCCCTGATGATTTGGGCGGGCGGAATCAACGTCCTTATGACGATCGCCATTCTCGACGCC
>Ga0306921_10009781_pt1 | contig 10182 bp, 4 predicted proteins | sample sta12Cox44000080_FD_203760 | JGI IMG/M metagenome (GOLD analysis project Ga0306921, IMG submission 203760) | Lab enrichment of tropical soil microbial communities from Luquillo Experimental Forest, Puerto Rico - statoxic.12C.oxic.44.000.080 (v2)... | ecosystem: Environmental > Terrestrial > Soil...
TCTACCCGCGAATGCGGCGGGCCCAGGAGCATGCTGTGGGGAAACTGTTTACGCTCGATGAAGCGCAGCGCGTCGCGAGCGACTCCAATCCCACGCTGCGCCAGGCTGAGGCGGAAATTCGCGCAGCCAAAGCACGCCAGCAGCAGGCGGGGCTTTATCCGAATCCGACCCTGGGCTATACGGGCGACGAGATCCGCGGCGGCTCGATCAACGGGGGAAAACAGGGATTCTTCGTCGAGCAGTCGCTTGTGACGGCAGGGAAACTCAGCAAAAGCAAGGATGTCCTCGGAAAGGAAATTCGCCTGGCCGAAATTGAGGCGGAGGAGCAGAAGCTTCGCGTGCAGAGCGCCGTGAAGATCGCTTATTACCGTGTTCTTGCCGCGCAGGAGTTGCTCGACGCGCGGAGCGATTTGAGCAAAATTGAAACGGACCACGCGGAAACGCAGCGGCACCTGTTCAACACCGGCCAGGCAGACGAAACCGATGTACTCGAAGCCGAAGTTGACGCCGAGCGCATGCGCCTTTCGGTTCATATGCAGGAAAACACCCTGCGCGAAGAGTGGAAGTCCCTCGGCGCTGTGATTGGCCGGCCCGACCTTCCGCAAACCGTTGTTGCCGGAGACCTGGAGCACGATTGGCCGGTGATCATCGAAGATCAAATTATCGACACGATTGCGGCGCAGAGTCCGGCCACACAGATCGCCGCCGCGGCCTCCGCCCGAGCAAAATCGGAGATTGTTCGCGCGAAAAGCCAGTCTATCCCTGACCTGCAGTTGCGCGGCGGACTCGAATACAACAACGAACCGCTGAGCACGCTTCCTCATGCGATCGGCTGGGAAGGTCTCGCGGAAGTCGGCGTGCAAATTCCCATCTTCAACCGGAATCAAGGGAACCTCGCCGCTGCGTCGGCCGGCGCGGAACGCGCCAGGCTCGAACAGCAACGTGTTTCGCTCACGCTGCGTGAGCGTGCTTCTACCGTAGTCGATGAATATGCCAACGCGAAACTGATGGCCACGGAATATCTCGAGGAGATGCTGCCACGCGCGAAGAAAGCATACACCCTGATGCTGGAAAAATACGGCGAGATGCTGGCGGCTTACCCTCGTGTCGTCGAAACTCAGCGAAAACTCTTCACCTTGCAGGCGGAGTACATTCTGGCGCTCGAAAGCCTGTGGACCACGGGCATCGCGCTCGAAGGGTTTCTGCTGACGGATGGCCTCGAGGCGCCCGCACCTCCAGCGGAAGTGGATCGCCCCGTGCGCGAAACGAATGTACCGATGCCCGAGCGCATTATGTCTCCGATGGAGAATAAGCCGCGGCCGTAGACCTGTCCGAACGGACATGTACAGTGCGGCACACTAGTACCGGGGTAGCGTTGACCACCTGAAAAATCGACCGTTACTGTCACTAATGGCGAGGGGTGTCTCTCGAGAGGGCCGTTGCTCTCACGAGCAATGAAGAAGCGCGAAGCCTCTTCATCGAAAAACACCACCGAAACAACAGGGTAGGCGCAAGCCCGCCAATGCGCCCACGTTTAAGGGGATGAGCCACCGTTTTGTGGCGGAACCTGCATGCAAACGATCGCGAAAGCGGGGCGTTACGAAATTCTAGGCGAGTTGGGCCGCGGCGCCATGGGTGTCGTGTATCGCGCCACCGACCCTGTGATTGGACGTCCGGTCGCCGTCAAGACCATCCGGCTCAGTGAAGAAGGTACCGGCCTGAATCGAAACGAGCTGCTTTCGCGTTTCCAAACCGAAGCCCGCGCCGCCGGATTGCTGACCCATCCAAACATCGTTGTCGTTTACGACGCTGGAGAAGAAAACGGCCTCTACTACATCACGATGGAACTGGTCGAGGGAAAGAGCCTGCAATCGCTGCTCGATGGCGGCCACGCCTTTCCGGTGCCTCGCGTGCTTCGCATTCTGGAGCAGACCTGCAGCGCGCTGGCGTTCGCGCATGAGCGCAACGTCGTGCACCGTGACATCAAACCCGCGAACCTGATGCTCACCGCCGACGACACCGTCAAGGTGACCGACTTCGGCACCGCAAAGATTTTGCAATTTGGAACCGTGCAGCAAACGACGCATGTAATGGGCACGCCAAGCTACATGTCACCCGAGCAAGTGAAGGGACGGCCCGTCGATGGGCGCAGCGATATTTTCTCTCTGGGTGTCGTGCTGTATGAAATGCTTACCGGCGAGAAACCGTTTCCCGGGCAGAGCATCACGACGGTGATTTACAAGATTGTGAATGAAGATCCCGTGCCGCCGCGTCAGTTGAATCCCTCGATTCATCCGGGACTCAATGAAATCGCGCTAAAAGCGCTGGCGAAAGAGCCCGAGGTTCGCTACCGGTCGTGCCGCGAGATGCTGGAGGACCTGAAGAGCTATCGCAACCTGGGCGCGGCGGACCGCGGCCCCGATGCTACGCTCATTTCGCCGCGCACGGGTCCTCGAGCGCAGCCGTTTGCAACGCCGACGAACCCGCTTCGTCCTTATGCAGACGAACCTGCAACCGCCGCTGCGGTGCATTCCCTTCAGAAACGGGTCAGTTCCCCGATGCAAACGCCAACCGTGCGGCGCACTGGGCCCGTGCAGCCCTATCAGGAGCCACCGAAGGAGCCTGGCACCTTCGCGACCGTGCTAGCTGCGATCTTCCTGCTTTGCGTCATCATCTGGGGCGGGATGAAATTGCGGCCGGAGTGGGAAGCTACGCGGCAAATGAATAAGGCGGCGCAAGCTCAGTCACAGCCGGCCGGCATAGCTGCGCCAGCAGCCGCTGTTGCGCCCGCAGCGCAGCAGCCGCTTCCATCAAAAGAAAGTGATTCGCCGGCGGAAAAGCCATCAGCCACGTCCTCTTCAGCACCAGCCGCTCCCACGATTTCGAAGCCAGCGCCAGCGGAGACGGCTACGATTGATCAACCGGCGAAAGCAGCCGAAGTCCCGGCGGCGCCCGTCACCGTTACCAAAAAGCCCGAGTCAACTCTGTCGGCGGCGGCTGCCGAATACAAGGGCCGGATCGAAGAGGCCCTGGACGAGAATGGCTTAAAAGGACGAGTAAAAGTCACCGGAACGGGAAACACTTTGACCCTTGCGGGAAGACTTCGTCCGGCCGAACATGCGTCGCTGCTGAAATTCATGCGCAATGCTCCTTCGAACGTTCACGTGGTCGATGACACTCTCTATGACGATGCGCCGTTGGTGGCAGCGGAATCCGGCGACAACGGAGCGCATCCGGTACCTGGAGCAGGCAAAGGAGCAATCCACATCGTAACGGATGTGCTGGGAGCCAACGCGACACTCTTCGGACCGGGTGGCCGCGAAATCAACACCTGCACAACGCCTTGTAGTTTTAACGACCTTTTTCCCGAGCGATACAGCCTACAGGTTCGGAAGGACGGCTATTCCACGTTGCAGACTGCACTGGAGTTGAAAGCCGGCCAAACACTCGATCAAAAAATTCATCTTGAGGCTTTCGCGAAGGGACTTTACGTCAACAGCCGCCCCGCCGGCGCGGACATATTCATCAATGGGGCCAAGCAGTCGGGGCAAACGCCGGCAACGCTTCCGCTTGCACCGGGGCAGTACGACTTGGTGCTGCGCTACCCCGGCTATGAGGCTTACGCCGGGCACATTCAGGTAAAAAACAACGTTCAGACCACACTGGACACCGAGTTAAAGGAGAAGCCCGCAGGTCACGTCGCCTGGGCACAGGTCAATTCCACGCCAGAAGGCGCTGAAATCTTCATTGATGACGTGCCTACGGGCCAGCTTTCGCCCGCCCGGGTACAAATGCAGGCAGGTTCACACATCCTTGCGCTGCGTTTGAATGGCTACCAGGTCGCCAAACGGGGCGTGCAGGCCAGTGAGGGCGGAACTGTAAACGTGTCGGAAACCCTGAAGCTGAAGTAATCGGAAAAAAGGCGAAGTTTGGCGAAGAAAAAGCGCAAACAACACCAGAAAGCGCTTCGAGCAGCGCCTCGAATGTGCTCTTTCTCTATACATGGAGCACCAGAAGTACTATATCGCTGACGCGCGCAATCCCCCTATATTTAAGGTGCCGAGGCAACCTCTCCGAGGCGAGGGCTCCCTTCGCCAAGAGTCCCCGGCAAGGCTAAAGTTTCGCAAGACTTGGGACGGACCCTTGGTATCACGCGCCACGATGCTCGCGGAAGACAAAAGGGGGACAAAGCCCCACGCCGTGAAGGCTACGGCGGTCACTGCCGTTCGTGGGCGTACGGCGCAGGCCGATCCCCGGCTAACCCAGGTTTCCCATGCGCTCCGCGGTTTCCACCTGCTACTGCGCGCTCATCGACTTTACGATTCCGCTCATCCGCGCGTCATCGAGAGTCTGGACGACGCCTACGACAGTCTGCGGGAAATAGCCACCGAACTGGACGGACTGGAAGTACGGGTTGAGCGCGGAGGCATCGTCGTTCCCCAGTTGACCGAAGGGCACCTGCCGGATGCGCGTGGTGAATTCCACGCCTTCGCCACCGACCTGCAGCGAGCGGGTATTCACACCCTCTACTTCAGTGCGAAATTCCATGTGGGCGAATTGGACACGCTGGCTCAACTCATCAAGTCCGGCTTGCTAAGATCGGAGGAACCAGCAAAACGTCTGGCGACCGGCGTATGGCCGAACCAGCTCCGGGAGCATCGCGTGGAAGGGATCCAGATCAATACGCTGACGGAACGCAAGGTGGACACCGTTCTGGCCAGCCTGATTGCTGCGCTCGTCGCCTATGGCGGCAACGCGCCGGAAGAAGACGGCGATGCACCGATCCGGGCGCCGCAGGTCGAGGAAACTACCGACACCTTGCGGCTGATCAGCGGCCTCACGCCTCCGATGGAGGCGGCACGAGGCCTTTCTCCTGAAGAAGCCGCTCGCGCCATTCACTCTTCGATGGAAAAGGCCAGCCGCCGGACGGTGCGCATGCTGCTGGCTTCGATGCTGCATTACGGCCCGCAAGAAGGCGAAGCGCCGCAAGTTTATTTGAAGCGTCTGTCGCAGAGCCTGGTCTTGGAGTTGCTGACGACGGAGTTTGCTGCCGGAACGCTTGCGCCCGTGGCCGTGCGGTCGATGCTGAATCAGCTCGCCGACGAAATCGTCGCGGCGGGAGGTTACTCGGGGCCTCATTCGTCGCAGCACTTTTCCTCTCTGGCTTCCACCTGGGCGAACGACGGCCAGCGCGAGCAGTTGATCGAGCGTTTCTGGCTGGAGCTCGCGCCACGCGAAAAATCCTCCGTGATGCGCGGGCCGGAAATCTGGTGCGTGCCGATCGGAGTGGTTCGTCAGACCCTGGCGCAGCTAGCCGAGGCTGGTGCCGACGCTCCTCGCCGCGAGGCACGCAACATTCTCCTGAACTATTCGCGGCGTCTCGAACACGCTGAACCGGCCGCTCGCCGCATTGTCGCCGCCGGCCTCAAAGAGCTTACGCTGCTGCTCGAATCGCTGTGGCCTAATCAGCTTCCCGAAGAGTTGAGCCGCGGAACTCTGTCCGCTCTTGTGAAGGAGCGTGCACCCGAGACTGGGGCGCTGCTCGCCGCTTTCCTCGAAACGCTCGGTCGCATTGCCGTCGTACGAGGTGATTTTCTCGGCTTTGAGAACATTCTGCTGGGTCTCGAAAAGCTGCCTCGCGATTCCGAGCACGAACACCTGAATGCCCTGATCCACCGCCTGGTTGCCAATGACCGCTGGACACTGATCGTGGACGCAGCGATCGCCAACCGCCCGCTCGAGCCAACATTGCCGCGGATTCTGCAACGCGACCCGGAACGGCTACTTGATCGCCTGACCTTGCTCCTCACGGATCCACGTGGCACGGACATGCTACCGGCCATGGCTCGCCTGCTGCGCAATATCGGAGTGCCGGTGCTGACTCTTCTCGAGACGCGGCTTTTCGAGGCACGGCGGCAACGTGTCAGCGCCTCCATCAAATTGCTCGCGGCGGCTGACCCCGACCGGCTGCTGCGCGGCCTCACGCGCGCGATGGCCAGTTGGGAATGGAACCTGCAGGATTTGGCGGTCAGCGAACTGGCGCGACCCGCGAATTCGCCTTCGGCGCAGAGTACTGCGTTCGTTTTTTCCGCTATTCTATCGGATGCGCATCCGCTGGTTGTCCCAATGATGATCGATCAGATTGGGATCGGGCAGGAAACGACAGCCGCGCCGATGCTCATGGAAATTGCCGCGGGCGAGCACGAGAGCTTGCGCGACCAATTCGTACGCATTAAGGCAATTGAGGCGTTGGGGCGGCTCCGGGCCGTTGAGGCTGTTGACCTGCTCCGGCAACTCGCCGGTAAGCGCGAGGGACTGACCTACGTGGAACCTGCAGGGCTGCGCGCCGCCGCCGAAGACGCTTTGGCCCTGCTGCAGGAAGGTCCCACCTCGGCAAGGGTGCGCGCTGCTTTCGAACCCGCCAGCCCGCCGCTCGGAAACTTCGTAATACCCCGCCGCTACGCGCGCGTGCCGCTTGACTCTCCGCTGCGTGCCCAGATCGCGGGTGCCCAGATCAGCATGGCGCGAGTAAAGACCATTAGCCTCGGCGGCGCGTATGTGGAATCCTCGAATCGGCTGAGCGTGGGTGACTCCATTCAACTGGAGATTCGCGCCGGCCTGCGCAAGATCCATTTCACCGCCGTCGTCCGCAACCTGGGACCCGACGGGGGCGGCGTCGAATTCGTTCACATGAAAGATGAAGACCGCGAACGGTTACGCAAGCTCGTCCAGCGACACCTGCAACCGTAGGAGCCGCAGCAGCCGTCTGTTCGAATTTCGCTCACAAATACATTCAATCGAAAGCTTAAATTGGGAATGAAGTGCAGCGGTTGCTAGACTCTATCTTGGTAGGCAACCGCGAGCGAAATCGCCGGGTGTTAAGCTTCCTTAACGAAACCCACGGGGAATCATCCAAAGATGATTACCCCGCAGTGGGTGGAGATCTTGGATGGTGTTTTCTGCACCACGTTTGCCTTTGTACCTCAGCTCGTGAAAATCTACAAACAGGGCGGACCGGATCTTTCCGACGGATTGCTGAGTTTGTATCTGTTTGGCGTGCTGTTGGGGCTGGCCTACGGTCTCCTCATTCACGCACAAGTGGCCCTGACAAACGCGGCAATCGCGATTCTGATCGCGGCGGCCACCATACCGGAAGGCCCGGAAAGAGCGACAGAAATTGAGCAGCTCTGCCGCCGAGCCATTCAGCGACTAAAGTCAAGCCACGCTGTAGAAGCCCCGAAGCACCGCACTGCGCTCCAGACACGCTCCTAACGGGTTGGGCACGCCCGCCCGTTTCCCACATCTCCGCCGCGTTTCCTCAGTTTACAGTTGCATAGGCCGTAGCATTGCAGTACAAGCCATCTTAATCGGTCGTAGTCTCTACACCCGAAACAGGCGCGGAAACGTGCTGCCGCTAGGGGTAGCGGTTGGGGGAGTTGGCTCCATTAAGGAGGAAGGGTATGCAACGCAGGCAGCCGTTGTTTGCGTTTGTCATGTCGTGCCTATTCGTGGTTGTTTCAGTTTCCACTTCATTTGCGCAAATCAATAGCGCCACTGTTTCGGGTGTAATCACGGACCAGCAAGGGCTGGCCGTGCACGGAGCAAAAGTCACCGTAAAAAGCGAAGCAACCGGTGCGGAACGCGCCGTAACCGCCGACGAAGCTGGCCACTACACGATTGTTGGCTTGGTGCCTGGTGCATACAAGCTCCGTGTTGATGGCGGTTCGAACTTTGCCCCTTACGAAAAACCTTCCCTGCAGGTTTTGGTCGGCACGGAAACGATCGTGAACGCGACTCTCGTTCTCGGCACGCAGACGCAAACGGTGACCGTCACCACCGAATCGGCTCCCGTCGAGACCACCCGCAGCGAGAGCGCTCAGACGGTCGAGCAGCTGCAAATCGACAATCTGCCGATCAACGGGCGCAACTACATTAATTTCACGCTGCTCAACTCGCAGACGACTCGCGATATGTCCCCCACCATCGGTCCCGCGCCAAACAGCGGCCTGAGCATCAGCGGGGCACGTGCCCGCGGAAACATGGTCAGCGTGGACGGCGCCGACGCCGTGGATAATTCTGTCAACGCCATCCGTTCCACCGTTTCGCAGGAAACGGTTCAAGAATTCCAGATGATTCTGAGCAACTACAATCCGGAATATGGCCGGGCGAGCGGTGGGGTGGTTAACATCGTAACCAAGAGCGGCTCGAACGATTTTCACGGTGACGTGTACGGCTACCTGCGGAACAAAGCGTTTCAAGCTCGCAACCCTTTCTCCGGCGACGTTAATGGCGATGGGGAACTCGTGCCCGTCAAGCAGGCGTACACCCGGGTGCAAGCCGGTCTGACGCTTGGGGGCGCACTGAAGAAAGACAAAACGTTTTACTTCTTTTCGTACGAATACACGCAACGCGAAGAAACCGGTTTTTCCAGCATCGGTCAAGATAAATTCGGCGTAACCACCGGCAATGTAGCGTGCGTCGCAAATCCTGCCACCTTCGCGCCCATTCCCTTGAGCATGACGCCTTCCCAACTCGATTTCTACAACGGCGCAATCGGCGCGGCCATCGGTGGCAATCCGGCCAACTGCCTGAACCCGGCTTTGCAGCCGTTGCTTCAGGGAGCCGTGGTTACCGGAGCCACCACGAACGCTGCAGTGAACGGCGACCTGAACAAGAACGTGGATGGTACGCCGATTCCGATGACGACTCTACTGGGGTTTCCGGGGGCAGTACCGGGATCGAAATACTTCCCTGTCCCCGTTGCTTGCCCTGTGGGACAGCAAGTCAACAGTGTGATCTGCCTGCCAAATGGCCAGGGCATCGTACCCCTCCCCGCTTCCTACGTCGCGCTCGATTCCCTGCGAGGCAACTTTCCAATTATGGAAAAGACCAGCCTCTACTCGGCACGAATCGATCAACGCTGGAACAGCCGCAATACGTCGTTCATCCGCGCCGGGGTTTCACCTTCTCAAGTCACGGGAATTCAATCGACGTCGCAAAACCAGGTGTTCGGGCAGAACGCGGGGTCACGCGTTGGAGCGAGCCACTATCGCGATGTCAACGTCACTTTTCAACACGACACCATCCTGAGTGACACGGCCTTTAACGAGTTTCGGTTTCAGTTTGCGCGGCGCGGATTGCATTTTGGCTTTTCTCCCCTCGAGGGAGGAAGCAACATCGGCGTGAACATACCGGGCTACGCTTATTTCGGCCGCGAGCCGTATTCCACGGTCGACCGCATCGAGCGTCGCTATCAGTTTACCGATGCCGGCACGATTACTCACGGGCGCCACACCTTTAAGGTCGGTGCGGACTTCAACCTCATCCAGTTGCGTTCGTCCAAGCCCCAGATCTTCGAGTTGGACTTCGGCGGTGACTACACCTTCGGTTCCCTCCCAATTCTTCCTTCACCCGCTCCTCCGCTCACCGGTTTGCAGACCTATGGCTTCGGACTTCCGAGCGAATGGATTCAGGGCGTCGGCACGTCCAATCAGCCGTTCAACAACATTCCCATCGCTTTGTTTGCGCAGGATTCTTGGCGGATTACTCGGAAGCTCACGCTCAACTACGGCGTGCGCTACGATCTCGAGCTGTCGCCACTGTTTGCACCGGCAACGCCGACGAACGCTGCCGCCGAGCAGGCGCTGGGCGTGATTGAGGGCCTGCCTCGCGATTACCACAACGTCGCGCCGCGAATCGGGCTGGCTTGGGACCCGATCGGCGACGGCAAAACCGTGGTGCGTGCGGGTTATGGCTTGTTTTATGACCACCCGCTACTGGCCATCGCGTTTGACTCAACCACCGCAGACGGCGGTCGCTCCGTTCAATTGCTTTCGGGTCCGGGCATTGCTTCGGCTTGCGGCTTCAGCCCGCTGGCCCCGGTTTGCGGCAATGGACTTGACTCTCCCGCGAACCTAAACGGCTCGTCTGTTTTCATGGGAGCGCTCAACGCGCTGCCGAACATGTTCTACCTGCCATCGCAACAGAAATTTAATCCCTATCCGCAGAATTCCCTCTTCGCCAATCAGAACTACCTGGCGGCCGGTTTTCCTCTCACCATTCTTCCTTTCACCTTGCCGGTAAAGAAGAATTTCGAGTACGGCTACGCACAGCAGGCCAACCTTACGGTAGAGCGCGTCATTAAGGGCACATGGAAAATCAGCGCCGGCTACCAGTGGACCC
>Ga0306921_10009783_pt1 | contig 10182 bp, 8 predicted proteins | sample sta12Cox44000080_FD_203760 | JGI IMG/M metagenome (GOLD analysis project Ga0306921, IMG submission 203760) | Lab enrichment of tropical soil microbial communities from Luquillo Experimental Forest, Puerto Rico - statoxic.12C.oxic.44.000.080 (v2)... | ecosystem: Environmental > Terrestrial > Soil...
ATCTCGTGCCGCTTTTGTACCGTTACAGTGATGAGCGTGCTCATGATGCCAAAAGCCGCCACGATCACGATAAAGAACAAAAGGAAAAACATCACAGTACGTTCCAGCCGCACCGCTTCGAAATATTGGCGATTCATGTCAATCCAAGTCTGGGCGTATTGTGGCGGCTCCAGGAATTGTTGGATCTCCTGTTTCACGCGTTCAGCGCCGTATGGGTTGTCGGTCTTCACCGTGATTCCATGCAAAGCGTCGCCCAAACCGTATAGCTCTTGACCGACGTAAACCGGCACGAGCAGAAATTCGGAATCGTGCAGGTAATGGCCGGTCTCAAAAATGCCGGTGACAGTCAGTTCTTTCGGGAGAATCACATCGCGCAACTCGTCGATGGCTTTTCTCTCTTCTTCGCCCTTGGCGTTTTCCAGTTTTTTAATGCTGTCGAGCACCTGACCGAGATTTCCCGGCGAATAAATTGTCACCTTGTCACCCACGCTAACGCCGAGTCTTTGCGCCAATTCAATCCCGAGTACGGTTGATTCGCCTTCCAGATCGAGCTTGCCGAATTTGATGAATTTTTGGAGAGGAATGACTTTCTCTTCCTGCCCGGGATCAACGCCGCGAATCACCGGTGCGAGCCGGCGGTTGTGGAATTCCACAATCACCGGCCCTTGCACATAAGGCGCGGTGGCGACCACGCCTGGCGTCTTGTCAATTTTGGCCTTGAGCGGGCGCCAATCTCGGATCACGTCCTCTGAAGTCACCAGAATGTGCGCGTCGAAATCGATGACTTTCTGGCGCAGTTCCCGATCGAATCCGGTCATAACCGAAATCACAAGGATCAGCACAGTCACGCCGAGCATCACGCCAATGACAGAGATCAATGTGATGATGGAGAGAAATGTACGCTTCGGTTTCAAATACCGCAGCGCGAGAAAGAGACTAAACGGCAGTTTCACTCTCTAAAACCGCCTTTTCTCTCTGAAAACACCTCTTTTGAGCATCATTCATTGTAACACATGAAAACCCAAAATAACGCGAAATTACTTGTTTTCGCGGCAACCATCTGGCAACGGTAAGGCGTGAGACAGCGCAAAATCAAGGTTTGCAGATACACCGACAACAATCGTCTGCATCTCAAGTTCGTGGTCAACTACCGCGAGGCCGGGAAACGGAAGCGAACTTTTTTTGAAACCGAAACGCAGGCCAAGTCGTTCGCCGCTTTCAAGAACGCGGAGTTGCAACGCAACGGCGTCGAGCACGCGGAGTTTCCAACGTCGCTCCGGGTCATGGCGCAAGACGCCGCCGAGCAATTGCGACCATTCAAGAAAACCATCACCGACGCCGCTAAGCATTACGTCGCCTATCTGAAAGCGAGCGAGCGGTCGTGCACGGCAGAGCAACTGGTAAAGGAACTTGTCGCGGCGAAGAAAGCAGACCGCGTTTCTGAGCGGCATCTGCGCGACATTCGCAGTCGCTTGAGCGTGTTCGCTCAGAGGTTTGACGGCCAAATGGTGGCCGCGATTACCAGCAAAGAGATCGACGCTTGGTTGCGTTCGCTTCCCTTCTCCCCGATGACTCGCAACCACTACCGTGGATTGGTCGTGCTGGCGTTTAATTTCGCGGTGCGCGAAGGCTATGCGACCGCCAATCCAGCATTGGGCGCTGCCAAAGCAAAGGTGGCCAGCGAAGCGCCGGGCATTCTCAGCGTCACGCAGGCAGCGCGACTATTAGAGAGGGCAATGCCAGATGTTTTGCCGTACATTTCCATTGGTTTGTTTGCCGGTCTGCGCCGCGCCGAGTTAGAGCGGCTTGATTGGGGCGAGGTTGATTTCGAGAGCGGACTAATCCAAGTCACGGCGCGAAATTCAAAGACAGCGCAGCGCCGATTCGTGAGAATCCAGCCAAATCTGCGCAAATGGTTGCTGCCACTACGCAAGCACACAGGCAAGGTCGTAACGGTAAATAGTTTCCAGTTCCGGCATTCGTTCGAGCAAGCGCGTGCTGCCGCTGGCATCAATGAGTGGCAAAACAACGCGCTGCGGCATTCGTTCGCGAGCTACCATTTGGCGCACTTTGAGGACCTCAACGCGCTGACGCTAGAAATGGGGCATACCAACAGCCAAATGCTGTTTGCCCACTACCGCGAACTGGTGAAACCGAAAGAGGCCGCGCGCTATTGGAACATCAAACCCGAGACGAGCGCGAAGGTTGTCCCGCTCGTGGCGCAATGAACAAAAAGCGCGGGCGCAAGAAAGATTCCGGCGTTCTCTCCGGCATCAGACCGGACGAGACGTATGGGGAGATAATTCTCCGTCTCGGCTTCGGGTCCGCTGAATGGCCAATGCTAGGGCTGCAGAATTTAATCAAGAACGGCAGCATCCCTCGTTACCTGAGCCTCTCGCCGGACACTCCATTTTGGGACACCCTCTGTGTTGAATTCGAACACGCGGTGCTAGCCAGTGATGCCGATTGGTTCGAGCGACAGGCGAACGCGATTAAGAAAGTCAAAGTCGAATTGTCGCACTTAGACCTATTCCGAATCAAGGTCGTCTGTTTACTCGAACGACTAGACGAAGAAGCTCAGGAACACGGCGAGACCGTGAAGTTATTGGATTTATCAAGGCCTGCCGGAAAGCGGACCGATGCTACCGCGAGCAAAATCTGGAAGGCTGTGGTAGCTCAAGCTTGTAGAGGATCAAAAAAGCCGCTAATCGACAAAGAGGTCGCAGACGCAGCTGCAACCGCGGAACGCCTCGGGCGTCACTTACAGGATAACAAGAAGCGCCAGATAATTGAACAAGTAGTAGCCGAAATCCACGGCTTCAGGACGAAGGAACTCGCAATGGATGAGATTCGTGAGCTTGCAGGGCGGCTCGGATTCAAACTCAAAAAACAAGCGCGCCGAGTCAGCGAGATGTCAGCACAAAAGAAAAACAAAATCCTGATATGACCACGCTGGAAGTTCTATCCGAGGCTCAGGAGCGTAGCCTCGTCCTCAGCGCACATGGCGATCAGCCGCTGTCGGCATTTGTAATCAGCAGGTCGTCGGTTCGAATCCGACTGCCGGCTCCCTGTGAAATCTGGCTTCATAGACATTCCGTGGACACTTTTGTCATTCTGATTTCTCTGTGACTTCGGATCAGAAGGTTGGGGGTTCGAATCCCTCCAGGCACGCCACATTTCGAGATTTTGTCGCCGTTATGTCGCCCTTATTTCGTGCGGCTCGCGCCGTAGTTAATGATGAAGCACGCAACACACCCACAAACACACGAGCACCGCCCCTTGCCCGAGTGCGCCAGCGGCTCCGCCAACGCGACCTCCGGTTGATGTTCGATTTTGTTCCCAACCATACCGGGGCTGGACCGTGGGTCGAGGAATAGTGTCAGGAACCAGAGCTCGGGCGCGGCAACGGCGGGCGTGTGAATAGACGAGAACTTGGTCTTGCGTCATCACAGCCGAGGAGCCGCTGGCTCTTCCCACATTCGGAAACCGCCCAGGAATGCGTTGGCGTTTGCGCCAGTACGGCAGCCTTTGGGCAGCTTGAGGAGTTTCTTCGCATTGCCCCCGCCGATGACTACATCATCCAGTTGAAAGGCGGAGATCAGGCGCGCCACGCACTTGTCGATGTGCCGACGCCATTTCTTCTTTCCCAGTCGCTCGAGGCCGCGGGCGCCGAGATAATCCTCGTAGGTGCTCTTCTCATACGGCAGATGGCCCACTTCCATGGGGACGATCGCGCCTTCCACTATCAAGGCCGAGCCCACCCCCGTGCCCAAGCCCAGGAAAAGCATCGTGCCGTTGCGGTAATTTCCCAGTGCTTGCATGGCGGCGTCATTGATGATCTTGACGGGCCGTTTGAACGCCGCCTTAAAGTTGAAACGTGTCCAGCCCCTGCCAAGATTACGCGGGTCGGCGACCGGCCGGTTATGACGGACGCGGCCGGGGTAGCCAATCGAGACCACGTCGTATTTCCAATCTGCGACCAGCTTCTTGATGCCAGCCACCATTAGCTGTGGCGTCATCTTTGGGCCGGAGGGAAACCGGCGGCGCTCGTTCTGTCCGGTGGCCAGCACCTTGACGTTGGTTCCGCCAATATCTATGACGAGGATATTCAAGTTGGATGGCATATTATATCTGGCGTTTGCGGTTTCCGGATGCACTTTTGGGTCGGAACAGTCGGCGATCCTCACCTTCTGCTGACCGAACGGACGGCAAGCGAATGTTCACGGGTCAGCTGAATTTCCTCCTTTTCATGACGGATCACGAGGCGCTCGCCTTCACGCAACGAATATTGCACCGTCTCAGGCCCGATCTCGACCTCCAGCATCTGCCCACGGTAAGTCAGGGGAAATCGCAGTATGGCGTTTTCCTCCGGTGCGCGACGTGGCCAGAAGGACAACGTCCCATCATCGTCCTGCATGCCACCAAACCCGTAGGTGAGCATCATCCATGTGCCGCCCATCGAGGCGATGTGACAGCCGTCCTTCACGTTCCCGCCCACGTCGGCAAGATCCATCAACAGCGCCGCCATCCCGTACCGAAACGCCTTATCCATATCGCCGATCTGGGCGGCGGTGATGGCTTCGATGCACGACGACAGCGATGAGTCACCCGTGGTCAAGCGATCGTAGAAGGCGAAATTACGCTGCTTTGCCTCCAAGGAAAACGCATGACCCAGCAGGAACATAGCCAGCACCACGTCCGCCTGTTTGATCACCTGCTTCCGATAGATGTTGAGCGGATGATAAAAGAGCAGGAGCGGATAGTGGTCGAGCGGAGTGTTCTCGAAGTCCCAAGGCTCTCGGTCCAGAAAGTCGTCATCTTGCGAGATAATCTTCAGCTTCTCGTCATATGACACGTACATGCTCTCCGCCGCGCGCTTCCATGCCTCCACCTCTACGGGCTCGAGTGCTGTTTTTTGCACGAGCTCGTTGTACACATCCGGTGTTGTAGCGCGCAGGGCCTCCACCGTCTGGGCGGCGTAGCGCAAGTTCTCTCCGGCCATCAAGTTGGTGTAGGCGTTATTGTTCACGACTGCGTTGTATTCATCGGGCCCGGTGACGCCGTTGATGCAGAATTTTCCTCCCTTCCGGTCCGAGTAGAAGCCCAAGTCCAACCATAGGCGTGCCGTTTCGACGAGCATCTCGGCCCCGCAGTCACGCAGGAACTGCTCGTCGCCCGTCGCCTGCACATATTTGCGCAGTGCGTACATGATGTCCGCATTAATGTGGTACTGAGCGGTTCCAGCGGCGTAGTAGGCCGAGGCTTCTTCCCCGCTGATGGTGCGCCACGGGAACATGGCGCCGCGATGGCCCAACTGCCTCGCGCGCGCTCGTGCGTGCGGCAACATCTTGTACCGGAAGGTGAGCAGATTTCTGGCGATTCGGGGCACGGTATACGTCAAAAACGGGAGCACATAGATCTCAGTGTCCCAAAAGTAATGCCCCTCATATGCTTGTCCGGTGAGGCCTTTTGCTGGCACGCCTGCATCTTCCGCACGTGCGGATGCCTGCAGGATGTGAAACAGGTTGAAGCGGATTGCTTGCTGAATCTCTACGGTGGTGCGCTTTACACGGTCTTCCCTTACGTCCTTGACCCGGACGTCGCTGCGGCGCCAGAAATCGTCCATGTATTGCTCCTGAGCGGTAAGCAACTGCTGGAACCCAAGTTGAATCACGCGGTCCAACGTCCACTCAGCGCGGCCGCATAGTTCTTCCGGCGAAGCCGTCGGTGACGAATGATAGGTCATGTATTTCGTGAGGTGGATCGGACAGCCGGACTTGGCCTCGATCGTGAAGGCGACCTGGCCGAAGTCCTCGGTGTAAACTGCCTTGTACGCATTTGAGCACGCAGTCTCCAACCTATGGTCAATGGCACACGTCAGGGTCATGCGGCTTTTTTCGGTCGCATGGCACAGCACGATCCGATGGTCCTTGACATAGCCGGCGCGGTGATGGAGCACCCGTCCTGCAAACACACTTGCCCGCCGCGGGTCATCCTCGTTGGCGCCGGTGCTCGGCTCATCGACCAGCATCTCAGAAGAGATCACGACGGGGGCTTCAGCGTCGAGGAGCGTTACATGATAGGAGATGGCAGCCACATGCCGATGGACGAAAGAGACCAAACGCCGTGAAGTGATCTGCACCTGTTTGCCGGCAGGAGTTTCCCAGAGGATCTCCCGGTCGAGCGTCCCGGACTTCATATTGAGCCGCCGGTCGTAGCTTAAGCAGTGCGCATTGGGCAACCAGAAGGGCTCGTCGTCCACGAAGAGCTTGATGATCTTGCTGTCGGTCACGTTGACCATGGTCTGGCCAGTTTTCGCAAAGCCGTAGGCTTCCTCGCCGTAAACGATGGGCCGGGTTTCATAGAACCCATTGATGAACGTACCGTTTTCGGCGTTGGGCCCGCCTTCCTCCGGGCACCCGCGCATGCCGAGGTATCCGTTGCCCAGCGCGAGCATCGTTTCCAACTGAGCGAGGAATTCGGGGTGAAAGCCTTTTTCGATGGCATTCCACTCATCGGCCGGGTACCCGTGCGATGGCGGCCTTAGGCGCTCATGATGGATCATCGTATTCCTCCCAAAGCAGCATGAGAGATTGGTTCATTCAACCAGTTCGCCCAGATCGTTCACCACCAGATGCGCGCCATGCTGCTGAAGCTCCTCGGCGTTCCCCTTGCGCGCGACACCGATCACGAGCCCGAAGTTCCCGTTACGCCCGGCCTCAACTCCAGAGATGGCATCCTCAACGACGACTGCGCGTTTCGGGTCAACACCGAGCTGCTGTGCCGCCGTGAGGAATGTATCTGGGGCGGGCTTTCCGGCCAGTTGTTGCGCATGGATCGTGTTGCCATCGACGCGCACCTCGAAGAAAGCATCCAACTTGGCGGCCTTTAAGACAGCTTCGCAGTTCTGACTTGAGGTTACGACCGCGATTTTAAACCCCTGGTCGCGGAGCTGATGTATGAGCTTCACGGTTCCTTCATACGGCTCCACCCCTACCTCTTCGATGACTTTGTTCACCAATTCATTCTTGCGGTTTCCGAGTCCGCACACCGTTTCGGCCTGCGGGGCATCGTCCGGACTCCCCTCTGGGAGTTGGATCCCGCGTGCGGTGAGAAAGTCGCGGACGCCATCGAAGCGAGGCTTCCCATCCACGTGGAGCCGATAGTCTGTGGCAAGCTCGAAGGGACAAAATTGTTCGCCTCTCTCCCCAGCACGTTTCTGCAGGTACTCATCAAACATCTGTTTCCAACACGCCGCGTGCATGTTGGCGGTATCTGTGATCACGCCGTCGAGATCGAGGAGGACGGCGTCGTAATGGTCGCGGGTTATGGTGCTCCCCATTGTTCACCTCCTTTGGGCTATCTGCTCCTTCGCTGCCGCAACGATGGACGCAGGGATAAAGCCGAATTTGTGCTGCAATTCTTTGAGCGGCGCGGATGCCCCAAAGGTCTCCATGCCGATGGTATGGCCCGTGCTGCCGACATAGCGCGCCCAGCCAAGCGTTGATGCCTGTTCCACCGAGACGCGTGCGGTCACCGCCTCTGGCAGCACGTGTTCGCGATATTCCGGATGTTGGCGACAGTAGTACTCGAAGATCTCCCACGATGGCATGCTGACCACGCGGGCCCTGATGCCCTCGGCCGTGAGCTGTTCATATGCCTCGATGCACAGTGAGACCTCGCTGCCAGTCGCCAGCAACAGCACCTCAGGTGTGCCCTCCTGAGCATCGGCCAGGACATATGCGCCATGCTGGACGCCCTCAGCCGAGGCATAAGTCGTGCGATCCAGAGTGGGCAGTGTCTGTCTGGTCAGGATGAGGGCCACGGGCTCGTGGCGGAATTGCATGATCATCCGCCAGGCTTCGACGACCTCGTTGGCGTCCGCCGGCCGCAGGGTGATCAACCCTGGGATCGCGCGCAGGGAGAGTAACTGTTCCACCGGCTGATGCGTCGGCCCATCTTCCCCCACGCCGATTGAGTCGTGCGTGAAGATGTGGATTACCGGAATTTCCATTAGTGCACTCAGGCGCATCGCGCCCCGAGCGTAATCGCTGAAAATCAAGAACCCGGAGCCGAACGGCCTTAGCTTCGACAAGGACAAGCCGTTGAGAATAGCGCCCATGGCGTGTTCCCTGATGCCGAAGTGGAGGTTCCGCCCCGCCGGATTCTCCGCACTGAAATCACCGGCTCCGTCAAACTTCAGGCGCGTCTTGCATGAGGGTCCGAGATCAGCCGAGCCTCCGAGCAGCCACGGCACGTTCTTGGCGAGGACGTTTAGGACTTGGCTCGAGGCGTCCCGGCTCGCTATCCCTCTGGCGTCCGCGGGGAACGTCGGTAAGCCACGGTCCCATCCATCCGGCAGCTGGCGGCGTAGCATGCGGTAACCGTTTTCGGCGAGTTCAGGATAGCGCTGGCGATACTCTTCGAACTTGGCCCACCAACCCGCATGCAGCTCTTGCCCGCGCCTCCCGATGCCGGTCTGGAAATGCTCGCGCACGCCGTCGGGGACAAGGAACTTGGCGTCTTCCGGCCAGCCGTAATGCCGTTTGGCCAGGCGGATCTCTTCCTCGCCCAACGGTTCCCCATGTGCCGCACTGGTGTCCTGCTTGTTGGGGGCGCCGTAGGCAATATGGCTGTCGACAATGATCAGGGTCGGCCGATCCGTAGTATTTTTGAACGTCGTAAAGGCGCGTTCGAGCATCTCTATATCGTTGGCGTCACCCACCCGCGCAACGTTCCAGCCATAGCCGATAAACCGTGTGGCGACGTCATCGCTGTAGGTCAACGTCGTGTTGCCCTCGATGGTGATGTGATTGTTGTCGTAGATCCAGCACAGGTTAGCGAGCTTGAGGTGCCCCGCCAACGATGCAGCCTCGCCGGAGATCCCTTCCATCATGCAGCCGTCGCCGGCGAGCGCATAGACATCATAATCGAACAGTTCCAAGCCCGGGCGATTGAAGTAGCTGGCAAACCGCCGGGCGGCAATGGCCATTCCGACACTGGTGGCCACACCCTGTCCCAGTGGACCGGTGGTCGTCTCGATCCCCGAGGTCCAGCGGTATTCCGGGTGGCCTGGGCATTTGCTGTCTAGCTGCCTAAAGCGCTTTATATCGTCCAGAGACACTGACAGCTCTCCCAGCACCTCGTACTTGGGATTGACCGCTTTCACACCGGTGAGGTGTAACATGGCATAAAGCAGCGTTGAAGCGTGACCGACCGAGAGCACGAAGCGGTCTCGGTTGGGCCAGATCGGGTGCTCGGGGTCAAAGCGCAGGAAGCGCTGCCATAGACAATAGACCACAGGTGCGAGCGCCATTGGCGTGCCCGGATGGCCGGAGTTAGCCTGCTGGACCGCGTCCATCGCCAGGGTACGGATCGTATTGATCGCCAATTGCACAATCTTGTCGTCTCCGACCAGTATCTCGTTTCGCATGGCTTACTCCCTTCCTGGTTCCAACGAAGCTACTTTGCCCAAGCGACGCAAGTGTCGTGTGGCGTCACTAAACTCGGCAGCTAGAAACGTCTGAACGAGATCCCAGGCGACGGCTGGTCCTACTGTCCTGCCACCCATACAAACAATGTTCATGTGATCGTCCTCGACACCTTGCCTTGCAGAGAAATGATCGTGAATTAACGCAGCCCGGACGCCTCGAACTTTGTTTGCGCAAACTGATGCGCCGACCCCACTGCCGCAAATCGCCACTCCCCGCTCTACCTCCTGAGCAGCTACCGCTTGTGCAAGCGGTAGGACGTAGTCGGGGTAGTCCTCGCTCTCGATAAGCTGATCTGCCCCGAAATCGACGACCTCGTGGCCGGCTACCTGAAGCGTTTTCACGAGCTCTTCCTTTAAATCAAACCCACCGTGATCGGTGGCAATCCCGACGCGTATGTTTTCTCCTTGTTGAATTGAAAATCAGTGTTCCAAAAATTCCGTCATTCCATTCACGGCTTCACCATCGGGTTTTCCCACCATTCGGGCGGTGATACTTTCTGGTCTACGTCACTTGGTCCCTAGGTAGCGGGCGTATTCAGCTTTTAGATCGGTTAACTGGCTTACGGCTTTTGCGGACATGTCGAACACGACGCATTGATGTCCTCCATTCAGAAGCCGTCGCGCCATGTTTGCACCCATACGTCCGGGCCCAATCATTCCGATTTGCATAATTTGTTGCCGATTGAGAG
>Ga0306921_10009787_pt1 | contig 10180 bp, 7 predicted proteins | sample sta12Cox44000080_FD_203760 | JGI IMG/M metagenome (GOLD analysis project Ga0306921, IMG submission 203760) | Lab enrichment of tropical soil microbial communities from Luquillo Experimental Forest, Puerto Rico - statoxic.12C.oxic.44.000.080 (v2)... | ecosystem: Environmental > Terrestrial > Soil...
GGTCCGCACCCATTCGAGGTCGCACCACTTGGAAGGGTCTCGCTCGTAAGGAGCGACCACGGCAACATCCTTGCCGTCGACCTTGCAGGTGCTGACAATGAAGAAGTTAAACGGCCGGATTTGCGACGCCTTGGGCAGCATTCTGCCGTCCGCATCACGCATCATCCGATTCAGATTGTGTTTCAAGAAGCGGGGATTGGAGACCGACATCCGCCTGACGGCCGGACGGTCAGCCCAAGCCGGAAATGGCCTAAGTTCCCAATTAGCTCGCATCGCTGGCCAAACATGAGTCTTGATCCATGCTTTTGACACGGAGTTCTCCTCGGCATGAGGATTGAGATCGAGCGGTGAGAGCAGGGCTCCTAAAACACTTTCTTTCCCATCGGCGACAGTGACACTATCGCCGTCGAATACGGCGTAGCGTTTGGTATTCAGCACGAAGGCTTCGACCGGTTCCGGTCTGCCGCCAGCAGTCTGATCTCCAAGATGGACTTGATGCCGTCGTAGGGGTTCAGCGGTCCGAACCGGGCGATGATCTTTTCCACCTCCTCGGGCGACAGTGCGTGGTGCAACGCACCCTCGATATTGACGTTGCCGCCGCCCTTGGCGCAGACAATGGCGAGGCTGTCCGTGTCTCCGAAGGCAATCAACCCTCCCTTCTCCCGGACGCAGCAATGAGCCAACCCGAGCATCAGCCGCGCAGCGGAGGTGATCAGGCCGGCGATCGCAATGCAGAAGAACTTGCCGGGGTCTTCAGGGTTCAACAGCTTGGCTTCTTGACCCTTTCGTCGATATAGAGCCTCACTGGCTCGCGCTCTCCGATCGGCAGATCTTCCGTGTTGGTCTCAGCCCAGATCCCATAGGCGCCGCTGTTTCCTATGCATTTTCCTCCGTCGGCGAGGTCCTCCTTGGCCAGCGTGGTCGAGCGCTTCAATCCTTCCACGTACTCGACCAGGAATTTGAAGAAGTCGGCTGTTGGTTGGTTCGGATTGAAGGTTACACGATCGGGCATCTCTACAGGTTTAAGCTCAAGGCGCCGGCCCGCCGGCTCCATCAGCTCAGCCCGCACGATGTCGGGCGTCTCTCCGGTCATCAGCTTGGAAAGAACGAGACCCGGCAGCATCACGGGAACCAGTTCATCGGGACGGTCGGGGTTCGCATAGGTCGGAACCATCCCGTTGGTGAACTCCCGCAGCTCAGGGATGAATTGCCCCTTGTTCATTAGCATTACCCCTTTCACGCCTGGGGCGTGTTGGGGCAGCTTGATCCAGCAGATCACCGTCAACCCCGGCCACCGGCTAGGGTCGAAGGCATCGCCAATGGTCAGACTGTCCAAGAACTGCTTGATCCGCTCGGTACATTCGACGAACTTGATCAGCTCGCGTTCCAGGAACCTCCGCATCTGCATCAGCACCCAAACAGTCTGATACATCTTCTTGAAGTCGAGCAGGATCACCGGGACGATGCCACGGATCATCGCCTCCGACCATCCTCCGTAGAACGCTGCCATTAGAGCTCCCACCCGGTTTTCCGTCAGCTTCGGAGCTTTGTAGCCGATCGTCCGTAGATACGCCTTGGCGAGGCTGGCCGGCGTGTAGGTCTGTGTTTCCGAGAGACAGCCTCCGCGAGCTCTGCTCACCGGATGCTTGTCGAATAGCGTCAGCAGCGCTCTCACTAAATCCACCGTGGCTTTGACATCGTTGCGGGCATAATCGATGTAAGTCGCGGTGATCTTCCCGTGCTCGACATCCTTGTCGAGCTTGTACTTGCAGAACTTTTCGACCGCGGAAGCGAGGCTGTAGGTCCTGTTGGTCAGGGCAAACGCCAGGGTGCTGAGATCCAGGATCTCGCCCTTGTAGTCGAATTTGAAGCGCTCTTCTTTTTCGTTCCGAATTTTGCACCACCCGGTCTTCCAGTTGATAAACGCGAAGCGTAGGACCTTCCTGAGAGTGAGTAAGGGAAGGAATTCATCCCTCTTCCTCTTACCGGTCTTGTCCTCGTAATCCCACAGCATCAGGTCCCAGGCGGTGTACTCCCCTTTCTTAGTTCCACGACCCCAGCTCAAAGCGAGTCGGCTGAGGTCGTAACAAAGGTTGAACCCGATCAGCAGAGCTCTGGGGCCTTTCTTGTTCAGAACGATCGGAGCGAACACGTGCTTCATGAATTTCGACAAGGGCATGACCATCAAGGTCACGTCGGGCTCGTCGTTCAGGGTGAACCGGGCCTGCGTCAGGTCGTCATAGACCGGGACGAAGCGCTTGTCCGGGGTGGCGACTGGAGTCTCGACGACCTGCCGGGTCGCGTGAGCGCCGACGTATTGAAGGACGGCTGCATCGGCCAGCCAGATGGGCCGCTTCGAGACAGAGTGGCTGACCCGGCCGGAGAACCTCGCTGCCCTTGCCGATTTGACTGGCCAGTGGATCGACACCGAACACAGGCGGCGCCCGCCGAGGATCATCGTCCTCGACATGGATTCGAGCGAGAGCCCGACTTATGGCGAGCAGGAGGGGAGCGCCTACAACGGTCACTTCAGCTGCACCTGCTACCACCCACTGTTCGTATTCAACCAGCTCGGCGATCTGGAGCGGTGCGCGCTGCGGCCAGGCAACGTGCACTCGGCCGACGGCTGGCGCGAGATATTGGAACCAGTCGTGTCGCGCTACCGGGGCAAGGAGACGCGGTTATATTTTCGAGGCGACGCGGCCTTCGCCAACCCGGGGATATACGAATTCCTCGAAGTTGAAGGCATCGGCTACGCGATCCGGTTTCCAGCCAACCGGGTCTTGCAGGAAAAGATTGGATACCTGCTCAAGCGCCCGGTCGGTCGACCGCCGCATGAGGTGCGCCGCTACTATGCCAGCTTCGGCACCAGGCGCAGAGCTGGAAGAAGCCCCGCCGGGTGGTGGCGAAAATCGAGTGGCATCCGGGCGAGCTTTATCCGCGGGTCGGCTTCATCGTCACCAACCTGGCACGCCCGGCCGAGCGCGTTGTCGCCTTCTACAATCAGCGCGGCACCGCGGAGCAATGGATCATAGAAGACAAGGGCGCAATCAAGTGGACCCGGCTGTCATGCCGCACCTTCGCCGCCAACGTCGCCCGTCTTCAGCTCCCAGGCCCTCGCCTACAACCTCGGCAACTTCATGAGAACCCTGGCGATGCCCAAGCCCGCGGAGCCGTGGTCGGTGACCAGCCTGCGCGAGAAGCTGATCAAGATCGCCGCGAAGGTCGTCAGCCACGGTCGATACGTCATCTTCCAAATGGCCGAGGTCGCGGTGTCATGGCAGATATTCCAGGAAATCCTATCGCACATCCCCCGGCTGCGGGCACCGCCCACTCCGGTGTGAGAGGCGCTGGGATCAGATGCGACAGACGACGACGGCAGAGGTGGACCTTGATGCAGGCAAAGGAGCGCGTGCTAGCGCCTCGGCGTAGTCAATTGGCTGGTTCGACCGCCTCCCGCGCGCACACGGTGCGCGTTTGCTGTTGCCGAAGACGCCCAAACGGGCGATTCCTTGCCCCGCAACAGCCTGGAATCGGGGGAATGTCGGGCGAAATCCCCGACATCGCGGGTGGCGAGCTCGGCACCTGAAGGCGGCGCGTGAATTGTGCTGAGAATGCGAGAGCGAGCGGATATTTGCCGCCTATGGGGCGCTACTGCCGCGCGGAGCGGCACACAATAATGGGGTTCGACCGATGTCACAGGCATATGGATCGGGGAATGGGGAAGCGGCAGGGAGAGCCGAAATCGCCCCTAATGCAATAGAGGAGGGCGTTGCGACGCTCTCCCAGATATTTATCGAGCACGACGGTTATGTCTCCGATAAATGGGAGCAATACCTTCCGGCTTATGAGGCGGTTTTTCATGGGTTCATTGAACAACAAAGGCCCGTCCGCCTGCTCGAAATCGGCATACAGAATGGCGGATCGCTCCAGATCTGGTCGAAGTATTTTCCGCGCGGCTCGACCATCGTCGGGATCGATATAGATCCGGCCTGCGCCGGCTTTGTGACCGAGCCGAACGTCTCGATCCGGATCGGCGATGCCAGCGATCAGGTCGCGCTCGACCGCATGTTGGGGGACGCGGAGTTTGACGTTATCATCGACGACGGTTCGCACCGTTCGGACCACGTCGTAGCGACATTCAACGCATGCTTCGGGCGGCTCAGTCGCGGCGGTCTCTACATCGTCGAGGATCTGCACTGCAGCTATCATTCCTCTCACGGCGGGGGCTTTCGCCTCGCCGGCTCATCGATGGAGTGGTTCAAGGGCTTGGCGGACACCCTCAATGCGGACTACTTCGAGCCTGATGCCGCCGCGAGACTAGATAGCGCCGAGTTGGAGCGGTTACGAGAATTCGGAAGAGAGATCGGGCGTGTCACCTTTTTTGATTCGCTGGTCGTCGTCGAAAAACTGACGAGCGAAAAACGACAGCCCTATCGCCGCATCATCACAGGTCGAAAGGCGCATGTTGTGGATGTCGTCGGCTCGATTGCGGTCGTGCCTAATGCGCTTCGTACCTTGCTGCTGCCGCCCGCGGCTGCCGGCGCGTTTACGCCGATGTTGCTGGACAAGCTGGCGTCGGCAAGAGAAGAGGTGGGGCAGTTACGAGCTGCCCTGACACAGGCCGAGGCGCGGCAGGAAGATGAGATGCGTACCGCTTTGGCAAGCTATGAGCAGCGTATGACAGAGGCCGAGGCGCGCCTCGCCGAGGAAACGCGGCGGCGCGTCAACGCCGAGCAGCGGGTGGCGGAAGCGGAGGCGCACCTTGCCGCAGAGGCACGGCAGCGCACGGACGCGGAGCAGCGCGTAGCACAGGCTGAAGGGCGCCTTGCTGAGGAGACGCGGCAGCGCAGGGACGCGGAGCAGCGTGTAGCACAGGCTGAAGGGCGCCTTGCTGAGGAGGCATGGCAGCGCACGGATGCTGAGCAACGTGCAGCGCAGGCCGAAAGGCGCCGCGCTGAGGAGGCACGGCACCGGGCCGAGGCCGTGGTGGAGCGCAAACTTGTTGATAAGCGCCTCGCTGAAGCCGAGGAGCAATCGGCCGCTCGAGGAGCAGAGCTCGCCAACCTGGGGGCGCACGCGGCACAGCTGAAGGCAGAGCGCGATGAGCTCCGGCATGAACGCGACGACGTCTTGGGTTCGACATTCTGGCGCATAACCGAGCCGGTCCGCAGAGTCGCGTCTGTTCTGCCCCCGGGCCTGAGGCGCCAGGGCCGGCGCAGCGCCAGGGTCGCCTACTGGATCCTGACGCCGCATCGCACACGCGAGCGGATCGCCTATTTTCGAGCACGCCGCGAAGCGCTCCCGGAGTCACCCTTTGCCATCGTTGATCCGCCGCCTGCAGAGAAGCCGGCCGCAGCGGAAGTTGCCCCAGCGCCGGATGCGAAGCCGCCCGAGCCAGAGATCACGCCCCCGCCGATCAGCCCGGTCGCAGGAGGCCCGCCGGGCGAGGTCACGATCCGCACTGCGGCAGCGTTGGCAGAGATTCCGTGGCAGCCGAGACCGGGGCAGACGCCAGCGGCAATGGATCAGGCGAAGGCTAGGTACCAGCAGGCAAAGCTCAGCATGATCCGCAGCGGCGCCGGCGAACTGCTTGCGGAATTGAAGGCGGCGATGTCGGCCTGGGCGGCGGGCGAGGCCGGCGAGGCCGACGCCGAGGCCTTGATCCGGGCGGTCGGGATCATGCCGCTTTACGAGCCTCCGGCAGCGCCGTCGGAGCACTTCACGGTCCCCATCCTCCGCCGATATCGCGAGGCGCAGATCGCGACGAACCAAAGATTGCGTCTAGATCATCGACATATTGGGGGTAGCTGCGGAGCAATCACCGTTTCGATATTGATGCCTATATATCGGATCGCAACAGTTTACCTAGAGAGAGCGCTTCTTTCAGTTGTTTGCCAGACATATCAAGATTGGGAATTGTGCATTGTCGATAGTGGCTCTGGCGATGCCGGCATCACCGCGATCTTGGACTATTACGAAGCGTCGGATCAGCGCATCCGGACTGCTCGCATCCCTGAAAATGCGGGTATTTCTGCGGCGACCAACATTGCGCTGGAGATGGCAACCGGCTCGTATATCGGTCTGCTCGACCACGACGACATGCTTGCGTTCGACACTCTCGAAAAGATAGCAGACCATCTGACTAAGGACCCGAGTATCGATCTTCTCTACACAGACGAGTGCAAGATTGACGAGAACGACATCGTTCAGGAGTTGATGCCGAAACCGGACTGGAGTCCACTATTATTGACGGCGTTTATGTACACAGGGCATTTCTCGGTGTACCGGACTTCGATTGTCCGCCAATTGGGTGGGCTGCGATCCGAGTACGATTTTTCGCAGGATTATGATCTGGCGCTTCGTATTGCGGATCTGAATCCTAGGGTGGCTCATATCCGCGGTTATCATTACGGCTGGCGTATGATCGCGGGGTCTCACGCCATGGGTGGCAAGGTCTATGCCCGTGAAGTCAATATTGCTGCTCTCCAGGATGCGATTGAGCGCCGCGGTTGGGGTGGCACGGCAGTTGCCCTACCCCAATCGAACCGTGTGCAACAGCGCGTCGAGCAAGAGCAGTCACTTGTCTCGATCGTCATTCCGACGGGCGGTAACATTCCAATGCTGAAGAGATGCCTAGACGGCATCTTGTTTAGGACCAACTATCGAAACTTCGAAGTTATCATTCTCGATAATACCGACGCGAGCGTCAAAGTATTCCAGCACCTAGATACGATTTCGGCCGATCCTAGAGTGAAGTTAATCGAAGCGAAAGGGCAGTTTAATTTCTCGCGAACCTGTAATCTCGGCGCCGCAGCCGCGCGCGGCGAGATCGTTGTGTTCTTAAATGATGACGTCGTGGTGATATCTCCCGATTGGACTCAAGCACTTCTCGAATGCATCGCGATCCCAGGCGTAGGCGCGGTCAGCCCGAAGCTGCTTTACGAGAACAACAGGATTCAGCACGCTGGTATGGTGACCGGTACGCGTCGTCTCCTTGGTACAGCCTTTCATGCGTATCCCCGCGGCACCCCAGCCAATATGGGCATGGCACAAAGCGTGCGCGAAGTATCACTGCTCAGCGCGGCATGTCTGGCGATGCGGAAGACTATTTTCAATGAGGTTGGTGGATACGATGAAATAAATACCCCTCGAGAACATTCGGACGTGGACCTATGTTTCAGGCTGAGGGAGCTCGGCTATAGTTGCATTTACACACCGCATGCCGAGTTGACTCATGTCGGTCATGTATCGATGGGGGCTGCGGAGTCAGCAGGTAAAGTCTTCGGTCAGCATAAGCATGACATCTTCGTTATGAAACGTTTTGGCGCATTCCTGGCCGACGATCCCTATTTCCCGAAACCTATGTGGGACATTCTTTACACGGATTCTCAGGAAGAATTCAGGTTTTTCCCCCGCCAGTCAGCGTCTCCCGGCGAGGACAAAGCTGCCATTCCTGCGGCGAGAAACGCTTCCTCCGCTTTGGATATCCTGATTTTCTCCCACGACCTCACCGAGAGCGGCGCACCGCGAGCGGCGTTCGATGTCGCACGCACCCTGCGAGACGCTGGTCATTTCGTCGTGGTTGCTTCGCCAAGTGACGGCCCCTATCGGGAACGTCTGCGCAACGTCGGAGTGGACGTGATTGTAGACGAACTGCTGCTGAGCCAGCAGCGACACGTCTCTGATTTTGCCCGCAATTTCGATAAGGTGATCTGTAACACGGTCGTCTGCTGGCCGGCCGTGGCGCAGCTACACGAGGTGGTCGACACCTATTGGTATGTGCATGAAACCGAACTCATTCGCGATTTCGCGCAGAATGTTCCCGGGTTTGCGGCGGTGTTGAAGGAGAGAGTTCCAATCTGGGCGGATAGCCGCCTCGCAGCCAGGTTCTTAAATATATATGGCGTTGAGCCTCGCATCATCGAGTACGGGATAGAGGATCGGGCCAAATTGCGCTCGACACTCCGGGGCGAGGCCAGGAAGGTCGTGATTGGCGTCTTTGGCACCTACGAACCTCGGAAGGGCCAGGATTTGGCGGTGAACGCGATGCTGGGCCTCTCTCGCCAATTTTGCGACCACGCGGAATTGAGGCTGTTTGGACGTACGTTACCCATGTTCAAGAGCTATGTTGAAAAGCTCGAGCAGCTTGCCGCCGGTCACGGTTCTATCGTGTTTTTTGGAGAGGTCGAGCATGACGAATGCCTGAACCAGATGGCGGCATGCGATGTCATTCTCGTCCCCTCTCGCGACGATGCGATGTCCTTCGTCGCGCTCGATGCCCTTTCCCTCGGCAAAGCGCTCGTTTGCAGCAAGGCGGCCGGAGCTTCGGAGTATCTGCAGGACGGTGTATCCGCTGTAATTTTGCACGACAACACGCTCGAAGAAATCGGCTTGGTGCTGTCACGTTTGATCGACGATTCCGGATTGCGTGCGGATTTAGGGATAGAAGCGCGGAGAGTTTACGAATCTACCTTCAGCCCACAGAGCTTCACCGAGAAGCTCCTCGCGGCGCTCGGGCTCAAGCAACCCGCGGAGGTGGGCGAGCTGAGAGTGGTAGAGGAAGACCGCTATCCGGTAAAGTCATCTTGGTCGATAGAAGGCGAGGATGTCGTATGCAAATTTCTGATGGACCACCTGTTTCAAGGAGCTATAGAGAAAGGATTTTTTATCGATATTGGCGCGCATCATCCGTACCGATTTTCCAACACCTACTTGCTTTACAAGCATGGGTGGCGGGGGATCAACATCGAGCCCAATCCGGATTTCATCTCAGAATTCGAGTGCCTCCGACCCGCAGATCTCACACTAAACATCGCGCTCGCCGATCATACCGGTCTTCTCCCATTTCGCCGCTTTGCCAATCCTTTGCTGAACGGTTTTTTTACCGAGGAGGTCCTTAGAGCAAAGATAATTCAAGATAATCTTGTCTACCTGGATACGACAGACGTACCAGCAGTGAGTGTAAGAGAATTTTTGACAACCTACGTCCGCGAAAAGGGCATCGATTTTCTCAACATCGATGTGGAGGGCTTCGAGTCGCAAATCCTGGGAAGTTGGGATTGGCAGCAGTACCGGCCCAAACTCATTTGCGCGGAGATCCACGGCCCCAGCATTGAATATGTTCAACAGCACGAAGTTCATCGCATTTTGCGGAGAGAGGGTTATGTTTTTCTCTCGCGTATATGGCAAAGTTCAATGTTCGGTGATACGCTCGCGCTGCGTCACGCGTGGGACACGTGACTATGATCGGCTTGGCGCGCTCGATCCACGATCTGCTCGACATCGCCGAATTGATCAGAGAGGCCGAGACGGGCTTGCGCTCGCTGTCCGAGCCCTGGGCCGATACGACCTCACCGGCCGGTCGCAAAGTGCTGACGGTATTCGCCGCCGAATCGGAGCGCACGCTCATCGCTCATCCGTCAGCGCACCGGCGCCGGCCGCGTCGCCGCCCGGGCGCGGGGTGTGCGCTTCGGCAGGCCGCCAAAGCTGACCGCCGAGCAGGTTGTTCTCGCCCGGCGCCTAATCGACGGGGCACCGCAGTTCGCGAGACGGCGCGGATATTGAATGTTCATGCCGCCACGCTCTATCGCGCGCTTGAGACGGCTATGCCAAGCGATCTGCCCGGGGTTGCGGAGGACCCGCGGATGAGCCGATGGGAGCACCGATATCTCGGCCAGGAACGATTTCCCGATGCCTTGTCGGCGATGGAGATCGAGCATTTCTTCACCCTAGGCGAAGACGAGTTTGCCTCTGGATAGAAGGATAGAATTCTCCTACGTGCCACTCCACCTTGGCGCCGATTCGGCGCGGCTTTTTTTAAGCACATCACTCTTCAGGAGAAGGCTAATCCGGGGACAGGCGCTGAGCATACTCAGGCCGACCTCCATTTCCACCTGCTGGGTGTGATGTGCCTCGACGATGAAGACGATCTGTCCGACCAGTGGAGCGAGCGCCGTAGCGTCGCTGCTCGCCATGCAGGGTGGGGTACCGGATTAGATTGGCCCGACCTGCTCCTCACCTGACCCCATCAGTGAGGTGGACCCCGATCGTGGGACAGCCGGAGCCGCTTATTAAGGTGTATCCCCGCGGATTTCGATGTCGGCTCCGATCGCCGTTAAGGCGCTGGTTACTTTACCTTCAAAACCCCTTTGATCAATCCTTCTGTTCGCGGTGGTGC
>Ga0306921_10009789_pt1 | contig 10180 bp, 12 predicted proteins | sample sta12Cox44000080_FD_203760 | JGI IMG/M metagenome (GOLD analysis project Ga0306921, IMG submission 203760) | Lab enrichment of tropical soil microbial communities from Luquillo Experimental Forest, Puerto Rico - statoxic.12C.oxic.44.000.080 (v2)... | ecosystem: Environmental > Terrestrial >...
GCGGTGGCTCTTGGGGTGGCTGCGTCGATAACGGGAGCTCTTGCAGCGTAGCGTTCAAATTATCTAACCGTTTCTTTGGCGCGCTCGCTGGAGCACGTTTTTTCTTCGGTTTCCGTCCTCGGCTTTTGGGCATAGGTAAGCAGTGGGTTGGCACGGATCAGTTAGGTCGCGGATAAGGTATCCGCTTCTCGCCAATGCCGTCCAACGTCTCCTGACGGCTATGGTGGGACAAGACCGTGAGGAGGCAAATCGCGCAGTGGCGAAGTGGGAGCTAACCAGCCGAATTCGGGATGAAAGTAACGTTCCGAACGCATTCCATTCTTCCCGGCGATCATGGAAACGCTATAGCGCCGAAACAGTTCCTCAGCCGGTCACTGCGTCGCAGGGAACGACCCTTTGCAAGGTCGCGCGCAATTCTGTAAACCGACACTCGAACTCAGAAAAAATGTCGTCGCAAATTATCCCCTTGAAAGCTCCCGCGGATTCTCAGCCGAAGTGCGCCGTGCCGATCTCGACGAGGGTGCCCGCTGCTGCTGGCGCAGGAGACGGTGACCGCAGATCAATTTCCTGCGATCCGCTCGACCGCCGCGAAGGCAGCGCCGGCCGCGCAAGGAGCGGAGCTTTGAGCGGGTCTCCGCGGAACACGAAGACGTCGGGACGATGGGGGGCGAAGCTTGGCTGCCAGCGCGGCCGGCCCGCCTCCGCCGTAAAAAACGCATTTTTGTGATCGCCATCACATCGCGAACGCGAGGAGCAGCTTAGTGTCGTAATGCTCGTCGATCGATACCGCATGTGTGGTTGTCACGCTCGACAGTTCCTCCCTAAACTCAGCCCCGCGTCGGCGGGGCTTTCTTTGCGCCGTTCACATTTCGGCCGCGCCGGCCAGGCTCACACGGGGATGAGGTGGTCGTTCAGTCCAGGAGTTCGATCGACCGAGCCTCCGGCCCTTTCTGACCCTGACCGATTTGCATCCTCACACGCTGACCTTCCGCCAGATCGCTCAACCCACCGCGCTCGAGCGTCTTCGCATGGACAAAAACATCCTTCCCACCACTATCCTGCCCTATGAAACCGAACCCCTTATCGGCGTTGTACCATTTGACCGAACCGAAGCATTCCTCGGTCGGCCCGACGCCGGGCTGTCGATGCGAGGACGGGCGTGGATGGATGCGCCGCTCCGTCGTGCTCGCCGCCGGAGCTGAACTTGTGTCCATCTCGATCAATTCGCTGACCTGTGGGCCCTTCAGCCCTTGGCCGATTCTGACCTTGACGCGGGCGCCCTCAGGCACGCCGCTATGTCCTGCTGCCTCCAGCACACGGATGTGCATGAATGCCTCGGATCCACCGACCACGGCGACAAACCCAAAGCCCTTCTCGGCATTGAACCATTTGACGATTGCTTCGACCGGTTCCGATGCTTGCGGCGCGCTCGGCCTTGGATTACTTGGCCGCCCTTCGGCTACTCGATCCTGGGGGGAGTAATCGTCATCGTAACCGCGGCGCTTAGGCTCACGGTAGTCTTTGTAGCGGCCCATTCTACGTCCATTAGAATTCGCAATAACACCAAATGTCTCGTTCTCTCCGCGGACTGAGTCAAGAGGGCGTCCGGGGATAGGGCGCATACTGCTCTCATCCGCAAAGTGGCGGCCGCACGCGACAGTCCTGGGCACCGAGCGACGGCACATCGACAAGACCATGGTCAAGGTCATCGCTCGGGCGTTCCGCTGGCGCGTGTGCGACTTTGGCCCAGCTTCGTTCGGCGTTCGCCCCGACCAAACCAACCCGTAGAGGGTGTTCGCTCATAAGATGTCTCTGTTAGCGACTGTTGACATCGCAAAGTGCGCTGAAGCCGGCCAGCGCGATCTTCATGTACGGCGTCATTGCGCCCGGTCTGCTCGAGCCGGCCTCACTTGAGAGGCGGCACGCTCTTCCGCTGGGCCCTTCTGCCGACTCAAACTCAGCGCGCAGTTGATCAGACCGACGTGACTATAGGCTTGAGGAAAATTGCCCAGCATGCGGCCCGTCAGCGGATCCGGCGGGTAGTGGGTCAGTTTGAATAAGGCGGGGGTTTTCGTTCCGATTGAGCAATTTGTACAGACCGCTGCTGACAATGGACGCAGGCTCCGCAGCTAGGTAGGCACGGGGGTATCAAGATGGCAAAGGCTGACCAGTTCCGGCAATATGCCGAGGAAGCAATGCGTTGGGCCTTTCAATCCAAAACCGAAAAAGAGAAGCAAGCCTATATCGACCTTGCGCATACATGGACGCAAGCTGCGGTGCACAGCGAGCACATTTTTGGCGTCAACGACAGTCCGCCAGAGGTCAAGTTAGGCCTGTAGGTGAGCGGCCCGGCAGCGCGCTTATGGCGGTCGCTCCGCCAGCCGTTGTTCAGCACGTTTGCATTGGCCGAGGCAGCGGTTTGCGCCTTCGGTGACGCGCTCGGCCCGGCACAGGCGCAGCACACACCTTTAGTGCAAAATCTGGTGGTTAGGCCGGTAAATCGACGGGGTCGGCGTAGCCAAATCGTTGTCAGGATTCGAGGGGGCCGCCCACGTCGTGATCGCTAGGATGGTCACCGCCATCGCAAGAACCATCGCGAAGATAAATTCGAACCTATGTGGTTTAAATTCGAGCCTATGTGGTTGGAGTGCCATGTCTGCCTCCTGGCTATGCCGGACGTAAGGAGGAACCGGGAGGGGATGTGTGAGCCAGGTCACACTCGCGCGAAATAGAAGCTTGCATTTTTTGGACAACCATTCCGGCCACGATTGCAGACACTCAGCAACCCGGATTCTTCATCTTGAGCCAGTCGGGCGAGCGGCCGGAGCGTACGTCGAGTCCTTCCGCTTCCGGTGACCTCTTTGCTGCTCAAACGCGCGTCGGCTAGTCGCTCATCCGGCGAATGGAGCGAGAGCGACTATGACGTGCTCGCCGATGGCGTCGTCATCGGCCGCATCATGCGGGCGGCCGCGGCGCTGGAGGGATGCCGTGGATATGGACGCTGATCTTCGGCGATCACGAAGACCGCTCGCCGACGCACGGGCTATGAGGCCACGCGCGAGGCCGCGATGGCGGCGTTCGCGAAGAGCTGGCGGTGCAAGTAAACGGGCGCCCGGCATCATCCCTCGCGCGCAGCGGGGCAACAAAGCTCCGCTGCCCGTGCGCGGCCAACAAATGGTAGTGGGCTCTTTTGAACAAGGCGGACTTGACGGTGCTGGAATTTATTTCCTTTGGGGCTCATATTGGTTCTGGGTACGGAGGCGCCGACATGCCTCTAACAGGGTCAATCCCGGAAGGCAGGACGTTCTTTTGTCCTCATTGCGGAGCACTTTATTCGGTGACGTACTCGCGGCTTTCCAAGAGTGATAGCAACATCGCAAAATGTGTAGTCTGCCTGCAAATCATGACAAGTTGGGATTCAACTAAAATTCCGATCTACAGGCTCGTTCAGCGGCCTGAAGATGCCTGACCGCCTCCGCAAGCGTCCCCCGTGCCAAGCTCATGATCGATACGCGAGTCCTCGCACCGATCTCTTTGCGCACGATTTGCCTCGTCTCGGTGGGAAGTCTCCGCTTTTGCTGCAGGCGAATTAGAAGCCACGTTGGTCATGAAGTTCTCCAAAATTAGCGGGAATTATTATTTGAATGGTCATCATCCAAACTACGAGATGCATCTAATGTTGAAACACAACAAAACTAGGTCCTCCCAGAAATATAGTTTTGCAAACTAAGCAATTCCGCACAGACGACCGGCCAGCTTTCTTCGGCGTCCGATGATGCGCTGCCGCACGCCGCTCGCTTTTCCCGCGCGCGCGGCTACGACGCCCCGCGTCCACGCTTCGGCGCAGCGTATCCATAAGACTGAGCCAGTGGTACTCGACCATCACGTTTTGGCCGTCGACGTAGCCGGTTTCATTGAGGCCTTTACGGAATGCGACGGCATTGGCCACGGAGGTGTCAGACGACCCCGCGTTTACGAATCCGATCACCGGCATCGCCGGCTGCTGCGCGCGCGGCGCGAGCGGCCGTGCGACCGCCGCGCCGCCGAGGAGCGCTAGGAACGCGCGTCGTTTCGATTGATCGAATTGCATTCGGTCCCCGTCAGCCAGGGCCAGGTCGTTAGGATATCGAATTGGCGAGGATCAAGTCTTCGGTATATAGTCAAAGGCGGTGGCGCTCGCCAGGAAACGCTTCTTGCCGAGCCGTACCAGTACGATCAGCGCGATATACATCACGAGGGTCCGGGCGGCCATCTGGCCGTACCCGAGCTCTTCCGACTTGAGGGACAGGCCCAATACGTTGTCGACCACATGAATCATGGCCGCAAAAGGCTTAAGCCGCCTTCGCCTGCGCTTCCTGATTGACGCAGACTTCGGCGAGTTCGGTCAGAGCTTCGTCAGTCTTTTCCTCTTCGGCGAGCGTCTGTTCGAGAAGCTTCACCGCTTCGCTCAGGCCCAGCTCGTTCGCCCAGGTGCGCAGCGTGCCGTAGCGTGAAATCTCGTAATGCTCGACGGCCTGGGCGGCGGCCAGCATGCCGGCGTCCAGCGCAGGCGAGGTCTTGTACTCCTTGATAATCTCCTGGCCCTCTTCGAGGATGCCCATGATGGCCTTGCAGGTCTTGGTCTGCGGTTTTTCCTCGATGATCTGGAAGACACGCTGCAGTCTTTTGACCTGGCCCTCGGTTTCCCGCAGGTGCTTTTCGAAGGCGGCGCGGAGATCGTCGCTGTGGGCGGCCTTGGCCATTTTCGGCAGCGCGGCCACGATCTTCTTTTCGGCGAAATAGATGTCCTTGAGTGTGTCGTGGAAAAGCTCGTCGAGCTTCTTGGGCTCTTTGGCCATGGGGGAACCTCCTGTTGGGATAAATCAAAAAGCCAACGCCGTGCTTGCGTCTTCGGTTCCGCTCCGCAGCCGCTCGCGCTAAACGGAGAGCTTCTTTATCGTCTTGATCGCCTTGCGCGGCGCGCTCCAGCCCTTGAATTCCAGCTTCTTTGACTCAAGCGCGTTTGTGGCTTCGAAGAACTTCTAAAGCTCCTCAATCGCGCGCGAAGGCAAATTGCGGATACCTGCGAGGTAACGAGTTCCCAGTGGCCGCATCTGCCACCAACCGCCCATTAGCCATTCTTCCGTATCAAGAGGTTCAGCAGAACTGGCGTGAGACAGATGATCTGGTCGGAGTAGGGACGACGGCGATGGTGAAGATACCGAAATCATTCTGGGAGGAGCTGCAGGAGGCTAAGGCCAAAGCAGAAGCGGAGAATGCGGAACCCTGGCGCGTCCGTCTTGAGCGCGTCCGCGGTAAGGTCGGAGATGACGGCATTGAGCGCATCACTACGCAGGCCGTATTCGATGTCTTGGAAATTTCGCAGCGCAGCCGCGGTGCGGGCGCTTGCCGGCGGCTGGCGAAGCTGATGACCGAGTTGGGTTGGACCGCAGTTCGGGTTCGGGGCCTCACACGCGGCGGCTATTGCGAACAGGTTCGTGGCTACTGCCGCGATCCTGGGCCACAGCCCAGTGCGCCGTCACACCACCTAACCCCGTAACCCGAAGGGTTACTGCCGGCCTCGCACATGACCACGACACCCGCTAGTGCCGCGCTTCAGCGGGTAACGAGGTCCCGTGGTTTGATGGTAACAGGCAGTCGGGCAATGGTCGAAGTTACCTTGAGCGTTACCAGCCGCCGATCCGCATGGCACCACGGCACCCCTGCTTAGACGACCATATGTCGTTCGGCTGCGCACTCCCATAATGGTGGCACCGATGGTAACGCTGCCCTGGTCCAAGGGAAGCGCTCCGCATACACTTGCTGCCGCTTTGTTGATGGGTCGGGACAACCAGGAAGAAGGTCATGAAGCAATATTTTGCAGTGGGACTGGGAATGCTATGACGAAAGTGCGCGTTGCAGGCTTTTCCGTTTCGTTTGACGGTTTCGGAGCAGGACCTGAGCAGAGTCTTGAAAATCCGCTCGGCAAGCGTGGGCAGGAGCTGCACCCGTGGTTCATCCGCACGCGCTCCTTCCAGGCAATGTTCGGCAAAAGCGGCGGCTCAGGCGGCGTTGATGATGAATATGGGCACCGTTCGATGGATGGGTTCGGCGCCTTCATCCTTGGCCGCAAAATGTTCGGCCCGATCCGCGGTCCCTGGCCGGACGAGAGCTGGAAGGGCTGGTGGGGTAACAATCCGCCCTACCACGCGCCGACTTTCGTGCTGACGCACTATCCGCGGGATCCGATCGAGATGGAAGGCGGCACCACCTTCTTCTTCGTGACCAACGGGATCGAGGCGGCCTTGGAACAGGCGAAGCTCGCCGCCAATGGTCGCGACGTGAAGATCGGCGGTGGCGTCGAAACGGTGCGCCAATATCTTCGCGCCGGACTAATTGACGAACTGCATTTCGCATTCTCCCCGGTCGTGCTTGGACAAGGCGAAGCGATGTTCTCTGGGATCGACCTGCCGGCGCTTGGCTACCGCGTCACCGAACATCAGGCTACCGAGCACGCCACCCACATCGTTCTCAGCCGATAGGAACCCACCATTTCATTCCGCTGGGTGCCACGGAAGTGGGAGCTAAGCCGGTGACGGCATTGCAAGGTACACCGCCAAAGCGGGTTCGGGACAGCTACGGTGCACTGAAGGCTTGGTTCAATGGCGCGGACTATCAAGCAGCGCTTAAAATCGGCGAAAAGTATGCGACATTCCGCAGATTTGCGGTCGAAGGGCAATAGATCGTAGAGACTTCAGCACAGTGAGGCCGCCAACCGGCGGCCTCTTTTTTTTGGGGGGAGCAGACGTGAGCAACACCACGAAAACCACCCCACCCCCGGACCGCGGACCATCACATCCCGCCAGCTGCGGTTACCCACGAGGTAACCGGGCCTATGTCCGCCAGCCTGTGGTGGCGTGGTTGGATGGTTCAACAGGCATGAAGCAGGTGCGGTTTGGTCAGACCTGCCTAGGGAGTGTACCTATAAAGCGCGCAGCCGTAGCTGAATGTCCGTTTCGGTGGTAAACCGGAAAAAATCTGCTTACCCTCAGTTTTGCTGAGGTCGATGATGACGTTTTTCCTGACGACCCTGCCCCTGTGGCTTTCCGCCCTCATCCTTATCGTCCCGACAACTCTGCTCGCGATGGCAGGCCCGGTCATCGTACGCCGTTACATCAAGGTCGATCAGCTGCGCACCAACAACGAAGTCGCCGGCTTTAAGTTTGCCACGGTTGGAGTGCTCTACGCGGTGTTGCTCGCCTTTGCCGTCGTCGTCGTGTGGGAAAAATTCAACCAAGCCGAAAGCGAAGTGGCCAAGGAGGCCGGTGCGGCCGCAACCGTTTTTCGCCTATCACAGGGGGTCGACCCCGAGCGCGCAGCTGCCATTCGCGAGGCAACGAGATATTATCTCACGTCAGCCATCGCAATCGACTGGCCGGCCATGGAGAGTGGCACGCAAAGCTCCGCGACTACTGAGGCGCTGAACGAAATCTACAACGCGGTTCTTAAATTCCAGTCATTAGGCACCGATGAAAGGCTCGTCCTGGCCGAGATGCTACGGCAGGTCGATCGCATCAGTGAGGCTCGGCGCGAACGCCGTGTCATGGCCGATGGCATCGTGCCCGCAATCATCTGGGTGGTGCTTTTCGGCGGCGCCTTTCTGACCGTCGGATTCACCTTCTTTTTCGGTGCCGAAAACTTGCGCGCCCAGTCGCTGATGACAGGAGCTTTGTCGATCCTGATCTTTGCCGGCTTGCTGACCGTTGTAGAAATTGATCATCCGTTCGCCGGCACGGTGAAAGTCGGACCGGAGGCTCTTGTAGCCGTGGTTAAGGATTTCGCCGAAACTCCGCCACTGCGATAGCCAATGTCATGATGCTAGGCGTAGTGGTCAGAGAGTGCGTGCCCTCCCCGCCGCCCTGCCTGGCCCAACCGTTTCACCATTGGACCATCGCACATCAAAGGGGTCGGATCACGTAAGCGTTCTCGGGACCATTGCCGCCCGCAATCGCATGTGAGATGGTTTAATACAAGGCTGGGGCCCTTTCTTGCGCAGGGAGGTTGCAATGATCACTGCCGTCGTTCGCTTCCGGCTCCCGGAAGGGACTACCCGCGACGATGCAAAGGCCATGTTCGAGAAATCTGCACCAAACTATCGCGGCGTCCCCGGTCTCGTCAGGAAGTATTATCTCTACGGAGACGATCGAACTGGAGGAGGCGTTTATCTTTGGAATAGCCGTGAGGCCGCCGAGCGGTTCTATTCCGAGGCGTGGAAGAGCACGATCGCCCAGCGATATGGGGCGCCGCCGGAAATTTCATTTTACGACACCTCGGTCATCGTCGAGAACGTGGATCAAAAAGCCAGCGCCGCGTGAAGGCGGGGCGGCTTTAGCTAAGCAACACCACTTCACCACCTCACACGCGCACTCCTAATCACGGTGGTTACCTCCGTGGTAACGGGGCGACTGGTTCTGTGGTTTGTTAGAAGCCCATCGGCAAGGCCGGCAAACCTTAGATCGGCGAGCGGCCAGTTTGACGCGATTGGACCCGTCTGCGACATCATCACGCAATTTTTGCTGTGATGCACAGCGGCGTCCTTGCGAAACGGTGTGGTAATGTCCGGCGCTAAGCCTGAGTAGGGGGCGCCCATGAGGCGACGCGCGTTCATCACGCTACTCGGCGGCGCGGCGGCGTGGCCGCTCGCGGCGCGCGGGCAGCAGCGTTCGCACCAGCATCCGCTTGTCGGCTATCTAATAACTGGAACGAAGGATGGACTCGCGCCAGATGTATCGGCCTTTCTGAACCGCCTGCGCGAGCTCGGCTACGTCGAGGGACAGAACATCGAAATCGCCACACGGTACGCCGAGACTGATACCGCGCGCTTACCGGCGCTTGCCGCCGAGCTTGTGCAACTGCGGCCTAATCTGATCCTAGCCTTCGATCCGCCGGCGGCCGTTACTGCCAGAAACGCAACTGCATCCATCCCGATTGTGGCCGCCATACTGAACGATCCAGTACGGTTGGGCTTGATCGCGAGCTATGCCCGTCCCGGCGGTAACGTGACGGGGATTTTGAGCCAGATCGAAGGCTTGCCGGGCAAACAGATCGACATCGCCCGGGAGTTAATGCCCGCGGTTACCGTGATCGGTGTGCTCGTGAATCCGACAAACCCCACGAATGCATACCAGCGACAAGAGATCGAGGGCGCTGGCGCGGCAAAGGCGATCAAAGTGATTGCGGTCGAGACCCGGTCGAAGGCCGATCTAGATGACGCTCTGAGTTTCCTGCGAAATGCACAAGTGCACGCGGCAATCGTCCTACGGGACGCCATGTTCGTGAGCGAGCGTCGGCATATAGCGGAATTGGCGATAGCGATGCGGTTGCCAACGATCGGCAGTCAAAATTCATTTGTCGAGGCCGGAGGGCTCATCAGCTACGGAATCGACAATCTTGAAAACCACCGCCGCGCTGCCGACTTCGTCGACAAGATTCTGAAAGGCGCAAAACCGGCCGAATTGCCTGTCGAGTTCCCGACCAAGCTCGTGTTGAGCATCAACATGAAAACCGCTAAGGCGCTCGGGCTCGAAATGCCATTGCAGCTCCAGCAACTCGCCGACAAGGTAATCGAATAAACGCACAATTTGCTGCACCGCATAAGTCCGTTTGTGGCACTTCTCGGACCTCGGGAGATGTCCGACTTGAGTCCGCAAAGTGCGCCGAAGCGGACGTTGGATCAATGTCACCGTTGGCGATTTTGTGGGTACGCGCTCCTAGCCCGACCACTTCACCATTGCACCCCCTCAAGGAATTACGCCTAGCGACACCATTGCACCCCCTCACGCGCACTCCTCCCCTAATCAACACGACGGTCGTGACAACGCTCACGTAACCCGTCCCACGGCCAAGCGGTTACCTCGAAGGTAACCCGGGTAACCTGGTCCGATGGTTTGATGGTGCATCGAGCAGGCGTGGCTAGTGGAGGGACTTGCCGAACGGGCTCCATAAATGACTTCGCAACGAACCGAACAAAATCGAACATGCACCCACCAACGGCCGTTCCATATATTACGGAAGCGGGCACCTAACCCCAGCTTTCCATGGCATAGAGCACACCTTTTCATGGCTACTTTCCTTACGCCTGAATGTCTTGCTCGGCCGAATTGACTTGCCGATTGAGTTTCCAACGAAGATGTTTCCGTCA
>Ga0306921_10009791_pt1 | contig 10179 bp, 13 predicted proteins | sample sta12Cox44000080_FD_203760 | JGI IMG/M metagenome (GOLD analysis project Ga0306921, IMG submission 203760) | Lab enrichment of tropical soil microbial communities from Luquillo Experimental Forest, Puerto Rico - statoxic.12C.oxic.44.000.080 (v2)... | ecosystem: Environmental > Terrestrial >...
CTTCAGGATTTGTGGTGCCGCCTCGTGCAGGGAAGGTGCTTCCGCCAGGACCTTAGTGACGGAGTATTGAGCGAGCTGGAGGTCCTCGTCTCGCTTTGTCTCGGTTACGTCGCGACCAGTTGCGTAGAAAAACTGTCCGTCCGCTGTTGCGGCCGCTGTCCAGACAATCCATCGGAAGGAACCGTTCTTGGATCGACAGCGGTTTCGGAAGCGCATCGTTTTGTATCCTTGAAAGACATTGGTGGCCTCCGCAATCGTCGCCTCCTGGTCGTCCGGATGGACCAGGGTGATCCAGGGCTGCGTGAGCAATTCCTCTTTTGCGTAGCCGAGAACATCTGTCCACGCTTTGTTCACCCGCTTGAAATATCCGTCGAGGCCGGCCACGCAGATCAGGTCAAGGGCAAGATCGAGCAACTCTGTGACTTCAGCGTCAGGGGCAGTGGGTCTCAAGGGTGAGTGTGCGGACATGTTCGCTCTCCGAGGGTGAGCAGTCTACGCCTAAGTTCGTGTTGACGCTAGCAGCAGACCGACATAGTATTCAGCGATTCCGATCGCGATGATAGAGGAGGTCTTTATAATGTCCGACAAAATCCCCGTCCGACATAGAGTTCTTATTGCGGATGACGATGCGGCGATCCGCCAGCGTCTGAATGTAGACAAACCGGAGGGCACACAAGTGGGTCGTCACTGAACCGGGCGACAACTTCCGTTTGGTGAAGAGTTAGGTTCGGTACTCCCGAATGTGCTGTGGCCCTAAGCCATTGGGAGGACACCGGAAGTATCGAGCGAAAGCCGGAATGCCGACTATACGTCCCTGTGGATCGTTTTGTCCGCGCGATGTCCGTCATCGGACACTCCTTCGTTCGATGGACGCCGATCCGCGCCGCCCGCCTCCTGCGATACCCGCCAAAGCTGTTGTGCGACAAGCGCTTGCACATCCACGAGTGCTGGCACCCGGCTTGCATAAATTCTGCCGGGGGACCGATGCGCAACCTCTTTCAGGATCTCGCTTACGCCATCCGACAGCTTCGGCACGCACCCTGTTTCACTACGGTTGCGGTGCTCACACTAGCGCTCGGCATTGGCGCCAACACGGCAATCTTCACCCTGGTGTACGCCATCATGTTGCGCCCTCTGCCGGTGAAAGATCCCGGCTCGCTGTATCGCCTCGGCACCAAGGTGGGCGATTGCTGCATGTCGGGCGGACTGCAGGGCGAGTGGGACCTCTTCTCCACCGACCTGTACAAGCACTTCGAGCGGCAGACGCCGGAATTCGAGCAGTTGGCTGGCTTCGAGGGCCGTAGCACGCGGATCGGCGTCCGTCGTCCTGGAGAGACCGGGCCACCACGTGCAGGGCGGGCGGAGTTTGTAACCGGCAACTACTTCCCCATATTCGGACTGAAGGCGTCGGCCGGCCGGTTGCTCGCTCCATCCGACGACCAGGAGGATGCAGCGCCCGCCACGGTGATGAGCTATCGGACGTGGGAAAACTACTTCGCGAGGGATCCGTCCATCGTGGGGACCACGCTCACCTTTGATGGCAATCCGGTCACCGTGGTCGGCATCGCGCCGCCCGACTTCTTCGGCGACCGCCTGACGGAAACTCCGGCAGATTTCTGGATGCCGCTGGCGGCTGAGCCGCTTCTGGAGGGCGCCACTGCCGTCTTGAAATCGCCGCAAATGCACTGGCTATACGTGATAGGCCGGCTGAAGCCCGGAGTCTCTCTGGCCCAGGTGCAGGCCAAGGTCACGCTTGAGCTGCAGCAGTGGCTCAACAGCCCGGAAGGCGCCACCACGGTCGGCGAAGACGATCGCAGCAAGATCGAAAAGCAGAAGACTTACATGATCCCGGCTGCAGGTGGGGTGAACAGCTTCGAGAGCGACGCGACGCCGCTGCTGCGCTTGCTGTCGGCGACTGCCGGACTGGTGCTGATGATCGCGTGCGCCAACATCGCCAACCTTCTTCTTGCACGCGGTGCAGCACGCAAATCGCAGATCGCGGTCCGCCTCGCCCTGGGAGTGCGACGCTGGCGGCTGGCGCGACAGCTTGTCACCGAGAGCGTCCTGCTCGCCGTGCTTGGCGGCGCGGCTGGGGTGGGCATTGCGTTCCTTGCCACTCGCAGCATTTTGGCCATCGCCTTTCGGGGAGCGGAGTACACCCCGATCAATCCTGAACCCTCGGGCGCGGTTCTGCTATTCTCGTTCCTTTTGTCGCTGCTGACGGGCGTCGTGTTTGGCGTGGTTCCCGCCTGGATCAGCTCGCACGGCGATCCCATCGAGGCCTTGCGCGGAAGCAATCGCACCGCCGCCCAGGGAGCTTCGTTCTCGCAAAAGCTGCTGGTGGTGTGTCAGGCTGCGCTCTCGCTCGTGCTGATTGCCGGCGCCATCTTGCTCGCGCAAAGCTTGCGCAAGCTGGAGCAGCAACACTTCGGCTTCCAAATCGATCATCGCTATGTCGTACACGTCGGTGAAGCATTTAACAGTTTCCCCGCGGATAAGCTGCCGGGTACCTACCGCGAATTGCAGGCCCGATTGAGCGCCATTCCGGGCGTCATTACCGCCAGCTATTCCCTGTACAGCCCCATGAGTGGAGACAATTGGAGTGGCCCGATCTTTCTTCCAGGACGAGCGCCGAATTTCGGCGACCACGGGGACTTCTCTTCGTGGCTGCGCGTCAGTCCAACTATTTCGAAACTGTTGGAACGCGGCTCCTGCGCGGACGCACGATCGGAGAACAAGACAGGGGCGACTCCACGCACGTTGCTGTGGTGAATGAACGCTTTGCGAAAAAGTTCTTTCCCGGGGAAGATCCCATCGGCAAGCACTTCGGCAACCAGGACACAAGCCACCCCGCGGATTGGAAGATCGTGGGTGTCATGGAAGACACGAAATACCAGGACGCGCACGTCCCGGCTTATGCCACCTACTTCCTTCCCTACTTCCAGTCGGCGGCGAGGAACAAAACGGAAGAGGAGCTGATGAAGGCGGCCTCGAATCGTATCCAGACGATTGAGCTGCACGTGGCAGGGAATCAGCCCGACCTGGAAAGCACGGCGCGGAACATCCTGGCCGAAATGGATCCAGACGCGACCGTTCTGCGTGTAAACTCGTTTGACGAGGAGGTGCGGGAACGACTCAACCTGGAGCGGTTGATGTCGCGCCTCACGCTGCTCTTCGGCCTGCTGGCGCTTGCGCTGGCTGCTGTCGGATTGTACGGCGTGACCGCCTACACGGTGGAGCGCCGCACGCGAGAGATTGGCATTCGCGTTGCGATCGGTGCAAACCGGGCCAATGTCATCGCCATGGTGCTGCGGGGTGCGTTCCGCCAGGTTGCGATCGGGCTGGTGATGGGGGGCGTTCTGGCGCTGGTCGCCGGCCGGCTTATCAGCAGTCAGCTCTTCGAGGTGAAAAGTCACGATCCGATCGCGCTCGTTGGAGCTGCGCTATTGCTAGCTGTATTTGCACTGATCGCCGGATTTGTACCCGCGCATCGCGCCGCCAGGATCGATCCCGTCATCGCACTGCGGCGGGTTGAATAAGTTGGGGCGATTTGCGGGCGTGCCGAGGTCACCGCACGGCGTGCCATCCGCTCTGAGTCGGCGGTTTGCCGACTATACGCTCATGTGGATTGGTGCCGAGTTGGCGATGCAATCACATGCCGGTGCCGCCAATAAAACCGGGCACACGGTGCTGTGATTCACGTCGTCCCGGGAAGTGACGGCGGCAACTATCTGACGTTTCGCGAATCTTAGCAGAATGGCCGGTGCCGTCTCTACCATCGCGAGGCGTATTCCTGATGTGATCACCCCCAAGGTGGCGTATAATTCCGCGGGTTACGGTCTTCCAGTGAACCCAGAGACGCGCCGTCCAGTGAACTCAGAGACTCGCCTTCCTGGATCCGGAGGCCAGGCAGTGGCGCTTGGCACGGCGGCGAACTCGGCACATATCCCGCCTGCCGCTGAACGTGATCTCGGGCTCATCGCACGCGTGCTGGCGAGCGAGAAGGAGCTCTTCTACGAGCTGATTCAGCCTTACGAACGCCCGATATACACGGCTGCCCTCTCGGTGATGAACAATCCCCACGATGCTGAGGAAGTTGCCAGGAGGCAGTCCTTAAAGTCTTCGCTCGCCTCGATCAATTTCGCGCTGAATCCAAATTCAACACCTGGCTAGTGCAGATCGTCATCAACGAGGGGAAGACGAAGTTGCGGAAAGATCACCGGCATCTATACGAATCGGTCGACGGGGCCAAAGAGAGCGAGGAAGGCGATTATATCCCGCGTGATTTTGCCGACTGGCGCGAAATCCCTTCTGAGGCGCTGGAACGCCGCGAGCCACGGGAAGCCATCGCTCGTGGACTCGCATCTCTCAAACTGAAGTACCGCGAAGTGCTAGTGCTTCGTGACATCCAAAACATGAACATTCGTGATACCGCACAGTTGCTGGGTATAACCGAGAATTGTGTGAAGACGCGCCTGCTGCGCGCTCGCCTGATGATACGCGACGCGCTTGCGCCAGGATTTGACGGTTCCTGGAGTTGCGGCTCGAAAGAATACAAGAAGGTGCGACCCTGGTAGGAGGAGCGTTGCCGACCACCAAGCAATTCGAAATTGATTGCCAGCACGTCTGGCGTGAGATCTCCAACTACATTGACGGTGATCTCAGCGCAGAGTTGCGGGGCCCGCATCGATGCGCACCTGAAGACCTGCCGCCGCTGCACCGCCATCCTCGAGGGGAGAGCGAATACGATCCGCCTGGTGGCCGATGGTAAAGCATTCGACTTGCCGGAAGGTTTCAGCCAGCGACTGAAGAGCAGGCTACACAGGACTTTCAGGACGCAAACGATTCCGCTCGGGATCATCAGTGATGAGATACCTCTTGGCTCGCACGCAGTCTACTACTGGGAAACGGCAGAGGAATTCGAGCGTGGCGTTCGCTTCCTGCAGATCGGGCTGACTGGCACGGATTTTTGCGTGCTCTTCGGGCATGAGGCGGCGAATGTCCGGGTGCTGCAGTTGCTGCAGCGTAACGGTTTCGACGTTCAGGCACTGCTTGCAGCAGGAAGGCTCGCCATTTTGCTTCGCGAGCTTCCTGCGGTAGAGACATTGGCGGCCATCGAGCGCAGCTTCCAAACCGCGCAGCAGCGCGCCGCCACCGTGATCCGCTATCTCGGAAACCTGGGCGGCGCACGTAACGGCCTGCCCGGCGGAGAAGATGACGTTCTGCAACTGGAGGCCCGGGTCACCAACTTCGCGCGCCGGTTCCCGTGTGTCATGCTTTGCATGTACGAATCGCGCGCTCTTCCGCACCGTTTGATGGAACAGGGAGGCTTGCACACGCATCCATACATCTGTGGCAATTCGCTGCAGTACAACCCTGACTTCGTGCCGGAAGAGCAGTACCTGGCACGACTTGATCGAGCCAACGGGTCAGATTAGGAAACGGGTAGAATCGGGGCAATGCCGGTGGTGGAAATAAGCTGTCTGGAAGCCTGGCGCGAGGTCTCCAACTATATCGATAACGACATCGCGGACCTCCGCGCGTCTCGAGCGCCACTTCAAAGCCTGCAAGCACTGCACTGCCATCCTGGAAGGCACCGCGAATACGGTCCGGCTGATCGGCGACGGCGAAGCGTTTGAACTTCCCACTGGCTTCAGCCAGCGGCTGCAGCAGAAGATCACGGACGATCTGAAGAAGTAGACCATTCCCTTCGTGTAGCTGCGTGCAGTTACACCAAGGTAGTCGCGTGCGCCCGTTCAATAGCCGTTTCGATGAAATCGGGAGCGCAATCCGCATTGGTGATGTAAATGGCGATGCGCCATTCGCCATCGCGCAACGCTTCCAGCGTTCCACATACCGCTGGCGGACAGTCACGGTCTCGCCGCCCTTTCTCGGGGATCAAGGTGAATTCCTGCCATCCATAGTCGAGCGCTGTATCGCCGCAGATCTCTACGTCTATGATCGCGACAGCAAGCTCGACCCAAAATTCGCAAAAGAGGCGCTCCAGCCGTAGCCGGATTCCTTGTGCCGCCTCGGCGCCGAAGAAACTCGGCAGACCATCGCTGAAATCGGTAAAGCTTTCATCGAAGACCGATAGAACGCGGCCGGCATCTGGTTCATTGAATCCCTCACGGAATTCAGCCCTGGCCAGGCCAGATTGATAGCGTAGAGATTGTCCATGGCGGTGTTTCTACGCTCGCCATGCTACGGGAAATCCTCTCTAAGCCGAACTTGGTTGTTCATTTTGGCCCGCTAAAAAAGAAGGTTTTGGACGATTGTATGCTGCAGGGTGCGAATTCAGGTTCGCTCATTCAGGAAGAGAATCAGTTCGTCCAGGTCATGAACGACGGCGTCAGGCTTGGCGCCTATTTCGTCTTCCGGCAGGCCTGCGCGATTTACCCAGCGAGTCCAATAGCCGAAGCTTTTTCCCTCTGCGGCGTCCCAGAAGTTCGACGAAACGAAAGCGATGCTACTGGTGGACAATTTCAAATGCTGTGGGGAAAACGCATACGCTTGTGGGCTGGGCTTGTAGATTTTCGCTCCGTCCACGCTGATCAAGTCCGCAGAGGTTCTCCAAGGCCGGCGTTTTCGACCGCGGCCCGCAGCATGGCCAGCGAGCCATTCGACAAGACGACGAGCTTGTATCGTGACAGTCTGGATAATGCCGGTTTTACGTCGTGAAAAACATCAAGGTGAAGGTAAGCGTCCATCAACTCAACACGCAGCGCTGTGGGACATGCCAAACCGAGAGTGCGGCATGCGGACAGCAGTGCGGATTCTGTAACCTTCCAAGAGTCTTCATACCGGCCAGAAAGGCTGCGCAGCCAGCTGTATTCCAGTTGCTTCGCACGCCAGCGGCGCCTCAATCTGTCGCCATTACCCGGAAACCTACGGTCGCAAAGGGTCACAACCGGGTGGACATTAAACAGCGTGCCGTAAGCGTCGAACGCAATCGCCTCGATGGCTGATCTCATTTGAACTGCGCCAGCTCCATCGTCAGTTACTCTGGCTCACTAATGTCGGCCAGCCCGGCCGGTTTTCGTTCTCATTGCGACGTTGCCGCCGCCCGCGCTTCAACGCGAAATCCAGCGAGATTGTTCCCGGCCCGAAGGTTAGGACCAACAGCGACGCAAATAGGAAGGTATACGGATCGGCTGGTAGAACTTGCCGGGATTGGAAAAGAACGAGAGCAACGCCTCGCCAGGCAGTCTTGGTGCGCTGCACCAGCGCTTTCAGTCGTTTCAGGTGCTCGCGATTGGGCTTCTCAGGTGAGCTGAAGTACATCGAGACGCCGTGTTGTACAACTCGGTGCTGTTCCAGGGATCTGGGCGAGAATGTGGAGCGGCCGCCCACCATCCACCATGTAATTCTCGGAAATGATCTCGAACCAATCCACAATCGGCTTTTTGGTAAGAATGTGGTTGTAAATGAGGAATGCGGAGGCCAATGCCGATCCCGAACTCGGTGAATCCGTTGAAGCGATTTGCAGGCATGAGAACCTTGCTTGTTTGAGGAAGTCAGGACCGGGACCTTCAACCCCGGCCCTTGGGGCTGAAGGTTTTTACTCTTCGCTCGGCGGCTTGGAGCCATCGGTCGCGCAGCCGCCTTTGCCCTTGCAGCTGTTCTTGCCTTTGCAACCGTTGTCCCCGGCCTTACACCCGCCCTTGCCTTTACACGAATTCTGGCCCTTGCAGGCGTGTTTGTCCTTGTCGAACGAGGTGGCCCGGTGGCCCAGTTTCGAGCCGCTCGAAAACGACTTCGAGACGGACGACCCGGTCTGTGCCATCGCGGTGTTGCCGGCCATCAAGCCTGCCAGGGCAGCGCCCATCATCAGTGACTTCATCAATTGAGTCATTCGGTTTCTCCTTCAGTGCTGTTCGTGCTGAGTTGTCGCGACACCCGCCTCCCAAAAGAGTGACATGCGTAGTGGCTTCCACTTCGCATCTACAAACGGCTTGCCGTAGCGTTCGGGGAGTGGGATTCGGTTGCGGCTGGAAAAGTGACAAGGCAGATAGGAAAATTATTCGCACGCCCGATCTTGTGCGTTCTTGAGTCTCTCAGCAAGCGTTGCATCACACCATCAAGTTAGGCGGATCGATCGCACGGCCTGCACGATCGTTGCTCTTAGCCCAGGTGAACCCTGCCGGCTATTTCGTCACTTTATTCGAACTTCACACATCTCAGCGCCAGGAGGCTCTTCGTGAGCTGGCACAGACAACTGGCGCTGGCGTCCGCGACGCTTGTGCTTCTGGGATTGCCCCCACAGCCGTGGCTGCCGCTCCGGTCCCGGTGACACAATGGCGCTCCGGCCTGACTGAACTCGACCGGGGCTGGCTCGAACATGAGGGCGACAAGACGGAATGGTCCCGCCCGGAATTCGATGACAGCGGATGGAATAGGGTGGACCTGGGCGATGTGGGCCCTGCTCAACCGGGTTTGCACTGGTACCGGCGCCGGGTTCACTTTGGATCAGATCACCGTGCGGTGCGCCTCTTAATTTCAGACTCGTCAGAAAAAATCATGGGTAAGCTCGGGCTCAGGTAGTTTGCCAAGTGAGTGATAGAGCGCGAGTTCCAGGATGCGGAAGGTGCGAAAGCCATAGGATCTTCTCATGGTGACTTTGGCTTTGTTGTTGAGCCCTTCGATGACACCGCTGGAGAACTGCTTTTTTGCCTTGAAGTAGTTGAGTAGCAGTTGGCGATGCGAGCGGAGGGTACGTGCGATTTTCTTCATGGGCTCGATGCGGGAGCGCATGGTTTGATAGCACCAGAAATCCAAGAAGTTGCCGGCCCAAGTGGGCGAGTTGTATTCCCAGAACTGCTGAAAATCTTCTTTTAAGAGATAGGCACGGACGGTCTGGAGGTTGTAGCGGAGCAACTCGCGCAGACGGAGGTTCTGCTGCGAGGTGAGATTTTCTTTGCGTTTCAGCACGCACCAGCGAGATTTCTTTAACAGCGGCTCATGACCTTCCCGGGCCATCTGGCGTGACTCGGCGGCGCGGACCTCATCCAAGGCCTTGTTCATCTTGGCGACGATATGGAAGCGATCGAGGATATGCAGCGCCTGGGAACATTTCTGGCGGATCACGTCCAGGTAGGGTTGCCACATGTCGGAGCAGACGAACTCGATCTGGGCCGCGAGTTGTTCTCCGATGACGGTGAAGAAACCCTGGAAGGATTCCAGGGTGCGTTCCTTACCGACCCAGAGCAAGCGGGTGATCCCCTGATCGATCTGGTAGACCAGGGTCAGGTATTTATGGCCTTTGGCATACTGGATTTCATCCACCCCGATGGCGCGGATCGACTCCAGGGTACGATGCTGCAGGCCCCAGCCGACCACATACTCGACGGCGTCACACACCTTGTCCCAAGACGTGTGGAACGATTCGGCGGTCTCCTTCCAGGACAGCTTACGCGCCCAGCGGGCCAGAAACAGCATGTAGGCTCGGGTCAACTGGTGCTTGCCATCGCACCAGGGAACCTCCTCGACGAGTACGCCACAATTGCGGCACTCGACGCGCCGCATACGGTACAGCAGGAAAACCAGAAAGCCCCACAGCGGAATGAACTCGAAGCGTCGCTGGGGAAGATGATCGTAACCCGGTGCCGGCTGGTGGCACCCCGAACAGATTGCCGCCGAGCCCGCCCGCGGCCGGACGTCGACTTCGATGCTTAGCCGGTCGGGGGCGAAGCGGGCGTGCTGGTAGACGAAGCCGCGATGGCGATGGCAGTGATTTAGAATCGTGATCAGTTCCATGGTGCGGACGATTTTCAAGGCGAAGACGGCCCTAGTAAACCCTGTTGCTCCACCGGCGTCCGCCTCCGCTGCTTCCGCCTACGGCCGCGATCTGGACGACTGGCCACACTCCTGGATGGGGCTGGAAAAAGACCTGCCACCAGGAGAAGCACTGGTGGTTTGCTTCCGGCCCTTCATCGAGCATCTGGCCGCCTCGAGTCTTTCCCCGAAAACCATTCGCCGGCACGTGGACAATCTCTGGCTGCTGGGCGGAGAAATCATCCGCGAGCTGAACTACACCCCTGCCCTAAGAAAGATCCCTGCCGAGAAACTTATTCGTGATGCGGTTGGGGCCGACGGCGGCCCACTGATCTACAACGGCTCGGAAGAGGAGCAACGCTCCCTCGATTCGACCTGCCGCAAACTCCACCGCTTTCTCAATCA
>Ga0306921_10009795_pt1 | contig 10178 bp, 7 predicted proteins | sample sta12Cox44000080_FD_203760 | JGI IMG/M metagenome (GOLD analysis project Ga0306921, IMG submission 203760) | Lab enrichment of tropical soil microbial communities from Luquillo Experimental Forest, Puerto Rico - statoxic.12C.oxic.44.000.080 (v2)... | ecosystem: Environmental > Terrestrial > Soil...
TGCGTTCGGCAACAGATGCCGGAACATGATGACGGCATTGGAGACGCCGAGCGCGCGCGCCGCCTGGATGTATTCGAAGTTTCTGCCGCGCAGAAATTCGGCGCGAACAAGGCCGACCAGTGTCACCCAGGAAAACAGCATGAGGATGCCGAGCAGCACGAAGAAGCCCGGCGGCAGCACCGCCGATATGATCAGCAGCAGATAGAGCGAAGGGATCGCGTTCCAGATTTCGATGAAGCGCTGGAAACCGAGATCGATCCAGCCGCCGAAATAACCCTGGATGCCGCCGGCAATGACGCCAATGATGGACGAGACGATGGTCAGGCTGAGGCCGAACAGCACCGAGATGCGGAAGCCGTAGATCAGCCGCGCCACCACGTCGCGGCCCTGGTCATCGGTGCCGAGCCAATTGTATTCGAGGTCATGGCAGCTCTTGAGGTTCTTCTTCTTAACGACCTCCTTGCACTGGTCCTCCGTCAGCATCCAGGTCGGCGGTGATGGCGCTGGCGTCGGCAGGTCGAGGTTCTGGGTGGCGTAGGAAAAGCGGATCAGCGGCCAGACGATGATGCCTCCTTTGTCGGCGATTAGCTTCTTAAGATATGGATCGCGGTAGTCTGCGGCGGTCTCGAAATCGCCGCCGAAGGTCGTCTCCGAATAGGTGACGAAGGCCGGCCAATAGAGATGGCCGTCGAGCTTGATGAGGAACGGACGGTCGTTGGCGATCAGTTCGGCGAACAGCGAGACGAAGAACAAGACCAGGAAAATCCAGAACGACCAGAAACCGCGCCTGTTCGACTTGAAATTCTGCCAGCGCCGGCGGTTCAGCGACACCGGCCGCAACAAACGCCCCGTTGCGGCCGCGCCACTGTCGGGGGCCTGCTTGGCGGAGGTCTTTGCTACCGCAGGCGGGGCTGTGATGGTCATCAGACCTCCCGCGCCTCGAAATCGATCCGTGGATCGACCCACATATAGGTGAGATCGGAGATCAGATTCACCATAAGGCCGACCAGCGAGAAGATGTAGAGGGTGCCGAACACGACCGGATAGTCGCGGTTGAGCACGCTTTCGAACGAGAGCAGGCCCAATCCGTCGAGCGAAAAGATGGTCTCGATCAGAAGCGACCCGGAGAAGAAGGCGTGGATGAACGCGCCTGGAAAGCCGGCGATTACGATCAGCATGGCATTGCGGAAGATATGGCCGTAGAGCACCTGGTGCTCGCTGCAGCCCTTGGCGCGTGCGGTCATGACATATTGCTTGCGGATCTCGTCAAGGAATGAGTTCTTGGTGAGCAAGGTCATGGTGGCGAAGGCGCTCAAGGCCATCGAGATCAAAGGCAGGGTGAGATGCCAGAAGTAGTCAATGATCTTCCAGTACCAGGGGAACTGCGACCAGCCGTCTGACGTCAGCCCGCGCAGCGGAAAGAGATTGAAGAACGAGCCGCCGGCGAACAGGATGATCAGGAGGATCGCAAACAGAAATCCCGGAATGGCGAAGCCGATGATGATGACCGCCGAGGTCCAGGTATCGAAGTACGAGCCGTCCTTGACGGCTTTGCGGATGCCGAGCGGGATCGAGATCAGATAGGTCAGAAGCGTCATCCAGATGCCGAGCGACATCGAGACCGGCAGCTTTTCCTTGATCAGATCGATGACGCTGATGTCGCGGAAGTAGCTCTTGCCGAAATCGAACCGCGCGAAATTCCACACCATCAGCGCGAAGCGTTCTGGAGCCGGCTTGTCGAAGCCAAACTGCTTTTCGAGGCTCTTGATAAACGCGGGATCGAGGCCTTGGGCGCCGCGGTATTTTGAGTTGACCGCGTCAGCCGTGGCGTTTGCCGGACCGAGGGGACGCAGATCGCTGCCGCCACCGGAGATACGCGACGATGCGCCGGTGTCGGCGCCGGAGAGCTGCGCGATCACCCGGTCAACCGGGCCGCCTGGGGCGAACTGCACCACGACAAAGGATACGAACAGGATCCCGAGCAGGGTCGGTATCATCAAAAGGATGCGACGGGCGATATAGGCGCTCATGCGTTATTTCGCCTGCTCGAGCTTTGCGGCCTTGGCCGTGTCATACCACCAGGTCTCGCGCGCGCCGACGGCGGATGCATAACGCGGCAGCGTGTCTGGATGACTGAACACGTCCCAATAGGCGAGCCGGTGCGTCTGCGCGTACCATTGGGGGATCCAGTACCGCCCGGCGCGAAACACCCGATCGAGCGCGCGACAGGCGGTGGCCAGCTCGGCGCGGGTTTCGGCAGCGATGATTCTTTCGACCAGCGCGTCGACTGCGGGATTGGCTATGCCGGCGAGGTTGTAGGATCCCTTGGTCGCTGCGGCCTGCGAGGTGAAATAGGGCCGAATGCTGTCGCCCGGCGTGGCGGACATGCTCAAGCGCTCGACCGTCACGTCGAAATCAAACGCCTCCACGCGGGCGCGGAATTGCACAGCGTCGATCAGGCGAATGCTGGCATCGATGCCAAGCAGAGCGAGATTCTTGATGAGGCTGGCATGATGCGGCTGAAACGACGGCTCGTCGATTAAAAATTCGATTGTCAGCACCTCGCCATTCGGCAGCAGCCGCTTGCCATCGCCCTGTTGAACCGGAAGTCCGGCATCTTTGAGCAGTTGCTGAGCTTTGCGGAGCAGCGCGCGGTCCTGCCCCGACCCGTCCGACACCGGAGGCACGAAGGGGTCGCCGAACACTTCCTCCGGCACCTGGCCGCGGAACGGCTCGAGCAGTTTTAATTCCTCTGCCGGGGGCGGTCCGCTCGCCACCATGTCGGAGTTCTGGAACGGCGACACGGTGCGCCCGTAGGCGCCATACATCACAGTCTTGTTGGTCCACTCGAAGTCGAACGCGTAAGTGAGCGCCTCGCGCACCCGCGGATCCTTGAACTTGTCGCGCCGTGTGTTGATGAACCAGCCCTGTCCGCCCGAAGGCGTCTGGTCGGGCAATGTCTCGCGCTTGACCCTGCCGTCCTTGATCGCAGGAAAATCGTAACGTGTCGCCCAGATTCGTGCCGTGAACTCCTCGCGATAGAGATAGCTCTTGGCGGAGAAGCCCTCGAAGGCGACGTCACGATCACGGTAGAATTCGTAACGCACGATGTCGAAATTGTAACTGCCGCGGCTGACCGGCAGATCGGCGGCCCACCAGTCCTTGACGCGCTCGAATTCGATGAAGCGGTTGACTTCGAATTTACCGACCTTGTAGGGCCCGGAGCCCAGCGGCGTTTGCAGCGTGGTCTCGTCGAACGGCTGCTTGTCATAATAGGCCTTCGAGAAGATCGGCAGTCCCGCGACGTAGAGCGGCACGTCGCGGGCGCGCTTGGGCGCAAATGTGACGACCAAGGTCGCGTCATCGACCGCCTCCGCCGTCACCATGTCTCGCAACTGGATAGTGATCAGCGGATGGCCTTTTTGCTTGAGCGCGGTGAGCGAAAAGGCGGCGTCATCGGCGTTCAGCTTCGAGCCGTCGTGAAACCGCGCTTCGGGCCGAATGCTGAAGCGGTAGGTCAGCTTGTCAGGCGAAATCTGAACGGATTTTGCCGCAAGCCCATACATCGCATCCGGCTCGTCATAGGCGCGGGCCATCAGCGAGGTGAAGGTGAGGTCCATGCCTTGCGCGCCCTCGCCTTTTAGGATGAAGGCGTTCAGCGAATTGAAGGTGAAGTAGGACTGATTGTAGCCGCGGACGGACGGGATCAGCGAGTACGATCCGCCCTTAGGCGCGGCCGGATTGACATAGTCGAAATGATGGAAGTCGGCTGGATATTTAAGGTCCCCGAACACCGACATGCCATGCGCCTCGGAGGCGGCGCCGTCGCTGGCCCACGCAGCGCCGAGCCAGGGCCCGCTGAGCGCGCCAATGCCCAGTCCCAGGACCTGCCGGCGCGTCGGTGGCATCGTGGGCTTTTGTGTCCTCAAGATCGCTTTCCGATCTTTGCAGCCTTCTCCGCGTCGTACCACCACAGCGTCGGCAGCCCCGAGCGGGCATATTTCGGCAACGGCTCGGCGTGGCTGAAGCGATCCCAGCGGGCATAACGCGAGAACGGATAGGTGAACTGGGGCACAACGAAGAAATTCCACAACAGCACGCGATCGAGCGCGCGCGTCGCAACAACAAGGTCGGTGCGGTCCTTGGCGAAGATGACCCGCTCGATCAGTGCATCGATCGCCGGATTCTTGATGCCGATGGTGTTGCGCGAACCGGGTTGGTCCGCCGCCTGCGATCCCCAAAATTCCCGCTGCTCGTTGCCTGGCGACAGCGATTCGGGCCACTGGTCGATGATCACATCGAAATCGAAACTGCGCAGCCTGTTCTGATATTGCGCGTCGTCGACGATACGAACCGATGTCGTCACGCCAATACGCTCGAGCGACGGCTTGTAGAACAATGCGAGCCGCTCCGAGGACGGGTCCTGGACCAGAATCTCGGCCGTCACCGGCTTGCCTGCGGCATCGACGAGCTTCCTGTCCTTGATCTCGAAGCCGGCTTGCTTGAGTAGCCGTAAGGCTTCGCGCAGATTGTTGCGGACGTTCTCCGCATTGCCCCCGATCGGATTCTGATAGGCTGTGGTGAACACCTCGGCCGGCACCTTGTCGCGCAGCGGTTCGAGGATCTGCAATTCGGCGCCCTCCGGCACGCCCGAGCAGGCGAGCTCGGTGCCGTCAAAGTAGCTGTTGATGCGCTTGTACTGGCCGTAAAACAGCTGCTTGTTCATTTCCTCGAAATCGAAGGCGTAGTTGAAGGCCCGCCGCAGCCGCGCGTCGCTGAACTGATCGCGGCGCAAATTGAGCACAAACGCCTGCATGCGGCCGGAATCGTTGATCGGGAACTCCTGCTTGACCACGCGCTTTTCGACCACAGCTGGAAAATCGTAAGCCGTCGCCCACTGCTTGGCCGAGTTCTCGCTGATCCAGTCCGCCTGGTCGGCCTTGAACGCCTCGAGCGCGACCAGGTTGTCGCGAAAGAATTCAAAACGCAGCTCGTCGAAATTGTGCAACCCGAGCTGCACCGGCAGATTGACGCCCCAATGGTCCTTGACGCGCTCAAGGGTGACGGATCGGCCGGCGACGAACTCCTTGATCCGATAGGCGCTCGAGCCGAGCGGCTTCTCCAGCGTGGTTGCCGAGATATCGCGCTTTCGCCCTTGCTCGTCTGTGGCGTCCCACCAGTGCTTCGGCAGCACCGGCAGTTCGCCAACGATGGTGGGCAGTTCGCGGTTTCCAGGGCCATCAAAGGTAAACTTGATATCGCGTTCGCCGGCCTGTTCCACCTTGATGACGTGGCGATAGTAGGATGCGTAGAACGGGCTTTGCTTTTTTAACGTTTCAATCGAGAAGATCACGTCGTTTGGCGTCACCGGCTGACCATCGTGCCAGCGCGCCTGCTTGCGCAGACGATAGACCGCCCAGCCGAAATCATCGGCATGCGCGACCGACTCGGCGAGCAAGCCGTACTCGGTCGCTACCTCGTCCTGCGACCGCTCCATCAGCGTCTCATAGAGCATGGCCGCCGCTGGCGCGATGTTGCCCTTCACGCCCGAGACGGCAATATTGAAATTGTCGAATGTTCCGATCGAGATCAGGCGCGCGACGCCGCCCTTCGGCGCGTCCGGATTGACATAATCAAAGCACCTGAAGTCCGCGGGATATTTGATGTCGCCAAACAGCGACAGCGCGTGCCGCCAATTGAGCTCGGAGGCGGACTGGGCGCGGGCGGTTCGAAGGGGGGCGAGGCCGGCCGTTCGCAGCAGCGCCGCTGTCGCGGCGGCAACGGCGCAACCTTGCAGCAGGTGTCGTCTGGTAATGGCCAATGAAGAATTCCTCTTTCACCACGCGAGCTATTGGCAACGCAATATACGGCAAGGATTCGACCGTTGACGTTGCTTTTTCCTCATGATTCGACAGGAATCTGCGGCCAAACGCCCCGATAACAAGCCTGCGAGGCGATCGTTACAAACGAAAACGGCCAGGCATGCCTGGCCGGTTCCGACACCGTTTCAGCAACGCTGGCAGAGGACGGCACCCCGGTCTCTCACTTGGCTGCCAAAGGTAGCGGCGCTGGGTGATCGGACAGCGAATTGAGATAGGCAAGCACGTCGGCGCGTTGGCTATCCCGCGAAATTCCGGCAAAGCCCATCGCAGTGCCCGGGATGTAGCCCTTGGGGTTGGCGATGAACTGGTTGAGATCCTCGATACTCCAGCTGCCGCCCTTGGCTTTGATGGCGGCTGAGAAATTGAAGTTGCGGCCCTCGCCTTTTTTGTCGCCGACGATGCCGTAAAGGTTGGGGCCGACGCGGTTCGGGCCGTCCTTGTCGAAGGTGTGGCAGGCTTGACAGACCTTGGCGGCCGCCGCGCCCTTGTCGACCGAGGCGGTTTGCAACAGCTTCTCGATCGGCTCCGAGGGGGCCGCAGCAGCCTCCTTGGCGCCACCTTCTGCCTCCTTCGCGGCGATCGCAAAGCCCGGCTTTTCGGGCATATTTGGCGCGAACAGGGCACTGGCGGTGAAGCTCGTCACCAACAGCACCAGGCAGGTGCCTAGGGCCGCCCCGATGATCTTGTTGAGTTCGAAGGAGTCCATGTCGGATCAGGCTCCAGGACGGAAGGTGAGCTCGAGAGCGGCCGGACCGGCCGCAGCACGGGGGCCGAGGAATTGTGCTGTCGCGCCGGCCCCCAAACAGGTTGAGATATCGGTTTGCCCGTGCTCTGGCAACCCGTATAAACGCGCCGACTTTGCACTGCCCTGACCATTTCCGGCCTGTCATCAGGATGCTCCAGTCCCGTAATTTAGTGCTGATTCCGGCCCGCATGGGGTCGAGCCGCCTCCCCGGCAAGCCGCTGTTGGAGATTGCGGGGCTACCCATGATCGTCCATGTGTTGCGCCGGGCCGAGGAGGCCGCGATCGGCCGCGTGGCGGTCGCAACCGATACGGCTGCCATCGCTGCCGCAGTGACGGCCCATGGCGGGGAGGCGGTCATGACCAGGGTGGATCACCCCTCCGGATCCGACCGGATTTTCGAGGCGATGGAAAAGCTCGACCCTGGCGGCGAAGCCGACATCGTGATTAATCTGCAGGGCGATTTTCCGACCATTACCGCTGAGAACATCCGCTGCGTGCTGGCGCCGCTTGCAGACCCAGCGGTTGACATTGCAACGCTTGCGGCCGAAATCCATAGCGAGGAAGAGAGCCTCGCTCCCAGCGTGGTGAAAGCGATAGGCTCGCCGCTCGGCGGCAGGCGGCTGCGCGCGCTCTACTTCACCCGCGCCACCGCGCCCCACGGCGAGGGTCCACGCTACCACCATATTGGCCTTTACGCCTATCGGCGTGCGGCGCTGCGGCGCTTTGTGAAGCTGCCGCCCTCACCCTTGGAACGGCAGGAGAAGCTTGAGCAGTTGCGCGCGCTGGAGGCCGGCATGCGGATTGACATCACCATTGTCGACACCGTGCCGCGCGGGGTTGACACCCCGGCCGACCTCGAAACCGCCCGCCGCGCACTAGCGAAATCTTGAGGCGTTGCTACAAGGCCCATCATGAGCAAGAAAATCGCGTTTCAGGGCGAGCCGGGCGCCAATTCCCACATTGCCATTGTCGAGGCCTATCCCAACGCCGAATCCTTGGCCTGCGCCACGTTTGAGGACGCGCTGGCTGCAATCTCCTCGGGCGAGGCCGACCTCGGCATGATCCCGATTGAGAATTCGGTCGCGGGCCGCGTCGCCGACATCCACCATCTGTTGCCGGCCTCTGGCCTGCATATCGTCGGCGAATGGTTCTTGCCGATCCGCCATCAATTGATGGCGCTGAAGGGTAGCAAGCTCACCGATATCAAGACGGTCGAAAGCCATGTCCACGCGCTTGGCCAATGCCGCCGCATCATCCGCAAGCTCGGCCTCAAGCCGATCGTGGCTGCCGATACCGCCGGCAGCGCCCGCGACATCGCCGAACGCGGTGACAAAAGCGTGGCTGCGATAGCCTCCCGGCTTGCGGCGGAGATCTACGGCCTCGATATCCTGGCCGAGGACGTCGAGGACGCACCCCACAACACAACACGCTTCGTCGTGCTGGCGCGTGAGGAAGAATGGGCCGAGCGGGGCTCAGGGCCCCTGGTCACGAGCTTTGTGTTCCGCGTGCGCAACCTGCCGGCCGCGCTCTACAAGGCGCTCGGCGGCTTTGCCACCAACGGTGTCAACATGACCAAGCTCGAAAGCTACATGGTCGACGGCAATTTCTTCGCCACGCAATTCTATGCCGACGTCGACGGCCATCCGCATGACAAGGGTCTTGCCTTTGCGTTGGAGGAGCTGAAATTCTTCTCGCGCGAGTTCCGCATCGTCGGCGTCTATTGTGGCCATCCGTTCCGCGCGACGTTTAGCGAGACGCTGGACTGACCATCGTCACGCCGCCGGCCGCTTCAAAAGCCCGAAGGCGTCGGCGAGCAGCGAATAGGACTTCTTGCGCGCGCCGTGGTCGTAGACGGCGGTGATGACCATCAACTCGTCCGGCTTGCTCGCGGCAATCAGCGGCTCGAGCTTTCCCATCACCGTCGCCGGACAGCCGACGAACAGCCGCTCGCGGTTGCGCATGATCGCGGCGCGCTCGAGGTCGGTGTAGGGATAGGCCATCGCCTGCTGCGGGCTCGGCAGCGGCAGATATTGGCCGCGGTCGCGGCGCAAGCGGTTGAGGTCCGCCGAGGAGGCAAGTTGCTCTGCCTCCGCATCGGTCTCGGCCACAACGATCGCGACTGCCAAAATCGCGTGCGGCGTGGTGCGCCAGACCGACGGCTGGAAATGCGCGCGATAATTCGTCATGGCGTCGACCGCGTCATGGGTCGCGAAATGATGCGCGAAAGAAAAACCCATGCCGATTTGGGCCGCCAGTTCGCAGGAGTAAGCGCTAGAGCCGAGCAGCCAGATTGGCGGCAGCGGCGTGTCGTCCGGCATCGCCACAACATTGTTGTAGGGATGGCCTTGCGGAAAATTCCGGGTTTCCCACAGGGTCAGCTCGTGCAGCCGCTCGAGAAAATCGTCGCCGTCGCGGCGCTCGAGCCGACTGCGCAGCGCATAGGCCGTGGCACCATCGGTGCCGGGCGCGCGCCCCAGGCCGAGATCGATCCGGCCCGGAAACAGCGCCTCCAGCATCTTGAAGCGCTCGGCGACCACAAGCGGGGCGTGGTTTGGCAGCATCACCCCGCCGGCGCCGACGCGGAGGTTGCGCGTGACCGCCGCGATCTGGCCGATCATCAGGTCCGGCGCCGGGCTCGCCACCGAGGCGAGGTTGTGATGCTCGGCAAGCCAGTAGCGGACGTAACCGAGCTCATCGACGTGGCGCGCCAGATCGATGCTGTTGTGCAGGGCAGCCGCAGGTTTCGTGGCCGTCGTGACGACGCAAAGGTCGAGAACGGAGAGTGCAATCATGGCCGCTAAGCTAACGCCCGCGACCGGTCAGACAATGATGACCATCATGATGCAGACCAGTCGCGCGTGGCCCCCAGGGGCAAGCTGGTTGGGATATGCTATAGCTATTCAAATTATATATCACGCTGCCCATCTTTGAATAATGACATAACATATTGATTATGCTGATATATATTCACGGAAACGTTCCCAACTCCATGTTCCAACGGCAAGTGGGCTATTTCCCACTATTGTTGGGCTAGCTCGGCCTCCCCGGTTTGACCTATTTTAGCGCCTCCCAAGGCGACGTGATGTTTGGCGATCCCAGAGTGGAGTTTGAACTGGAATGACCGAGGTCCAGCCCCTGCCCCTGTCCGACGGCCACCGCACCACAAAGCGGCCGGCAATCTCCTTTGAGTTCTTTCCACCGAAGAGCGAGGAGATGGAGAAGAACCTGTGGCAGACCATCAAGCGGCTTGCACCGCTTCAACCCAGCTTCGTCTCGGTGACCTACGGTGCCGGTGGCTCGACGCGCGAACGCACGCACGCCACCATCGCGCGCATCCTCAAGGAAACCGAGCTTTTGCCGGCTGCGCATCTGACTTGCGTCGGCGCCTCGTGCGCAGAGATCGACGAGATCGTCGACCGCTACCACGAGGTCGGCGTTCGCCACATCGTGGCGTTGCGGGGCGATCCGGCGACCGGCATCGGAACGCAATTTGTCGCCCATTCCGACGGCTACAAGACCTCGCCCGCGCTCGGCGCCGGGATCAAGAAGCG
>Ga0306921_10009800_pt1 | contig 10176 bp, 8 predicted proteins | sample sta12Cox44000080_FD_203760 | JGI IMG/M metagenome (GOLD analysis project Ga0306921, IMG submission 203760) | Lab enrichment of tropical soil microbial communities from Luquillo Experimental Forest, Puerto Rico - statoxic.12C.oxic.44.000.080 (v2)... | ecosystem: Environmental > Terrestrial > Soil...
CCGACATCTATTACTCCGAATCTTCGGATGCCAACGTTCTCAACGTTACCGGCGCCGTGAACAAGTCAGCGGTGTCCGCGGCCCTGGGGTGGACAATGCCCGTCAGCCCCGCGGTTGGTACGACCCCTGCCATCGCCACTTGGACGAAGCCCGCCAACATTCCTTACCTCAATCTGTTTTGCGATCCGACCCAGTTCAAATGCAACTCCGACACCACGCTGAAATATGTCGAGGGCCTCAGGCGCTTCGACGAGAAGTTCTGGATCAACGAAAAGGGCATCAGGTTCGACGGCCCACTCTTCGATCTTCCCGGCGGAACGGTAAGGGCAGCGATTGGCGGCCTCTACGACAGCAATAAGATCACCTTCACGACCTTGGACAATACGGGCGCTACTAACCTCATCCTGCCTTTCATACACGCTGACTCTCCTTATCAGCTGTGGGCAGGTTTCGCGCAGGTGAACATCCCGGTTTTCGGCAACGACTTCAGCTTTCCGCTCTTGAGGAAGCTCGATATCGAAGCCTCCTGGCGCCACGACCAATACACCGGGGACCTCAACGGCGGCACCAGCAACCCGAAGATGGGATTCACCTGGGTGCTGTCGGAAGATGCCGGTTTGAGCGTGAAGGGCTCCTGGGGCACCTCGTTCCGCTTTGCCAATGCCGGCGAATATTCGCCCGTGTTCAGCACCGCCATCGGCGGCTTCAATCTTCCCTCGCAATTCCTGGCTCCCACCGACGGGGTCAATATCCAATGCGTCGGCGGCGTCGCTCCGGCTGGATCGGGCGCAGCCAAGGAACAAGCCTCCGGCTTCAATTGCAGCGATGCGCCTGGCGCCATTTCCTTGGGCGGCGCGCCGTACCCGCTCTTGCGGCCAAACGGTTTCAATGGCGGACCCGTCCTGGCACCCGAGAGCTCGATCAACTACAGCATCGGAGCCGAGGTCGCGCCGCAGACCTTCTTAAGAGGGCTCGATGTCTCTGCGACCTGGTACAGTATCAAGATCAACAACGTCTTGACCGCGTTCAACATCGTCACGTCGAACTCGTTCAACGATAGCACGCAAGGCTTCCATTTCATCGTGCCGAGCGACTTGGCGAGCCAGCCCGATGGAGCCGGCTGCGCTACGGCAAACCTCACGCCGTCCAACTGTGCGCCATTCGAGCGGATGGTGGCAGGAATTCTGCTCAATCCCAGAAACGCCGCCATCTTGGGTGGGACCGCTGCGCAGACGCTGATCTACTGGATCAACGACGGCGGCACTTTCAACAAGGGCTTTCGCACGGTCCAGGGTATCGATTGGACCGCGAGCTACGATATCGATTTGGGCGACTTTGGCGCTTGGAACACCGGCATCGTCGGCACTTACTATCTGCACAACAACATAAACCTGAATCCCGCCGCGGGAGCAGCCACCAGCGACGCCTTCCACACTACACTGAGCGCAGTGAACGGTGTTGCCCAGAACGGAGTGGAATCGCTTCCGCGGATGCACTATCGGGCAAGGCTAGGCTGGAGCGATGGGCCCTGGAGCGTAACCGGATTCGTCAACTACGATTCCCATTTCTTTCACACGCAGTCAGCTCCGCCGAACGTGAACTTGGCCTGCACCGCGACCGGCGGCAGCACTCCAGGCGGCCTATCCGGCGGCTCGTTCCCATGCGCCATCAATGGCTACACCAACATCGAGCCGTCGCAGTACCTGTTCGATCTTTCGCTCGGATACGACACGGGCGACATGCCGGCCAACGACTATCTCAAGAACGTCGCAATCAACTTCATCATCAGGAACATCACAGGCCGACATCCGGCGTTTGAATACGGGCCCAGCCCCCGTGGCCGCGGGCAGGCGGCCTACGACATCCTGAAGAGCAACGATGGCCGATCGTTCAACGTCATCCTGACGAAGACTTGGTAGGAGGTGCCGCGAAGCGATTTCAATGAAAACAATTAGCCAGGGCCGCCGGGCATCCCCGACTGGGGTCGCGGCACTGGTAAGTTCGACGGTGATCGCCGCCGAACGGCAAAGGCCTCGTAGGGCCTCCCCCCGGCGGGGCTTTTGCTTGTTTAGTCCGCGTCCATCTTCAAGGCGGCGATGAAGGCTTCCTGCGGGATGTCGACCTTGCCGAACTGCCGCATCTTCTTTTTGCCTTCCTTCTGCTTGTCCAGAAGCTTGCGCTTACGCGTGATGTCGCCGCCATAGCATTTCGCGGTCACGTCTTTCCTCAGCGCGCTGATCGTCTCGCGCGCGATGATCTTGCCGCCAAGTGCCGCCTGAATCGGGATCTGGAACAGATGCCGCGGGATCAAGTCTTTCAGCTTCTCGCACATCGCGCGTCCGCGCGCCTCGGCGCGCGTTTTGTGCACGATCATGGAGAGCGCATCGACCGGCTCGCCGTTCACCAGGATCGAGAGCTTGACGAGATCGCCCTCCTCGTAACCCTCGATGTGGTAGTCGAAGCTCGCATAGCCGCGCGACACGGATTTCAAGCGGTCGTAGAAGTCGAACACGACTTCGTTCAAGGGCAGGCGATAGATCAGCATCGCGCGGGAGCCCGCATAGGTGAGTTCGATCTGACGCCCGCGACGGTCTTCGCAGAGCTTTAGGACCGCGCCCAGATGCTCGTCGGGAACGAGGATCGTCGCCTTGATCCACGGTTCCTCGATGAAGGCGATCCTTATGGGATCGGGCATGTCGGCGGGATTGTGCAGCTCCTTCATCGTGCCATCGGTCATGTGAATCCGATAGATGACGGACGGCGCCGTCGCGATCAGCTCGATCCCGAACTCTCGGTCGAGGCGTTCGCGGATGATCTCGAGATGCAGGAGGCCTAAGAAGCCGCAACGGAATCCGAAGCCCAAAGCGGCCGAAGTCTCCGTTTCGTAAGTGAAGCTCGCATCGTTCAGGTGCAGCTTGGCGAGCGCGTCGCGCAGTTGCTCGAACTCGGCCGCGTCGGCCGGGAAGAGCCCGCAGAACACCACCTGCTGCGCCGGCTTGAAGCCCGGGAGCGGCGTTTCGGTGCCGCGCTTCTCGTCCGTGATCGTGTCGCCGACTTTGGCGTCGGCGACCTGCTTGATTGCCGCGGTCAGGAACCCGATCTCGCCCGGGCCCAAGCGGTCGACCATCTCTTGCTTGGGCGTGAACACGCCGACGCGGTCGACTTGATAGACGGCATCGGCGGCCATCATTCGTATCCGCTGGCCCTTTTTGAGCTCGCCGTCGACCACGCGCACGAGCACGACCACGCCCAGATAAGAGTCGTACCAGGAGTCGACGAGGAGAGCCTTCAAGGGCGCGTTCGCTTCGCCTTTGGGCGGCGGAAGCTTCTCGACGATCGCTTCGAGCACGGCATCGACATTCAGGCCGGTCTTCGCCGAAATCTCGATCGCGCCCGAGGCATCGAGCCCGATCACGTCTTCGATCTGCTGGCGCACGCGTTCGGGTTCGGCCGCGGGGAGATCGATCTTGTTGAGCACGGGCACGATATCGAGCCCGGCATCGATCGCCTGATAGACATTGGCGAGCGTCTGCGCTTCCACGCCCTGGCTCGAATCGACGACCAGCAGCGCGCCTTCGCAGGCGGCGAGGCAGCGCGACACCTCGTAGGCGAAGTCGACGTGACCTGGCGTGTCCATCAGATTGAGCACGTAAGCTTCGCCGTTCTTCGCCGTGTAATTGAGGCGCACCGTCTGCGCCTTGATGGTGATGCCGCGCTCGCGCTCGATGTCCATGGAATCGAGCACCTGGTCCTTCATCTCGCGCGCGGTCAGCCCGCCGCAGAGCTGGATCAGGCGGTCGGCGAGCGTCGACTTCCCATGGTCGATATGGGCGACGATGGAAAAATTGCGGATGTGGGCCAAATCGGGCATCGGGTCAGAGATAGCGGCGGGGCCGCGTCAGGTCCAGAGCGCGTTATTCCGCGGCGCCGCGGGCGGGAGCGAGCTCCATCCTGCGGTTCGAGGGCTTGAGCCTCACCGCGCCGATGAGGACAACGATCGCCCCGACGCCCCAGACATACCAGCCCGGCCGGATGCCGGCCTGGAAATTGAAGTCGACGGCGAGCACGCGAAGGACGGGCGCATTGAAGGCGATCCTGAACGCTACCGCCTCGGCGAAGAAGACGAACAGACCGACCGCGAACCAGCTCAAGGCGATGACGTACAGCGGGAACTCGGCCTCGCGCGGGGCAACCCAGTGCAGAATCCGATAGAGCATCAGCCAGAGGAAGATGCCGCCTATGATGGTCGGCTCGAACACCTCGAGCTTGGACTGCATGAAGTAATGGATGCAGCCGAGCACGGCGACGGGATAGACGAGCCTGTGCCATTGCCGCCAGCGGATGCCGCCGAGCCCGCGCACCGCCCAATCGTTCGACGTCCAGGCGAGCGCGGCGAAGCCGAGCCATGCCGTGAACCCGATCGTGAGGTAGTAACGGAGCACGATCTCGGAAACGACCTTGCCCATATCGAAGAGCTGATCGGCCATGTAGAGCACGAGGTGGAGTGCGATGTATGAGAATGCGCCCACCCCGATCATGCGGCGCACATCGACGAGCGGCGCATAACGCGCGATCCGCCGCATCGGCGTGACAAAGAGCGACAGCATCAGGAAGCGGATCGCCCACAGACCGACTTCATGGATCGCCTCGGTGCGCGGCCGAGGGCCCAGATCCGAGGTCGCGGTGAAGTAAAGAAGCGTCAGCGCCGGCGCGATGAGAAGCGCCAGGGTCACCGCCCTCAAGGGCGAGAAACGTCCGCGACGGTCGTGCCAAAGTGCCATGGCTAGTCAAAGCTCATTATCGCGGCAGACTTCGTCAACTTCGCAACACACCCCCGGTGGCCTTCGTCACCGCATTCACGATCTTTTGCGCGACCGCCTCGATCTCGGCGTCGGTGAGGGTTCGTTCTTTGGGCTGGAGCCGTACCGCGATCGCCAGCGACTTCTTGCCCTCGGGCACGCCTTTCCCCTCGTAAACGTCAAAGACGTCGACCCGCTCGATGAGCGCGCGATCCGCCCCGCGGGCGGCCTTCACGACCTGATCGGCGGATACGCCCGAATCCAGCACGAAAGCGAAGTCGCGCTCGAGCGGCATCAGGTCGGAGGCTTCGAGCTTGCCTTTGGCTTTCGTCGGGCGGGCTTTCCCTTCCGGGATGGCATCGAGAAAGATCTCGAAACCCGAGACCGGACCTTTCAGGTCGAAGGCCGCGATGATGCGCGGATGGAGCTCGCCGAAAGATCCGATGATCTTCGGCCCAAGCGCGAAAGTGCCCGCGCGCCCGGGGTGATACCAGGAGGGCGCACCCGGCTGCACGGGCGCAGCGATCGGCTGGCGGGAAGCCGCGTCGAGCACGGCCACGGCATCGGCCTTCGCGGTGAACGCATCGGGCGGGAGCGCTTTCAGCCAGTGCCGCGGCGGATCGCCTGCCCGGATTCCGGCTGCGACCGTCGCCTGCGCGCCGGGCTGACCTGACTCGAACTGCGCCCCGATCTCGAACAGCGTGGCGTGCAAAAGTCCGCGCGCCTGATTGCGGGCAGCGGAAGCCAGCAGCGAGGGCAGGAGCGAGGGACGCAGCGCATCGAGATCGGCCGAGATCGGGTTGGCAAGCTCGCGCGCCCCGTCCCCGCCGCCGAAAAGCGCCGCATGCTTCTTCGGAATGAAGGAGTAATGCACTGTCTCGTCGAAACCGCGCGCAGCGAGCCCACGGCGCGCCCAGCTCACCCGCCGCTGCGCCAGCGTGAGCACCGGTTGCGCGACGGCATAGGGACGCTTCATCGGTTCGGGAGCGACTTTGTCGAGCCCATGAATGCGCACGACTTCCTCGACGAGATCGGCCGGGCCCTGCACATCGGAACGCCAAGACGGCGGAGCGACGGTGAGCGGATCGGCGCCTGAGACCGAAAAACCCAATTTCGTCAGTATCCGGACGATATCGGATTGAGGCAGCGCCAAGCCGCCGAGCCGCTTCACGTCCGCGGGTGAGAAGGCGATCTTGCGCCGCCATTGCGGGGGTGAGCCGGCGACGACCATCTCGGAGGGCTCGCCCCCGCAAATCTCAAGCACGAGTTTCGTCGCAAGCTCGAGACCTGGCACGACGAATTCCGGATCGACGCCGCGCTCGAAGCGGTAGCGGGCATCGGAGATGATTCCGAGCGTGCGTCCCGTGCGCGCGGTCCGCACCGGATCGAACAGCGCGGACTCGAGAAAAACATCCGTGGTCGATTCCGTACAACCGGTGTCCTCGCCGCCCATCACGCCCGCGATGGCGCGCGCCGCGGCTTCGTCGGCGATGACGACCATGTCTTCGTCAAGCGTGTAGGTTTTGCCGTCGAGCGCGACAATGATTTCGCCGTGCTTCGCCAGACGCGCCCGCATATCGCCTTTGAGCTTGGCCGCATCGAACGCATGCAGTGGCCGCCCGCGGTCATGGGCGACGAAATTCGTGATGTCGACGAGCGCCGAGATCGGCCGCAGGCCCACGGCTTTCAGCCGGTTCTGAAGCCATCCGGGACTGGGACTGTTCTTCAACCCGCGGATGAAGCGGCCGGCGAACATGGGCGCCGCGTTCTCGAGGCCGGCCGGAAACTCGAGCCCGGTCTTGATCGGCGAGGGGAAGCGGCCTGGGACGGGCGCCACGGCGCCGCTCTTTAGGAGCCCGAGATCGGAGGCCGCGAGATCGCGCGCGATGCCGTAGACGGAGGTGCAGTCGCCGCGATTGGGGGTGAGCGCGACATCGATCACCGGATCGGCAAGCCCAAGCGCCGCCGCGGCGGGGCTGCCAACCACCGCCTCGGCGGAAAGCTCGATGATGCCCTGATGCTCGTTCGAGAGCTCGAGCTCGCGCTCGGAGCAGAGCATGCCGCGCGATTCGATCCCGCGGATCTTGGCGACGCCGAGCGTCATCTTGCTTCCGGGGATATAGGTGCCGGCTGGCGCGAACACGCCTTTCATCCCCGCATGCGCGTTGGGCGCGCCGCAGACGACCTGCACCGTCTCGGTCCCGGTATCGACCATGCAGACGCGGAGCTTGTCGGCGTTCGGATGCGGCTCAGCGGAAACGACGCGCGCGACCTTGTAGGCCGAAAGCGCGGCCGCCTTGTCCTCGATCGATTCCACTTCGAGCCCGATGCGCGTCGCGCGATCGGCGACCGCGGCCGCGTCGGCCGAGGTCTCGAGATGGTCTTTGAGCCAGGACAGCGTGAATTTCATCGGCTCAGCCCCCCGTCGAGAGCGGGAATGTCGAGCGCGGAGAAGCCGAAATGTTTCAGCCAGCGGATGTCGGAATCGAAGAACGGCCGCAAGTCGGGGATGCCGTATTTCAGCATCGCCAAACGATCGATGCCGAGCCCGAAGGCATAGCCCTGATAGGCATTGGGATCGATGCCGCACATCTCGAGCACGCGCGGATGCACCATGCCGGCGCCCGCGATCTCGAGCCAGTCGGTGCCTTCGCCGAACTTGATCTGTCCGCCCGAGCGGTCGCATTGCACGTCGACCTCGACGGAAGGCTCGGTGAAGGGGAAGTAGGAGGGGCGCAGCCGCATGCCCACCTTCGGGACTTCGAAGAAGGCCTTGAGGAATTCCTCGAGCACCCATTTCAGATGGCCGAGATGGGTCTCGTCGTCGATCACAAGGCCCTCGACCTGATGGAACATCGGCGAGTGCGTCGCGTCCGAGTCGCGGCGATAGGTCCGTCCGGGCGCGATGATCCGGATCGGCGGCTTCTGCGCCAACATGGTGCGCACCTGCACCGGGCTCGTATGCGTGCGCAGGAGCGGAACCGAGCCGTCCGCCTGCGGCTTCAAATAGAAGGTGTCGTGCATTTGCCGCGCCGGATGCTCCGGCGGGATATTGAGCTTGGTGAAATTGTAGTCGTCGGTCTCGACATCGGGACCTTCCGCGACCTTGAAATCGAGATCGGCGAAAATCGCGATCAGCTCGTCCTTGACCTGCGACACGGGATGCACGGTTCCACGCGGCGCATCCTGCGCCGGCAAGGTCACATCGACGCGCTCCGATTGCAGCCGCGCATCGAGCACCAAATCCTCGAGCGCTTTCTTTCGCGCCGCGATCGCGTCCTGGATGCGGTCGCGCAGGCCGTTGAACTTGGGCCCGTTCGCCTTGCGCTCGTCGGGCGTCATCGAGCCGAGCGTTTTCAACAGTTCGGCGATCGAGCCTTTCTTGCCCAAGGCGGCAACGCGCACGTCTTCCAGCGCGCGCTCGTTTGCGGCCGCGGCGATGGCGGCGGTGAGCTCAGCCTCGAGTTGGACGACGTCGGTCATGCGAATCTCTCATGCAGAATGGCGCAATCCCGGGTGCTGGACCAATCGGGACCCAAGGCCGAACGCGCGAGAGGATTTGAGCTAGTGCGCGCCCGCCGGAGCGGCTGCCGCCTGGTCCACCAGGGCCTTGAAGGCTTCGGGCTCGAAGACCGCGAGGTCGGCGAGGATCTTGCGATCGACGTCGATCCCTGCGCGCTCGAGCCCGCTGATAAATCGGCTGTAGGTGAGTCCGTGCTCGCGCACCGCGGCGTTGATACGCTGGATCCAGAGCGCACGGAAGTTCCGCTTCTTGAGCTTGCGCCCGATATAGGCGTGCTGCATGGAACGGTCGACGGCGGCGTTAGCGGTGGTGATATTGTTGCGGCGGCGGCCATAGAAGCCTTTCGCCTGCTTCATCACGCGCTTGCGGCGGAGCCTCGAGGCGACGGCGCGGGGGGCTTTGGACATGGCGTGCTCCCCTTCAGCTCGCGTAAGGCATCCAGCGCTTGATGCGCTGGGTCTCGGACGCGGACATGACCCGCGTCCCGCGAAGCTCGCGGATCTGCTCGTTCGAGCGCTTGATCATACCGTGGCGCTTGCGCGTCTGGCCGTGCTTGACCTTGCCATTGGCGGTGAACCGGAAGCGCTTCTTGGCGCCCGATTTCGTCTTCAATTTGGGCATTTTGCGTCTCCTGAAAGGGCAGCCTTTTGGGCCGCAATCGCGTTATGAACCGCCACGGCATGCCCTTTCGCCGGGCGGTTCCCTAGTCTGAAAAGAGGCGGCGTTATACGCGAGGCGGACAAATTTGCAAGCTTGGGCCCCATAGGCCAGAAGGTCGGGCCGATGAAGCTCAACCGCCCCCTCCTGCACAGGGTCCGGATTGCCGACGCGATCCTGTTCTGGCCCGCGCTCGGGCTCGTGATCTGGGGCGAGATTTTCGCCCCGCCGGAGAACGTGCTGCTCGCGAAGGTCAACGATAAGATCTTGCATAGTTTTGCTTATTTCGTGCTCGCTGCGATGGCGTCGGTGGCCTTGAAGAGCCGGCGCTCGGCCCTCCTCGCGGTCGTTGCCATCATCGTCCTTGGCGGCCTGCTCGAGATCATCCAGGGCTATGTCGGGCGCGACATGTCCCTCTATGACGAACTCGCCAATATGGCGGGCGCCATCCCCGGCGGTATCATCGCCAGACTTTTCATCGAGCCTCTGCGCCGAAGCTACCCCGGAATCTGACCCGATCAGCGGGAGAAGCCATGAGCATCATCCAGGAATTCAAGACCTTCGCCATGCGCGGCAACGCCATCGACCTCGCGGTGGGTGTCGTTGTCGGCGCGGCGTTCACCACCATCGTCAACTCGCTGGTCAAGGACGTGATCAATCCGCCCTTGGGCATGCTCATAGGCGGCATCGATTTCTCGAATTTCTTCCTGGTGCTCAAAGGCACGGGGACCTTTCCGTCCTTGAAAGCCGCGCAGGATGCGGGCGCCGTCACCCTGAATTACGGCCTCTTCATCAATGCGATCGGGAACTTCCTGATCGTCGCCTTCGTGCTGTTCCTGTTGCTGAGGCAAATGAATCGCCTGATGGCGCCGCCCAAAGCGGCCAAGCCCGGCGATCCGCCCCCGCCCGAAGACGTCCAGCTGTTGCGCGAAATCCGCGACCTCTTGAAGGCGCAGAAGTAGGGCACTCGCTTTCCCCAAACCTGTCATCCGGCTCACTAGCCGTTGACAATCACCGGTCAGTTATATAACTGTTATGTTATATAACTGCGCAGACAAGCATGATGAACCTCGACGCTGCCTTTGCGGCACTGGCCGATCCAACGCGCAGAGCGATCCTCGCCCGGCTGACACGTGGCGAGGCCACGGTGATGGAGCTTGCCGCTCCATTCGAGATGACGCAGCCGGCGGTGTCCCG
>Ga0306921_10009801_pt1 | contig 10176 bp, 10 predicted proteins | sample sta12Cox44000080_FD_203760 | JGI IMG/M metagenome (GOLD analysis project Ga0306921, IMG submission 203760) | Lab enrichment of tropical soil microbial communities from Luquillo Experimental Forest, Puerto Rico - statoxic.12C.oxic.44.000.080 (v2)... | ecosystem: Environmental > Terrestrial >...
CTACCGCGAGAGCCACGGCGGCGAAATCCGCACCGCCGCCTGGTTGCAGCAATTCGCCGGGCGCGAGGGTCTCGGACAGCTGCGCGTGCAGACGGACATCAAGAACATCGCGGGCGCCACGCTCTCCTGCCAGCACCTCACCGAGGGGGTTCGCTGGCTCGTGGCACTCTGGCAGGTGGCGCTGCAGCCGCCGGCCTCGGGCTGAGGTCTGCATGGTGCGCGCGGTGTTGCATCGACCGGAGCTGAGCGGTTCGGGACAAGGCTCGAGAGAGCCCATGGTACGCGATGCCACCCGCACACCCCTCCCGCGGGCGCTGCGCGCCGCGATCTACGGCATCGGAGCCCTGCTGTGGCTCTCGGGCGCGCTATGGCTCGTGCTGCATTACATGCTGCCGCAATCGACGCCCTTCGGCCCGCTGCCGAATCCATGGGAAGCGCCGCTCATGCGCGTGCACGGACTCATCGCGGTAGGCGCAGTATTCCTCATCGGCTGGATGACGGCGGCTCACGTGACCACGCGCTGGACGAGCGACCGCAATCGCCGCTCGGGACTCGCGCTCGGCGGCACCGCGCTGCTGCTCGTCTTCAGCGGTTACGCGCTCTACTACACCACGGGCGCACCGCACGATGCAGCCGCGTTCGCGCACGAAGTGGTCGGAGTATTCGCGCCGCTCGCGGGCCTCGCACACTGGTGGCGCAATCGTCCACGAGGCTGAAGGCGCGTTCCCGGCACGGCGTTGACTTAACTCGGCGCCCCGCGACGGCTCGCATCCGAGCCACTACACTGAGAGCAGACCTGCGGAGTCATCCCCGCAGGGGCATGGGGCGTTCTGTTCACAGGTGAGCGGATGCGAGTGAGGCCATACCGCAGGGGCACACGGGTCGCGTGGCACCTCACGCTGCTGCTGCTGTGCGCCGCCCTCGGAGACGCGCATGCTCAGGAGGACCCACCGGGCCGCGCCGCGCGCCTCAGCTACGGGGAGGGCGCGGTGTCGCTGCAGCCGGCGGGAGTCCAGGAATGGACCGCCGCAACGCTCAACCGCCCACTCACCACCGGTGATCGGCTGTGGAGCGATCAGAACTCGCGCGCCGAGCTCGACCTCGGCACCGTCGCCGTGCGACTGGGCAGCAACACGGGTTTCGCCTTCCTCAACCTCGATGACCACAGCGTCCAGATGCAGCTCTCCGCCGGAACGATCATCGTGGCCGTGCGCGATCTTCAGGGCGGCGAGAGCTACGAAGTCGACACGCCCAACATTGCAGTGGCACTGCAGCAGCCCGGCGTGTACCGGGTCGAGGTCAACGACCAGGGGACCGCCACCGCGGCCGCGGTGAGCTCCGGCGCGGCGCAGGCAGTCGGGGGCGGTGGGCAGGCCGTCTCGATCCTGGCGCAGCAGGCAGTGATCTTCACCGGTGTCGAGACGCTCGCCTGGCAGAGCAACACCCTCGGCGCACCGGATGCGTTCGACGATTGGTCGGCGGAGCGCGAGCGCGATCTCGCGGACTCAGCCGCACGTGGATACGTCGCGAGCGATGTCCCCGGCACGCAGGATCTCGACAACTCCGGCTATTGGCAGCAGGCTCCGGAATACGGCTACGTATGGGTGCCGACTGCGGTCGCCGCCGGCTGGGTGCCGTACCGCTACGGTCAGTGGTTGTGGGTCGCACCGTGGGGATGGACCTGGGTCGATGATGCGCGCTGGGGTTACGCGCCCTTCCACTACGGCCGCTGGGTGGTCTGGAACCACGGCTGGGTCTGGGTGCCGGCACCCAAGCACGGCCAGGCCACCCGCAGCTTCTATGCGCCGGCACTCGTCGCGTGGGTCGGCGGGGCAGGCGGCAACGTCGGCTGGTTTCCGCTCGGACCCCGCGAGGTCTACGTGCCCGGCTATCCTGCGAGCCAGAGCTACGTACGCACTATCAACATCACCAACACGACGCTCATCACCAACAGCTATATCACCAACGTCCGGAACAACATGACGCCGCAGCACTACATGAATGCCACGGCGGCCGCCGTGACCACGGTGCCCGGGACGGCCTTCACCTCCGGCCAGCGCGTCGGCGGGCACCTCGTCCCCCTGTCATCGGCAATGCTTGCCACCGCGGGCATCGCGGCCGCGGCACCAGCGATCGCGCCCCTGCGCCAGAGCGTGCTGGGACCGGGGGAGACTCGCGCGCCGAGGCCGCCCGCCTCGGTGCTGCAGCGGGCGGTAGTGGCTCGCACCGTGCCGCCAGCGGCGCCCGCCTCCTTCGAGCGTCAACTGGCGGCCATCCAGAGAAATGGCGACAAGCCTCTCGCACGCAGTGAGCTCGCAGCGCTGCAGCCTGCCGCGCCGCTGGCGCCGGTCAGGATCGTCGCCAGCCGCAGCAGCCCGCCGGCACCGGGCGCGGCGACTCAGAGCTTCGCGGAACGCGAGCGCGTGCTGCAGCAAAGCGCCCTGCCACCGGCATCGCCGCGAGCGAATCCAACTCCAACCGCGTCCCCCGCCAACATGAGCGTCGATGCGGTGGTGGCTACCCCGCAGCGCGCCTCTGGCGCCGATGATGCGACACGCGCGGTCGATCGACCGAGCTCGTTGCCCGTGTATCAGTTCCCCCCGGCGGGCGACGTGCCGACACATCCGGCGACTGCAACACACCCGCAACAGGCCAATCCGCCCGTCCCGCCTCAACCCGCCCCGCACCCGGCCACGCCCGCCCCGCACCCGGCCACACCCGCACCGCCTCCGCCCGCGGCGCATTCCTCCAGCCCGACGCACGCGCAGCCCAGCAAGGAGCCGCGCGATTCCGCACCGCACGGGGACCGGGATTCGCGCGAGCGGGTGCTGCGCTAGGCGTTCGCATGACGCGCGCATCCGACGGGTCAATCTGACCCGGCTCAATCCTCGTCGTACTGCAGAGCGTCACGCTCCAGCTCCCTGACAAATTCGCGCACTTCTTCGCGCGTGCAGATCCGCGCCTCGAGCAGCGATTGAAGCAGCGCCTCGAGATGAACCCGTAATGCCACGGCCAACACCGCCGGCGCAAAGCGGTCGAGTCCGGCAATGAAATCGTTCAACTCATCGAGGCATTGCTCGACTGCGCCATCGTCGCGTCCGGTGTCGGTCAATGGCATGTGCATGCTCCGCTGCGGCGTCCCACCACCGACCATACACAACTTTCTCGGCGCCTGCTTCTTCTGCGCCGACGCTGCACGCGTTTCTGCACAAACAGGCAGCCAATCGCAATTCCATTCATCGGCGCGCTGACTAGACTGCGCCCGACTTGCCCACCACCGTCACGCGCACACCGTCAGCCGAGGAGCAACCAACATGAACAGCTTCACTCTCACCGCGGTCGGCAACCTGGCCCGCAACCCGGAGTTCGTCGCCAAGAACGATACGAACTACACACGCTTCTGCCTCGTAGGCAACGACTACGCGGGCAAGGATGAAGGCGGCACCGCCCGCGAGGTCACCACCAGTCTGTGGTTCGTCGCCTTCGGCGCGCTCGGCGAAGCTCTGGCGCGCAACGCGCGCAAAGGTGACCAGCTCATCGTCGAAGCGCAAGTGCGTGCCAACAACTGGACCGACAAGCTGGGCGAGAAACAGTACGACCATTCCTTCATCCTGCGCGGATTCCGCTTCGGCGCGCCGGGCAAACTCAAGCGGGAGGAACTCGATGGACGGCGTGATGAGGAGAGCTCACGTGCGGCGTCGCCGTTGCACGGCGTCAGCGAGCCGTGAAGGGGGAGGCCGTAAATGCATACGCAGCGAGCACGACACCTGTCAAGCCGACGCCTGCCTGCGGTCGCCGTGCTGTGGGCCGTGCCGATCATCGCCATACAGGCCCAGAACTCGCCGTTCATGACCGGCGCAACGGCGCTGCAGACAAACATACTCGCCTGGCTGACACCGATCGCCATCATTTTGGTCATGGTCCTTGGCGCCATGGCGATGGCGAACCGACTCTCGTGGGGCTGGTGTCTCGGCGCCATTCTGGGGATCGCGATCGCCTTCGGAGCACCACAGATTGTTGCGTGGGTCCGGGGCATGTTCGGCGTATGAGTGCCACATGACCCACCGCAACGCGGGGTTGATCGCCGATCCGCTGTTCGTGGGCGCGACGCGTCCACCGATGCGCTGGGGCGTCACGTATGCGGCGCTGCTTTTCAACCTGGTGTTCACGCTCGAAGCGTTCCTCGTGACCCGCAATCTGCTGACGCTTTTGTTGTGCGCGCCGATTCACGGCCTGTGCGCTCTGCTTTGCGCGCGGGATGCGCGCTTCTTCGACCTGCTGCTGATGTGGGGGAAGACACGCTTGCCATCGGCTGCGGGAACGTTGCGGTTCTGGAAGGCGAGCAGCTACACCCCGTTGACACTCGACTTGCCGGATACCCATGGCCGGCGCAGTGCCCATGCGCTCGCCGTGGTGGGCGTGGGGAGTCGGTGCCCGTGGCGGCGTTGATTGCAAACCGGTCGGTGGCAGCGCGCCGCGAACGCAGCGCGGCGGAGCACGTCCCGTTTGCCGCCCACGTCTCCGATGCGGTCGTGAAGACCTCTTCGGGCGATTACGTCCAGGCATTTCGGCTCGGCGGCGCGAGCTTCGAGAGCGCCGACGATGAGCAGCTGAACGCCTGGCACGAGCGGCTCAACGTTCTGTGGCGCAACCTGGCGAGTCCGCACGTCGCCCTGTGGACGCACCTCATACGCCGCCCCGAGAGGCCCGCTCTCGCCGCAGCCCCGGGTCAAGGCTTTGCCCAGATCCTCGGCGCGCGCTATCGCGAGCGGATGGCGGCCGAGACGCTCATGGTCAACGACCTGTACCTCGCGCTCTGCTATCGGCCGGCGGCGGGCCTCGCCTCAGGTGTGATCTCCAGGTGGCTGAAACGGACGCGCCTCGCGCCTGCCGACGTCGAGCTGGTGGATGCGCTGGATGGCTGCGCCAAGCTCGCACAGGTGATGCGCGCGTCCTTGGCCCGCTACGAACCGGAATCGCTGCGCACCTATCGTTGGGGTGAGACCTGGTGTTCCTCGCTCCTGGAGTATCTCGCTCTGCTGATCAACGGGGAATGGCGGCGGGTTCCGCTGCCGCCCGGTCCCTTGAGCCGCGGGCTCGTTACCACGCGGCTGCTTTTTGGCACCGAGGCGATCGAATACCGCTTGCCCGCCGCGACGCGTGTTGGCGCCGTGCTCGCCATCAAGGAGTATCCGACGCCGAGCGTCGTTGGCATGCTCAACCGCCTGTTGTCGGCGCCCTTCCCCCTGGTGCTGACGCAATCCTTCACCTTCCTGTCGCGCGCGGCTGGTCAGGCGCTGCTGCAGCGGCAGTACTTCCGCATGCTCAACGCGGGTGATTTCGCGGTGTCACAGGCGGCACAGCTGCAGGAAGCACTCGATGCACTCAGCAGCAACGACTTCGTAATGGGCGACCACCATTTCTCGCTGCAGGTTCTGGCGGATCTGGAGGAATCGGCGCGGGAGAGTGACGCCTGGCGTCTCAAGACGCTCAACGACCGGGTCGCGCTTGCTCGCAATCTGCTCGCCGACACCGGCATGACGGTCGCTCGCGAGGATCTCGCCATGGAGGCCTCCTTCTGGGCACAGCTGCCGGGAAATTTCGCGATGCGTCCGCGCAAGGCTCCCATCACCTCGCGCAACTTTGCCGCCCTCGCGCCCTTCCATAACTACCCCGTCGGTCGCGCGCACGGCAATCACTGGGGAGATGCGCTCGCCGTGCTCTGCACCAGCGCCCGTTCTCCTTACTACTTCTCGCTGCACGCGAGCGACCCGGCCGAGCCGGACGGCGGTGGCCGCAAGGACACGGGCCATACCTTCATCTGCGGTCCTACCGGCTCGGGCAAGACGGTTTTTATCGGTTTTCTGGTGAGCCTGCTGCAGCTTCGTGGCGTCACACAGGTGATCTTCGACAAGGATCGTGGTCTGGAGATTCTGGTGCGTGCACTCGGCGGCGAGTACTTCGAGCTCAAACACGGGTGGCCCACCGGTTTCAATCCGTTGCAGCTTCCACACGAGGCGCGCCACGTCGAGTTTCACAAGAGCTGGTTGCGAATGCTGGTGCGCTCGAGCGCCGGCCGCGCGCTGTCGGCACGCGAGGCCGCCGACCTGGACCATGCACTGCGCGGCACGCTCGCGCTCGACGCCGCCGACCGACGGCTCTCGCGGCTGCTCGAGTTCCTCGACCCGACCGACCCCGAGGGGGTGCATGCACGGCTCGCTCGTTGGTGCGGTGCGGCACAAGGCGACTACGCCTGGGTGTTCGACAATCCCACTGACTCGGTGGCCGCACGGCTCAGCGGCCCGGCCGTGATCGGCTTCGACGTGACGGAGTTCCTCGATCACGAGCTGATTCGTGCCCCGATCACTCTTTATATGTTCCACCTGGTACGCCAGCTGCTGGACGGCCGGCCGCTGGTCTGCTGGATGGACGAGTTCTGGCGGCTCCTCGCGGATCCGGCCTTCGAGAGCTTCGCGAAAGACGGCCCCAAGACCTGGCGCAAGCTCAACGGCGTGATGTGCCTCGCGACGCAAAGCGCCAGCGACGTTCTCGACAGCCCGATCAGCCGCACCATCATCGAGCAGACGCCGACCAAGGTGTTCTTTCCCAACGTGGACGCTAATGCCGGCGAGTACATCGACGGCCTGGGCCTCAGCGAGCGGGAATTCAATCTGGTGAAGGCGCAGCTCACACCCGGCTCGCGGGCCTTCCTGGTGAAGCAGGGGCATCACAGCGTCGTCTGCCGACTGGATCTCAAGGGGTGCGACGCCGAGCTGGCGGTGATCTCCGGTCGGACGCAGCACCTCGAACGCATGCGGCGACTGATGCGGGAGCACGGTGCAGATCCCGCCGGCTGGCTGGCTACGTTCCTCGGCGGCGGCGCCGACGGATGACCCATCGTGCGTCGCTCAATCTAAAGGAGGTTGTCATGCTGACTCGTCCTGTCTGGCTACCGGTCGCACTCGGGCTGCTGTTGGTTACCGCCCCCGCGGCACACGCACAGTTTGCCGTCATCGACGTGGCCTCGTTGTCGCAGCTCGTTTCCGATGCACAGATGCTCCAGCAGCAGCTCACTCAGGCTCAGACCGAATATCAGTCGATTACCGGCGCGCGCGGCATGGGACAGTTGCTCGCCGGAACGCCGCGCAACTACCTGCCGCCCGACTGGCCCACGCTGCAGGCCACCCTGCAGGGTTCCGGCGGTTATCCGCAGCTCGCCGCGGATCTGCAGGGCGCCACGAGCGCCGCGGCAGTGCTGTCGGCCCAGCAGCTTGCGACTCTGTCACCTGCGGCCAGCGCGCAATTGCAGGCACGGCGGCAGACGGTGGCACTCCTGCAGAGCCTGTCACACGAGTCGCTCGCCAACTCGAGCCGCCGTTTCAACGCCGTGCAGCAACTCATCGATGCCATTGCGCAGGCACCGGATCAGAAGGCGATTCTGGAATTGCAGGCACGGGTCGACGCCGAGCAGGGCATGCTGCAGAACGAGCAGACCAAACAGCAGGTCCTGTACCAGGGAGTCCAGGCCCAGGACTGGGCGAATGCCCAACGCATGCGTGAGCTGGCAGTTGCCGGGCACGGCGAATTCCAGAACCGCTTCCAACCGCAACCCTGAGCCGGAGTTGCGCCGATGGGCTTCTTTGCAAGCTTCTGGGCATGGCTCAACGGTGAGCTCGTGGCCTACATCGGTACCAACACGGCGCTGGTTGCGCAGGCGCTCGAACCGGCAATCGTGACGCTCGCCACCGTGTACGTGATGGTCTGGGGCTACCTGCAGCTGACCGGGCGCATCGAAGAGCCGTTCATCGCAGGGCTGCGGCGGCTGGTCATGCTCGCTGTCGTGCTGGGTGGCGCCCTGCGCCTGTGGCTCTACAACAGCGTGCTGGTCGATACCTGTTATCGGGCGCCGGCGCAGCTGGCGGGTGCAGTCGTCGGAGCGCAGGACCCCGTGGCGACCATCGACACGATCTGGGAGCGCGGCGGTGAGGTCGCGGATTACCTGTGGAACAACGGTGGAGTCTTCAACGGCGATTTCGGCTACTACGTGGCCGGCGCCGTGGTGTGGACGCTCATGGGGCTGCTGTGCGTCTACGCCATGTTTTTGATCGCGCTCTCCGGCATCGCACTCGCGGTGCTGCTGGCGCTGGGTCCGTTATTCATCACCCTGCTGCTGTTCGAGAGCACGCGGCGCTTTTTCGAGGCCTGGCTGGCGCAGCTGGCTAACTACGCGCTCATCACGATCCTTACGGTGCTGCTGTCTGCCCTGCTGCTGCAGGTGGTGGAGTCCTACGCGATGCAGACGGCGGCACGCGGCGCTGCGATTGCCACCGTCGATGCGCTCGATATGGTGTTGGTTGCCGTGCTGGTATTTCTCCTCCTGCGACAAGTCATGCCAATTGCCTCAGGCCTCGCCGGGGGCGTTGCGCTCAGCACCTTTGGAGCGGTGAGTCGGTTCGTCAGCTGGGGCCTGCGCCGCGGATTCGCAGCCGCGGGAACCGCTGCTGCCGCGGGTGCCGGCGTTCTGACCGCTGCCGAGCAACGCCCCCCGATGCGGCAACGCATCCAGCGCGCGGTCTGGCTCGAATCCTGATACGGGGAGCTCATGATGCGAACACGCCTGCTGTGCCTCTTGTTGTGCCTGACAGCCATCGCTTGTGCCACGCGCGCACCGCTCTGTCAGGGTCCTCTCCAGCCGATTAATGCAACGGCGCAGCCGAAAGCCACGCAGTCGCCTGCGGCCGATCCGCTTTCACATCCATGAGCGCCGAGTCGCCGAACGAGTATTTTCGGGAGGCCATCAGCTGGGATGCGGATCGGCTGCAGCAGCTGCGGCGTGACGCACGCCGCGCCTGGCGGGTGGCGGGAGCCGGTTGGATTGCGACGGTCGCGCTCGCCATCGGTCTGCTCGTGCTCATGCCGCTGAAGCGGGTCGATCCCTTCCTCGTGCGGGTGGACAGCACCACCGGCATCGTCGATGTCATCCCCGTGTATGCCGGCAAGGCAACGCTCGAACAGTCGGTCACCCGTTATTTCCTGTCCCATTACATCAGCGTCTGCGAACGCTTCAATTTCGCCACCGCGGAAAGCGACTACGAGGAATGCGGGGCGTTTCACGCCGCGCAGCGCAACCAGGCGTGGTACGCGTTGTGGAACCCGAGCAATCCGGGCTCACCACTCAACGTTCACAAAGACGGCAGCACGGTGAGAGTGCAGGTCGAGTCGGTCAGTTTCTTCCAGCGTGCGAGCGGCGTCACCGATCTGGCGCAGGTGCGCTACCTCAAAGCCGAGCGCCAGGGCGCCGGGGCGGATGAGCGCATCTCGCATTGGATCGCCACTATTCAATATGCCTACTCGGCGCCTTCAAAAGATCCGCGCGTACGCCGGTGGAATCCGCTCGGCTTCAAGATCCTGGAGCTCAGCAGCGAGCCTGAGGCGGCCCTCGAGCCCGCTGCGGCCCAGCCACCGGTCTCCGGTCATTGAGCTCGGCCGGAGTCAGGCGCATGCACCAACTTCCCCCTGGGACACCGGCGCGCATGCGCGGCTCCGCGCTCGGCGTCTGCGTGCTGTGTGGCGCGCTCCTGCCGGCGCACACTCGCGCCGTTCCCGCCTCGGCAGCCGAATCCGCCGATGCCCGCATCCGCGTGCTCGTTTATGCGGCCGACGAGATCTACCGCTTGCAAGGATATGTGGGGTATCAGATCGATCTGGAGTTCGAGAGCGGCGAGACCTTCGTCGGCCTCGGCACGGGCGATCTCGACAGCCTGACCTTCGCCGCCCAGGACAATCATCTTTTTCTGAAGCCACGCGCTGGAGGCGTCGATACCAACCTCACGGTGCTCACGAGCCGTCGCACCTACCATTTCGACTACACCGCGAATGACCGCCGCCCTGACCCGGCATTCGGCGACGTCATCTACGTACTGCGGTTCGCCTATCCGCCACAGAGTTCCGCGCGCGCCGCGGCGGCTCTCGAGCACGAACTGGCGAGCGCGCCCACGAAGCGTTGGCACAATCTCAGCTACGGCTATCGGGGGAGTCCTCAACTTAAGCCGACCTCCGCGTGGGACGATGGGGTGCAGACGCGCCTGCGCTTCGATCCCCACGAGGAGCTGCCGGCGATTTTCGTCCGCAACGATGACGGCAGCGAGTCTCTCACCAACTTCACCGTCGACGCAG
>Ga0306921_10009802_pt1 | contig 10175 bp, 9 predicted proteins | sample sta12Cox44000080_FD_203760 | JGI IMG/M metagenome (GOLD analysis project Ga0306921, IMG submission 203760) | Lab enrichment of tropical soil microbial communities from Luquillo Experimental Forest, Puerto Rico - statoxic.12C.oxic.44.000.080 (v2)... | ecosystem: Environmental > Terrestrial > Soil...
CACGTGGCCATCTTGACCCACGACACCGGCCGGCTCGTGGCGTTCTGGAGCGGCCGCCGATCCGGAAAGACACTCCGCGTAACCGCTGTTAGCAGGTAATATGCCGCGTTTGTCACTTTCGTGGACCGAGTCGCTCGGTCCACGGGTCCGGATCCATGATCATCGAGACGCTCAGAAATGGGCCTTTGGCCTGCAATGTTTGCGAGCCGCCTATCGGAATCGAACCGATGACCTACGCATTACGAGGGTGTCACAATGCGTTGCTCGCGGGTTCAAATCCAGGTCAGCTTCATGTTCGCAGGTTGATGCTGGCGGCGATCGTTGACTGTTGATGGCGGTCCGGGGGCATTTCGGGGGCATGGCCACCGGCGCTCGTGCCACTGGAGGGGGCCGCCCCGAGGGGCCGCGCCGGGGTAGGCTCAGATCATGGACCGGACAGTCAGGCTGACTGCTGCCGTCACCCCAGACGGCGGCTGGTACGTGGCTCGCTGCCTCGACGTCGAGGTCGCCAGCCAGGGCCGGACCATCGACGAGGCGCTGGCCAACCTGCGCGAGGCGCTGGAGCTGTATTTCGAGGACCAGCCTGCGCCTGATGCGCCGGAGCCGATCGTCGCTCCGGTCGAAGTCCGGCTTTCTGCGTGAGCCCCAGGCGGCTGCCGGTTGTTTCCGGCGCTCGCGTGGTGCGCGCCCTTGAGAGGGACGGCTTTGACGTCATCAGCACCAAGGGAAGCCACTGCAAACTGCGCGGGGGCCGCGGACTGTGATCGTTCCCCTTCATGACGAGGTGCGACCAGGAACCCTTGCGTCGATCTTGCGTGCCGCCGGTATGAGTGGCGACCGGCTCCGCGAGTTGCTCTGACCTTCAGCACCAGCTTGGAAGGCTGCGACTACGCAGGCTGTGACCTGCATTAGCGCAGGTGATCGCCGCTGGCTCTTATCCGCAAGTGACCGTGGTTGCCCGTGGTTTGCCCTTCGATCGGGCACGCAAGGGGCACGAGCACTGTGGCGGCCGGTGCTGATCTTGGCTGGCTGCTGCTGCTTGTCATCGCTGAATTATGAGCAGACCGACGACTGTCTCCTGTCAGCGGTCACAAATTCCGTCCCGGTCGGCAGCCAGCCGAGTTAGGACCCGGCGACAGAACGGGGCGAGGGCCACCCGCTGGTGGAGCGGTAGGTTACGATCCGCTTTCATGATGTATCAGGATCCGCTGGCGTGGCTGATCGGGGTGGAAGGCATCGCGCTGCTTGACGCGTGGGCCGGGCATCATGACCGGGAGTTCACCGAGGCGCGTCTTGCGGAGATCCGGCGGCTGCTTGACGATGAGAAGCTGCGGGACCGGGGGGTGTCGGTCGAGCGGGATGACACCGTCACCTCCTACGGCCGGTGGTCGGCGACCTATGACGCGGACCCGAGCGGCGCGGTGTTCGCGACGGAGGAGCCGGTGGTGGCCGAGTTTCTCGGCGGCCGGGCGCCCGGGGTGGCGCTTGACGCCGCCTGCGGGACCGGCCGGTACGCGGAGTTCCTCGCCGCGCGGGGGCACCGGGTCATCGGCGTCGACAGTTCGCCGGACATGCTGGCCCGCGCGCGGGAGCGGGTGCCCGACGGGGAGTTCCGTCTCGGCGAGCTGGACCGGCTGCCGTTGCCCGATGACTCGGTAGACGTGATCGTCTGCGCGCTCGCCCTGACCCACGTGCAGCACCTTAAGCCGGTCCTGGCGGAGTTCGCCCGGGTGCTGCGCCCCGGCGGGGACCTGGTCATCTCCGACGCGCACCCGGCGCGGGGCGCGATCGGCTCGGATGCGGTCAAGGGGCCTTGGACGGTGGGCAGGCGCCTCATGCCGGATTACCGGCACCAGCTCGGCGACTACCTGCGCCCGGCGCTCCGCCTCGGCCTGCAGGTGCGGCGGTGCGAGGAGCTGTACCGCGGCAGGCAGCCCGGCGAGCCGTGGCCAGCGGAGCCGCTGCCCGAGCCCGACCCTTCCGCCGACCCCGGCGACTGGCTGAGCTGGCCGTGGTCGCTGATGAGCTACCTGCCGCTGGCGGGCCGCGTCTGCAACGGCTTCCCGGCGCTGCTCCTCTGGCACTTCCAGCAGCCGCGCGCCTGACCGGCCCGCCTGGTAATACTCCCCGTCGGCAGCTAGGCCCGATCCGGAACCTGCCCACTAGCCCGGTTGCGGCCAACTATTAACCGTGTCCGCACTGGTAGAAGGGGCAGGCACGTGCCGCGAGCGCTGAAGGAGGAGAACCTGCGGCTGCGTCCCTGCTGGACGAGGCTGCAATGTCCAACAAGGGCCTGGCGCGCAGGGACTACCTCACTCAGGTCACTTGTCGCTTGCGCCTAATCGAGTCCCGCGAGGTGGAGGAGATTCGTGATCTCCTCGAGCTTCGCCAGGGGAAGGGCGCCCGCTGGTTCGAGCAGATCTGAACGGGACAGCGTCATCAGCCAGGTGCACGGGACGAGGTTTGGACGCGGAAGTGCGACGCGCACGACGCCTTCGAAAGGCAGTCCTTCGACGTTGCCTACGGTGACCTCCGACGCGACGCCGGTGATGTCGGTCGGGGCGGGAGCGACCACTTGTATTGCCTGAAACCCCGAGGGTTCCTCATCGGAGAGCAGTAGAACGGGGCGCCGCTCGTCGAAATCAACCCACCAGACTTCACCGCGCTGCATAAGTCCTCCTGGCGTGGGCGGTGGGCGATCCTGTGCGTCGTCATCTGAAGGCCCATGTGTGCGGTATCGACCCTACGCGCGCCGCTGTCCCCCCTCCGCCCGGATGTCACCGGCGCGATGCCTACTGGTGACCTGAGATAGGTAGTTGTGGACGTTTGACTTTGGCGAGGATTTGCTCGGTGGCTTTGGTCCAGACGAAAACGTGGGCGCCGAACCATTCTCTGGCACCACCAATCGCCTAGACACTAACGACACGCGCCACTAGCAGGCCCATCACCGATAGCTGCTAACAACCGGCGACTCTCGGCCGGGTTCTGTCGAGGGTGGCCGTAGGCCATCGCCGGAGGCGACGCGAAGCGCTCTCGACGGGTTCCGGTCGACGCCGGACAATCGGGAAGCGGGGATGAGCCAACTGAGCATAGAGGTCCACTCGGTTCGGCGCGCCCGCGCGCGGGGCCTCAAGCCATAGCGCGGCGGGTGGCGCCGTGCGGCGCCTGTGGCGCCGCCTTGATCATAATTAAGGGCGATTTCGGCAATGCAGCGCTTATGTGCCGTGACGGGCGCAAGCGATGACGACAATCCGAGGTCCCGTTGGCTGGTGTCCGCCGCCGTGCGGTCACGAGGGCATTGTCCCGGCTGGCGATGCCCCGCTTGGTAAGCGCGGCGGGTATCTGAAGCCGCTACCGCGGAGTTAGCGAACGGGCTCACGGCCGCTACGCGGCGTGCGATCGGATGTGATTTACATCACATTTCTGTGGCACCGGCGGTCAACAGCGGACACTCCCGGACTGTCACGGACACTCACGGACAATGACCGCTTTGCCGCCGCCCCAGCGATGGGTTTGCGCCCGCTCGCGAGGGGCTACACACTACAAGAACGCGCACGCGATCCCTGCCTATGGTGGCGGGCTGACAGTCCAAGGTCACCGGCAGCATTGATGGCGCCATAGGGCGCGACCATAACGAGCCGGTCTGGCCGGCGGGGCATGAGCCCCTGCGGTGACCCACCCAAAACTGACTAATCAGCGCACACCGAGGGCATCTTCGATCTGCGGGCACCCACCTTCGCCCTCCACGCTGCAGAGGCAGCCAAAGCCTTCGGGCCACCACACCCCTTTGCTCAGTTCCGGCTTGCCCGGCTTGTCCGGGCTGGCTGCTGCGCCCAGTTCACCCCTGACCGTCCCCTTATGGAAGGAGCCGCCTGTTCATGACCGTCCGTCAGACCCGTGCCGAGCGCGCCGCCACCCCGCTGGCCCGTGATTCGATCCGCACGATCGCCGAGTCGCTCGGCGGGTGCCTGCGCCCGGTGCAGCTGCGCCGCACCGACACGGTGACCGGGCAAACCATGCCGGTGATGGTGCCGTGCGGGGCGACCCGGGTCAGCATCTGCCCGCCATGCGCGGAACGCGCCAAGGTGCTGCGCATGGTGCAGTGCCGGGAGGGCTGGCATCTCGAGGACGAGCCGGACCTGATCCCGGGCCCGCCCGATGAGATGCAGGAGTTCTGCCTCATCTTGCGCGCCGAGGCCCAGCTGCGCCGCGATACCGCTGCCGCCAGCGGTGAGGACACCAGCGACTATGACCAGCTGATTGACGAGCTCGATATCGAGATCACCCGGGCCGGGATCCGCGGCACAGTCACCACCCGTGACAGCAGCGGCGATGGCAGCCAGCGGGGCCGCCGGTCGCGGTCCACCCGCCGCCGCCAGGACGCCTCTCCGCTGCCCGCCCGCAAGATCGCTCCCCGCACGATCGGCACGGTGTACACGTCGCCGGACGGCAAGCGCTACCGGCCCTCGATGTTCCTCACCTTGACCTGCGACAGCTACGGCAAGGTCAACGATGACGGCACCCCAGCCGACTCGGCTGCCTACGACTATGTCCGAGCGGCGCGAGACGCGATCCACTTCGCCGCGCTGTTTGACCGGTTCATCCAGAACCTCCGCCGGGTACTCGGCTATGAAGCGCAGTACTTCGGCGGCGTGGAACCGCAGAAACGGCTGGCTCCCCACATCCACTTGGCGGTGCGCGGCAGCGTGCCCCGGCCGCTGCTGCGCCAGGTGCTGGCCGCCACCTACCACCAGGTCTGGTGGCCCGCAGCCGATACCGTCCGGTTCACGGGGGACCAGCTACCGGTGTGGGATGAGGATTCCGGCAACTACCTCGACCCTGCCACCGGCGAAGTCCTGCAGACGTGGGATGACGCGCTGGACGCGATCGGCCCGTACGACCAGCCCCGGCATGTGGCGCGGTTCGGCCCCAAGTTCGACGCCCAGGGGGTGCTGGCCGGGAGCAAGGACGCGAACAAGTGCATCGGCTACCTGACGAAGTACCTGACCAAGCAGGTCGCCGACTGCCACGTCCCGGAGACGGCCGCACAGCGGGCGCACGCCGACCGGCTGGCTGAGGCGCTTCGCTATGAGCCGTGCTCGCCGACCTGTGCGAACTGGCTCCGCTACGGCATCCAGCCCAAGAACCCCCGGCCAGGTTTGATCCCCGGCGCGTGCAAGGGCAAGGCGCACCGGCCCGAGTACTGCGGCTACGCCGGACGGCGCATCCTGGTCTCCCGCAAGTGGTCCGGCAAGACCCTCGCCGATCACCGCGCCGACCGCAAGGCCTGGCTGGTTGAAACCCTTGGTCTGGACGAGCCCGACCCGACCCGTTACACCTGGGTCCAGGTCACCCCGGCCGACCACGACTACCTGCCACCCGAGCAAAGGCTGCTGCATATCGTCGCCGACCGGGCCCGCTGGAAAGCGGCCCTGGCCGAAGCCCGGCGAAAAGCCGGGCCACCCAGCGCAGAACTTTCGGCAACTGATAGGAGAGCGGCGTGATGGCGGAAGGTGGCGACATGATCGACTTGCTCACCATCGAAGAAGTCGCCGAGCGATTGCGCGTCTCGGTGCTCACCGTGCGGTGGCTGCGCCAGGAAGGCCGATTCGCGCCCGCGATCAAGGTCGGCCGCCGCCTGGTATGGGATGCTCGCGACGTTGCGGCTTGGCTGGAATCTCACCGCGAGCCCACGGAGGTGGCCTGATGGGCGTGCAGCGCTACACCCTGCGGTCCGGCGCACTACGGTACCGGGCGCGAGTGAAGTCCCATGGCCGCGAGGTCGCTGCTCGCGTGTTTGAGCGCAGGGGCGACGCGATCGCCTGGGAGCAGGATCAGCGTCGCAGGCTGCGGCTTGGGGAGTGGACTGATCCTCGCCGTGGCCGGGTTCCGCTGTCGGATGTGGCCGCCGATTGGCTGGATTCCCGTGGCTTGGTCAAGCGTCGCACCCGCGAGACCGATGGGTCCAACTGGCGCAACTACGTCCAGCCTCGTTTCGGCAACTGGCCGGTTGCCGCGATCACAGCCGCTGAGGTGTCGGCTTGGGTTGGTGGCCTGGTTGACCGTGGCCTGTCCCCGGCGACCGCCACCCGTGCCCTGGCCACATTGCGTTCCATCCTCGCGTTCGCCGTGGCTGATGGCCGGGTCTATCACAACGTGGCGGCGGCTGTCCGGCGGCCGACCAGTGGCCGGATCCAGCGGGAAGGACAGGCGCTCACCCTGGACGAGTTGCAGGTACTCACGGCTGCCTGCGCAGGCCCGTACCGCGATGTCGTTCCAGTCCTGGCGCTGGCCGGGCTGCGCTGGGGCGAACTGGCTGGGCTTCGGGTCGGCGACCGGATATCTGTGCCTGGTCCTGGCCTGCGGCTGAGCCGTGCCATGCTGGCAAGCGAGGGCGGCGGCGCGCTGTACGTGGACACGCTCAAGAACCATCGGGCCCGGACGGTGCCACTGGTGGCCGAGCTGGTACCGATCATCGACCGGTGGAGCGCTGGGAAGCAGCCGGAGGCATGGCTATTCGCTGCGCCAGGCGGCGGCCCGCTACGGGAGTCGAACTGGAAACGCTCGGTCGGCTGGCGTGCAGCCAAAGTGGCAGCCGGTCTGCCCGATGTGCGCGTTCACGATCTGCGCCATTAGGCGGACGGCTGGGTTATGCGCCCTGCCGTGACGTTCCCGCTGCTCGGGGCGGCGGGGATCGTGCTGCAGTCCGCATAATGTTGTTCTGTCTGCCCGATGCGCAGAGAATCACCCGGTTCGTTCATTCGGCTAGCTGAACGCAGGGGTGGTTGTCATGGGAGAGGCAGGTGCCGGGGCCGCCGCGGGCCGTGTCCTGGCGGCGCTACGCGAGGCACGCAGGTCCGAGGTCACGATCGGGAAATACCAGGTCGTGCTGGGCCGGTTCGCGGCCTTCCTGGGCGGGCGCGGCCTGGACAGCGCGAGCGACCAGGTGTGCGTGGATTTCATCGCCAGCCAGACCGGGACCAGGCTGGGGTCATTGCACGAGCGGGTTCAGGACAAGCGCGTCCAGGCGGTCCGCCGGGCGGCGGTGCTGATGGCCGACGCGCTGGCAGGCCGGGAGCTGGTCATCGACCAGTCGGTGATCCCGGCCAAGGACTGCTGTCCCGCCCGGTTCCGCCCGCTGCGAGACGACTACGCCGCCTCGTGCCGCGCGCGCGGCAACGCCGAGGCGACCGTGGCCGCCAAGGACAAGGCGGCCAGCCGGTTCCTGGGCTACCTGGAGGAGGCGGGCACCGGACTGGCCAGCCTCGGCGTGCGGGACGTGTCGGGCTTCCTGCTGCGCCAGCGCGGGCTGCGGGGCAAGACCATCGCGGGCATGAGGTCGGCCCTGGCGGACTTCCTGGCCTTCCTGGACGCCGCGGGCCGCGCGCCGCAGGGCCTGGCCGGCCGGCTGCCGCCGCACCGGCACCTGCGCCACGAGTCCGAGCCGCACCTGTGGACCGCAGAGGAGATCCAGCGGCTGCTGGCCGTGATCGACCGCCGGTCCGCTGTCGGCAAGCGCGACTACGCGATGATCTTGCTGACCGCGCGGCTCGGCCTGCGGATCTCCGACCTGCGCCAGCTTGAGCTCGGCGACCTGGACTGGCGGGCGAAGACCCTCACGATCGTGCAGCGCAAGACGGGCCGGCCGCTGAGCCTGCCGCTGCTGGACGACGTCGGGTGGGCGGTCATCGACTACGTCCGGCACGGCCGCCCCGAAACCGCCTGCGCGAAGGTGTTCATCAAGCACCGCCACCCCTTCGGCCCGTTCGGCTGCTCCTCGTCGGTCGGCACCCGGCTGTCGCACTACGCGGCCCGGGCGCAGGTCGAGCTCCCGGCGGGCCAGGCCTGCGGGATGCATTCCCTGCGCGGCGCGCTGGCCGTGGCCATGATCGGCAACGGCGCGCCGATGCCGGTGATATCAGAGGTCCTGGGACACGCCTCCAGCGACACGACCCAGGCCTACTACCTGCGCTTTGACGTCGAACGGCTGCGATGCTGCGCGCTGGACGTCGAAGACGTCCTCGGCCAGGCGAGGGCGGGTGAGGGCGGTGCCTGAGGCGACGCTGCAGGTCCTGGTCGACGGGCTGGTCGCCTCGCGCCACGCCGGCGGGTACAGGTTCAAGGTCCCCGAACGCGTGCTGCGCCAGTTCGCCGCCCACTGCCAGCGGGAGGGCTACCCGGACGGGTCCATCACCAAGGAGGCGGCCGACGGGTTCCTTTACGGCAGCCACCTGCGGGCCTCCACCATCCGGCGCAACGAGCTGGCGCTGCGCCAGCTGGCCGAGTACGCGCAGGCGGCCGGCTGGCAGGCCTACGTCCCGGCCGCGGCAACCCAGGTCCGCGTCCGCCACCAGCCCCCGTACGTGTTCACCGACGAGGAGGTGCGCCGCCTGTTCACCGCGATCGACTCCCAGCCGATGTCCAGCTACACCAACAAGGCGCTCGTCGACCCGGTCCTGTTCCGGGTGCTCTACGGCGCCGGGCTGAGGATCTCCGAAGCGCTTCACCTGACCCTGGCCGACGTGGACACCCGCAGCGGGACGCTGCGCATCCGCGACTCCAAGAACGGCGAGAGCCGGACCGTGCCGGTCACCAGCCGGCTCACCGCGACCCTGGCGGGCTACATCGCTGCCGCGCACCCCGGCCCCGAGACCAGCGACCACATGTTCTACAGCGTCGCGCCCGGCCGGCCGATCAGCCAGCCCACCATATACCTGCGGTTCCGCGGCTACCTCGCCGACGCCGGCATCCCCCACTTCACCGGCGGCCCGCACCCGCACTCGCTGCGCCACGGGTTCGCCGTCGCCAACCTGCGCCGCTGGGCCGGGCAAGGCGCGGACCTGGCGGTGACGCTGCCCTACCTGGCGTGCTACATGGGCCACGCCGACCTGCGAGGCACCCAGTACTACCTGCGGCTGACCGCGGACGCCTACCCCGAGGTGATGGCCAGGGCCCAGCTCCGGTTCGGCTACGTCATCCCCCCGCCGCCCGGGGGCCAGCAGTGAGCCCGCGGCCCGCGCCGCCCCCGGACCTGGCCGGGCGCTGGCTGTCGAAGTTCTTCGCCAGCCACCTGGCCGGGGAGCGCGCCGCCTCGCCCAGGACCATCTCCTCCTACCGGGACGCGATAAAGCTGCTGCTCACCTGGTTCCGCGACGCTGAGCAGATACCGCCGGAAAAGCTGCGCCTGGCCGACATCGACCGGGCCCGCGTCCTGCGGTTCCTGGACTGGCTGGAAGCCGAGCGAGGCTGCTCGGCCTCCAGCCGCAACCAGCGCCTGGCGGTGATCAAGTCGTTTTGCCGCTACACCGCCGTTGAGCAGCCCGACCACCTCGACCAGGTCACCCAGATCCTGGCGATCCGGCAGAAGAACACCCCGGCTCCCCAGCTAGGGCACCTGACCGGCGACGAGGTCAAGGCCCTGCTCGCCGAGCCCGGCACCGCCAGCCCGCGCGCAGTCCGCGATACCGTCTTGCTCGCCCTGGCCTACGACACCGGCGCCCGCGTCCAGGAGCTGTGCGACCTGAACGTCACCGACATCCGCCGTGGCAGCCCGATGACGGCGGTCATCCACGGCAAGGGCTCCAAGGTCCGGTACGTGCCCGTGATGGGCCCGACCGCCCAGCTCATGGGCGGCTACCTCGACCACCGCGGACGGCATCCCGGCGTCGGCGCCGACGCCGACCCGCTGTTCACCGGGCCGAACCACTCCAGGCTGACCCGTTCCGGGGTGGCCAAGCTGCTGGCCCGCCACGTGCGGGCCGTCCGGGCGCGCGACCCCGGCTGGGCCCCCAGCCTTTCAGTCACGCCCCATACGCTCCGGCGGACACGGGCCATGCACCTCGTCCAGGCAGGCGTCAACCTGATCTACATCCGCGACCTGCTCGGACACGCCGACGTGTCCACCACCGAGATCTACGCCCGCGCAGACGCCGAGGCCAAGCGCAAGGCGATCGAGAACGCCTACGAGCCGCTCACACCAGACACCTTCCCGGACTGGACCCACGACTCATCCCTGATCACCTGGCTCGACTCGCTCGGGCACTGACGCCAGGCACGTGAGATTATGCGGACTGCAGCACGAGCCCCGCCGCCCCGAGCAGCGGGAACGACACGGCAGGGCACATAACCCAGCCGTCCACCTAATGCCTGAAGTCGTGGAGGCGCGGGTGGCAGTG
>Ga0306921_10009805_pt1 | contig 10173 bp, 8 predicted proteins | sample sta12Cox44000080_FD_203760 | JGI IMG/M metagenome (GOLD analysis project Ga0306921, IMG submission 203760) | Lab enrichment of tropical soil microbial communities from Luquillo Experimental Forest, Puerto Rico - statoxic.12C.oxic.44.000.080 (v2)... | ecosystem: Environmental > Terrestrial > Soil...
GCTATCCGCCGCTATGGCCCGATTGTACCAGGCTTTGGCGTCCTCTACACGGCCGCGCGCGGCAAGCAGAGCGCCGAGATTGCTCATCGGCTCGGCAAATTGCGGAGCGATTTCGATGGCGCGGCGATAACAAGACTCCGCTTCCTCGAAACGCCCCCGCGTCTGGAGTAAAATGCCGAGATCGTTGTGCGCCATCGGCAGCGATTGATCTTCAGCGATGGCCTTACGCAGAAAATCGATCATCGCATCACTATCGCCGCGTGCGTATCGGACGCGAGCGAGCAGGTACCAGGCCATGCCGCGGCGCGGCGCACGCTCCAGCAGATCGCGCAGCACGCATTCGGCCTCGTCAAGCCGTCGAGCTGATGGGCTACCGCGGCGCGGAAGAAACACCGCAGGTCGCGCCGTTGCCCGCGCGACGCAACGGCAACGTGACCTTCGGTTCGTTCAACAACTTCGCCAAGCTCTCGCCCGGCACGATTGCGGTGTGGGCACGGATGTTGCGTGAAGTTCCCGACGCGCGTCTCATCCTCAAGTGTCCCCAATTCAAGGACGAGGACACGCGCGGGCGCGCCATCCAAGCTTTCGCCGCCGCCGGGATCGGGAGCGAACGCCTCGACCTTTGCCCACCCTTCGCTGCGGCCGCAGATCATCTGGCGCACTATGGGGACATCGATATCGCGCTCGACCCCCTGCCCTACAACGGCACCGCCACCACCTGCGAAGCTTTATGGATGGGAGTGCCGGTGATCACGCTGCGCGGCAACCGGCATGCGGCTCGCGTCGGCGCCAGCATTCTCACGACATTAGGTCTGGAGCGGCTCGTGGCTGCGAACGCTGCCGAGTACGTCGCCATCGCAGCCTCGCTGGCAAGCGATCTCGACGCACTTGCAGCGTTGCGAGCCTCGCTGAGGCCGCGCATGCTCTCTTCGCCGCTCTGCGACGGACCGGGCTTCGCCCGCGCCACGGAGGACGCCTTTCGGCTCCGAAAGCCGCCGAAGCATTGGCGAAGCGGCTTCTGGACAACAAGTCGCTCAATGACTTCTGCAGCCGCACCAGCCGCTCGGTATGCAGCCTGTCGGCCTCACCGGGCGGATCCGCATCGACGGCGCCACTTCGGGCAGCATGCCGGCGGCGGTGATCTCGGGCCTGCGCCCCGGCGACACCATCGATCTCACCGCGGTCAGCTTCAGCATCAGCGGGAGCTTCACGCTCAACCCCAGCAACGACCTGAAGGTCACCGAAAACGGCACCACCTACAAGCTCAAGCTCGATCCATTGCAGAATTTCGCGGGCTGGGACTTCAAGCTCTCGTCCGACGGCACCACCGGCACCGACATCCGGCTCGGCGGCCAGAGGGACGATTTCAACCTGGACCGCACCTCGGATATCCTGTTCCGCAATGACGCAAGCGGTGACACCTGGGTCGAGGTGATCAGCAACGCCGCCTTTGCCGGCTGGCAGCAGATTGGCGGCTCCAATACCGGCTATACCGCGGCCGGGGTCGGCGATTTCTACGGCACCGGCACGGCGGACATCGTGTTCCGCAACAATTCGAGCGGCGATACGCAGATCGAGACGATCAGCAACAGCGCCGGTACCGGCTTCCATGACATCAGCGGCTCCAACACCAACTACGCCGTGGTCGGCGTGGCCGACTTCTTCGGCAACGCCACCGACGACATCCTCTACCGGGACAATGCGACGGGCGACACCTGGTTCGAGGCGATCAGCGACGGCGCGTTCGCCGGCTGGTTCCAGATCAGCGGCTCCAACACCAGCTATGCCGTGGCCGGCACCGGTGACTTCTACGGCAACGGCACCGACGATATCCTGTTCCGCAACAACAGCACGGGCGATACCTGGATCGAGGCGATCAGCAACGGTGCCTTCAACGGCTGGCATCAGATCGGCGGCTCCGACACGCATTACAGCGTGGTCGGCGTCGGCGATTTCTACGGCAACGGCACCGACGACATCCTGTTCCGCAACGCCTCGACCGGCGATACCTGGATCGAGGCGATCAGCAACGGCGCGTTCAAGGCCTGGAGCCAGGTCGGCGGCTCCGACACGCGTTACGCGGCGGTCAGCATCGGCGACTATTTCGGCAACGGCACCGACGACATCCTGTTCCGCAACAACGCGACCGGTGACAGCTGGGTTGAGGCAATCAGCAATGGCGCCTTCAACGGCTGGCACCAGATCGGCGGCTCCAACACGAGCTACACCGTGAAGACCTGATCGAAGTCGCCTTACAACGCTCGCATAACCGATCCCCTCGGCAGATCGCGATTATGCATTCTGCCCGGCCGCATGGCCGTCGCAGCACCAGTACGCGCACGCCTGCTGGGCTTGGATTGTCAAGAGCGCGGGAAATACACATCTTTGCGGCGTGTACTTACCGCCCGTCATCGGCAAAGGTCGGTAGAACGAGAAGCAGCGCTGCATGCCAGCCCGAGACTTCCTGCGACTCCATTGGCCCGCAATCACCATCTCCGTGACCGCCGCAGCAATTGCGTGCGCGGCGCTCCTGATGCTGCGCAGCATGCCGCCGCACCGCATTGTCATGGCGACCGGGCCCGAGGGCGACGCCTACTACGAGGTCGGCGGGCGCTACCGCGCGGCACTGGCGCGTGAGAACGTCGAAGTGCAGCTGGCGGCGACGGCAGGGTCGGTGGACAATCTGGCGCTGCTGCGCGACCCGCATTCGCAGGCAAGCGTTGCCTTGATCGAGGGCGGCATTCCCGGCGCCGCAGATTCGGCGGGACTGGAATCGCTGGGGACGCTCTTCTACGAGCCGCTGTGGTGGTTTCAGAAGCGCGAGGTGCAGGCCGAAGGGGTCGATGCTCTGCGCGGCCGGAGAATATCGATCGGGCCGCAAGGCAGCGGGACACGGGCGCTCTCCCTGGAGATCATCAAGCGCGCGCGGATGGAGGGGTTATTCAGCGAAGTGCTGGCGCTGGCGCCGCGCGAGGCTGCCGACAAACTTCTGGCAGGAAAGCTCGATGCGGCGTTCATCATGACATCCTGGGAATCGCCTGTGGTGCAGCAGCTTCTCGCCGACGAGCGCCTCGCGCCTGCCGGCTTCCCGCATGCGGACGCCTTTGTTGCGCTGTTTCCCTTTCTGACCAAGGTTGTGGTGCCCAGGGGCGTACTGGACATGGCGAACGAGCGGCCGCCGGCCGATGTGGTGCTGATCGCGACCAGGGCCAGCCTGGTGGTGCGCAGCGACCTGCATCCCGCGCTCCAGTATCTCCTGCTCAATGCCGCAGCCAGGATCCACTCCGGGCCGAATATTTTTCATCGCGCCAACGCTTTCCCCGCTGCACAGGCCGTCGACATCCCGCTCAGCGACGAGGCGGTGCGGTTCTACAAGTCGGGCCTGCCGTTCCTGCACGACTATTTCCCGTTCTGGATGGCGGCGCTGATCGGCAAGCTCTTCATCCTGCTCATCCCGATCCTGGGCTTGCTCTACCCGATGACACGATTGCTGCCGCGCCTTTACGACTGGGTGATGCGTTCCAAGATTTTGCGCATGTACGGAGAGCTTAGATTCCTGGAGGACGAGATGACCGGCGCCGGCAAAGCCGGGCGCGATCCGCGCGGAATGATTGCGCAGCTTGACCGCCTGAGCGAGCAGGCAAACCGTCTCCGAGTGCCGGTCGCCTACGCCAGCATGCTCTACATGCTGCGCAACCACATCGATCTCGTGCGCGAAGACTTGAAGAAAACCGCCGGGAGCGCAGCGGAAGGAGCAGTCGCGCGGTCCGAATGACCATCCCTCCCCGCAGGGGAGGGTGGCCGAGCGAAGCGAGGCCGGGTGGGGAGTTTTGAAACGCATCCATCTCGCGGTGTCGCAAATGTCGCAAACTTCACCCCACCCGACCGCCTCAACTCGTTCGGCGCGTAGCCGCCGCTTCGCGTCGGGCGTTTTAAGAGCAAGAACGGCGGCCGAAGGCCGCCTGTGCTCCCCTTTCTGGGGAGGTATCAGATCGAGTTTGCCGCAGAATTCCGCAATATGCGATCACCCCCTGGCCGGCGCGGTCGCATCACTCCTTGCCCAGGCGGTGCGCGCTCCTCGGATGGGAGTGATCGTGCCGGGCGTAGTGCTGGCGCAGCAGGTCCTTGCCGTAGTCGTTGCCGTTCGGGGTGCGCACCACCGTGTGGATATGATCGCGCGTGGGCTCGTCGTTGGCATAGACGATCCCGGGCTGGTGGTCGAACTCGATGAGCACGACCGGGCTGTAGATGCGGTAGTAGAAGGGGCCATGATCGTCGTGCGCGCCGATCCAGGAAAAGTGCGTGTCGCGCAGGTGATCGAATGCCTCCTCGAGCCGGATTTCCGCATGGCCGGGACGCAGGCGATTGAGATAGACGCCGATCAGATCGCGCAGCACGCCCTGCTGCTCCGAACCGAGCTCGTCATAGCGGATGCCTTCGTGGGGCATGCGGACGTTGTCGTTGTAGGCGGCGGTGAGCACCTCGCCCGGCAGGCGCGTGCCGATGATCGCCTTGGCCTGCTGCTCGGGGCTCAGTCCCCGCATCATGACGAGTCCCACGTGCTCCTCGGCGCGGAACACGTGGGTGCCTGCGTACTTGCCCCACTCCGCGAGCACAGGCTCGGAGCCCATGAACTGCGGGGTGAGTACCAGCTGATCGCCGAGCATGAAGCAGTTGATGATCAGGTGGTGGCCGTCGAGCTGCCAGCCCCATGGCTCGGCCGCCGACGGCGTGCCGAAGATGCTCAGCCAATAGTACCACTCGCCGTATTCCTCGGCGAGGCCGGTGAGCTCACGGGCATGCTCGTTGAGCTTCATGACGTTGCGCGCAGTCTCGAAACCGCTGGCGCTCAACGCGCTGCTCACCAGCGCCAGCGCGGCCCGGCGCGGCGCGGCAGCGAGCTCGTGCAGGCCCACCCCGTGGCGCATCAGGAACGGATGCACATTGGACCACGAGCGCCAGGCGTCGCTTTCGATGTCGAACGCGACCTGGCGCTGCTGTCGCGCATCGAGCGTCGCCAGGAAATCGCGTGCTGCCCGCAAAATGGGCTCGAGCGAGACCCCGGTCTTGCGCACCGGGAACAGGCCGGGCCGGGCGGTTCCGTCGGCGGTGATGCCGCGGAATTCCTCGGTGAGCGAGTGCCGCGCCCGCGCAAGCATGCGCTGCAGGAATTCGGAATATTGCGGGGGAGGCTCGTAGGCTGCCATAGGCAGGCGGCGCCGGAGCGGCGGGCGCGGGCGCTCGGTGTCGGACGCAAGCGGATGCGTGTGATCGTGGCTCATGTCAAAACTCGATCTCAATCTAATACCGCCCCTGTAAGGGGCTGCAAGGGGCGGTCCACGGCCCACAGCCAGGGCTTAATGTGGTATCCTCGCGCCACGCTTGGTCCACGGCTCACGCGTCGGCGACGGAATGCATGGAGGCGGCAATGCTCAGGGATACCAGCGGTAATGGAGGTGGGCGGCCGAACTCCTCCCGCAATGTGCTCGGTGAGCGGCTCGAAGTCTGCTCGATCAGCCCGATGACGGGGTTCTTTCGAGATGGCTGCTGCGACACCGGGCGGGAGGATGTGGGCAGCCACACGGTTTGCGCGGTCATGACTGCCGCGTTTCTTGCGTTCTCCAAGTCCTGCGGCAACGATCTTTCCACGCCCATGCCGGAGTTCGGCTTTCCCGGCCTCAAGGCCGGCGACCGCTGGTGCCTGTGCGCACCGCGCTGGCAGGAGGCATTGGAAGCAGGCCAGGCACCGCGCGTGGTCCTGCGCGCTACGCACGAAGGCGCCCTGAGCTATTGCTCGCTCGCCGATCTCAAACGCTTCGCGGTGGATCTCGCCTGACGCGGTCCGCGTTGCCGTGCTACCCCTCGATCTCAACGCCGACGCTACGACAGGGTCGGCCGTCAGCTGGTGAGGTCAGGCATTATTCCTAGCCGACACGATTGAGAGCGGCGCGCAGCACGTCTGCGCTCTTCTCGAGGCCACGTTGCTCCTCGTCGGAGAGGTCGGGCTCCAGCACCTCGATGACACCGCGGCGGCCCACCACGCTCGGCAACGACAGCGTCACTCCGAACCTTTTCTGGAAGCTGCCGATCGGGACGACCGCGCGCTCGTCGTTGAGCACCATCTCGGCAATCCGGGCCGAAACGATGCCGATGCCGTACTGGCTGGCGCCGTGGCCTTCGATGATGGTGATGTTGGCGTAACGGACGTCCTTCTCGATCTTCTCGCGCAGCTCGCTCAGCCGCTCGCCGCGCTGCTCCGCAAGCGTCCAGACGCCCCCGATGCGAGCCGACGACCACAGGAAGACCTGCGAGGTGCCGTGATCGCCGATCACCTGGGCTTCCACGTGGGCCGGATCGACGCCGAAGTGCTTGCCGAGGTGAACACGGAAGCGCTGGCTGTCGAGGTAGGTGCCGGCGCTCAGCACCGCCGCCCGCGCGCTCGTCTGCCGCGCGATGTCAGCGAGCGCATCGGGCGGGTCCGTCACCACGAGCAACACGGCGCTCGGCTCGGCATCCAAAATCCTCGGCACTATGTCGCGGTAGATGCCCGCATTCCTGTCGAGAAGCTTGAGGCGGCCCTGCGGGTCATTGCGGTCGGTCGCGCCGCCGGCTTTTTCATTCACGCCGGACGTAACGAGCACGACGCCTGCTCCTTTCAAGGCGTCATAGTCGCCATCTGTTATGTCGACTTTGCGACCCAGCGGCACGCCGTAGCGGATGTCGGCGGCGACCGCTTCCGCGGTCTTCCGGGTGCGGTTGATCAGAACGATTTCACGCGCGCTGCCGCGGCAGACGGCAGCCATGGCGCAGGCGCAGCCAACGTTGCCGGTTCCGACAATCCCGATTTTCATGGCGGCTCTCCGGTTCTGATCTTCAATGCGCGCGCAAGGCCGCCGTTCCGGATCGTCGCCGCGATCTGCAGAGGGCGCAGCGGAACCAACTTGCCCGCTGCGGATTTCCGTCCCCTTGAGGTAACTGCGTGACAACCGCAAGTTCCCACCCGGAGGCAGGAGACCAGACGCGCCAGGCAGGCCTGGTGCCGTCATATCCTGCGCGATCCGCAGGACCCGGAAAATTGCGACGCGTGCATGAGCCGAATCTGGCGCTCAGCAACCTGCGAGCGTTCGTCATCCTGCTCGTCCTGGCGTTTCATTCGGTGCTTGCCTATCTGGGCTCGCAGCCCGCTTCACCGCCGCCGTTCGACAGCCCGCCCTACTGGTGGAGAGCGATTCCGATCCTCGATAACGAGCGCTGGTTCGGGTTCGATCTGTTCTCTGCCTTCACATACGTCTACCTGATGCAGTTGATGTTCTTGCTCTCCGGCCTGTTCGTCTGGCCAAGTCTCGTGCGCAAGGGAGGAAAGCTTTTTCTTCACGACCGTTTTTTGCGCCTGGGCGTGCCGTTCCTGCTGGGTGTGTTCTTTCTGATCCCGGTCGCGCTCTATCCGGTCTACCGCATCAGGGCAGTCGATCCGGGCTTGTCCGCGTACTGGGCGCATTGGGCTGCATTGCCCTTCTGGCCGTGCGGACCGCTCTGGTTTCTGTGGTTCTTGCTGGCGCTCAACTGCGCGGCTGCTTTGCTGTACGCCCTTGCGCCCCGCCTGATCGAATCTCTCGGCAGGATATCGAGCCGGGCGGCTGCCAGTCCCGGCGCATATTTGCTCGCTTTGGCAACTGTTTCCGCGCTCCTCTACATTCCTTCGGCCGCCGTCTTCAAGCCCTGGGACTGGGTTCAGCTCGGCCCGTTCGCCTTTCAGCCAAGCTTTGCCCTGGTTTACGTCGTCTATTTCTTCGCCGGTGTCGCTCTCGGGACACATGGGCTCGAGCGAGGCATCCTGCGCCCGGATGGTCCTTTGGCACGGCGCTGGGCCATCTGGCTTGCCTGTGCAGTCGGCGGCTTTGCGCTGTGGATCATTCCCACTGCGCTGACCGTCAACGGACAGGCACCGGGGGAGCCCGGCCTCGAGCTCATTGCCGACCTCGGCTTCGCGCTGTGCGCCGCGAGCGCTTGTCTGGGCTGGATGGCGGTGTGCCTGCGCTTCGGCACGATGCGCCGGCCGTGGATCGACGATCTTTCAGAGAGCGCCTATGGCATCTATCTCGTCCACTATCCGTTCATAACCTGGCTGCAATACATCCTGCTCGGGGTCGCGATGTTCGCCGCTGCAAAAGCCGCGATCGTGTTCACGGGTACGCTCATGCTCAGCTGGGCTGTCACCGCCAGCATGCGCCGCATCCCCGTGGGCAACCGGTTGGTCGGAGCGCACCGCTAGCGGGTTGCTATGATCCTCGCGATATGATTCCGTCGCGGCTGGCGGGAATTCGGACGAGGTGCTTTTTTCGCATGAAAAACGGCGTGCGCCTTGCCTTCGGCATTGTCGTGGCACTTGCGATGACGTGTACTGCGCTCGCCGAGGACACGCTGCGGCTTGCGAGGCAGCGCGGCCTGTGGAATACCTGCTTCTCCGAGGTGGGCCACGGTGCCGGTATCTTCAAAAAGCATGGGCTCAATCTTGAAATCCTCTACACCCAGGGCAGCGGCGAGACGCAGCAGGCGGCGATTGCCGGCAGCGCCGACATCGCGGTCGGGGTCGGGATCATGGGAGTTCTGAGCGCCTATTCGAAAGGCGCGCCGGTGCGCATCATCGGAAATGAGACGAAGGGCGCCGGCGACCTGTTCTGGTACGTGAAAGCGGACTCGCCCATCAGGACGCTGCAGGACGCCGACGGCAGGACGATTGCCTATTCCACCAACGGCTCCTCGACGCATGGCGTGGTCACCGCATTCATCAAGCAGCTCGTGCCGCATGCCAGGGCGACGGCCACCGGCGGGCCGGCTGCAACGCTGACTGCCGTCATGTCGGGGCAGGTGGATGTGGGGTGGGCAGCGCCGCCCTTTGCGCTCGATCAGCTCGACAGGAACGAGATCCGGCAGATCGCGACCGGCAACGACACGCTGTTCAAGGGGCAGACGGTGCGCGTTCTCGTCACCACGGCACCGGTGCTGTCGAGCCGCAAGGACGCTATCGAGCGCTATCTTGCGGGTTATCGGGAGACCATAGACTGGCTGTATGCCGATTCCGCGGCGTTGAATGTATACGCGGAGTTCGCCGGGATCACGCTGGCAAAGGCGATGCGTATCCGCGATCAATTCTTTCCCAAATCGGCGATCTCGCCCGACGAGATCACCGGGCTTGATCTCATCATTCCCGACGCCATGGATCTGAAATTCATCAGCGCTCCGCTCGGCCAGAGACAGCTCGCAGAGCTGATCCAGATACCGCCACGAAAATAACGCGACGAGACGCCGGGACACGCGCTCACGGACGGGCCGATAATCTTGGCAGAACGAACCCGAGAGAGTGCACGCGCCATACGCGAGGATCCGTATCATTCAACCGCAACTTGCATTTTGACAAAACAAATTCGCAGTCCCATCGGAGCCATTGTGATCGCATGCGATTGAGAGTCATTTGCGCGGCGTGACCGCCATCATCAGGGGACAGCGCGGCCGCAGCGTGAGCCTTTGCTGCGGCCAGACCGATTGACCCGGCGCCAGCGCGAGCACGAAATTGCGCATGATGGCCGCCAGCACAAGGGTCGCCTCCTGCAGGGCGAACCCCGCGCCGATGCACATGCGCGGTCCCACGCCGAAGGGCAGATAGGAATAGCGATCGATTTTGCGTCCATTGCCGTCGAGAAAGCGGCCCGGATCGAAGCGGTCCGGATCATCCCACAAGCGGACATGCCGGTGCAGCACTTAGGGAGCGACAACAACCATGGTGCCGCGCGCGATTGCGCATCCCGCGAGCTCGCCCTCTTTGGTTGCGGTCCGGGTAATGCCAACGATGGGCGGGTAGAGTCGCATCGCCTCGTCGAGCACGGCGCGGGTTTCGGGCAACTGCGCGATGGGCTCTTCGCCTCGGGCGGCGTGCGCGCGCTCGCTTTCCGCGGTGATGCGCGCTGCCCATTCCGGCGACTGGGATAACAGATAAAGCGCCCATGTCAGTGCCGTTGACGTGGTCTCCTGTCCGGCGAAGATGAAGGTCAGAACGTTGCCTTTCAGTTCCGCTTCGCTCAGGCGCCTTTCGGTTTCCGGATCGCGGGCGGCAAGCATGATCCCGAGCATGTCGCACGCGGCGGCGGTCGCACGCGCATTGAGCCCGCGACGGCG
>Ga0306921_10009806_pt1 | contig 10173 bp, 5 predicted proteins | sample sta12Cox44000080_FD_203760 | JGI IMG/M metagenome (GOLD analysis project Ga0306921, IMG submission 203760) | Lab enrichment of tropical soil microbial communities from Luquillo Experimental Forest, Puerto Rico - statoxic.12C.oxic.44.000.080 (v2)... | ecosystem: Environmental > Terrestrial > Soil...
GCGAGATCGAAGACCTCGGAGGCGTTATTCCTCTTCCCGGGGCGCTTGAACTGCTGACTTACCTGCCGCTACATCGCTGGGCGATTGTCAGCTCCTCCACTCGAGCAGTGGCTGAGGTTCGGATTCGTGTCGCGGGACTCCCGGTTCCCCCGACCATGATCACCTCCAACGACGTCACCAACGGCAAGCCCCATCCCGAGCCGTACCTCGCGGGAGCACGCGCGCTCGGCTTTGATCCTGCCGATTGCATCGTAGTTGAGGACGTCCCCGCTGGAATTCGTTCCGGAAAGGCGGCGGGCGCACGGGTCATCGCCCTGCGCACGACCGCGCCTGACGCCGATCTGATCGGGTCTGGTGCGGATTGGCTGTGCGACGACTGCCGTGCCATTACCGCCGAGGAAGAAACGCAGTGGGATGCACTCCGTATCAGACTTCGCTGACCGCGACACGATTGCGCTATGACCAACAGCCAGCGGCATTGAGCTGCCGGGGCTGTTCTGCTAGCTTTGACAGTCTCTATGCGCGTCAGGAGATCGCATGCTCCGCTTTCGCCGTGCTCTCATCATATGGGCGGTCCAGATGGCTGTTGTCTCGCCTTTTACGGCCATCGGGCAACCAACATCGCCAGCCCTTCCAACTAAAATGTTTGCCCCCTATGTCGACATGAGCAAGCTGGCGAACAGTCTTCCGCAAGTTCAGTCGGCTTCAGGAATCGCGACATTCACGCTTGCCTTCATTGTCTCCGGCAACGGCTGCGTACCGGCCTGGGGAGGCACGGTTCCCGTCTCCACCGACGTCAACATCGCGGCAGGGATCGCAAAGCTTAGAGGGGCCGGCGGCGACGTCCTCATCGCCTTCGGTGGATATGACGGGATCGACCTCGCCCAGTCCTGCGGCGAGGTACCCAGCCTTCAGGCCGCTTACCAAGCGGTGATCGACAAGTACAAGGTCAAGATTCTCGACTTCGACGTGGAGCACACGGCCATCGAAGATACAGTCTCCATCGATCGCCGCAGCCAGGCCCTCAAGGCGCTCGCAGCTGCCAATCCCGGACTCCAGATCAACTACACTCTACCCGCCACTCCAGCGGGGCTAACAGCTCTGTCGGTCAATGTAGTTATGAGCGCGGTTAAACATGGGACGCCCGTCGCCGTGGTGAACCTCATGACCATGGACTACGGCTCGCCCGTTCCCAACGGAGCGATGGGACCGAATGCCATAGCAGCCGCATCCGGGACAATGTGCCAGTTGAAATCGCTAGGATTGGAGGCGCGTGTTGGAATCACGCCGATGATTGGCGTTAACGACACGCAAGGCGAAACCTTCACGCTCGACGATGCGCAGGTCGTGCTCAGCTACGCGCAGGCCAACAGCAATGTCGTTGCCCTGCTGGCATTCTGGTCGGTGGGACGCGACAACGGCAGTTGTTCTGGCATCGTCTCGCCGTCGTGTAGCGGCATCGCGCAGAAAGACTGGGACTTTACCCGCATCTTCCAGAAGTTCCCGTAACCATGAAACGGCGGCCCGCTGCAAGGCGGACTTCTGAAATTACCCGTGGCCATGTCGATGGTGTGCTACCCCATCGTCACCACGACTTGATTCACCGAGCCAGCCTTCTGCGCCGGTATCGGCATCGAAGTCAGCCGTCCGTTGAGCGTCGCCGACTTCACCCCCTTCTGCACCCCTTCCGGATTCTTGACCGTGATGCGGTACGTCGCTCCGCGCCACTGGCGATTGATTTCAAACTCCTTCCATTCGGCAGGCACACAAGGATCAACCATCAGGCCCTCGAACGTCAAGCGCACGCCGAGAATCCAGCGCGTAACCGCGGTGTAATTCCATCCGCCGCTTCCCGTCAGCCACGGATGCCGCGCGCGGCCGAATGCAGTGTGGTCCTTGCCCATCACGAATTGGCAGTACGAGTACGGCTCGGCCTCGCGGGTCTCGATCTTGTTGTTCTGGTTGTAAGGCAGAAGCGAGTTGTAGAACTTCATGGCGCGATTCCCGCGCCCCAGCTTGCACTCCGCGATCACCGCCCATGGGTTGGGATGGCTGAAAATCGCAGCGTTTTCCTTGATGCCTTTGTACACGCGACCCACGAACCCGATGTCGTCATTCGGTTTTGAGAACGCCGGCCACAACAGATGAATTCCATATTCCGAATAGAGGTGCTTGTCCACCGCATCCATAGCCGACTTCCCACGCTCAGCAGAAGCCACATCGGAAACGACTGCCCAAGTGTTGCTCTCGAGGAAGACTTTGCCTTCATCGTTCTCCTTACTCCCGACCTTCAGCCCCTTGGCCGTGATGCCACGCAAGTACCACTCCCCGTCCCAGAGTTCTCGCTCGCAAGCCGCACGCACGCGGTCGGCCATCGCTGAATACCTCGCCGCGTCTGAGGTTCGTCCAAGGTACTGGGCCGCCTCAACAAATGCCCGCAGCGCCCAATGGTGCATGAACGACACCATCGCACTCTCGCCTCCACCCAGGTTGAGGCAATCGTTCCAGTCCGCTCGCAGCCCCTTGCAGATACCGGTCGCGCCCACCTGCTGCGCCGAGAAGTCCAGCGCGCGCCTGAGGTGCTCGTACACCGATGCCTCGCCCTTATCGGCAAACGGAACCACCTCGTCGAATCGCGCGACATCACCCGTTTCCTTTACGTACTCGCAGATCGTCACTACCTGCCACAGTGCGTCGTCGGAGCAAGTATGTTCCAGCCCGTGGATCATCGTCTGGCGATCGGGAGCATGCGCGATCGTTGGCGACTTGAACGTTGGAGCCTTTTGTTTCTCCGGATCAAACCAGTCAGGGTCGAACAGGTGCAGCCCATAACCCGTACTCACTTGGCCCTTCAGCAACTCGATGATCCGCTGGCGGCATTTCGTGGGATTGGTGTGCACTACGCTCATCACGTCCTGCGACGTGTCGCGATAGCCCAGCCCGGTTCGTCCGCCAACCTCGATGAACGACGCAAACCTCGACCACACCACACACGTCTCCGCCTGGTAGAGCGTCCAGATGTTGGTCATGGTATCCAGACCTTCGTTCGGCGTCTTGCACTGGAACACCGCAAGCTTCTTCTGCCAATAAGCACGCAGCGCCTCAAACCCGGCATCGACAGCGGCGGGGTCCGAGTACTTGCGCTTGATCTCCTTGCCCGTCGCGCGCGGTCCCACGCCCAGCATGAACGTCACTCGGGTCTCGTCTCCCGGCGTGATGACCAGACGCTTGTGGAGCGCCCCACAGTGATTTCCGCCCAACTCAAATGTGTTCTGGCATTGGCCCCGCTCGACCGCGATGGGGTTCGTTTCCGTCCGATAACTGCCCAGGAAGCGGTCGCGCACGCAGTCATAGCTGTCCGGCTCGACACTGGAAGCCAGGTAATGAAAAGTCCACGGCTCGTAGAAAAAGTCGTATTCAATGACGCCGTCTGCGTAACTCGACCCCGCCGCATAGAGGCTCATCTGCAGGTTCTGGTTGTCGATCTCGACATGGTGGAATGAAAATTCAACATAGGAAAACACGCTCAGCTTGCGTGGCTTGGTACCCGTATTCTGAATCCGTACGTCCCACAGCTCGACGTCATCCTCCATCGGGATGAACAGCCTTTGCTCTGCCTTGATGTCTCTGTACTTGCACGAGAACTTCGAATACGACAGCCCGTGCCGGCACTCGTATTTCGCGCTCTTCAGATCTTTACCCACCGGCTGCCAAGAGATCGACCAATACTCTCCCGAGTCATCGTCGCGCAGATAGACGTAATGTCCCGGCCGGTCTAACGGCACGCCATTCTGGCGAAAGCGTGTGATGCGATAATGCTCGGCATTCTTATAGAACGAGTACCCACCAGCATTGTGGGAAATCACCGTGCACATGTCTTGCACCCCAAGATAGTTCGTCCAGGAGACCGGCACGTCTACTCGATCGATTACGTATTCCCGGTTTGCATTGTCAAAGTACCCGTGTCGCAACCCTTGCCTCCGCTCGTTCTTTTAACTCGGTTGCTGTCTACTAGCCATTCTCCGCGGTCACGAATTGCCGCAGCCACTGCAACAATTCCTTTGCCTTTTCCGGAGTGTCGGCTTCCACCGTCAGCCGCAACACCGGCTCGGTACCGGAAAAGCGCAGCAATGCCCAGTTATCGTTTTCCAGCAGCAACTTCGTGCCATCCAGGTGCGAGATATTGGTTACCTTGTACGGACCAATATGGCTGCTAGGCGTTTCCTTCATTCGCTTGGGTACCGCAATCCGCATCTCCGGAGTCGCGGGTAGGCTCTCTTCCACGTAATACAGCCGCCCGGTCAAGCCATACACCCGCTCCAGCAGGTCCGACACCGTTTGCCCAGTCTTCGCGAGCATTTCGACGACTAGCGCGCACGCGAAAATTCCATCTTTACCGAGAATGTGACCGCGAATCGTTAGTCCGCCGGACGACTCACCACCCAGCAGCGCGTTGTGCTCCAACATTCCGGAGACAATGTGCTTGAAGCCCACCGGCGTCTCGTAACACTGCTCGCCCAACTTCCTGGCCAGCCGATCGAGCATGTGCGACGTAGAAAGATTCCGCACCACGCCTCCGCGCTCCCTGCGAATCTCGTGCAGGTACCAGTACAGGAGCAGCAGAATGTCGTTGATCGAGACGTATTCTCCGCGCTCGTCCAGCATGGCCACGCGATCGGCATCGCCGTCCATGGCCAAGCCGAGATCGTAGTTTCCTTCCTGCATCTCCGAGCTCAACAGTCGCAAGGCCTCGGCATTGGGCGCCGGCGAGCGCCCGCCGAACAGCGGGTTATGTCGCTCGTGGATAAACGTCACCCGGCATCGAGCCTCGGTCAGCACGGTGCCAAGCGTGAGTTGGCCGACCCCGTACATGGGATCGACGATCACCTTCAGCCCGGCCTCGCGAATCTTGTCAAGATCAATCAATGCCTCCACGGCATCGACGTATTCATTGGTGAAGTCGCGCTTCTCGACGATGCGGGCGTCCAGCGCCAAATCCAGCTCAAGCTTGATGACGTCGTTTTGGGTCAGCGCGTTGGCCTCGTTCTCGATTTGCCGCGTCTCGTTGTCCAATAACAACGAGCCGTCTCCGTGAAATACTTTCAACCCGTTCCACTCCGGAGGATTGTGACTGGCAGTGAAAGCCAGCCCGTAGGCCGAGTCCTTGATCGCCGTCGCGTAGGTAATCAGCGGTGTCGGAGCATCCTCCGTCAGCAAGACAGTCGGAATGTCATTGCCTGCGAATACCTCGGCCGACGCCTCGGCTGCCTGCTTCGACAAGAAGCGGCGATCGTAGCCGATGATGACGCCGCGCTTTTCCACCGACTGCCGGGTGATTTCGTTCGACAGCGCCTGCGACAACCGGCGCACGTTATGCAGCGTGAATCCTTCACCTATTAGCGCCCGCCAGCCCCCGGTGCCGAACGCAATCAGGTTCTGCTCCTCTTGGCGTCGCGGACGATACAGGCGCTTTGCCAGAATGAATTCCGCATGTGCGAAGTCTTCGTCGGAGTTGATGCCCTGCACTTCGTCCTGATCGTAGAGCTGGTAGTTCTCCACCTTCAGTCCCGACCTAATCAACTGGTGCACGCAGTCGGTGAGGCGATAATCGCCGTCCAGGGGCGAAGGCGACAGCTTTTGCAGCGCCGTCGAAATCACCTTTGCGTTTACGACGTAGGCTCCAACATTGATCTCGCGAATGGCGCGCACCTCGGGCGACGCCTCGGTGTCTTCGATGATGTCGATGATCTGCCCACCCGCGTTGCGAATGATTCGCCCATACGGCAGGGGCCGGTCGACCACCGCGGTGAGCAGCGTCAGGTGAGCGTGTTTCAGGTGATGGCGATTCAGCAGTCCCAGGATCGACGCAGGACGAAACAGGGGCGTGTCGCCGTAAAGGATCAGCAAATTGCCGTCAAATTCCGGTAACGTGTCACACACTTTCCGCACCGCGTCGCCCGTCCCCAGCGGCATCTCCTGTTTCACATAGTGAAACTTCGGACCGAGGTGATCGCGGACTTCCTGCTGCCGGTATCCCACCACCACGTAAATGTCTTCAGGCCCGACGACCTGCAGGGCGTTTTGCACGACATACTGCACGACGGTGTGGTCGCCCAGCTTCTTCAAGACCAGCGACTGACCTTCTGCGGTGGTCGCATCCTTGCCTGCCGCGAGGATCACGGCTTTCAGCGGCGCCTTGTTACTATTTAATCCATTCGACATGACAGAGATCCCTGTTCTTCCTGCAACACGAGGCGCGAGAAATGCTGGCTGGCATTACTCCGCTGCTTTGAATTCGACCACATCAACCGTCGAGGGTCGCACCGCTGAACCACGAATCGGGACAAATTTTGCCAGGATCATCGCGGGCACGGCAGAGATCAACACCCATAGAAAGAAATGCTGATACCCGAGCCTCATCTGTATGCGTCCGCTGACAATGCCGGGCACAATCAGCCCAAGATTCATCAGAGAATTGGCAAAGGCGTAGTGCGCGGTCTGAAATTTCCCCGGCGCAATTTCCTGCATCATCAGTAGAATCACGCCCACAAACCCAAAACCATAGCCGAACATCTCGAGCGTCATCGCTGCCGTGATCAGGGCGTGGTTCGTCGGCATCGCCGTGCTGAGATAGAAATAGGTCAGCATCGGCAGGTTCATTACCAGGATCAGCGGCAACAGGGCGCGTTTCAACCCCAGCCACGCCGTGAAGTATCCGCCGAGCACGCTTCCTAAGATGAAGGCGCCGGTACCGAACGTGCCGTAGATGGTGCCGAACTGCGCGGTACTCAGGCCAATGCCGCCCTGATCGCGCGCCGCCTTCAGGAACAGCGGGCCAACCTTCACCACCTGCCCTTCACCGGCGCGGTACAGAAGAATGAAAAGCAGCAGAAACCAGATATTGGGCTTCTGGAAAAAACTGACCACCACATCTCGGAATGTGGCCAGCATCTTACGCAGGCTACCGGAATGCCGCTCCTCGCCCCCTGACGGCAACACACGCGAGTGAAACAGGCTGAGGACAACCAGCATCAGTCCGACAGTTGCGAAGATAATCATCCACGCCCGGACCACCGCCATCCGGGTCTCGAGATAGCCGGCAAGGATCAGCAGTCCACCTTGGGAAAAGAACCGGGCCACGTTATAGAACCCGCCCTGCCATCCCGCATACGCCGCCTGCTGCTTGGGAGTCAGGCTGGCGATGTACAGCCCGTCCGCCGCGATGTCGTGCGTGGACGAGCAAAATGCAACTAGCGCTAAGAAGGCAACACTATAGCGGAAGTATCCCGGCAGGGGCAGACACAGCGCTAGAAGACCCAGGCTGAGTCCGCCTACAAACTGCATCAGCACGACAAAAAACTTCTTCGTCTTGTACATCTCGAGAAACGGGCTCCACAGCGGCTTCAGAGACCATGGCAGACCGAGCAGGCTGACCGTTGCGGTGATCGTACCGTTGTCCAGGCCCATACGCGAATAGAAGATCAGCGCCATCATGCTGACGGCATAGAACGGGAGACCTTCGGCAAAATACAGGGTCGGCACCCATACACTGGGGCTTACGCCGGTCTGTCTTGCTATGCTGGTCATCGATTCCTTTCGTGCTTCGCCGCAGGACTGCGACCGACTGGAAGACTTCCAGCCCAACGAGCACTGCCACCATACAAGACCCGCGGCAGACGCTCAACCACCGTCATCTCATCGTAATCGATCATAAACGATCATATTCGAAACTACTCCAGTCGCAGCATGAATGGCAAGCACGAACCCCAGGCAGGGTCGCCCTAACTGCTATCCTCAGAATCACTGCTAGTAAAGGAACTACACTTACTTGCCGCCCATTCTGAATGCCCAAGGCCTGTCCCAAACCTTCGGGGAGACTCCCCTGTTCGAGGGCATCTCGTTCATCATCGGCGAAAAGGACCGCATTGGCCTGATCGGGCCGAATGGATCGGGGAAGTCAACGCTCCTCCGCATCCTGTCGCGCGAACTGCCTTCTGACACCGGAGAGGTTGCCTTGCGTAAGCGCACACGCCTCAGTTACGTCGAGCAGGAGTCGCAGTTCCAGCCTGGCAAATCAGTTCGAGAAGTGATTTTCACAGCACTACAGCAAGCCACCGTAGCCGAATCTGAATGGGACGGGCGTGCCGCAGAGGCGCTCGGCCGTGCCGGCTTTGAAGAGTTCGATCACCAAGCTTCAGCTTTGTCGGGTGGATGGCAGAAGAGACTGGCGATTGCCGAGGCTCTGGTTAAGCAGCCCGACATTCTTTTGCTTGACGAGCCGACAAACCATCTCGATCTGGCTGGCATTGAGTGGCTGGAACGGTTGCTGCAAAATGCGTCGTTTGCCTCTGTGGTCGTCAGCCACGACCGTTATTTCCTTGAAAACGTAGCCACGAAAATGGTCGAACTAAGCCGTGTGTATCCCGATGGCTTCCTGCGGACCACCGGCAGCTACCGTGCCTTCCTCGAGAAGAAACAGGAATTCCTTCATGCTCAGGCAAAACGCCACGAGGCTTTGGAAAACCTGGTGACTAACGAGATTGCATGGCTTCGCCGCGGGGCTAAGGCACGCACCCGGAAATCCAAGGCCCGGATAAGCCAGGCGCACCGGTTGATGGGAGAACTAGCCGATTGGAATACTCGGACCCGCCCGGGCAGTGCCGAAATCGATTTCTCGTCCACAGAACGACAAACCAAACGGCTCGTCGAATTAGATGGCGTGGCTTACACCACCGCTGGCCACACTCTGTTTTCCAATCTTGATTTCACGATTACTGCCGGGATGCGCGTAGGACTGGTCGGCCCGAACGGAAGCGGCAAGTCCACGCTCTTGCGTCTCCTGCAGGGCGAACTGTCTGCGACTAGCGGCAGCCTCCGTCGTGCCGATTCCCTGCAGATCGTATATTTCGACCAGAACCGAGAACTTGATGTCAGCATCACGCTGCGCCGCGCACTCGCTCCCGACAGTGATTCGGTGGTTTACCAGGACCGCGTCATTCACGTGGCGTCGTGGGCTGCCAGGTTTCTATTCAGCAGTGAACAACTCAGCCAGCCGGTGTCGAGCCTTTCTGGTGGCGAGAGGGCACGCGTCCTCATCGCCAAGCTCATGTTGCAGCCCGCTGACATATTGCTGCTCGATGAACCCACCAACGACCTCGACATTGCCACCTTGGAGATCCTGGAAGAAAGCCTCCTGCAGTACCGCGGTGCATTGGTCCTCGTTACCCATGATCGTTACATGCTTGACCGGGTTTCGAACGTAGTCATTGGTCTCGATGGGCTGGGCCATGCCGGACGATTCGCTGATTACTTGCAGTGGGAGGAGTGGCAGGCAGAGCAAATCGAAAAGTCGAAGCTTGCAGCCTCCTCCGCAGGCGAGAAGGACCATCGGATAGTTCCGTCGCCCCTAAAGAAAAAGCTCTCGTACCTGGAGGCCCGCGAGTACGCGACGATCGAACAGCGTGTCGCCGAGGCCGAAGAAGTGCTCCGCGCCAAGCAGGTTGCGTTGGAAGATCCCGCAATTGTGACCGATGCAGCCCAGATCATATCGGCGCAAGCTGCTTATGACGCGGCGAAAAGCGTGGTCGACGAACTGTATGCCCGGTGGACCGAGTTAGAGGCCAAGATCAGCTAACTTCCGGTCCAACGCCGTAGGTGGCTCCTTGTTTCCGCCGAGCCCTTCGTCCATCGTCTGTATATCCACGGGCCCCGAGCAGCCATCGACAGCCGGCAGAACCCGTTCCGCCGGGTTCCGCCGCCCTAACTCCGCCACCTTTTCTGTGCCCGCGCGATACGCCGGCAGGTACATCCGGCCCAGCAGGCGATGCCTTCCCCACGCACCCGACAGTTTGTCCGCCCCGCTGCTCGCTCACCAGGAAGTCACGGCGCAACATCCCCGCCACCTCATCTTTCGCTTTTTCCTCCCCACGTCAGATACGACGACTGGCCTCTGGAACCTACATCGATGTCGCTGGCAACTCGCGGTTCCTTGCCGCCAGCGATTTCAGCATGCAGCCCCGCGCCGCCACCTATGCCAGTTTCGCCACTCACGCCACCTATCCGATTCAGTGGTACGTAACCGTTCCGTCGCTGAGGCTGGAGCTCGACATCCACACGCCGCTGCCCTCACCGGAGTTGGTGAGTCGGGCTAGCAAGCGACTGACCTATTGGGAG
>Ga0306921_10009808_pt1 | contig 10172 bp, 9 predicted proteins | sample sta12Cox44000080_FD_203760 | JGI IMG/M metagenome (GOLD analysis project Ga0306921, IMG submission 203760) | Lab enrichment of tropical soil microbial communities from Luquillo Experimental Forest, Puerto Rico - statoxic.12C.oxic.44.000.080 (v2)... | ecosystem: Environmental > Terrestrial > Soil...
GCGCGCGCTGTTGTTCCCGCCGTTCGCGCCGCTCGGTTTCGTGCTCGCCGCGCTGCCGCCGGCGTTCCTGCTCGGACTGCTGATCTCGGCCAATGCCGGATACATCGCGGTGTTCACGATGGCGGCTTATTATTTGATGTATGAAGGCCTGCATACGCTGTCGCATCTCGACGACGAGCGGCATCCGTATCTGAAATACATTCCGCTCATCAACACCGTCCGCCGCATGCACATGATCCATCACGTGCTCGGCTTCATGCAGACGCGGAATTTCAACCTGACGTTCCCGATTTGCGACGCCCTGTTCGGCACCAGCGATCTCGACCGTGGGCTCGTCGGCACGCTGTTTAACGGAAACTCGAACAAATACATGCGCAGGGACCTGCTGCCGACCGATCCCGGCATTCCGGTGCCGCAACTCGATGGCCGCGTCGGCGAACAGGCAAGAGCGGTCTGAACGAAGAAACAGGGGACGGCACGACGCGCGCCATCCTCAAAACTGCGCGCGAGTGCCTCACTCCGCCTTGATCCTTGCGGCCTTGATCACCTTGGCCCATTTCTCCATCTCGACCCTCATCTGGGCGGAGAATTCCTCCGGGCTGTCGCCAACCGGCTCAAGACCGATTGCTGCCAGGCGCTCTTTCATTTCCGGCAGCGCGATGATCCTGACGACCTCCTGGTGCAGCAACGCGACGACGTCCTTCGGCGTACCGCTCGGCACCAGAACCCCGACCCAGGCATCGCCGTCGAGCTCGCCATAGCCGGCCTCCTCGATCGTGGGCAGGTCCGGGACTGCCTGTGTGCGTTGCCTGCTCATCACGGCGAGCGCGCGCAGCTTTCCATCCTGGATCAGTGGCACAGCTGCCGATAACGCGGCAAAGCCGATGGGCGTGTTGCCCGCGGCGACCGAAGTGATGACCTGGCCGCTTCCGCCGTAGGGGACATGCACAAGATCGAGGCCCGCCGCGACGCGGAATTGCTCCCCCAACAGATGTGAGGGAGTACCGAATCCCGGTGATGCAAAACTATACTTGTTGGGATTTGCCTTGATCAGCGCCACGAGTTCCCCGACCGTTTTCGCCGTCACAGACGGGTTGACCAGCATGGCGGACTGAAAAATGGCGACGAGCGTCACCGCCTCGAAATCCTTCAGCGCGTTGTACGGCACCTTGTCGTACAGGGTCGGATTGATGACGTAGCTGTTGACGGTGATCAGGATGGTGTAGCCATCGGGCGCCGATCGCGCGGCCTGCCCGGTGCCGATATTACCGCCCGCGCCCGTGATATTCTCGACATAGAACTGCTTTCCAAGCTGATCGGAGAGCTTTTGCGCGATCAGTCGCGCGCAGACATCCGTCGGTCCGCCGGGCGAGTACGGCACGATGACCCGGACGGGACGTACGGGATAGGACTGCGCCAGCGCGATCCCGGAGAAAGCAAAAGACGCGCCTGCGCTGACAGTAAGCTTGAGAAACTGGCGGCGTGGGGACTTCATGGCATCAAGCTTCTAGCCCAAGGCCACCGCATCTCAAAGGCAGACGATTTCATGCTTTATGCTCAGCCAATGGCATGATGAATTAACTACAATCGGCAGACCTGGAGCAAAAAAGCGACGGCTGGCGCAATCGGAACTCAACGGCAGTTTGAGATTGTGCTATTGCGATCGAAGCTTTGAGCGTCTGTTTGGTTAGAAATTGGTTGGTTCGATGAACTCGCACCCGCGCCGATTGATCGTCGGAATCACAGGCGCCTCCGGAGCCATTTACGGCGTCCGGATGTTGCGGCTGTTGAAGGCCACCGATGTCGAGACGCATCTGGTGATGAGCCGGTCGGCGAAGATCACTCTGGCGCAAGAACTCGATATCGGTGTTGCCGAGGTTTCGGCGCTCGCCAACGTCGTGCACCAGGTCGACAATATCGGCGCCTCGATCTCCAGCGGCTCGTTCAGAACGATGGGCATGGTGATCGCGCCATGCTCGATGCGAAGCCTCGCCGAGATCGCCTCGAGCGTCACCTCGTCCTTGCTCACCCGCGCCGCCGATGTCGTGCTCAAGGAGCGGCGGCGTCTGGTCCTGATCGTTCGCGAAGCCCCGCTCCATCTTGGCCACCTCCGCTCCATGATCGCAGCCACCGAGATGGGCGCGATCGTCTATCCGCCTGTGCCGGCGTTCTACGCCCGCCCCGAAAGCCTGGAACAGATGGTTGACCACACGCTCGGACGGGTGCTCGACCTGTTCGACATCGAGACGAAGGCGGTCAGTCGCTGGGGCGGATTGAACTCGATCAAGAACGACGAGTGATGAAGCCGTCGCCGTCCGAGCTGGAAGCGGACGGCTGGGCCTTCGCCCTTGACGTCTACGCCAGGCCCGGGATTGCCGATGGCTGCCTGAGCCTGCAAAACGAGGCCGGCGTCGACGTCATGATGCTGCTGGTAATCGCCTTCGCCGCTGCGAGGCTTCGCATTTTGCTGACGTTCGCCGAAGTCGGCGAGTTGGATCAGGCTTGCCGCCCCTGGCGCGAACAGATTGTTTGGCCGCTCCGTGCGATCCGTTCCGGATTGAAGTCCGGTCCAATGCCGGCGCCGAGCACCGACACCGAGCAGTTTCGTTCGAAGATCAAGACGGTCGAACTCGCGGCCGAACGGCTGCAGACTAGGCTTCTGATCGAGCGCCTGCCGCAGAGACCGCCCAAGCCCGACGCCGTGACGGCGGAAGAACTTCGTACCATCCTTGGTTGCGTCGTTTCGCTGTTTATCGACAAGCGCGGAAAAACGCCGGATGCCGAACTTTTTCCGTCGATCGACAAAATCGTCGACGCCGTGATGCAAGAAGTGCGCTGAAGCCGCCCGAATGGGAGGGTTGCGACGAACTCGGCTTGATATTAGGCCTTCTCTCGGCAAAGTGCCCTGACGGCGGGGCGCTGGAATTGACTGGACTTACGCCGAAACCGCCAGAGTGCGGGCTTGTCATTGAACAGGAAGCGACAATGTCAGAAACGATGAGGGCGCTGGTTCTGCGCCAACACGGCGGATTGGAAAATCTGGAACTGGTGAAGGATCACCCGAAGCCGAAAGTCAAATCTGGAACGGTTGTGATCCGTGTCCGCGCATCGTCCTTCAACTATCACGACGTGTTCACGGTCAAGGGCATGCCGGGCATCAAGGTGCCGCTGCCCGTCGTGATCGGTCTCGATATGGCAGGCGAGATTGTAGAAATCGGCGACGGCGTATCGGGCTGGAAGATCGGCGGCCGCGTTCTCGTCAATCCGCTCAACAAGAAAAAGGGACTGATGGGCGAGATGCTCGACGGCGGCATGGCCGAATATTGTCTTGTCGACGCCGACCAGCTCATCGCCATGCCGGATGGCGTCAGCTTCGAGCAGGCGGCGTCTTTGCCGGTGGCCTACGGTACTGCCCACCGCATGCTGATCACCCACAAGACGATCCGCAAAGGCGATCGCGTCCTTATCCTGGGCGCGAGCGGCGGGGTCGGCACCGGCTGCGTCATTCTCAGCAAGCTGCTCGGCGCCGAAGTCATCGCCTGCGCCAGCAGCCTCGAGAAAATGGAAAAGCTTAAAGCCCTCGGCGCCGACGAGACGATCAACTACAAGGAAGTCGATTTCTCGAAATGGGCGATCGAGAAATATGGCAAGCCGCAGCGGCGCAGTTATGACGGCGGTGTCGACGTCGTCGTCAATTTCACGGGCGGAGAAACCTGGGTGCCGTCGCTGCGCTGCCTCAAGCGCGGCGGGAGCCTGCTGGTCTGCGGCGCGACCGCCGGCCACGATCCGAAGGAGGATCTGCGCTATGTCTGGAGCTTCGAACTGAAGGTGATCGGCTCGAACAGTTTTTACGAGGATAATTTGACCGATCTCATGAACATGATTGCGGAGAAGAAGATCAAGCCTGTCATCGACGAGGTGCTGCCGCTCGCGAAGGCGGCGGAGGGCCTGCGCCTCATCAGGGATCGCGAGGTGATCGGAAAGGTGGTTGTCGTACCGTAATTGGCGGGGTGACCATGGTTCCGTGACCTGCAACGAGATCAAACGAGGATTTTTCAGCACATGAGCGAAGTTCCGAGCGTCGAAGACGTCCAAAAACTGCTGTCGCGCGGTCCATACCATCAATGGCTCGGCCTGAAAGTCATTGCCGTCGGCGAGGGCACCATCGAGCTGACGGCGGCCTGGCGCGAGGAGTGGGTTGTCAACCCGGACCGCGGGTACGCCCACGGCGGCATTCTTGCAGCCCTCGTCGATCTCGCGGCCGACTGGGCCATGGTGTCAAGGACCGGCCGCGGCGTTCCGACGGTCGATTTGCGCGTCGACTATCATCGTGCGGCGATGCCCGGCCTGCTGACGATCCGCGGCGGGATCGTGCATTTCGGCAAGCAGTTCTCAGTTGCGGAAGCAAGCGTGTTCGACAAGGAAGGACGTCTGCTGGCAAGCGGACGGGGGACCTATCTGACGACGCCACCAGCCTGACAGAGATCCAGGTCGTGTCCAGCAGCCTCGCGTTTTCGAATCTGGGAGCGTTGACTGCAACCGACCGCGACCTCAACAAGGCCGCCATCATCGACCTCGGCAGCGGGCAGGAGCGTCGCTTCAGTTACCGCGATTTCGAGGGCGAGGCCAATGCGGTGGCACGGTTTCTGTCGGCGCAAGACCTGACGCGGGGCGATCGAGTCGCGATCCTGTCGGCCAATCGCTTCGAATTTCTCACGACCCTGCACGGCATCATGCGCGCCGGCTTCGTGGCCGTGCCGGTCAATTTTAAATTCCCGCCCGCCACGATCGATTACATCATTCACGATTCGGGCGCCAGGCTCGTCTTCTGCGACGCGCAACGCTTCGAGAGCGCGCCGAGGGATTTGCCGCGCATCCGCCTCGATGCTGAAGAATTTTCCGACTCCCTGAAGCCGGGACCGTTCTCTTCCGTCACGGCGGCGAACGGTGAACCGGCGATGTTTCTCTATACGTCAGGTTCGACCGGGCGTCCCAAAGGCGTGGTGCTTTCCCACCAAAGCCATATCTGGGTCGTCCAGCAACGCATGGCCGCGCGGGATATGAGCCGCCATCGCTTCCTGATCGCGGCCCCGCTTTATCACATGAACGCGCTCGCCATGAGCCAGCTGGCGCACGCAGCGCACGCCACGGTGATCTTGCTGCCGCAGTTCACGACGCGACTCTACCTGAAAGCCATCGAAGACTATCGCTGCACATGGCTCACCGCCGTTCCGCCGATGATCGCGATGATGCTCAACGACAAGGAAAGGCTCGCCGCAACCGATCTCTCCAGCGTGGAGTTCCTGCGCATGGGATCGGCTCCGGTCAGTCAAAGCCTGATGGCGGCAATCCATCGCGTGCTTCCGAAGGCGGCCGTAACCAACGCTTACGGCACGACCGAAGCCGGCCCGGTGGTGTTCGGACCTCAGCCGAAAGGACTGCCGCAGCTGGAAATGTCGGTCGGTTACCCGCATCCCAAAATCGAGCTGCGGCTGATCGGAGAAGACGGCAGGCCTTCCGATCTCGGCGTCCTCGAAATGAAAAGCCCAGCGCTCATGAATGGCTATCACAATCGCCCCGACGTGCCCTCGCCCATCACCAGAGACGGTTTCTACGTCACCGGCGACGTGTTTCGCCGCGACGGCAACGGCTTCTATTTTTTCGTCGGGCGCACTGACGACATGTTCGTCAGCGGCGGCGAAAATATCTTTCCGAGCGAGGTCGAGAAGATGCTGGAAACCCATCCCGACGTCGTCCAGGCCTGCGTCGTACCGGTCGACGATGAAATCAAGGGCACCAAGCCGGTGGCGTTCGTAGTGAAACGCGAAGGCAGCCGCCTCGATGAGGGCACGCTGAAGATTTTCGCACTTGAAAATGCGCCCGCCTATCAGCACCCGCGTTCGATCTGGTTTGTCGACAGCCTGCCCCTGGCTTCGACCAACAAGCTCGACCGCAACACCCTGCGCGCGTTGGCGTCCACAAAGCTGCAGCATGCAAGGCCGTCGGCGGATGCGATCGACCGATAGTTCGGCTGGGTCTTCTGCTAACGATCGCTGCGAATTTCGAGCAGCGTGTTGAGAAAGGGAACGAGCAGGAGCAGCGAGTTGGCGCTCTCCACCACACGCAGCTCAGGAATGGACGAGGCAAAACCGCGGGCAGAACCAAGGTCGGTCGTCTTGAGCACGACGGCGCCAAAGAAGCTGTGCCGGCCGTTGCCATCGACACCGCGCTCGCCGTAGCGTTCGAGGTAGCGAGCGGGAGACATCAAGGTGAGGCGAAAGCCGCGCGCCAGATCAATGGTCCGGATCTCACTGCCACGTGTTTCTACGTGGGTCTGGGCCGCCTTTGCATAGCGCGAGGCATCAGCTTCGATCGCGTCTGTCACCACGACAAGCTCGCTCAAGCCCGAGCAGCCATTGGCGTGCGCCATCCACGGCCGGTGCCAAACCAGTTCCGGCGTGTAATGCTGGCAGTAATAGACCCGTCCCGCCTCGAAAAGCTCCGGTGCGGTGCGAACTGTCCGGAAACGCGCAAGCCGCTCGACGCCATCGATGGTCACCGGCCGGGAAAAACTCTGCGGTTCGAGCATGGCAAGGCCGCTTTGCCGCAGCTTACCCAGGCAAATATCGATATCGTTGGCCTGGAACACCAGGCCGTTGAGACCGCGTGGGCTCTCAAGCACGTCCTTGCGCAAGATTTCTGCAGCCGAAGGCAGGCCGATCAGCTCGAGGTAATGGCCCTCGAAAACCATCAAATGGTTGATCGATCCAAGCGAGTGATAGCCTCGCGGCGTCAGCGTGAAGCCGAGCTGTGACATCGTCGCCGCTGCGCGGTCCAAGTCGAACAGGACGTTGATGACAAGATGATCGAGCGCGAATGTCACGACGATAGAACCTCGATGGCACCGCCAAGGCGATAAAAGCACCGATCGGAATGAGATTGAATCCTATTCTCCCACCGGCGGTGCCAGACCGGCCTTCCGAATCACAGGCGCGGCTTCGGGCGAAGCGAGAAAACGGATCAGCGCGGCCGCGGCCTCGGGCTGGCGTGCCGTGCGCGTCAAGGCGCCGGCAAAGGAAAACTTCGGCTGAAGTTCCGCCGGAATCGTGCCGACGTAGCTGATGCCGGGAACATGGATCAACTCGCTGACCTGCTGGAAACCAATCTCGGCTTCGCCGCGCGCAACCACCGCCGCGACCGGCTCCCCTGACGGGGGGCCCCGCACTTTCCGGCTCTTGGGCGCGACCTGTTCGGCAATGCCAAGCTTCGCAAACAGCGTGGTCGAAAGATAAGTGCCGCTGCCGCTGTCGGAATATGCGATCGACTTCGCCGACAGCAGGGTTTTCCGGAATGATTCGATGCTTGCGATATCCGGCTTTGCAGCGCCTTCGCGCACCACCATGCCGATCAGCGAGCGGGCGAGTTCGGTTCTGCTGTCCGCCCGCACCAAACCCTTGCGGCCGAGTTCCTCGGCGGCGTTTCCATCCAGGATCACGAGGTCCGCAGCTTCCCCTCGCGCGAGGCGAGCGGGGATACTTTCCGGAGAATCGCCCATCGACGGACCGCGTGTCGTGACCAGATGATGGCCGCTGGCGCTTTCGAAGGCCGGACCGAGCTCGGAATAGGCGCCGTAAAAACCGGAAGAGATCATCACCTGCACGTCGGCGGCGAATGCCGACCCCGCCGCCAACAACGTCGTCAAACCGATTATGGACAGCCAGGGAACGACCGGCCTTTTCATCGCATCCTCACCCGTTCGGGAATAACCGCGCCTGCCGGAGTGGATTCCGCGATCGACATCAAAATGGCAAGTCAAATGTAGTCGAAACTGTAGTCGAAATATCGCTGGCCGACTCCGGCCGCAGATTTTTCGGGCAAACTGTGCTCTGCAGCAAAATTTCCGCGGATGCCGAGAGCAATGGCGGCGCCAAAATTCTGATATTACCGCCTCGACAGGGCCCGCCTTTGTGTCATTTTCAGATGCAAGGCAGGGTTTACCGGGCCTGCATTGCTTTCAATTGCCAATTCAGGCCAAATGGTGTTGAAGCGTCACGACAAAATCGAGTCCCATTCCTTGATTTTGGTCAACTGCTCCCCGCTCACGCTGGCGGATGCTGTCAAATAAAATAAACCGCCCCTGGGGGAAACATGATGAGCGCACCTGCCCGGGCCTTGCCCAGTTCGAAACATGCCGATTCGCCGCGCGGTCTGGCGCTGTTGCGTGACCCACTCCTCAACAAGGGAACGGCATTCACGGAAGCGGAGCGGGATGCACTGGGGTTGCGCGGCTTCTTGCCGGCGCACGTGCTCTCGATGGAGGAGCAGGTGGCGCGCGTCCTCACCAATTTGCGCAGCCTGCCCAATGATCTGGAAAAATACATCGCGCTCAATTCGCTGCATGATCGCAACGAGGCGCTGTTCTTCCGCGTCGTGTGCGACAATATCGATGAAATCCAGCCGTTGATCTACACGCCGACGGTGGGCCTTGCCTGCCAGCGTTTCGGCCTGATCTTCCAGCGCCCGCGCGGCATGTTCATCAGCGCCAACGACCGAGGACGGATCGCAGAGCTTCTCGCCAACTGGCCCTACCCTGCCAAGCTGATCGTGGTCACCGACGGCGAGCGCATCCTGGGCCTTGGCGACCTCGGCGCCCATGGCATGGGGATTCCGGTCGGCAAGCTCTCGCTTTATTCGGCTTGCGCGGGCGTGCACCCGGAGAACTGTCTGCCCGTGATGCTTGACGTCGGCACCAACAACGAAGAATTCCTGAACGATCCCTACTATATCGGCTTGCGCCGCAAGCGCCTGACGGGTGCTGCTTACGACGAGTTCGTCGACGAGTTCATCAATGCTGCACGCGAGGCTTTTCCGGGCGTCCTGATCCAGTTCGAGGACTTTGCCAATCACTCCGCGTTCCGGCTTCTGCATAAATATCGCGACAGGTTCTGCGTCTTCAACGACGACATCCAGGGAACGGCCGCGGTGGCGCTCGCTGGACTGTTGTCGGCGTTGCGCGTGAGCGGTGGAAAGCTCAGCGAGCAAAAGGTGCTGTTCCTCGGCGCAGGCGAAGCGGCGACCGGCATCGCCGACCTCGTGGTCTCCGCCATGATGGCGGAGGGCATGTCGGAAGCCGAAGCCCTGCGGCGCAACTGGCTCGTGGATTCGCGCGGTCTCGTGGTGAAGAGTCGTTCGGGCCTCACCGAGCACAAGCTGCGTTACGCTCATGACCATGCGCAGGTCAGCGACTTCCTGACGGCGATCCAAACACTCAGGCCGAATGCAATTATCGGCGTTGCTGCAGTCGGCGGCGCCTTTACGCCCGAAGTGCTGAAGACGATTGCTGATATCAACAGGCGGCCGATCGTTTTTGCCCTGTCAAATCCGACGTCGAAATCGGAATGCTCGGCCGAGGAGGCCTATCGCCACACGGAGGGACGCGCGTTGTTCGCATGCGGCAGCCCCTACGATCCGGTGAAGCTCGACGGCAAAACCTTCGTGCCGCGTCAGGGCAACAATTCCTATATCTTCCCGGGCGTCGGTCTCGGCGCGATCGCAAGCGGGGCGAGGCTTGTGACCGACGAAATGTTCATGGCCGCGGCACGGACGCTTGCCTGCCTCGTCAATCCCGACGATATCGAGCAGGGCAGCCTGTATCCGGCTTTGCCCCGGATCCGTGAGGCCTCGGCCCATATTGCGGCCGCGGTTGCCGAGGTCGCCTACAAGCGCGGCCTTGCCACCACACCGCTGCCGAACAACATGATGGGCTTTATCGAACAGCAGATGTTCGATCCCCGTTACTGAGTGCGGCGCAGGTGTTCTAGCTATTTGCGACTTGAATCGCCCGATCAGGCAGTTGAATTGCCCGCGCAAACCTTCGCCTCGCCGCCCCTAGAACAAGGGATAGATCTTAAGCTGGGTTGCCACAACGACTGCCAGAAGGAGCACAATGCAGGTCAACAGAGAATACGGGTTTTCGGTATTCTCGCGAGAATGATCCTTCATGTCCGTACCTATGATCGCCAGCGTCGCCTGGCTCAATTCGGCTTTCAGCAATTCGGGTTCAATATGAAAGGCGCGGCATAGGAATTCCAGACGGACAGCGCCTTTGCGGCATAAACGCGAAATAGGAATTTCGATCGCATTTGCCGAAGAAAATCCCAAAACGTTTGCTG
>Ga0306921_10009809_pt1 | contig 10170 bp, 6 predicted proteins | sample sta12Cox44000080_FD_203760 | JGI IMG/M metagenome (GOLD analysis project Ga0306921, IMG submission 203760) | Lab enrichment of tropical soil microbial communities from Luquillo Experimental Forest, Puerto Rico - statoxic.12C.oxic.44.000.080 (v2)... | ecosystem: Environmental > Terrestrial > Soil...
CCGCCCCGTCGAGCTCGCCGCCGCGCCGGATATAGCCATAGCCGGTCTCGGCACGTTCCGGCGCAACGCCAAAGCTGACCAGCGCGCCGGCGCGGGCCGCAACGACTGCGCGCTCGACAGCCCCGTCAAAGGCCGCGAGGTCGCCGACGGTATGGTCGGAGGGCATGATCAGCATAAGCGGGTTAGGCTCCGCCTCGATCAAGGCCAAGGCGGCGATGCACGCGGCGGGGGCCGTGTTGCGACCGACCGGCTCGAGCAAAAGCGCTCGCGGCATGACCGAGATCTCGCGCAACTGCTCGGCGATGATGAACCGATGCTCTTCATTGGCGACCAGCAAGGGCGGGGCAAAACCCTGGCGGCCAGCAACCCGGCGAACCGTCTGCTGCAGCAGGCTGTCGCGTCCGAGGAGGCCGAGCAGCTGTTTCGGGTAGAGCGTGCGCGACATCGGCCAGAGCCGTGTACCCGAACCGCCGGACAGGATGACGGGGTGAATCATGCGAGTTCCTCGTGGGCCCATGGACGGACGTACTCGACCTTCGCCGAAGCGCCAGCCGACATACACCGTTTTTGCGAAGCCGCAAATGCTGCCCGCTCTTGCACAAGAAAAGCTTAACGGAGGGGAGCGCGCGGCTGCTGCCGGCTTTAGTGCAACAAACGTCCGGAGGTTAGCTGCGGGCCCGCAACTTCACCGAGATACTCGCGGTCCAGGCCAAGCTGTTGCGCGAGAACATGCAGGCGCTTCTCGATCAGAGCGTCAGAATTGCCGACTGGGCGAGCCGCATGGCGACGCGCCCCTTAGAGGAAATGAGCGCGGCGAGTACCGAACGGCCGCGAGACTAGTTGTGGCGGAGGTCGTTTCGGCTCCGAGCAGGTTCACGCGGCTAAAACGCAACGAGTGGTGTCGTAGTCAGGACGAGGGTGCTTGGTGTCTCGTCGAAAATCGCGAACTTGCCTGTCCGCTCGAAGACTTCTCGATGCCTGGGATCAAGGTAGATAACCGAGATGCGATAACCGCCGTCGCGGTGCGCCTCCAATCCCGCGATGACCTTCGAGAGGATCGGAGGTCCGAACGGATTATGGAAGTAGCACACAAGATTTGACGGGGGCAGCGGGAAGGAGGCTGCATCTCCGCAGCGGCTGTTAACTGAGCGAGCGCGAATTAGATCCGATGGAAAGAGCGAGATGTTCTGAACCGCTGTTTCGTGAAGCTCTCGTGAAAATTCGATCCCGAGAACCGCCCTGAATGGAAAGGTCGCGGCGATCAGCAGCACCCTGCCCTTTCCTGACCCGAAATCGATGAAGGTGAAATTGCTGGGATCGATGTTCAACTTTTCCAGCGCCGCACGCACTCCTTGCTCATCGCTCGGTCCGTAGCGCACCGCATAGCAGGCGCTGGGTAATCTCGCGGCGTCGAGGGTACGGATTTCGCGAATACCGCCCGTCTCCGTGCCGTACTTTTCATCGAATGCATCGAGCTGTGGCGGCATGCCGGCGTGAGCCGCGCGGCGACGCACTTGATAAACGACGTTATCGATGGCCAGCTTGATGAAGCCGCTCGGCCCGTGCCGACGCCATGCGTATCCGAGCTGAGAAATCCATCTGCTCATCGCACATCCGACCCAGCGATGACATCCTTACGCTACAGATCCGGTTGTTAAAATATCGGAGCGCATCAACAAAGGTTTCGTTTGTACGATTGCCGAGGTAAATCGGCCCAAGCCCGCGAGCTAATCCGGAACGAACGTCGAGAGAGGGACTGGATCCCAAGGCTTTTGCCGGCCAGCCCTAACCGGCCTTGGACCGCGATCAGCACGAATCTCGCCCGAGATTTTCCGGCCAGCGCGGCGAAGGTGCCGAGAAAGTGCTGTAATTAAAGTCTTTATTATGTCATTTTACCGAAAGCTATACTAGGCACGCGCATGTTCATTCCAATTCGGCGGGGCCAGGATCGGTGATGCGGACCACGCTCGCCCAGCCATTGGACAGCGCAGTTCTGCAGCCTGGCTTGTCGAGCGAACCCTTGCGGTTGCGGGCGACCCGGGAGCGGACGTCGGTCGTCATAACCATCGACGCCGAAATTGCGCCGCACACCTCCGATTGGCAGCGTGATGGCGGACGTTTTGCGGCGGACCGCGATCTCTATGGCGTCACCGAGCTCGGGTTGCGCTACCAGCTCGATCTTATCGAGCGGCACGGCGTCAGGGCCGTAGTATTTCTCGAGGCCCTAAGCGCAGGGGTACTCGGGCCCGATTTGCTCGCGGAAGTGGTCCGCCTCGTCCGGGACCGCGGGCATGAGGTCGGGCTTCATATTCACACCGAATGGCTGGTCTACTATCAGCGGCCGCTGCTTGACGACCGCTACGGCCCGAATATGTCCGATTTCTCGGAGGACGATCAGGTTCGACTGATCGATCGTGGACTGGAAAACCTTTTTCGCGCAGGGGCTGGCCCGATTGCCGCATTGCGTGCCGGCAACGCGGGGGCGAGCAAAGCTACTCTGCGCGCGGCGCGGCGCAGCGGCATCCAAATTGACTCCAGTTACTTCGCGCCGCACCTCAATGGCGTCTGCCGGCTGCCTTCCGACCCCGCGCTTTCTCACCCGGTTTGTCTGGAAGGCATAATCGAGGTGCCGATTACATGGTTTCGCGATGGGTTGAATCGCATCAGACCGGCGCAGCTCTGCGCCTGCTCTATTGGCGAGTTCGAGCACATCCTCAAGGACGCCTGGAGCCGCGGGTGGTGCGTAGTAACCCTGTTACTACACAGTTTCGAGCTGGTTCGGCGCCGATTGTCCGAGCAACCGCAAAAGGTCATGCGCCTCCACGATCAGCGGCTTCTCGCGCTTTGCCGAATGTTGGCAATGAACAACGATAAGTTCGTGTCTGCGACCTTTGGAGAGCTCGACCCGCAGACCATCGTCGGCGAAGTTGCACCCGGCTGTCTCCGCTCCCCGCTGGGACAGACTATCCGGCGCTATTGCGAGCAGGCGGCGGGTCGCCTCTGGTGACTGCGTCGCAGGGAAGAAAAGGAGGCGCTCATCGCGTGAAGCTTCGCGGCGGCACCGCAGCTGTGGCTAGGTCTTTGACGGTTGCGAGCTGCCGGCATTGGCCATCGTCGACATGAACAGCCCAACCCGACCTATCGCGCCCACCCGGCCTTCCAGGGGCGTGCCGGGTGCAGAGCAACCGCCTCGGTGAGTTGTTCGGCGAGTGTTTTGACTTCGAACGGGGTAGCTGCTCGACCGCCAACCTCCTCGGTAAAAAAGCGTAAATACCGCTCGATCCGCTCTAAGAAAGCACCAAGGTCAGCTTCGCTGCGCACATAGGGCGTGTTACCCGGCGCCAGCGAGGGACTGTGATAGGTGAAGCTGAAAACACGATGACCTTTCCGCAGCAAGGCGCGGGTGAGCCGACGCTGCTCTTCGAAGGAAATCCCTTCCGGTGTCAAGGTGATGCGTTCGACGAGGCCGAGCCGCGCCAGGATGCCTGGTACGTGCAGCGCCTTGAGGCGCTCGTTCATCGTCAAGGTGTAGGCGACGTTTCCGGTGTCGGCCAAGAGGCCGGTATAGCCGATCGAAAGCGGGATTTCGAGCAAGGCCGGGTTTTTACCGAACCAGTAGGGGTTGGCACGACAACGCGTAAAGTCGGGGCCGAAATTGCAGGTGAGATCGGTGCCCGGAACAACGCTCACGTCGATTTCATAGCCGAGTTCGGCAAGGATGGCGGCGGTTGCGTGCCCGACCCCGTATCGGCCCGCTTTGTAGATGCGCGGTCGCACGCCGATATTGGCCTCGATACTGTAGGTGAGCTGTACCAGCTTTTCCCGTTCGAGCTCGGAGGGAAGGTTGCCGGGGTACGAGTTCTCGTCGGTGATCTGCTCGACTAAAGGCGGGTTGTCCCAGGGCTGCAGGTGAGCGCCGATCTCGCAGACGCCGGAGCGATGGAGATCGCGGATGAACTCGTATGCCTCTGGTGTGCTGCTAACCGGGTAATCGAGAACTAAGGTCGGTCGCACGCGATACTTATCGAAGATCCGTTGCGCGCGATCCTGACATTTGACCGAGGTTACACCCTTCGCCCGGCGTGGGGCCGCCTCCCAGTCGAATTCGGCTTCCGTGTCGACGACGACGACCAGCATCGGCGGCTGCTCGTCCGGCCAGTGGATCGTTCTCCAGGTGCTAGGGTCGAGCATGCATCAGCATTAAGGGTTAACAGTTTCGGCTGCTCCGATTGCGGCCGTTCCGGAATCCGGTCGGTGCAAGCGATCGGGGGAGACGCCGAGGTTTGGAAAAACCCCGCCACGGTAACCGAGCGATAACACTGCAGCCTCAACTATGCCACATAGTGGACGATACCTCACGCTGCAAACTTGTTGCAGAATACTTAAAGGAGTTAACATTCTTACCAAAGCAGCCAATTGCCGAGCCTCAGCTGAGCCGGATCGCGGCCAAACCCAAATGTCGGCCACAGAGACATTTCCCGAAGCGCTCAGCACCGCCGTCGACTCCCTGTCTTGCGAGCACGTCCTTCACGTCTTCCCGAGCTTTGGGATCGGCGGCGTACCGTTGCGCATGGTTCGCATAATAAATCATCTTGGCAAGCGATTCCGCCACACGATCATCGCCTTGGACAACAATTTCGACGCTGCGATAGGGCTTTCCGGCGATCTCAACGTGAAGCTGATGCCGGTGAGAGCCACCAATCGGGGTGTACTGCAAAATTTGGCGGCGAGCGTCGTCGCCATGCGCCGACTGCGACCGGACTTCCTGCTAACGTACAATTGGGGAGCTATCGAATGGGCGGCAGCCGCCCGCTTCTCGTCGGTTTCGCGGCATCTGCATCTGGAATCCGGCTTCGGCAGGGGCGAGGCGGATGGGCAGATCCGGCGTCGTATACTATTTCGGCGATGGGCACTCTCCCGCTGCGGACTGGTTGTTGTGCCCTCCCGTCACCTCGAGAATTTGGCATGCCGCGTTTGGCGATTGCCTGCTCCGCGGGTCGCCTATGTCCCAAACGGCGTCGATACTGCGCGCTTTGCGGTCCCTGTGCCCGATGGCGTACCCGGTCTCAAACGGCGTCCTGGCGAAGTGGTGATCGGCACAGTCGCCCCGCTGCGTCGGGAAAAGAATATCGCGCGTATGTTACGCGTTTTCGCGATGCTCGACTTCCCGCATCCTTTACGGCTCGTCATCGCAGGGGATGGGGCCGAACGGGTGCCGCTCGAGCGGCTGAGCATGGAGCTAGGCATTAGCGACCGTGTTATCTTTACCGGCCAAATAGCTCCCGAGGCTGTCCTTGGCGCGTTTGACATCTTTGCTTTGTCGTCCGATACAGAGCAAATGCCGAATGCATTACTCGAGGCAATGGCCGCAAGCCGCGCCGTTGCAGCAGTCGACGTCGGAGACGTACGGGATATCGTGTGCGAGGAGAACCGAGAGTTCATCGTGGACCGCGATGACCTCAAGGCGTTTGCTACGGCGCTCAGCCAGCTGCTAAGCAGTCCGGAACGGCGCCGAGCCCTCGGATGCGCCAATCGTCAGCGAGTAGTTGCCGAATTCTCGCAGGAGCGAATGTTTTCCGAGTATTCGCGCATTTTCTCCCCCGGCCGAGCACACTGAAGGGAACGCGCCGGCGCATGGGCGGCTTTGTTCTTCTGCACAGAGCGCCTGGCGAGGACCGCTCGCCGGCACAGACGGCGGCGCTTGCAGTATTCGCGCGGATGGGGATGCCCGCTCCGCGTATTGTACAGGGCGCGGACTTCACGCTGGCGGTTTTTCCCAAGCGGCAGGCCAGCGAGCCGGCGCTGCAGCAATTTCCCAATGGCGATTTCGTCTGCGCGTGCGGTACCCTGATTTACGAGGGTATGGTTGGTGAACCCGCGGTGGCTGCCTTTTATCGCGACTGCGGCGCACGATCTGCCCCGCGCGACAAAGCGCTCGGCCATTATGTGGTCATCTTGTGCAAGGACGGCGAGACCGAAATCGTCCCGGATGGCTTCGGTGGCTTTCTTGTGTTCTACGACGAGGCCCGACGCGTTGCGTCGTCCTCGTTCCTGGCAATAGCCTCGGTCCTCGACCGGGTCACACTGGGCACCCAAGGGGCCTGCGAATATGTTTTCAACGGCGTAGTGTCGGGCAACGCCACCGTGTTCGACGAAGTCCTGCTCGCGCCGGTGAACGCGACGATTGCGGTCCGCAAAGATCGCTTGGAAATTCTCACTCGCCCGTTGCCCACACCGGCAACGGTTTCGTCCGATCCGTTCGAGGCGTCAGTCGAGCACAGCATGCAGCTGCTCGATCGGTATTTCGCCGCGGTCGCAGCAAGTTTCGGCGACGGTGTGACCTGTGCGCTTTCGGGCGGCTACGACTCGCGCTTAATCTTGGCATTGCTGCGCCGTCACGGCATCAATCCGCGGGTTTATGTGTATGGCCCGCCGGGTGACAAGGATGTGTTGCTCGCGCGCGCGATCGCAGACGGCGAAGGCTTCGCGCTTGAAATCGTCGATAAGGATAAGCAGCTGGCGTTTACCCCGGAAGACTTCGGGGCCGTCGCATACGACAATTTCCTGGCCTCCGACGGATATACCTGGAGCGGCATTTTTACAAACGGCGCCGAACGCGCGCAACGCGCCAGTCGAGTAAACGGCAATGCGATCGCATTGAATGGCGGCGGTGGTGAGATCTGGCGCAATTTTTTCTATTTGCTCGACCGGACGTACACGCCGCGAGAGATTCTCTGGTCGTTTTACAGTCAGTTCGACCCTGAGACCTGCACTGATGCTTTCGATCAGGAAGACTATTTCTGTCAGCTCGAAGGCAAACTGGAAGGGCTGATCGGCTGTCCGCAATCGTCGCTGCCACGACCCTTGGTAGAATGGCTTTACCATTATTTCCGCTGCCGTGCGTGGGATGGCCGGATCAACAACATCAACAACACTTTCGGCTTTGTAGCGCTGCCGTTTCTCGAACGGCCGGTGACCGAGCATGCAAGTGCCATCCCGATCGCTTGGAAAAACCACGGCGCGTATGAAGCGGAGCTTATCCGCCGCGCCGATCCCCGGCTCGCATCCTATCCGTCGGGTTACGGCCACGACTTCAGCGGGCCGCCGCCGCTTGTCCGCCGGTTGACCGACTATGCCACCTATCTGCGCCCGCCGTGGTTGCGGCGCTTTGCGTATCGGGTCAAAAACCGGGTCCGCCGGCCCCTGGAGTGGCCGGACTATCTGCAACAGGAATATCGCGAGGCTGCATTGCCCGGCGGCGTCCAAACAATGACCGAGCTTTTCCAGCTCGACCGAGTGACCGACCCAGCACAGATCGCTCGGATCCTCACCCTCGAATATCTGATCAGGCAGTTCGAGGGACGCATCCGGGTCGACTTTGATCGCGCAGCTACACCGGGCTCCAGAAAATGTGCGGCATAGCCGGAATTTTCGATTTCCGCGGGCGCGGCGGCGTCGACCGTGACCTGCTTCGTCGGATGACCGAGATCATCGCTCATCGCGGACCCGATGGCGACGGTTTCCATTATGCGCCAGGGATCGGCCTGGGTCACCGCCGGCTGGCGATCGTCGATCTGGTCACGGGCGACCAGCCACAGTTCAATGAAGACGGCAAGGTTTGCGTCGTCTTCAATGGCGAGATCTATAATTTTCAGCCGCTGATGGCGGAGTTGGCGGCACTCGGCCACATTTTCCGGACGCGTTCCGACACCGAAGTCATCGTCCACGCCTGGGAACAGTGGGGCGAGGACTGTCTCGACCGCTTCAACGGGATGTTCGCGTTTGCGCTGTGGGACGCGCGCCGAGAGGCGTTGTTCCTGGCGCGCGACCGGCTCGGCGAGAAACCGCTCTATTACAGCATTCTCGGTGATGGCCGGCTGCTGTTCGCTTCCGAGTTGAAGTCCCTGACGCTCAGTCCGGACCTCGACAGGCGCCTCGATCCGCAGGCTATCGAAGAGTTTTTTGCCTACGGGTACATCCCGGATCCTCGGTCGATTTATCGGGGGGTGAAGAAATTGGCGCCGGCGCACTCGCTGCTCGTCGGGCGCGGTGAGACGCCACCTGAACCGCGCTGCTACTGGGATGTGCGCTTTGCGGACGGTACCTCGATAAGCCGCGAAGAGGCCAAGGAAGAGCTTGTCGCCCGATTGCGCGAATCTGTCCGCATGCGGATGATCGCCGATGTCCCGCTCGGTGCCTTTCTCTCGGGCGGCGTCGATTCGAGCGGTGTCGTGGCAATGATGGCGGGTCTCCAGACAGAGCCGGTCAGCACGTTCTCGATCGCTTTCGGAACGAAGGGGTGGGACGAGTCGGCCTATGCCGCCGAGATCGCCCGGCGCTATCGGACCGATCATCACGTCAGGGAAGTCGACCCCAATTCCTTCGATCTTCTCGATCGCCTGGCGACGATTTATGACGAGCCGTTCGGCGACAGCTCGGCGATTCCGACCTTTCGGGTTTGCGCGATGGCGCGCGAGAACGTCACGGTGGCGTTGTCGGGGGACGGCGGGGACGAGGTGTTCGCCGGCTATCGTCGCTATCGTTGGCATTGCTTTGAGGAGCAGATACGCCGCGTGGTCCCGGCGAGCTTGCGCCGCCCGCTTTTCGGAACAATCGGCGCGCTCTACCCCAAGCTCGATTGGGCGCCGCGCCCGCTGCGCGCCAAAGCGACGCTGCTGGAACTCGCGCGCGAAACAGTCGAGGCGTATTTCTCGTCCGTATCGATTTGCGGCACCGGGCTACGCCGGCGGTTGTTCAGCCCAACTCTCACGCGTGAGCTCCAGGGCTATGACAGTGTCGAGGTGCTGCGCTCGCATATGCGGCGGTGCAGCAGCGAGGATCCGCTGTCCCAGGTGCAATACGCCGATTTCAAGACCTACCTTCCCGGCGACATTTTGACCAAGGTCGATCGCGCCAGCATGGCCAGTTCGCTCGAAGTGCGGGTTCCGCTGCTCGACCACACCTTCGTCGAGTGGGCGGCGGGGTTGCCGTCGCATTTCAAGCTGCATGGCCGCGAGGGCAAGCACGTCTTCAAGGCCGCACTCGAACCGCATGTCTCGGACGAGATTCTCTACCGCCCAAAGCAGGGCTTTGCCGTGCCGCTCGCTGCGTGGTTTCGGAGGCCGCTTCGCCGACGGCTGCGCGACACCTTGTTGGGACCGGTGCTGCGCGACTCGGGCTTGTTCGACACCGGCACGATCTCAACTCTGCTCGACCAGCACAAATCCGGCGAGCGCGACCACAGCGCCGCACTTTGGACATTATCGATGATGGAATCGTTTCTGCGCCAGGTCGAGGGCGGCGGCGGCCGATCGAGAGCGCTGACGCCGGAGACCGTGGACACGATGGCGTGAAGTCGTCCCGTTGGGGCAAACCTCCGCGGCCGCGTATTTCCTCCGACGTCCCGTAGTTAGTTCAGCAGGATAAAGCAACAGTTCCTAGATGGATTTGGGGCATTTCGGCGGTTGCCGACAGTTGCTCGCGCTTCCCAATTTGGGCAGCGATCCTAGCACGCTCGCTCTCACCGGCCACGGGACGACGGTTCCCCGATTCCGAGCCCAACTGGCCCGACAGCGGCAATCCTTCAGACAGCGTCGTCGCCAATCGCGCGGCCGGTTGTCGGCCGCAGTTGCCGGTTGCTGCTGCGTCGGCCGAAGCAGCTGTCTCAGTGTCGGAAAAGTTTACGACGGCCTTCCGATCTTTTCGCCACCGGGAGCTCGGCTTCCTACTGGTCCTCGTTAACTTTTCCCGTCGGCCTCCGCCCAAAGCAGGTGTCGGGATTCTTTACAGAAATTCGGTGCGGCAATTGCTAAGTGTTAATAAATTAACGTTGATTCCGGCTGGCATGTAATTTGCTGGTTGTTAATTGGTAAACAGCTCTGGTAATATAAGGTGAGGAGGGGTTGGGAAATGAGAGCGAGGAGAAGGTTAACCGACCTGTTGCAACTCAAATACGCGTCGATGTTTGGCGCGCTCGCAGTGATCGCGCTCGCCGCTGGCCCCGGCCCGGCGAAGGCCACGATCATCTTCGGCACTTTTCCTGGGACTGGATGCGCTGCCGGCGCAGGGGGCAACTTAGTGTGCCCAAACCCGCAAAACTTCAACGGCGGCCCTGGGGACTCGGTCACGGCGAACGGCATTAATGGCAATCCCAACACCGGCACGCTCACT
>Ga0306921_10009810_pt1 | contig 10169 bp, 5 predicted proteins | sample sta12Cox44000080_FD_203760 | JGI IMG/M metagenome (GOLD analysis project Ga0306921, IMG submission 203760) | Lab enrichment of tropical soil microbial communities from Luquillo Experimental Forest, Puerto Rico - statoxic.12C.oxic.44.000.080 (v2)... | ecosystem: Environmental > Terrestrial > Soil...
GAGTTGCACTACGACGTTGAGCCTCAGGGCGAGATGCACCACAACCCGGAAAAGAACGTTCTGTGGATCGCGCGCAGCGCGGGCGAGATCGCGAAGGCGCTCGAATTGGATGAAGCCGCCGTCCGACTCATCATTGCGTCCGCGAAAGGTAATATGCTGGCAGCGAGAAAGCCACGTCCCACGCCCTTCGTCGATCAGACCATGTATGTCGCTTGGAACGCCATGTTCGTCTCGGCGTACCTCGACGCCGCGCGGGTTTTGGCGGGCGCCATCGGCACGCATTGCAAAACCTTCGCGCTCAAGACGCTCGACCGCATGTTGAGAGAAGCTTGGAGCGAAACCGAGGGTTTCACTCACCGCATCGGCGGGCCTGCTTTGCGCGGTTCGCTCGACGATCAGGTCTTCGCTGTGCTCGCTCTTCTCGACGCCTACGAAGCCACGCTCGATGCGCACTACTTTCGCGCCGCCCAGCGCACCATGGATCTGACGATCGACCGCTACGGTGACTCGGACGCTGGCGGCTTCTTCGATCGCGCTTCCGACGCGCCCCCCATGGGTGGGTTGGACGTACGCCGAAAGCCTTTCCAGGACTCGCCGACTCCCAGCGCCAATTCCATCGCCGCCATGGCTCTGACGCGGCTCGACGCCTACACCGCCGACCAGAAGTATTATGAGTGGGCCAAGAAATCGCTTGAAGCCTTCGCCGGCGTGGCGCCCCAGTACGGACTCTTCGCCGCGACCTATGGCTTGGCCGCCACTCTATTCGCCGCCCATCCCACGCAAGTCGTCGTTACTGGCCCCACGAACGATCGCTCCGCGCAAAGGCTCGAGGAGGCCGCAAACAGCGTCTTTCGCTTTGGAAAGGCGGTACTGCGGGCAACGCCTGCATCATCTCTGGAAAACCTGCCTCTAGCCCTCCGCGAGACCCTGCCTCATTTGCCAAAAGATCAGGCCTCCGCACTCGTTTGCGCCGGAAACACCTGTCTGCCACCGGTCCACACGCCCGAAGACTTGACGAGAATCCTCGCCGGCAGCGCCGCCGGCTGAAAGCTCTAGTAGTCCGTTCCGGCGCCACTTTGCCGCTCGTTCGTCCCAGCCCACAAGCCTCCGCGGCCTGAGATCACCGCGTGCAAATTACGCGCTCCGGATGACTAGGCTGTGTTGGCGCCTCGCGATTCGGCTGGCTACTTCTTCGGCCGTGATTCGGGCGGCACCATTCCATTGATCCGGTAGTACACCACGAGCTGGCCGTAGTGTTCCCCAGAATGCTCGATCAGCCCGTAGGCGAGGTCGTAGAGCCGGTCGAGATGCGGTCCCCCATCGTTCACTGCTTCTTTCAACCCCTCGTCGCCCTTCTTCTTGATCTCGCCTGCGCCGTCCGCGACGCACTTCTTCATGAACGCCACAATCTGCGCCTTGCTCTTCAAGTTGTCGTCCTTCGGATCGTCCGGATAACGCGGCTTCTGCCCGATCGCAAAATCGGTGAAGTAATACATCGCGCCCCCTACATGCAACAGCATGGCCGCAAAAGTTCGGGACTCCGGCGCAGGCTTGTAGCTGTACTTGTCCTCAGGAAAATCCTCGGCCATCGCGATCAGCTTGCGCCCGATATCGTTCCACTGCTCCAGCACAGCTTCCGAGGGGCTCGGGGCCGGCTTTGGTGGCTCCTTTTTCGTCTCCTGGGCCCGGAGGGGAAGTGCCATACTGCAAGCGGCCACAAGCGTTGCTGCCAACATGGTAAATCGTTTCATGGCTTCTCTCCTTGTAACGCTGACGAGCGGAACACGGCTCTGTTAGACATAAGACGCAGCTTTCGAACGGAAGTTTCTGCGGAATGTCGGAGGTGGCCCGCGCGCCATCCTGCTGCGGGCCCGGTGTATTCGCCGGAACCGCAGCAAAACGCGGCCTTTCCTCGGGGGTTTACTGGTCATGGGCAAACGGAGCTGAAGGGCAGGGGCGCGGGGCTTGTCCATGTTATTCTAGTTACGTAAGGCTGAGGGGGCCATCGCTTGAATTTGGCTTGGATTCTTCTGCGGGCCGGTGTGGCGTGCTTGGTACTTACCATACTGTTCCTTTCGCAGCGATTTTGGTACCGCGCGCTTTGGCGGGTCACTTCCAACTGGGGCCGTATCTGGCTGCGCTGGGGTGTACGTCTTCTCTACATCGCCGGGCTGTTGCTGGTTATCCTGGCCGTTGCAGACAACCTGCGCATGGATCGCGGGCGCATTGTTCCGGACCACTCGGGTATCGCTGCGTTTGCCGGGCTGTGGTTCCTTAGCGCCCTTGCCGCCTATTTCTGCGTCAAGGTCGTACATTCGATTGAGTGGGTCTGGCACCGCTGGCACAAGCCCGTCCCGGCGCAAACGAACAAGCTTTCCGCGCGCCCTGCCCTCCGCGAGGATCATGTTCCTGACCCTTCGCGCCGTACCTTTTTTCGTACGGCCAGCGTTGTAGCCGGTGCGGCCCCGTTCCTTGGCGTGATGTACGGATACGCCGCCGAGCGTCTTCGCTATGAAGTTCGCCGTGTCGAGATTCCCCTGACCAGTCTGCCGCCAGAATTGGATGGCATGGAGATCGTCCAGATTTCCGACATTCACTTGAGCAGCTACATGAGCCGGGGTTCGGTGCGCCGTGCGGTAGACATGGCCAATGATGTAGGCGCAGACCTCGCCGTTGTCACCGGCGATCTCGTTACCGGCGTTCACGACTCTGTCTACGACTGCGTCGACGAAGTTCGCCGCCTGCATGCGCCGCTGGGGGTCTACGGTTGCAACGGCAATCACGAAATTTACGCACGCGCCGAAGACCTTGCCGAGCGCCTCTATCAACAGGCGGGCATGAAAATGCTCCGGCGCGAAAACGCCATTATCAATTACAGGGGTGCGCAACTGAACCTGATCGGCGTCGATTACCAGCGGGAGCGCATGCCGAGCGGCCGCAAAGTGCAGATGCTCGCCAACGTCGCGCCGCTCATTCGCCGCGATATGCCGAACATCCTGCTCTCCCACAATCCCAATTCTTTCAACCGTGCGGCGGAACTCGGCATCGAACTCACCCTTGCCGGGCACACCCACGGAGGCCAGGTACAGGTAGAAATTCTCGACGTGAGCTTGAGCCCGGCGCGCTTCATCACCGATTACATTGCCGGACTGTATCACCGGCCGCTGCTCATGCCTGACCAGCCGAAGCGACTCGGCGAGACCATTAAGTTGATGCCGAACGCCCCCAAGGGCCTCGCGGCTCTATACGTGAACCGCGGCCTTGGCACTGTTGGCGCACCGGTTCGCCTTGGTGCACCGCCCGAAATCACCCACATCGTTCTCCGCAGCGCTTAAGCCTCATTTCTCGCCGCCGAGAGGCTCCTGCCTGTCGTGTCACGAAGAAACTCAACGTAAGAAATGCGCGGGAAACCGGCTTACGCCCCAACGCCGCATTTCCCGCCATTCTTCCGGGTGCTAGAATCCCTCCAACACTCTCATGTCCATTAAACAATCGAACTACTGGCGCGGGACGGTTTCCGAACCTGCAAAAGGTGTGAGCCAAGCGCTTCCCGAGAGCGTCGATGTAGCCATCGTCGGAGCCGGCTTCTGCGGACTTTCCGCCGCCCGCGCGCTCGGCAAACGCGGTGTGCACGCCGCCGTTCTCGAAGCAGAAGCCCCTGGCTGGGGAGCAAGCTGCCGCAACGGCGGCATGGTTCTCACCGGAATGAAGCTGCCTGTTCCCACGCTCATTTCGCGCTATGGCCGTGAACTCGTACAGCGCATGTACGCCGCTTCGCTCGAGTCCATCGACCTCGTCGAACAGATCGTGAAAGAGGAAGGAATCGCCTGCAGCTTCTCCCGCTGCGGGCATCTCGAAGTCGCCTGCAAGCAAGGACACTTCGACGCCTTTGCCGAAGCGGCTGCCCGCATCAAGCGCGAATTCAACCACGAGCTGCGCATCGTTCCGAGAACCGAGCTTAGAGAGGAAATTGGCTCGAACATTTATTTCGGCGCATTGGTGGACGAGACCAGTGCCGGCGTAAACCCCGCTCAATACGTCACCGGCCTTGCAAAGTCCGCGCACCGCGCTGGCGCCACGCTCTTTGACCACACGCGGGTCCTCAGCCTACGCGAAGAGTCTGTCGGCGGCGCTCGCAGCTTTTTCGTGGAAACTTCGCGCGGCTGTCTGAGAGCAAAGGAGGTACTGCTCGCGAGCGGCGCCTACACCAGTCCCGCAACTCCGGCGCTACGCAAGAAAGTCATCCCCATCGGTTCCTACATCATTGCCACCGAGCCTCTGCCGCCGGACCTGGCTCGCGAACTCAGCCCGCGCAACCGCATGATCTACGACTCCAAGCATTTTCTGTACTATTACCGGCTCACTCCCGACAATCGCATGCTCTTCGGTGGCCGCGCCGCGTTTTTCCCGGAATCCGACAGCACGGTACGGGAGAGCGCGGAACTCCTACGTCAAGGCATGATCGGCGTTTATCCGCAATTGCGCGATACGAAAGTCGAGTATGTTTGGGGCGGAACGCTCGACTTTGCCTTTGACGTCATGCCGCATTCCGGGAAGCTTGATGATATGCACTTCGCGCTAGGCTTCGCGGGGCATGGTGTCGCCGCCGCCACCTGGATGGGCATGAAACTGGCAGGTGTTATTTGCGGCGATCCCGACGATAATCCGTTTTCCAAAATTCCTTTTCCGAGCGCACCCATCGGCCTGCGCAGCGGCAATACCTGGGCCCTCCCACTCGCCGGCCTCTACTATCGCCTGCTCGACTTCTTCACCTGATCTGTGGAGCCCCGATTCGAGCGCCTGCGGTATGCCATCCCGAGGAACGCAGCTTCTTGCTCACAAAGGAATTCCAGGTCAGAATCGAGCGTCGTCCATGGCCTGCCGCTGTCCGCATTTTCGAATCTACGAGGAAGCTTCGACCATTGCTCTGATCTTCGGGAACACAAAATACGCCATTACCCCCAGCGCAACGGGTACCGGCCCCCACTTCAAGGCAAACTTGTCGCTCCCGACCAGGGCGACGACGCTCATCGCGAGCGGCGCGATCACCACGTACGCGAGTCCTGCCCCGCCCCAGGGAATCCGAAACGGTCGCTTCATCTCCGGCCGTGCCTTCCGCAGTCGCCACGCCGCCAGCACTGTGAGCGCGGTAACAAGAATGCGCAGCCACACATAAACGGTAAGCAATTGCGCCAGCGTACGAAACGCCAAAAGCGCATAAATCGCGGAAGAAATGAGAATGGCAATCCAGGGTGTCCCGAATTTTTTGTGCTTGGCCGCAAACAGCGGCGGCAAATAACCGTCTTCCGCCATCGAAGACGGCATGCGCGTGCTCGTTAGCACCGTCGCGTTCAGCAGCGAAACGTTTCCGAGCATGGCTGCAGCGGTCATCAGAAATCCGAGCCAACCCCCGCCAATCAGCTTTGCCGCTGTCGAAAGGTAGGCGGTGTTCCACTCCTGCCAGTTGCCTAGCGCCGCCAGGGAAAACAGCGCCGGCAAGAAATAAGTCGCTACGGAAAGAGGTACCACGATCGCCAGTGCGCGCGGGTAGCTCCGCTGCGGATTTTCGATCTCCTCCGCGACGCTCGAGCACTGCTCATAACCGGAATAAAGCCACAGCCCCAGTGCAAGGCCGATGCCGAAAACCTGGAACGGCGGCACATGGGGCGGCACAAAGGGATGAAACGGACTGTAACGCCACCGTGCCGCTCCGATCACGCAAAGCAGCAGCACCGGAATCAGTACGGAGATTTCCAGCACCGTGGCCACGGCGCCCACCATCTGGATTCCGCGGGTGTTCACGTACGCGAGCACAGAAATAAGCGCCACCGACACTGCGTAGTGTTTCCAGCCGGCAAGAAAAGGAAAATAGTTCGCCAGATAATCGCTGAAGAGCACGGCGTAGCTTCCGCCGAGCAGCCACGACGCGCTCCAGTTCCACCAGCCGGCCAGAAATCCCCAGAAATCTCCGAAACTCGCCCGCACCCAGCGATAGAACCCGCCCTCAACCGGAATCGTCGTCGTCAATTCCGCCGCCACGAGCGACACCGGAATGCACCAGAAAAACGGAAGCACCAGCAGATAGAGCAGCGTCAACCCTGGCCCGCTCGTCGTTACCATTTCCTCCATGCCGAATGGGCCGCCCGTCGTGTATGCAAACATCACGAACACGAAATAAAAGAGGCCGGCCTTTTTCGCCGTTGCTTTTGTCTGGCTCACTTTCGTTCCGGACTCCGCCCCGCGCACCCCCCGATGCAGCGGATATTATCCTACTTTGTACGGATACGTTGCCCCTCGATGCGCTGGACTTCAAGCCATGACTTGCGCCAAACTCGGCGCGCCCCCCCGCCCTTTCGGAGCCGCGATGATCCTTTTGGTAATGGGAGTGACAGGCTCGGGCAAAACTACCGTCGCACGATCACTCGCTGCGCGTCTGGGCTGGGTGTTTCTGGAAGCCGACGATTTTCACCCTCCGGGGAACAAAGCAAAGATGCATCGCGGCGTTCCACTGGACGACCAAGACCGCATTCCCTGGCTGGATGCCATTCACGCGGAACTCCTGCGGCAAAACGCAACCGGCCACCATGTCGTTTTAGCTTGTTCAGCCCTGAAGGCGGATTACCGGTACCGTCTTTCGAGAGGCCTCGAAGCAAGCGTGGTCTACCTAAAAGGTTCTTATGAATTGGTTGACAAACGCCTGCGCCAGCGAACCGGCCACTTCGCTGGTGAAGCCATCCTTGCCGATCAATTCGCCGTCCTCGAGGAGCCCCGCGAAGCGATCGTCTTGGATGTCGCCAAGCCGCCCGAAGCGCTGGTGGCACAAATTCTCTCGCATCTCTCCGCTCCCCAAGGCGGCTCCCCCTTCGAAAAACAGTTGCTCGCCAAGCTCCGCTGGCGACTGATGCCTTTCCTCTTTCTTCTCTACGTCGTCGCCTATCTGGACCGCATCAACGTGGGCTTCGCCGCTCTTCAGATGAAAGATCAATTAGGCTTCAGCGACACGGTTTACGGTCTTGGCGCCGGGATTTTCTTCGCTGGCTATTTTTTGTTTCAGGTGCCGAGCAACATGGTCTTGCAGCGTGTCGGTGCCCGTCCGTGGATCGCCTTGCTCATGGTGCTTTGGGGAGTGATCTCTTCTTCGATGTTCCTCATTCATTCGCCGAATTCCTTTTATCTACTTCGCTTTCTGCTCGGAGCTGCCGAAGCGGGGTTTGTCCCCGGCGTAATCTACTATCTTCGGCGATGGTTTCCTCCCGCTGCCCGCGGGGGTGTGCTGGCGTTATTTATGACCGCCGGTCCCGTTTCCGGAATCATTGGCGGTCCGATTTCGGGCGCGCTGCTCGATTGGCAGGGTCTCGCAGCTCTAGCGGGCTGGCAAAAGATGTTTCTACTGGAGGGAATTCCCGCGATTCTACTCGGCATCGTTGCCTATCACTATCTTCCCGAGCGGCCCGAGGACACCCACTGGCTTCGTGCGGAGGAAAGGACCTGGCTCGCACAAAATCTCGCCGCTCCCAAACCCACCGTCGCTCGAACTTCCAGCCGCGCCAGAGGACTGTGGTTCGCGAGCCCGCTTCTTTGGGGGTTTGCGCTTATCGACTTTGGCTTGAACACCTGCACCTACGGCGTCACCATGTGGCTGCCGAGTGTTCTCAAAAGCCTCACCGGGATGTCGAACCTTCTTCTCGGAGTGTTGTCGATGGTGCCGAACCTGGTCGCGGTGTTGTTGATGGTTCTCGTTGCTGCGCACTCAGACCGCACGGTCGAGCGCCGCTGGCACATCGCGCTGTCCGCCTTCTGCGGCGCTCTCGCGCTGCTGGCTGCGGGCTATTCCTCAGCCGTCAGCATAACCCTCGCCGCTTTTAGCATCGCCCTAGCTGCTTCATCTTCTATGTTCGGACCCTTCTGGGCTTTGGTGACCGCTGCGCTTCCAGAAGCTGCCGCGGCGGGCGGAATTGCGCTCGTCAACGCTGTTGGCAACCTCGGTGGCGGCTTCGGACCGTTCTGGATTGGCCGTTTACGAGACCTTACGGGAAGCTATCGCGCGGGACTCGTCACCGTTGCCATGCTGATGTTTCTTGCCGGAGCGTTCACCCTGGTCCTCGAAGGACCACGCGCCAGAAGCGAATCGCCCTGAAGGCGGCGAGATAAGCGGCTTGAAGGACCTCAACGCCGCGGCTCTGTTCGTTGCCGAGCGGCAGACGCCCGGGAACCATAGTTCGATCGGTGCACGCACCAGCCGCACCCCAAATGGACGCTTGCGTGGGTGGCGGCCTTCAGGAAATAATTCCCCCCTCTGCTTTGAGGGAAAGGGACTATCGTGACCAACCGCCACCGTGGTGCTCTGTTCGCAGGGCTACTCCTTACAGGAGCTTGCCTCGCACCTCTCGAATCTCACGTCACTGCCGACGAAGCGCCGCTTTATGGGTACTCGACCGACTCCTCGGGCGTCGAACGCCAGTGGGAAGAAAAATTTCGCGCCATTCCCAGCCCGCAGAACCTGCGCGCCTACATGGAGCGCCTCAGCGCCCGGCCGCACAACGTCGGTTCTCCTTACGACCGGGACAACGCCGAATGGATTCTCGCCAAGTTCAAGGAGTTCGGTCTCGACGCGCACCTCGAGACCTTCTCTATCCTTTATCCCACCCCGAAGGAACGCCTTGTCGAACTGGTCGCTGGTGGCCCGCACTTCGTCGCGAAAATGCAGGAGCCTCCCGTTCTCGAAGATCCGACTTCCAACCAGAGCGCAGAGCAAATCCCCACTTATAACGCCTACTCGATCGATGGTGATGTGACCGGGCCGCTCGTCTACGTGAACTATGGCCTTCCCGAGGACTATGCGCAGCTCGAGCGCCGCGGAGTCTCGGTGAAAGGTGCCATCATCCTTGCGCGCTACGGCCGTTCTTGGCGCGGCATCAAGCCGCAAGTTGGCGCCGAGCATGGCGCGATCGGGTGCATCATCTATTCCGACCCGCGCGACGACGGTTACGCCGGCGGAGCTGTTTTCCCGAAGGGTCCGTGGCGTCCGAAGGACGGCGTCCAGCGTGGCAGCGTGCAAGACAGCACTGTTTTCATGGGGGATCCGTTGACTCCTGGCGTTGGCGCCGTCGCCGATGCCAAGCGCTTGCCCATCAGCGAAGCGCAGTCGCTCACGAAGATTCCCGTGCTCCCGATTTCCTACGCCGATGCGCAGCCGTTACTCGAAGCGATCGGCGGGCCAGTGGCGCCACGCGACTGGAGCGGCGGCTTGCCGATTACTTACCGCATCGGACCGGGCCCGGCCAAGGTTCATCTGAAGGTGTTTGCCAACTGGGGCATGAAGGACATCTACGACGTCATCGGCAAAATCCCCGGTTCCACCAACCCGGATCAATGGGTGATTCGTGGAAACCATCATGACGCCTGGGTGAACGGCGCCGAAGATCCCGTCTCCGGCCAGGTGGCACTTCTCGAAGAAGCCCGCGGCCTTGGCGAGCTCGTCAAGCAGGGCTGGAAGCCGCGGCGCACGATCATTTACTGTGCCTGGGATGCCGAAGAGCCCGGGCTGATCGGCTCCACCGAATGGGTGGAGACGCACATTGACGACCTCCGGAAACACGCCGTGCTGTACATCAATTCCGACAGCAACAGCCGCGGCTTTTTCGAAGGAGAAGGCTCGCTTTCGCTCGAGCATTTCTTGAACGACGTCGCCCGCGACATCCAGGACCCCGAAACGAAGCTTTCCGTATGGAAGCGCGCACAACTCCACGAGATCCAGCGGGCCGAGTCAGTCGAAGCAAGGCGCGAGCTCCGCGAACGCCAGGATCTGCGTTTAGAGATGCTCGGCGGCGGTTCCGATCATGCGCCCTTTATCAATTTTGCGGGCGTGGCCTCCCTTGGCATCGGCTTCGGCGGCGAAGATCACGGGGGCATCTATCACTCCATCTACGACGATTTCTATTGGTACACCCATTTCAGCGACTACGACTTTTTGTACGGTCGTGCCCTGTCCCAGGTCGGGGGTACCGCAATAATGCGCATGGCTGATGCCGATTTGCTTCCCTTCCAGTTTGCCGATTTTGCCGACGACGTGAAGATGTACGTTCGTGAGGTCGAAAACTTCGCTTCGCAGCAGCGTGACGAAATCCAGGAGAAAAATCTGAAAATTCAGGAAGGCGTTTATCAGGCCT
>Ga0306921_10009811_pt1 | contig 10169 bp, 9 predicted proteins | sample sta12Cox44000080_FD_203760 | JGI IMG/M metagenome (GOLD analysis project Ga0306921, IMG submission 203760) | Lab enrichment of tropical soil microbial communities from Luquillo Experimental Forest, Puerto Rico - statoxic.12C.oxic.44.000.080 (v2)... | ecosystem: Environmental > Terrestrial > Soil...
ACGACATCAACGAACTCGACCGTAACCCTGTAGCCGCTGGAATTGCAGCCATCATTAGCGGACACTCTCATAGACCAAGCATCCGCTGGCGCGAAGGAGTTCTCTACTTCAACCCTGGCAGCGCGGGACCACGCCGATTCAGGCTGCCCATCTCGGTCGGAATTCTTGAGATAGAGGACAGAGGAATAGAACCCAGGATAGTGAGCATCCGCTGAGGAGAACGGTTTGCGAACGCCACCGAGAAGACAGTAGATGTGTCTTTCTCCGACTACTTGACGGTCGAGGCCGCCAAGCCGAGGCTCTCCAATGAAGCCGGAGTCGAAGCACGACCACTCGATTGAGTGCGAGATGTAGTTCGGAAGCAATACCAGGCGATGAACCGGTCGATGGCAAAACCATACGCTCTGTGTGAGCCTGGTGAACCGAGACTTTTGAGGCCGGAGGACTTGGAATGGTCGAGATCTGGAAGCCGAAAAATAACTTTCCGATAGCTGCGCTTGATCTTCTTTCGGCGCATACGAGCGGCCTCCGTGCCGAGGCGTTACGACACCACAACAAGATAGCTGCCAATGATGCCGATCCGTTCACGAGTTGGCGATTTCTCACCAACGGAGCCGTCGAGAGTAAGCTTTGCTTAACTTCCGGATCGTCAGACTATCCAAGAACAATGAGTAAACGCTGCGCCGTTACCCGGGACTTATCCGTGGTGAGTCGGTTTATCCAAAATTGCCAGAAGCCGACTCTGGGGAGTTTCAGTCTGGGTACCGCTTGTTGGACTAGGACTCAACCCGGATCATTGCGAACCCGTCTTTGCCCCGAATTTGTTGAACCACTCAATGATCTTGTGATTGCGATCTTCCCGATTCAATGGCAGCGAGTGGCCGTCATGTTCGTAAATAAGCAGAGAATAAACTTTACCGTTTTCCTGTAGCGCCTCTGCCATTCGCAGCGCCTGAGTCACAGGGACAAACTTGTCAGTGCGGCTGTGAAGGATAAGTAGAGGCACGTTGATCCGGTCGGCCCAGTAGACGGCTGAGCGTGCCCGGTATTGCTCGATGGCGTGGTGCTCATAGTCTGGCCAGACCTGAATGAAACCATCATAGGTATCATCACCGTTGACCATGTCGGGCCTTCCGTCAGCCCAAGCCTTCAGATCGGAAGGCCCTGCGATAATGGCTGCTGCCTTTACGGGAATTCCTCGGTTGATGGCGATATAAGCCACGGTGCCGCCGCGCGAAATGCCCAGCATGTAGAGCCGGTCGGGGTCAACGAAATCGAGGGACTTCAACGCCGGCACGAGATTCAGCACATCGTCCACGTCAACTCCTCCCCACTGGTCACGTTTTGCCGTCGGGCCGTGGAAGGGGTAATCCGAAGCGATCACGACAAATCCGGCTTTCGAGAACTGATACAAATCAACTACCGTGAGACAAAACGGATTCGCTTGACTGCAAGCTGTAATACTGTCGCTCGTGATGCGGCTAAAGTCCCCAGTGCCGCCGCGGTTAAATATGATCGCAGGCCATTTGTGACCGCCAGGTATTTTTGGTTTAATCAACATCCCACGGACGGGAAGACCGTCACTGAAGTAAGTAATTTGGAGAACTTCAAAGTCCTTCTGCGAACGTGCCTCTTCGTAAACAGCTTTCGGGAAATAGTTGCGTGTGAAATCGTCCAGCGAGTCGAGATTCGGCAAAGGCCTCCATGGTTTGGAACTCAGAATCTGACCGTCATTCGGATAGTTAGCCGCGATGCTGGGTTGTGCAGCAGGATTCTGCGACCATGAACTGATTTCAAGGACAATGCCCAGGGGTACGAGAACACTGAGATGCAAAACCGCAATCAGCGAACCGCCTATCCACCGCATCACTATGCCTTCACTCCCGTTCACGCATCGACCGGTAGCCATAAAGAATACTCAAGCGAGGCCCAAGTCAGATCCTCGGCGCTTTAATAATGGAACCGGAATTTCAGCTGCACCGAGCACATAAACGGATCGGCCCAGTGGGTGCCGCCGAAGGTGTTGCTGGTATCGAGCATGTAGCGCTGGTTGGTGATGTTGGTGCCACTGAATCGCACCATCCAGTTCTCGCCAAGCGATTTGCCCACCGATAGATCGAGCGTGTAGTAAGCCGGTAAATGGTCGGGGCCGTTGCCGTTGAGGAAGCCGGACCCGTAGTTGATGGTCACTGCGGCGAAGGTGCGCCATGGGAGATCACCCTCGAAGCCCGCCGATAGCGTGTTGCGTTGATCGTGGTCGAGGTAGAACGCCCCGCCGGGCGGCGGCGAAAAGTCCGTGAGTCCACCGGTAACCGCACCGACACCTTGGGCTATTTGGTGCGAATAAACCAGATGGGCGCGATAGCGCTGGAGAATCAGGGGCGAGCGGATGGTGGCCTCCTCTCCCTCAATGATCGCGCCCTCAATGGTGAGAGGCACGAAGATGTTGGAATTGCCGATTACGTTGTGGTCAAAGAAGTTCCGTGCGCTGGTGTGGAAATAGGTGAGAGTGGAGGTCCAATTACGGATCGGGATGGTTACACCGTACTCCTGCTGGATGTCGCGCTCTCCCTTCAGCGGGAGAAAACCCAGGCCTTGGGCTTGGGTGTAGTCCAGAAGTGAACCAGTGACCGTGTCGAGCGGCGGTGGCTGATAGTAGTACGAATAAGCAGCTCGCAGCACCCAGTTCAGCTTCGGGACCGCGATGGCCACTCCCAACCGCGGATCTACCGCGTTTTCCGTGACACCTCCCGAGAAGTGCGTCAGGCGAAGACCACCAGTGAATGTTAACCAATTCGTTGCCTTGAATTGGTCTTCGAGGAAGCCGGCGAACAGATAACCGCCGGGATAAACCCTCTGGTTAAATTGCTGGCCGGAGCCGTCGTTAGCAATTACGGAGAAGTAGGTATTCAATGGGTGGCTGCCCGTTTTTTGTATATTTATAGGACCTTTTCGCGATGGTTTTTTTACTGCTACCCCACTCTGTAGAGACGGGAACGGCAAACCCAAGCGGCGGTAACGGAGCTGCTAGGTGGATGTGCGGGCAATTCTGTTTTTCTTAACAGATGGTAGTTAAGCGTGTTCCGACGACGTTGCTGACTGAGATAGGAATTGTCCCGATGGCACGATCTGCCGAAGTGTTACTGAATCGGCGACTCCGGCTAACGGGCTGCGCTGGCAGAAAAAGCGGATAAAGGTAATGAAGAACGTAACCGGCACGGAACAACTAAAGTTTACGCACCTGCCTGTGATTGCCGTGACAGCGGTGAATATTTGTGACGCGAAAGCGACAATCCCGATTCGTGATCAGGCAGTACGGCTGGCCATAGGATGCATTACGCATGGCCTCATAGTTCACCAGAACGGCCATACGTGGCGTGGACAACGCACAACATGGCCCAATGGGGTAACGGCGCTAAGTTACGGGGGACAGAGCAGTTGGGGCGAAATTCGTGGTGAACAGCTTGTGCCGACCACGAAGCCCATGCCGGAGCCGCAACCACAGCCAGCCACCCGCAGCGACATTCCTACGGCAATCGCTCTCGCAGTGCTGCTTCTAGCTGTCGTATTCGGTCATTGGCCATATGGTTTTTATATGCTTTTGCGACTGATTGTCTGTGGGTGTTCAATCTATTTGGCGTTAAGAACCAACAACACTAGAAATAGAGCGTGGACTTGGATCCTGGGTGGGATGGCTGTACTGTTCAACCCGATTGTGCCGATCCATATGGACCGGAGCGATTGGCAGATCGTGGATTTGATCGCATCCATAACTCTGCTTGTCTTTGGCATCTTTTACAAGCCGCGTAGCCACCCTCCACTCTAGCGTGGCAGTTAGACTATTTAGTAGAGCGACATGATCACCCGGATGCAAGGACCTATGCAGCGGCAAAACGAGCAATCGTCCCGAGTTTCAGGCGATGTTCGATGTGGCCTATCGGCGGGAATTCGATGTTGTGCTCTTCTGGAGCCTCGACCGCTTCAGCCGCGAAGGCGTGCTTGAGACTCTACAGCACCTCCAGAAGCTGACCAGTTTCGGCGTGGCGTTCAAGAGCTTCACAGAACAGTATCTGGATGGCACAGGAATGTTCAGAGACGCGATTATCGGCATTCTGGCTGCATTGGCTCGCCAGGAACGTGTCAGGCTCTCGGAGCGCGTTTTGGCGGGTTTGGAGCGTGCCAAGGCACAGCCGCGTCGGTGGCCGGCCACGGATCCGGCGCGAAAAGGACAAGGACGCCAAGCTGATTCGCAAGATGCGCGATGAAGGACAGTCTTATAGCGAGATCGCTGACGAGCTGGGCCGCAGCCGATCGGACATTGCTCGTGTCTGCCAGACGCTCGGCTGCTCGCCTGCCGCTCAGTCGGAGAGGATGCTGGTGTAAGAAAACATCTTAACAACAGTTAACCTTGGCCACTTTTGCGGACTTCCATCGCGCACGACCAGGTGTACCCGCGTCGCCGCAACACGGATACTTGCGAAACGGGCGCTCCACTGAGTGTTTCCGTACTGACGGGGTTACACCCGAAACCGGACGCTAACAGAGGAAGCGACCATACAATGCCGCAGCCCGATCCGTGGCACTCCAGGGTTTGGGCGCGCTACCAATGCCAGGGGTAGGGGTAGTCGCTACGGAGGCCGAGCCAGCCGAGCTCACCTCGTTCAACAGGCATTGTCACATCTGATCCCGAAAGGGGAACCGATCATCCAATCCCCAACGCAGTGATGGCGCTCCAGGCTCTGGGTGTGCGCTGGGCGCCCATGCCGCCGAGGGGTACGGGGTGGTCCATACCGGCTCGACTGGGCCGAGCTGTCCTTCCATGCCTGCCGCCTCTGATGCGGTGACCAGCACGGCTCACGCCTCCGCTCGACCCGACCTTGACCGGCTGGTTCCGCTCGCCTCGCCACCCGAAAGGCCAAGGGTGGGTAACGCTGCGAGCGGTCGGCTCCGCCGACCCCTCCAGCATCTGCCCACCCAGTTGCTGTTCTTCCAGCCTGCTTTCAGTAGTGTTTCGGGCATCCGACCCTAGGGAACCGCGCATTGAAGGCACGAACGGTCTTCGGTAACAGACGTTTGTTCAGAATCGCAGCATCTGCATCCAAATCGCTCCCAACGACCAAAATTTTTCAGAAATTCCCTAAATTGCTGGTCCTATAAGACGCTTATCGGCCGGTGGTATGCCAAATACGGCTCGAGGATGGCTCAGAGTCTGTTTGTCATTTCGCTAGCCCAACTCCAACTGGAGCAACATTCCTTCTTCAATCGACGTTGGACCTCGGGACTTCCATGCAGGGTTCACGATTGAGTCCAAATGGCGAAGTTCTTCACTGCTTCCTGTCCCGGGACCCGGCTCCTTTCCTCCGAGCCTTGGTTGTTTGGGCGCACTAAATTTATTCGGCACTCTGGAGCCGACACGATTATCGAATCAGCAATCGGGCAGATAAGTCTGAAACCGAGTTCATTCTCAGTGGCCCCTTCATGTGCGGGTTCACTTGTGACATTCCGGATCCATTTCATGCAGTCTCTTGAAGTAGCTCCTCTCGGCTATAAGACCCTCAGCGAGAGACTTGGAACCAAAGACAGCTGCCGCGGCTGGCCCCACCGCTTTACCACTTGTTTCCAAAGCGGCCTCGCTGCCCACTGCTGGGCCAACCTCACCACCCACTTCCACAGCTACATGTGTTCCCACTTCCTTGGCTTGTTCCCCCCCTGAAACGCCATTGCCCTCCTCCTCGGGTTCTTTTTCTTCCTCACACGTTCTGAATCGGCAGAGCTGCTTTTTGAACCACTTCTTCATCGCCTTTTTGCTTTCTACGGTGGCGTGGGCAGCTCTCTGGTTCAAAGTGGGCGCTGGCTCAACAACTCCACCGTCTGGCGTTGAGTCATCCAAGCCGCTGAAATCTCTGTAATTGACAGGATCATTGAAAGTGTAGCCATACAGATTGACGTGACCGCCGTTGAACCGGATGGGATCTTTGGCGGTCCAGCGGCCGATGGCGGGGTTATAGTCGCGGGCACCGAAGCGAACGAAACCCGTGTCCGGATCTTTCAGCCCGCCCGCAAATCCGAAGGGCTGGATCGCGGCATCCGAGTCGAGCAGCACATTGCCGAACTCGTCGTAGTTCATCTGCTCGACGATCACTCCTGTTGCCGCGTTCACCACCAGCCGTGGACTACCCAATTGATCGGAAATGATGCGGTAGCTAGCACCGCCAGTGACCATGTAGTCGGGGCTGGTCGAGCCGCTGGCATAAACGAACTGGCTCACGATCTGATTGCTGGCGTTGAGCTGGGCCACAACCTTGTCGCCGTCGTAAAGATAGCCGGTCTGTTGGCTCCCGTTGACTTGCTTGGCCACGCGACGGTTCTCGGGATCGATCAGGTAGGTGATTTTCGTTCCGTTCGGCAGACTTTCAGAGATCAGATTGCCCAGAGCGTCGTACTGATACGTAGTCGCCTGCGTCCCTGTCTTCGAAGTAGCCAGCTCTCCATTCGCGGTGTACGTGAAGGCTGATACGCCATAGGTCAGCAGGCGATCCTGCGCGTCATAGGTGGCGTTGACGCTCCCCGTGGAAGTCGTCGCCGTCAAACGATTGGAGTTCGTGTCGTAAGTGTACGAGGATGAGCTCTTACCAGTCTGCGTCACGCCAGTCAGACGTCCAGCCTTGTCGTAGGTATACCCGTACGCGGTAGTTCGGCCGTTGATCGTTTCGGTCTTGGTGGCAATCCGTCCATCGGCATCGCGATTGTAGGTCACGGCGTAAAGCGGAGTGGTCTTATACTTCGCCGTGTATCCCGTCCGTTCTCCGAAGGCGTTGTAGGTGCGCGTGTCGGTGATGTTGCCGAGGGTCGTCCCGGTAATCAGACTATTGGGATCTTGCGTGATGGTCATCGCTCCAGCTTTAGTCACCAGGCCATCGTTGTCGTAGGTAAAGTTGATGGTGTTCGCGCCATTCAGACTTAGTGAGGCTTTCCAGAAATTGTTATTAAAAGTATGGAACACACTGCCCACGACGGCTCCGCTCCAAGTTGACGACGTTAGCAATCGGCCATTGTAAGCGTACGCTATCGATTCAACTGAGGGAATCGAGGCGCTGGCGAGATTGCCGGTGGTCGTGTTATAGGCATAGTTCACCGTTTCGGTCGGGGAGACAACCGAGCTCAATCTGCCCGCTGAGTCGTAGCTGAACTTGATCGTCTTCGTGTCTGGTCTCGTGATTGTAGTTAGGTTTTGGTCTTTATCGTAGGCGTACGTTGTAGCCCCAGCACCAGTGATGACCGGGGGAGTATAGGAGGATGCGAAGTTCACCGCATCGTAAGCAAAAGTGTGCGCCGTTTTCCCTGGCGGGATCAGGCTGCTCAAGTTGCCATTGGCATCGTAGGCGAATCTGATGACCCGGCCGTCCGCCAGTGTCTTCGTCAGCACATGCCCGTCAGCGTCGTAAGTGAAGCTGTCAGTGAGCCCTAAAGGATCTGTCACGCTGGCCAGAAACCCATTCGGGTTGTAAGTAAAGCTGCTCTTACGCGTTCCCTGCGTTGCCGTGGAAACACGACCGTGCGAATCGTAGACCAATTGGACTGGCAGTAAAGTTCCCAGTTGGACGCTGGAGACCCGCTCGAGTGAATCGAGCACCGTCGTGGTCTTCCGTCCGACTGGGCTCGTTTCCACGTAGGTTCGAGTCGAACCGGTAAACACGGAGGTGTACATCCGCCCGTTGATGGTATCCGTGTCCGTCTGCGACGTCAGGCGGAACGGATTGCTCGTTCCCAGCGTCACCTTCCGCGTCGATGTGGCATTCATGGTTAGGCTGCCAAACGTGATGTTCGAACTGGCTTCGATCGGCACCTGGATGCCCCAGCGCGGGTCGGGACCGAGCGTGTCGCTATAGGACGAACCATCGGGCAAGGTCGTGCTCTCGGTGATCTGTCCGGCGAGTTGGGTGGTCGTGCTACTCGCCTTCAGGCCGTTGGGCCAGGTATTGGTGTACTGCTCCGTGTTGGATATGCCGGTGTGGGAAAGAACCACCTTGTAGCTGCTGGTCACACCCATGGCGGTCTTTTCGCTCACGCTGAAGCCGGTCGCAGTGTCCGTGTGGGCGAGAGATATGAATCCACCGGCGGGATCCGAGTGGCGTGTCAGCTGGCCAGAAGTATCGTACTGATATGAATAGACGTTTCCCTTCGGATCAGTGAGGCTGGCCAGCAATCCCGTAGAACTAGCCTTGAGCTTGGTGGCGTGGCCCAAAGGATCCGTAATCTGGCTGAGGTAGCCGTTGGCGTCAACCGCGAGGCTGGTTACTTGCCCGAATGGGGCAAGGATGGCGGTGGGATTCTCTCTAGAATCGCGCTGAATGGTGGTGACGTTGCCGCTCGCATCCGTGACCGTGACCAGATAGCCGTTCGCGTCGTAGCCGAAGGTGTAGACCGTTGCCCCGGTCATGGGACGAAGGGTACTGACGTGACGATTGGACACACCGTCGAACTCGTACACTTCGCTACCGTCGTCCGAAGTCAATAGGTTGTTACCATTGAGAGCAACGGCAGCCTGCACGTCGGCGTCGGTGCGGGTCTCGCCGTTACCCATAAACAAGGCCTTGGGCACGACTGCGTATGGCGTGCAACCCCCGCCGAGGCACCAAGTCAGGAGCTGTCGCTCGAAGGCATGGTGCACGCTCAGAGTCCAGCCGCCGAGCCGGAGTGCGTCCGCAATGGCGAGCGCATCCGTGCCCGCCCGCCCCAACTGGCGGTCGCTCTCGTAGTGAAGGGAAAATCGTGTACCCACGATCGGGATATCCTCCCCCAGACTCTGATTCCGGCTGGCGATCTCTGAACCAAACAGCTTCTGCAGCTTCTTCTTGCAGGGGTCACAGTTCTTGTCGGGGATGGGAGAGAGATTCCACATCCACGACCATTTGGCGCTAATGCTGGCAAAGTCGAAGGAAGGCGCCGTAATCACGGTACTGCCAGTCAAGGTCGGCCCGTTCGGGATCGACAGCCCGTTTGGCATGTCGAGGGGGGAAGTGAGTGGGCCCCACGACATGGGTCCGTTCGTTGTGGTCCCCCCGGGGCATTGGTCGGTGATCGTGCCGTTTACTCCGCCAGTGGCGAGGATGTGATACACGCCGCTGGCCTGGCCGAACGAAACCTGGGTAGTCGATGTCGTGGACAGGGTCTTGCCGCTGGCGTGCCACAAGCTCATGCACGGCGGGTTTGGGAACTGGTTGGTGTCGTTGATCTGAGCGTAAGCGCTCATCGAGCCGGCCACACCGCCGGCCGTCCACGTACAGTTTCCGTTGCCTGCCAACTTGATTCCGATCGCAACGTGTTGATCCGTCGTCTGGATGACGCCGCCATTGTTAGTCGACCCGCTCCCGTCGATGCCAATTGTCCCGTAGAGAAACGGAAAGGTATTCCATGGTGCGGTGCAGGTGCCCTGACCCTGAGCAGAAACACTGAGGGTCAACGCGGCCAGCCCAAGAAGCGCGATCTTCATTTGGTATCTCATCGCGATTTTCCCTTCTACAGTACATATCGGAAAATCTATGCGTATTGGCTCATCGACCTGAGTTTGTTCTTATCTTCGGGTTGTGCGCTCGACACCGTCTTGAAGTTTCCTTATGACTGAGCCTGACAAGAAACAGCCCAGTAAGGGACAACAAACCGCGGGCATTTTTACTCGATTCGAGTTGGATTCTTCCGCAGCGAGGAATAAGGCCAACCCGCGTCCGTAATCGGGATTGCCCCTGCCCGACATCCCCAAGTTGACACAAACTATATGCAGTCTGCCTTTCATGACGCACCTCCTCTACATTCAAATTCGAGAAAAATGGCCCAAATGGCTCACCCGATTTCAGAAAAAGTTCTGACCGACTTACTGGCACAGCAAGCCGATCCATGTTGATGGCACTCCTTCTTATCAATAATTCCCCTGTGAGAAGCGACGCAGCCCTCGTTTATAGGCAAAGTCAGCGGAGCTCGCGGCCATAAAGTGCCTCCTTGAATCTGCTTACTGACTTCGCCCACAACAGCGGTTCTACCCTTATATGTTGGCGCGCATCAGGAAACGCGGTTTTTTGAGCGAGCGCCGGTTTGCTGAGGGTCTGTCGGTTGGGGAGCAGGCCGCGGCTGGGCCGAGCGGAGTTTCGCTTCCAGGTATTCGAGGTAGCCAG
>Ga0306921_10009812_pt1 | contig 10168 bp, 9 predicted proteins | sample sta12Cox44000080_FD_203760 | JGI IMG/M metagenome (GOLD analysis project Ga0306921, IMG submission 203760) | Lab enrichment of tropical soil microbial communities from Luquillo Experimental Forest, Puerto Rico - statoxic.12C.oxic.44.000.080 (v2)... | ecosystem: Environmental > Terrestrial > Soil...
GAAACCGAAGCCACGGATTGCGGAAAAGAGTCCTTCCCAAGGTAAAGAGTAGTGACCCAGTCCGCGAGCCGCGCGAGTCAATTCTATCGAGAGGGTGAGGCCGGTCGCAATTCCGGCCGCGAGGCCAAAGAAAAGACCAAGGCCAAGGCCGTAGCCGATGCCGAAAACGAGGGCGTAGGTTACGGCGCGTGTAAGCAGGCGGAGTGGACCGTGTTGTCCGCCGAGCAGATCGTAGGCGAGATAAAGGCTACCGAGGACATCGAGACAAGCGCCTGTAACGCTGATGGCAGCGACGGTATGATGGTCCATTGAAAGATTGTAGACCGTATGTTTTGGTGAATTATGCACGGGATGGGGCGTCAGATGAAGGCTGACTACCTAGCCGCAACGTTCTTGTAAAACCTTGCATCCTAGTTGAGAATAGTTGCAGTGTGTTTTAACGAGATGTTGGGGCTCAGGCACAGAAGGCCAATTCTGAGGCATAGAGAATGCAGCGAGTTGTGCAGCTAAGGCGGGGCCGTTTCGCCAAAGGGCTGGCGATTGGGCTGGCGCTGGCTTCGCTGCTTTTCCTGCTGCAGGTAACGCCGCACGGACACGCAAACGGGCAGGATGAGGCTGCGTGCCGTTTGTGCCAGGCAGCGCATATAGGCGTTACGCCTGCTCTCGCGGCAGTGACGCTGAGCGTCCCACTGACCGAATTTGGCGTTGTTTTTCTGCAAACCACCAAGACAGCGCCCGAAACCGCTGCAAGCAATTCCCCGTCACGTGCCCCTCCTTCCATAGCGCATTGATCGAGGTATCGAGCAATTTCCGAGCGCGGGCTTGCAGCCGGCCGCGCAACCGCCGTTCATCCGGCGGGCCTACCAACCTCCCAAACTAATCGCTCCCATGGGGCTCGGAGGAAAAAATGCGATACGGATTCAGGGTTTTGGCTTTTGTGGCGCTCGGACTGGTGTTGTTCGCTGTTCAGGCAGCGCCACAGGCAGGAAATGCAGGCTCGATCGAAGGAATGGTTAAGGATCAGTCCGGGGCGGTTGTACCGAACGCGACCATCGAGATCGGCAACCCAGTCAGCGGGTATTCCAGGACCACGACCTCGGGTAGCGACGGAGCATTTCGTTTCGCCAACGTGCCGTTCAATCCGTACCACTTGAGGGTGTCTGCGACGGGGTTCGCGCCGTACGCCCAGGACGTGGAAGTGCGTTCGAGCGTGCCGCTCAAGGTGGAAGCGAATCTGAAGGTCGGCGCGGCGGCGACGACGGTGAACGTGACGGAGAACGGCGGGGATTTGATCGAAAATGAGCCCACGTTTCACAGCGACATTGATCGCAATCTGTTTGAACGCACTCCGCTCGAAAGCCCTTCTTCGCCGTTTTCGTCGCTGGTGACGCTGACAACGCCGGGAATTGCGGCGGACTCCAATGGGCTGATGCACGGCATGGGAGACCACGCGGAGAACTCCGTGTCGCTCGACGGGCAGCCGCAGACGGACCAGTTCAGCAAAGTGTTTTCGAATCAGATCCCGGCGGACTCGATTCAGTCGATGGAAGTGATTTCGGGGGCCCCGCCGGCGGACTTTGGGGACAAGACCAGCGTAGTCATCAAGGTAACGACGCGGTCGGGGCTCGGGGCGACCACGCCGAACGGCAGCGTTTACGCGTCGTATGGCAGCTTTGGCAGCGTCAACGGAGGCTTTGATCTTGCTTACGGCGGAGAGAAGTGGGGTAACTTCATCGCGGTGAACGGTCTAAACACGGGCCGGTTTCTGGATCCGCCGGAATTTCAGGTTCTGCACGATCACGGCAACCAGGAAAACATTTTCGACCGGGTGGACTATCAGATTTCGCAAGCCGACTCTCTACACTTCAATCTGGGGTTCACGCGTTCGTGGTTCCAGAACCCGAACACGTACGACCAGCAATACCACATGTGCGGCCCGATCGGATACACGTGCGATCCCACGAATACGTTTATCGTGAACGCGGTGACGGGGGCTCCGTTGGGGACCACCGATCAGCGCTCGCAGATCCGGACCTACAACATTGCCCCGAGCTGGACGCACCTGTTCAGCACCAACACGCTGCTAACCGTCGGGGGATGGGTCCGCCACGATCAGTACAATTATTATTCGAGCAAAGACCCCCTCAACGACCTGGCTCCAGACCTGCAAGTCGAAACCGCGGGTCAAGATCGCCAACTGAACAACTGGGGCCTTCGCGGGGATCTTTCCTACGTCAAAGGCATTCACAACATGAAGTTCGGGATGGTGTATCAGCAGACGTCATTGACCGAGAATGACAAGCTGGGTATCGTCGATCCGACGTTTCTTCCCTCGCTGAACACGGAGAACCCTGACGGAACCATCATTCCCAACGATCCTTGCTTCGTGAATGGAGTGGCTACGGGCCCGCCCTGCACGACGCTTCTGCCGTACGACCTGACGAATGGCGGCAGCCTGTTTCCGTTTCACGGCCACGCGGACGTGAAGGAACTGGCGCTCTACGCCATCGACAACATCACGTGGAAAAATTGGGCATTTAACCTCGGGATTCGAGGCGACGTGTATAACGGCATCAGCAGCGACGGGCAAGTGCAGCCGCGAGTGGGCATCGCCTACAACATCAAACAGTCGAACACGGTGCTGCGGCTTTCCTACGCGCGGATCATGGAAACGCCGTTCAACGAAAACCTGGTGATTGCCAGCACGGGATGCGGCGATCCGGTGGTGGTGGCGATCGTGTCGCCGCCAGGAGTTTCCTGCACTCTCGGGGCGCTCACACCGGGTTATCGGAACGAGTTTCACGCGGGATTCCAGCAGGCGTTCGGAAAGTATCTGGTGATCAACGGCGAATATATCTGGAAGTACACGCACAACGGGTTTGACTTTGGAATCGTGGGTGCGACGCCGATAACGTTTCCGATCGAGTGGCACAATTCGAAGATCCCGGGATGGGTGCTAAGCGCCAGCCTGCCAAACTTCCACGGATTGACGGCACGTGTGGTGATGTCAAGCGTGGCCGCGCGGTTCTTCAATCCACAAGTCGCCGGCATCGCGTTTTTCCCGTCGTTCAACGTTTTCCGGATTGACCACGACGAGCACTACAACCAGACCACGCATATTCAATATCAACCGTGGAAGCGCGGACCGTGGATCGGATTTAACTGGCGGTATGACAGCGGATTGGTCAGCGGCGCAGTTCCTTGCTACACGTCGCCGGTGGTAACGGCAACCTGCACGGCGTCGACACCTCAGATCGACGGGGGAGGGGCGATGGGCTTCCCGACTGGTGTCGTAGCTTTGAACAACGCCATCACTGGTTTACCTTTGACGGCAGACCAGGAATTCGAGGCCGGGCTGACGTGCAATGGAAAGCCCGTGGTTTCGAGTCCGTTTGGAGCGCCGATGACCTCGTGCCCTGCGAATGCGTTTGGGTCCACGCTGATTCAAGTGCCCGCACCGAACAAGGAGAATGACGACCACAATCCGCAGCGAATCGCGCAGCGGAATCTGTTCGACATCGCGGTGGGGCACGACAATCTGTTTCATGGGGACCGCTACCGGTGGAGTCTGCAGTTTACCGTGATTAACCTGGCGGACAAGACGGCATTGTACAACTTTCTGTCGACGTTCAGCGGAACGCACTACGTGACACCGAGGACGGAGACGGTGGAGTTGGGATTCCACTTCTGAAGGAGCGAGCGAGGCCGGGCCTTTGCCTGCGACCTCAGAGGCCTGCAAACCGCTCAGTTGAGATCCTTCGGTGCGGGAAGGCCCCGCGCCTCAGGATGACAGGTCGTGCCGTGGCAACGGTACTGGCATGAACACCAGACCTACAACCCACCAGCAACAAAAGCGAAGAGGGATGATAGAGACGGAAGCGCACCCCGCTGAGCGTTTATCTGTTACTCTTTTGCGTCGGAGGGCAGGTCAACTGTGGCCGAATCTCCCGTGGTGCGCAACATTTCGGATACGGCTCTGTGGGCGGCGTATTTTCGAGCCGAGGAGACCAAGCGGCCGGATGCGTTGTTTCGCGACCCTTACGCGGAGCGCTTGGAAGATGGCAAGGGCACGGAGATCGCGCGGACGATTCCGGAGGGGCAAAGCCACGCGTGGGCCTGGGTCACGCGCACGTACCTGTTCGACCAGTTCATCCGGGAGGAGATCGAAGCGGGAGCGGATTTGGTGGTGAACTGCGCAGCGGGGCTCGATGCGCGGCCTTACCGGATGGACTTGCCCGGCAATCTGCAATGGGTTGAACTGGATTTGCGGGAGATTCTGGCTTACAAAGAAGCGCGGCTGAGCGCCGAGAAGCCGCGATGCGCGCTCGAACGAATTGCGGTGGATCTCTCGAATGTGAGCGAACGCCGGACGATATTCGCCTCGATTGCGGCGAGGGGGAAGCGCGCCGTTGTTTTGACCGAGGGGCTGCTGGTTTACCTTGCGGCTGAGGACGTAGGCTCGTTAGCCCGAGACCTAGCGGCTGTTCCTTGCTTCGAACGATGGATTTTTGATATTCACTCGCCTCGTTTGCTGAAGATGATGCAGAAAAATACGGGAAAGGCGCTCGACGAGGCGGGTGTACCGTTTCGCTTTGCACCGGCGGAAGGCCCGCGTTTCTTCGGGCCGCACGGATGGGATACGATTCAGGCCCAGGGGTTGCTCCGTGTCGCTACGCGCTTCGGCAGGCCTCCTTTCTTTCTACGGTTGCTGGCGAAACTTCCGGAGGGGAGCGCTCCGCCGTGGGAGCGCCGACCGTGGTCGGGCGTGTGCGTGATGCAAAAAAGGGCAACGGCGAAGCAAGGATAAGTCTTCGGAATGCCATGACAGGTCCAGTCGGGGATTCGAAGAACAACAAGGTTCGCATTGGAGTCGATCTGGGAGGCACAAAGATCGAGTTCGTGGCCCTCGAGCGCGATGGACGCGAACTGCACCGAAACCGAGTAGCGACGCCGCGAGGTGATTACGAAGCAACCGTGCGAGCGATAAAGGAAGGCGTAGAGCAGATCGAGCGGCAGCTTGGCCGGAGCGGCACGGTCGGCGTGGGAATACCGGGCACGATGTCTGGAACCACGCATTTAGTGAAGAATGCGAATTCGACGTGGATTATCGGCAAGCCATTTGACCGCGACTTGAGCGCGGCGTTGAATCGCGAGGTGCGATGCGCGAACGACGCCAATTGCCTGGCGGTTTCCGAGGCCACCGACGGGGCAGGCGCGGGGAAGAGGATCGTTTTCGCGGTGATTTTGGGAACCGGGTGCGGCGGAGGGATCGCGGTGGAGGGGCGCGTACACAATGGTCCGAATGGAGTGGCCGGGGAGTGGGGCCACAATGTTCTGCCGTGGATGCGGCCGGAGGAGTACCCGGGGCCGGCTTGTTATTGTGGGTTTCATGGGTGCATCGAGACGTGGATTTCGGGGACGGGCCTCGAAGCGGATTACGAGCGCGCGACGAAGACGAAGTTGAGGGGGAAAGAAATTGTGGCGCGTTCCGAGGCCGGGGAAGCGGCAGCGGTGGCGTGCCTGGAGCGGTATGAGGACCGGCTTACGCGAAGCCTGGCGCAATTGATAAATGTTCTGGACCCGGACGTAATTGTGCTGGGAGGGGGGGTATCGCAAGTGCCGAGGCTGTACCGGGACGTGCCGAAACGGTTAAAGGATTACGTCTTCGGTAGGGAGGCAGACACGCCGGTGGTTGTGGCGAAACACGGAGATGCCAGCGGAGTGCGCGGAGCGGCGTGGTTGTGGCCGGCTTCGGGCCACTGGTGAGCGGGTGAAGCGCCGTCCCTCCGGTCGAAATTACGAGCCGGTGAGTTTTGCGCCGTGGAATTAGAGTCGTAGCAAAAAACAAGGCTCTGGCGACGCTATTGGACGAGGCCAGAGCCTTTGAGGGGAGAGGGTTGGCGGATGCGGACGGTCTAGTCGTGTCCGCCGGAGCCCGCTGCTTTACTCATTTGGGCCACCCAGGCTGCGGAACGGCGCTCCATCTCGGCGGGTGAGACTTCCTCGACGTGCTGCGCCAAACCCCAGCGGTGGCCGAATGGGTCTTGAATCTTGCCGTAGCGATCGCCCCAGAATTGATTCTGAAGAGGCATCTCAACCTTGGCGCCCGCTTTCACGGCGCGGTCGAAGAGGGCATCAACGTTGTCGCTGTAGACGAAGAGATAGCTGGAGGGAGGGGAATTTGCGCCGGGAGCAGTGGCCATACCGGGAAACTCGTCGCTGAGCATGAGACGTGAGTCGCCGAACTGGAGTTCGGCATGGCCGATGGAGCCTCCGGGACCAGCCATGCGATTGAGTTCCTTGGCATGGAAGACTTCCTTATAGAAGTCGATGGCCTTGGCGGCATTTTTGCAAACGATGGACGGAGTGATGGTGTGGAATCCTTCAGGGATGGCACGGACAGCGGACATAAGTCCTCCTTCAAGGTGTGGAATTATTCGCGCAGGCGGTAAGAGGTGACCGGGTGGGAACAAACCAATCGAACGCTGCGCAGGATAACTTGATATCGCGAGGGGAGCGTGGCGTCAAGAGAAGAATTTCGTGGTGCAGGCAAGACGCTTTGGGGACCAGGCTCGAAGAGAAGGAAAACCGGGAGAGTGGTGGAGGAGAAAATGCGATACGACTTTCTGGTGGACACATATGCGACGGAACGGCTGAAGGTCGTGAGCGTGTGGAGCGAATTTCGCGACCAGGATATGGAAGTACGGCCGCGTGCCGGAGATGGCCGCGGCCGAAGCGTGCACGAGCAGATGGTGCATCAGTGCGCGAGCGAGGACATATGGTTTCGGACAATGTTGAAGATCGACGTCGGAGCGCCGCCGTTGCCTGCGGTTGAGAGCAAGGTGGAGTTCATAAAGCGATATGCGGAGGACAGCGGGAAGCGAGTGGCGGCGTTGCGGGCGAAAGGAGAAGAGTGGTGGGAGAGCGAAACGACCTTTTTTGATGTGAAACGCACGATGGCGTGGGTGATGACGCGGCGGATGACGCATACTTCGCACCATCGAGGGCAACAGCTGGCCATGCTGCGCATGCTGGGCCGGGACTTGCACAGCAATTATGGACCGACGGCGGATACGGGCGGGTTGATGCAGAATCACGCGCCGACGATTTACGCGTACGAGAATCTGGAAGGGCTGCTGGGAGATTTGCAAAGAGGAACGGGGAAGAGAAGGCTTCCGGGGGCGGGGGGAAAAGCGGTGACCGAGCGTCCAGGGAAGAGCTGAGTTTCAATTCCGAAGCGGCGGAGGGATGACGGGTTCGGTGATCGCGAGCGGGGGAGATTGGGCACTGCCTGAGGACTTGGACGATGCCCCGGTCGCTGGTTGCCCGGCTACTTGACGAGGCGCGGGGCAGTGCGCACGATAGCGGTTTTCGGACGAGGCTCTTCCGTGCGATTGGCGAGGCGAGAGAGCTCCTGCTGAACGACGTGGGCGAATTCGGCCATCTGGTGTTCCATCTCAATCATTTTTTCACGCATGTTTAGGATAATCTCGATGCCGGCGAGATTTACCCCCATGTCGCGGGCGAGAGTCAGGATCACATCGAGCCGCTCGAGGTCCGAATCGGTATAGAGGCGCGTGTTGCCTTGCGAGCGCGAGGGCTTGAGCAGACCAACGCGCTCGTACAGGCGCAGGGTTTGCGGGTGCAGCTTGTAGATTTCCGCGACGGCGCTGATCATGTAGCCGGCCTTGGCGCGTTTTTTGTTTTTCTGTGGCATGGGAAAGTTTTCAGTTCTAAGCTTTCAGTTTTTGAGCCTTACGTTGAAGCAAACTGACGACGGACGACTGTTTCTCCTCATACGCCTGCCTTTGCAAAAAGATCTTTGCGCGGATCCGCCGGAACCACTTCCTGCAGTTCTTTCATAATTGTGCGCACGCGTTCATCGGTTGGTTCCGGAACGATGATCTGGATCTCCACATACTGATCGCCGCGAACGCCGTTACGAGCGCTGGGCACGCCCTTTTCCTTGAGCCGCAAGGTACGGCCACTATTGGTCCCGGGAGGAATGCGCACGAGCGAGCGGCCGTCAATGGTCGGAACCTCGATCTTGGCCCCCAAGGAGGCTTCGGAGACGGTAACCGGAACCTTTGTATAAAGGTCGTTGGCGCGCCGTTCGAAGTAGGGATGAGGGCGGACGACCACGCGGAGATACAGATCACCCCCGGGCGCGCCCATGGTTCCGACATTGCCTTTGCCGGGAACGCGGACGCGCCCGCCGTTAGCGACGCCAGCGGGAATACGGACCTCAATCGTCTCCGTTTTTCGGACGCGGCCTTCTCCGCCGCATGTGGGGCAAGTAGTGCGGAGTTTTCCCGTACCCCCGCAACGGCTGCAGGGGACGTTGAAGCGCATTTTTCCGGCGGTCTGCTGAACCTGGCCGGTGCCGTTGCAGGTGGGGCAAGTCTGGGGCGTGCCGACCGCACCGGTGCCGTGGCAGGTGGCGCAGGTATCGAGGCGGGTGATCTGGAGTTTTTTCACCGCGCCGCGCACGGCATCCCAAAAATCGATTTCGATCTGGTATTCGAGATCGCCGCCGGGCTCCTGCTCCGGCTCCATCGTGGCGGCACCGCGGCGTCCACCGAAAAACTGGCCAAACAGGTCGCGGAAACTGGAGCCGCCGCCGGACTGGCCGCCAAAGTCGAAGCCGCCGAAATCAAAGCTGATGGGTTCGCCAGTCTCGTCATGAGCCTGGCCATAATCGCCCGCGGGGACATTTTCGCTGTAGAACCCGTACTGGTCGTACATCTGGCGCTTCTTGGTGTCGGACAAAATGTCGTAGGCTTCCTGAAGCTGCTTGAATTTTTCCTCGGCGGCTTTGTCGCCAGGATTGAGGTCGGGGTGATACTTGCGGGCGAGTTTTCGAAAAGCCGTACGAATTTCTTTCGCGGTGGCTTTGCGGGAGACGCCCAGCAGTTCGTAGTAATCCAGTTTTGCGCTCGTCGCCATGCTTGCTCTTCTTGTGGCCGAAGGTAGTGCCGGCCAAGTCGCTGTATGTGCGGAGGGGCCCAGCACCGCTGAGCCCCAACCGGTCATTTGGATTCAATGGTTGCGAGCGGTCGCGAGTCGCAAGCCACCGGTTACTGTTAGTTCGGCTTCTTGCTGTCGTCGACGTCGACGTACTCGGCGTCGATGACGTCACCGGGCTTCTGGCCGCCTTGCGAGGCCTCGCCGGGCGAACCGGAAGGAGCGCCTGCGCCAGCGGCACCGGCTTGACCACTCCCAGCCGAAGCTTTCTTGTAGAGTTCCTCGGCCATTTTCTGCAGCGTCTTTTCGACATTTTCGGTCGCGGAGCGAAGCCGCGCGACGCCGCCTTCGTTCATGGCTTTCTTGGCGTCGTCGATGGCCTGTTCGGCGGCCTTGACGTCGGATTCGACGAGCTTGTCGCGGTTCTCGCGGATCGTTTTCTCGGCCTGATAGACGATGCCGTCGAGGCGGTTGCGCGCTTCAACCTCTTCCATGCGCCTGCGATCGTCCTCGGCGTGAGATTCGGCTTCGGTGCGCATCTTTTCCGCTTCTTCCTTGGTCAAACCGGTGGAAGCAGTTATGGTGATCTTCTGTTCCTTGTTGGTGGCCTTGTCCTTGGCGCTCACGTTCAAGATACCGTTCGCGTCGATGTCGAAGGTCACTTCGATTTGCGGAACGCCGCGTGCGGCGGGCGGAATGCCGTCGAGGCGGAAGTTACCGAGCGAACGATTGTCTTTCGCGAACTTGCGCTCGCCCTGGAGGACGTGAATTTCCACGCTCGGCTGATTGTCCGAAGCGGTGGAGTAGGTTTCCACCTTGCGGGTGGGAATCGTGGTGTTGCGCTGAATCTGCACAGTCATCACGCCGCCGAGAGTCTCGACGCCCAGCGAGAGCGGAGTCACGTCGAGCAGCAGGATGTCCTTCACTTCACCCGCGAGCACCGCTCCCTGAATGGCAGCGCCTACGGCAACGACTTCATCGGGGTTGACGCCCTTGTGGAGTTCCTTACCGCCGAAGAAGTTGCTGACCAGCTGCTGGACCTTGGGAATGCGCGTGGAGCCGCCGACGAGGACGACTTCCTGAATGTCGTTCGGGGACATTTTCGCGTCTTCCAAAGCCTGTTTCACGGGCCGCATGGAGCGGTCGAGAAGATCGTTCATCAACTGCTCGAGACGCATGCGGGTGAGCTTCTGCTGCATGTGGA
>Ga0306921_10009813_pt1 | contig 10168 bp, 8 predicted proteins | sample sta12Cox44000080_FD_203760 | JGI IMG/M metagenome (GOLD analysis project Ga0306921, IMG submission 203760) | Lab enrichment of tropical soil microbial communities from Luquillo Experimental Forest, Puerto Rico - statoxic.12C.oxic.44.000.080 (v2)... | ecosystem: Environmental > Terrestrial > Soil...
AGATCACCTTTGGGTGTCGAATCTACCACGGGCTTGATGGCCTTAACCAGTGACTGAATATGCCCAGGTGCTTTGCCTTTCGCAGCGATAATCTTCATCGCGGAGTCGACGGCTCCGCAACTCTGATGGCCGAGCACGACAATCAGGCGGGCGCCCAAAATATCGACCCCGTACTCGATGCTTCCCAAGGCATGGTCGTCGATGATGTTACCGGCCACTCGTACCACGAACAAGTCCCCGAGTCCCTCGTCGAACACGATTTCGGGTGGCACACGCGAATCCGAGCAACTGAGGATGATCGCAAACGGGTGCTGACTTTTGATGAGTTCAGCGCGTCGTTTTGCCGCCTGCTCGCTAGTCATACCGAGGGAAATCATGCCAGCATTTTCAAGGCTGTTGGCCGCCATGTACTTTCTTTCACCAGCCGATTCGTGCGGATGCTGCGAATTGCCGGCGGTGAACCGGGAATTCCCTTCCTTTAGCCGCGACATCGCCTCGGCAGGGGAAACAATCGGCTGATCCGGGTATGCCGGATCAGCCGCTCGGGCAAATTGGCTCGCGACAAGCAAGCTGGCGACAATGAAGCAGGATACGAGTTGTGTCTTTTTCATAATGGCCGTGTTATGGAAGAACTGGCTTGCTTGTCAAGTTCGGAAGTCAGGACCGCGGCGAACATCCGTTGGCGCCCTACCGCTTTCGATTGCATCATCGAAAGCTTACAACAACGTGCTTGGTTCAACGATTAGTTAGGCCTCATTGCGGCAAGGTCGTGTCTTTGGTTTGCCCACGGCGAGCCACGGGCATGCCGCGGTAGGAATCCGCCACCACCCATGCACCGGCAGTTAACGCCCAGGAATCGACGAACTCGCTCCATTGAAAGGCGTTGGGACCTGCTAGCACAATCGGCATCCATACCAGCACCGTGAACAGACCGAGCTGCAATGCCGACAGCGTGGCGGCCAGCCGCGCGCACACACCGACGAGCACTCCAACGCCCGCCACGATGAAGGCAATGCCGGTAAAGTACGCCCACACCACGTGCCATGGCAGCCAGCCCGGCACCAGTGCGACCGTCTCTTTAAGATAAGTGAAGTGGGATATGCCGAAGGGGATCAAGGCCAGGCCGTAGAAAACCCTCGCGATACGCAGACCCTTTTCGCCGGTAGCAAAACCGAGGCGCTTCCTGTCCAAGTCAGTAGCGAACCAGACGAAGAGGACCCAGGCAGCCGCAGTCATCACGGCGGTGTCGCCGCAACCCCACCAGGTATCCGTAGTAGTAGGAGCGAAGAAGATGTGGGACAGTCTAAAAAGCAGCAGCCAAACTAGAAAATACATGAGCAGCACACGGGCAGCGACAGTGGCAGTACGCTGCCAAAGTAAGCCGATGCCACATACCAGAGAGATCACGGCACAGAGATAGGCGAGCGCCTCGCGCGCGGGCAGACCTTTGGGCACCCCCGTCCATGTCGGCGTGAAACCGCCTTTGATTAGGCCCAAGATTCCGAGACCGATCATGGTGACAGCAAAAACCACATGACCCACGCTTGCGACGCGAATGGCCTTTCCTCCGTCGGTATTCCAGTTCAAATCTTTTAAAAGGCGAAATTCGCCAATAACACCCCGGTGATGAGGCCGGTGATAATGCTCATCGGCACGACGTACGGTGCATCTTTAGATTTGAAAGCGCCTTTCGCGAGAAAGATCACCAATCCAAAGGCAAAACCGTAAAGCATTCCAAATCCGGCGCCGCGCAGCCACGAACTGCCCGCGCCTAACGAAAAGGCAGTTAACAAACTGATGAGGATCCCCTTTAGGATCGCAGCTAAAAGGATTTCGACCTTGTACGGTTCGCGCGGTTCAAAGAAGATGCCGACGCCGTTGAGCCCGCCCATGAGCGCTCCAATGATGAGCACGAATAAAATGTTCATTTGAAAAAAGTCAGATGTAGCGGGCTAGTGGCACTCTATAAGGTGCGACACAACAGTCTGGGCGATAGAGGTCCTCACCTGACATCTAAAGAGTAAGAGATACGTCACGCAGCACCTTGTAATCAAGTGCGTACATAAACTCGAGGAGCGTCAGCAAGGTGCGCCCGCGCTAAGAGTTGTTCCGGTTCTAAGATAAAAGAAATGAATTCGGCTGGGCCTTTGTTTGAACAAGAGCTCAGTTATAGACCGGCGGAAGCGCTGCTTGAGTCAACAGCGAATCGAATCGTGTATCGGTCCGAACGTCATTCCACAGTGGGCTGAAACGCAATTCACCCCAAGTCGGGCCTCGGGGCAATTTTACGACTTTCTCCAATTCCGCCATCGCCGCATCCCGTTCGCCGATCCACGCATAGACCATCGCCAGCGCTATTTCGTAATTCGGGCCATCAACCGCATCGTGTGACATTGGGCATAACTCGACCGCTTTTCTCGCCTCCTGGACCGCGCTTGCTTTGCGACCCAACCCGGCATCGGCCACGCTAAGGTCGCTGATTAGCTCCGGATCGTTCGGCCGCTCGCCGAGTTTCACCAAAGCCCAATCGCGCGCGCGTTGAAATGCAGATCGCGTTCTTGAGACATCGCCCTTTGCCCGGGCGGTGACTCCATCAAAAAAAGCAGCGTCGAAGCTTTCCTTTTCGGTAGGAGCCACTGCCTCCACTAATTGCGAAGCTCGCGCAAAGTCTTTGGCAAAGAGCTCCACCCAAATTAGCTCGTACAAACGCGCCGCATCCTCCGGAGAACTCTCGATTACGGTGCGAGCTTCGTCGATCCGCCCCGTGCCAAGCAGGGCCTCAGTTCGAAGCGTCCAAAGGGATCCGCCTCGCGCGACCGCGTCTCGCGTGACCGCGTCCTTGATTGCTTTGCCAGCAGTCCGGTCAGCATCAGAAAATCGGCGCACTGAGACGTAGCTTTCAACCAGGTTCCTGATCACAAATGGATTTTGCGGATCAAGTTCAGCCGCCCGCTCTGCATCTCGAATCCCTTCGTTCCAATGCCCCAGCCTCCGTTCAATCAAGGCACTTAGATCGATGAACTCCGCTTGCTCGCCTCCAAGGGAGCGCGCCGTATGCAATTCAGCCAAGCCATGCTCGTAATCGTGCAAGCCATAGTAGTAGAATTGCGCCTTCGCCAGGTGTGACTGCGGAAGTTTCGGCGCGAGTCGCAAAGCTGTCTCGACCGCTTGCCTGGCCTGATCCAGCCGGCCTGGCGTGCGATCATCATTGAACCGGTACATATAAAGATGCACTTCGGCTAACAAACAGTAAGCAAGCGCAAACTGTGGATCACGGCTGATCACCTGCTCAAGCAGGCGGATTGAATTTGCGTAATTGTTTTGGAAAAACGATTCGCGCGCCCGCAAGTAGAGATCATAGGCTAACATGTCTCTGGTCGGACCATTCTCGATGGCTGCTATTTCGTCTGCCGACAACGTCCCTTTTAACTGAGAGACGACCGCTTGCGCCAGGTCGCTCTCCACATCAAATAGATCGTCCAGTTTCCGATCGTATTGCCGTGCCCAGACTGCTGTGGCCGTTCGAGTATCGATCAATTGCGCATCTACTCGAACGCGATCTCTAGCTCTTTGCACGCTCCCTTCCAGGAGGTAAGAGACACCTAGCTTCTGTCCAATGTCGTGCTCATTTTTCTGTTTCCCGCGATACCCCGCCACGCTGCCGCGGCTAATCACTTTGAGAGCAGCCACACTCGCCAAATTTGTCAGGACATCCTCCTGCACGCCGTCAGCGAAGTAGCTATCTTCTTTATTTGTGGTCAGGCTATCGAACGGTAGTACCGCGATACTAGTCTTATCAGTTAACTGCGCACCACTCCCAGCGCGGGAAAGCGAGTTCTCGTTCAAGCGCCAGCGCACTAACAAGCCCAGACCGAGCCCGATTAGACATAGGATCACGACAGCAGAGGTAATCTGGACACCGCGATCATGAAGAAGAGCAGTCCTAACTCTATATCCCGCGTTGCTACCTCGCGCTTGCACTGGCTTTCCGACAAGATGGCGTCGGACATCCTCTGCAAACCCGGCGACCGACGAATACCTCAGGCTCGGCTCCTTCTGAAGTGCGCGAACCAGAATAGCGTCCAGATCCCCCCGGAGTCGATGCCGTCGCTCGCGATCATTCCCCGCGAGGCTCGGGAGACTTGGCCGTTGCTTGCAAATAACTTCCACCAATTCCTCATCAGTCGGGTGAGATGTCTCAAACCGATGCGGTCTAACACCTGTTAACATTTCGTATAGCACTACTCCAAGCTGGTAGATGTCGCTGAGAACAGTAACTGGTTCGCCGTTTACCTGTTCCGGTGAAGCGGAGCTTGGTGTAAGTCGTTGCTGCCTGAAGGAAGTAATTTCAAGGGGATTCGTCTTGCTTTCGATCAGCTTGGCAATTCCAAAATCGAGTAACTTCGGTTCACCTTCATGGTTAACCAGAATGTTATTCGACTTCAGATCGCGATGGATAACGGATTTATGGTGCGCCGCTTCGACTGCAGCGCTCACTTTAAGAAAAAGATTAAGTCGCTCCGTCAGCCTGCAGGCTTTTTCTTCGACATAGCGTGTAATCGGTACCCCGTCGACGTATTCCATTATGAAATAGGGCCGGGCGTCATCCAACGTGCCGGCGTCAATTAGTCTGGCAATGTTTGGATGGTCGAGACGGGCCAGGACTTCGCGTTCCGCGACGAAGCGACGAAGCACATCCTCCGTGGCGACGCCGCGGTTCAATACCTTGATAGCTACTTCTTTTTCGAAATATCCATCTGCGCGCGCTGCGAGATAAACGGTTCCCATTCCGCCACGGCCAATTTCCCGAATAATCACGTAGGCGCCTACTTGCCGCCCAATCTCAGAAACGTCTTGAGACGGACCCGCAACGGCAAGGTTATCAGCGCATTCCTCGAGAGGATCCGTCGCGTCGGCCACGGCGGCCAGAAGAGATTCGATCTCGCGCAAAAGATCGACATCATTACCGCACGAACGGCCGATCATCGCGCTTCTGGTCGAAGGTGATTCGTGCACGAGCGCTTCAGCGAGAATCGATTTGATTTTTTGCCATCGATCCGCGTTCATGATTTCTCCTCGTTTGCCATTACTTATCGCAGAGCACCCGCACAAAAGTCGTTTAAGTATTGCGAGATAATTCCCGTCGAAGCCAGATTTTCGCCGTAGCCCACTCCCGCTTTACCGTTGCCGCTGAAATTTCCATTAGCGAAGCGATCTCTGTTACCGTTAAACCAATAAAAAAACGCAATTCGACAATCTGCGCTTGTCGTGGGTCCAGCGCTTCAAGATCCTTCAGCGCGGCGTCCAGGGCGCCGACGTCGATCTTTCGTCGCTCGTAAAATTCGAGCGCCCGCGCGGTCCGATCTGTGCCGCCACGTTTTTCTCGCTGCCGAGCAACAGCATAATTAGTCAACGTTTCGCGCATAATCCGGGCGAAGATCGTAAAAAAATGGGCGCGATCGTGCCACACGGCCCCGTGCTGGTCACCGGCCAGACGTAAATAGGCTTCATGAACCAGCGCCGTCCGTTGCAACGTGTGCTCCACTCGCTCCATGCGAAGATAACTGGCAGCCAAACGCCGCAGCTCATCGTAAACCTCGGGCATCATTTCGGCCAGTGCCTGTTTGTCGATCCTTGCCGCGGCGGAAATTGGCGCTTCGCCGTTTGCCGGATTCTTTGGCAGGTCGCGACTCATTCGCGTGTTCCCTCGTGAGCCAGGAAAAGAGTATACAGTGCGTTTTGGGAAAGAGTCCATCAGAAAAGCGGGGCGAGGGAATAAGTCCGACTAACAAACGCTCAGCGCCCTTTCTCCGGGAGGCACAACCGGCAGCTCGCAAAAATTTTTGAGCCGTTTTTGCCGGATTTATTGCGTATCTCGGTATGAAAACCAATACTCACACCAAAATCTTTAAATCTGTTTGCGAGTCCAACGTTCACCGGCCTCTACCAATCACGCTTTGCCTGGTCCTCTGCACGTTGGTGCTCGTCCTTTCCGTGAATGCCGGCGGAACGACGCCGACCATCATCACGTTCGATGCACCGGGCGCGGGCACAGCGGCAGGCCAGGGCACAATCGCCTTCTGCCTCAACCCGTCAGGGGCCATCGCGGGATTCACCCGGGACGCCAACAATGCCCGGCACGGCTTTTTGCGCGCCCCCGACGGGACCTTTACCATAATCGACGATCCGGCCGCGGGCACTTGTTCAACAAATTGTGGAGCCATCGGCAACGGCCAAGGCACGCGTGCTTACGCCATCAACCCATCTGGGGTGATCACGGGATTCTTCACCGACAATAGCGCCCGATGTCACGGCTTTCTGCGCGCTCCGGACGGGACCTTCACCCAGATCGATGCTCCGGACGCGGGCGCAGGACCGTTTCCCCAGGGGACCTTTCCCTCGGAAATCACTCCCATGGGCATCAACCCAGCAGGCGCGATCACTGGCTTTTACGTGGACGCGAACTCAGCACAGCACGGCTTCGTACGCGCTCCTGGCGGCCAAATCACTGAGTTCGATCCCACGGGCTCCATATTCACCAACCCCAACGCCATTGATCAGCTGGGTGATATCACGGGATTCTACTTTGACGCAAACTTCGTGGGTCACGGCTTTCTGCGCACTCCCGACGGCACCATCACCTCGTTCGATGCCCCGGGCGCTGACCATACCCCGGGCAGCGGCAACGGCACATTCGGCGTGGGCCTGATTCCGAACGGAGAGATCGAAGGAGTCTACGTCGACGTAAACGGTGTACTTCACGGCTTCGTGCGGTCTGCCGAGGGCACCTTCAGCACGTTCGATTCACCGGGCGCGGGCACAGGGGCGGGCCAGGGTACCCTCCCTGAAAGCAACAACACCCTGGGGCAGATCACGGGACAGTACATCGACGGAAACTTCGTGAATCACGGCTTCGTGCTCAATCAGCAAGGCAACTTCAGCACGTTCGATGTTCCGGGCACGGGCACAGGCGCAGGCCAGGGCACCATCCCTGTGGACAACAATATCCCAGGAGCGGTCGTCGGAGAGGCCATTGACGGAAACACTGTGATACACGGCTTCCTTGCAGAAGGTTTGTAAGCCTGCCTGGAAGTGGACAAACCTGTACCGCAAGTCAGTCGCCAACAGATCAGCAAAACCTGACAACCAGCACCATTTCACAGTGAGCCGCCACGTTTTACCGCGTGGCGGCTTTGTTTTGCCCTTTCTATTTTGTTGATCCGAAAAATCGCGTTCAAGGGGGCGACGGTGGACTAGGCGGCGGGGAAGGTTTGCTTTTGTCGGCGCGGTCCGGCGCGTTCTTCTTAAATTCGTTCTGCAAGGCATCGGTGATTCTTTGTTTGACGATGTTCTGAATGGCATCGGTAAGCGAAGGTGACGCAGTAGCGGTCGGTTGAGGTGCTGACGTCGCTCTGTTCCTATCAACCGAGCGCATGATCGCGGGCGCGAAAATCACCGACGCAATAGCAAGTATGAGAAGCAGCGCCGCGATGATAAAGATCGCGCGCGCAACCGGAGAAAGTCCCTTGCGCGTTGTGGCGCCAGGCGCGGTGCGTCGTAATCCAGCGACACACGCCGGCGGCGCGGGATTGCCGATCGTCTCGGCATAAAAATTGACTAACGAAACAACAACTCCGTGTTTCACTCTCACATCGCCTAATTCATGCAGATAAGGCTGCCAACGACGGTGCTGCGCCAGATCACCCGCGAAGCGTTTGCTCACCAGAATGTGACCCGCGTCGCCGCAATCCATCACCCGACGCGCGATATTGATTCCTACCCCGGAAATGTTTTCGCGCGTGTTAGCATCCCTTACGTGCTGTACCGGACCACTGTGGATTCCCATTCTTACCGGGAGGCTCGGTTGCGCGCGAAGAGCCCGGCTGACTTCCAGAGCGCACTCGGCAGGTCCCTCCACTGAACCAGTGAAGACCAAGGCCATACCGTCGCCGGTCGGCAACGTGATCAGCTGCCCCGCTGCTTCCGCTTCACGAGCTGCTTCGGTATTGCGGACAATCTGATTCAACTCCTGAAGCGCTTCTGATTGTTCGTCCGTCAGCAGCTTGGAATACTCGACGATATCGATGAACAAGACATGCGCGATCTCCAGGCGCGGCTTGGTTTTCTCGTCATCCTGCATTTGTCGGGAAACGTTAACTCCACTCCTTCGACGCCTCTAGACGATTTTTTTCGCCAGCGATTTCACCGATGGCGCGTTTTGCGAACAGCGCACGCGCAATCTAATGAAAACAAGCTCAGCCGCGGCTATCGGCGGCGTGGTTGAAAATCTCCTGAACTATTCTGGTCATAAAAAATGCGAACGTGCAGCCGGTAGCCGTCGGCTGGAGCGTCCGGTCAGATCTCGGTCGTATTCCATGTAGAGGCGACAGAAACCAAGAAGAAAACTGCGATGGACAGGTTGGTGTAGCCACCCACGAGAACCGCGCCAAGCGGAGCGGGAACCTGCGTGGCGAGCGGCTCGAGTAAAGAAAGTAACCCGAAGTTAACCAGTGCGATCCAACGTGGATAAATGCTCCTCCCGAATAGCACAGCGAAAAGCAGCAAAGCCGCTCCAATGTAAGCGGGCACTGCTGCCAAGTCATATGCCACCTCCCAGTAGCGCCGCAAGGCGGCGAAGAGATCGGGCAGATAAGCGCTCAGCGGTTCCGCGTACTTGTTGGCGAGGCCACGTGGAACCCAAAGGGCGTGAACCGCGCTACCCACCACCATCATGGCCGCAAGAATGTAGAAGATTAGCTTACCAAGCAGTGGGCTACGCGGCGTGATGTTCTGGCCGACATGCCAAAAACCGACGATACATAAACACGCAGCGACAGGGCCAAGCAGACCACCAATGAACAAGCGCGTCAGCGACGCGTCCTGAACAACACGCTGCGCCCCCTCACGGAAAGTTGCGCCTGGTCCAAGGTGACCATAAAAGAGCATGTCGCCGCAGAAGAACAAAAGTGCGCCAATCAGACCTGCCAGCCCTGTTAGGCGGTGAGTTCTGATTTGGCGTGCCATGCGCGTGTGTCGTGCAGAGATCTAACGAGAAGGAGATAAGCCACCCAGCACTTTGAAGATGTGCGTGCGCATCGACCCAAAGCTTACCATAAAGTGCTGGGTTGGCTTCATCGATTGGTTAGGCAACGTCGCTTTATGGCGCGAGCCAGGCATTCCAAAATAGCTTGGCCGGTTTTGTGGCGCGCTTACGTCGTCCGTCTTAGGCTGAATCACTTTGGCTTTTGGCATCGAAATAACAAAAAAGCTGCGATCAAGAATCCCGTCGCGATAAGCGCCCACACGAGCGACGTTTGTCCCGCAGGAATACTACCACGCGTAAGAAGGAAAATGCCAATCATTAACGGTACAATTATGAGAAAAATTGCGAGTCTTTTTCATTCTGGCTGCCTCGAGATTATGTGCCCATCCGTTCGACCCATTGAGCGCGCCATGCAGGAGCCACGAAGGGATCTGCAAAGTACTGTGTTTCCCGCGCGACCTTGTCGCCCTTGAACTCCATGATGCTCACGGTGTAGGACGGCTTGCCGTCATATGTCAGGATGAATTCGGTGACCCAAAGATCACCGCTGCCAATAATTCGTCGGACAGCAAACCGTTTTTTGCTCGGCTGACTGGCGCGTTGGTTTTGTATGTTGCATCGACCGCGGGTTCGCTCGCCTGACTGCGGATATTCCAGCACCGCGTCCTCGCGATAGATGCGGTGCTCCGTTTCAAAATCGTTGGCATCGGACGCCGCCCAATGCTGATCCAGTGCCGCGCGGATCTCTTGATCTCGCACACCAGAATACTGCTTCTTCTTTTGTTGATTGTTCATCTTGAGCCTTCAATTTAACAGTTGTTTCGCGGATCGTCTTTCGCGCTGAGGTATTTAAATCCAAGCGGTCCCATCGCGGTTACTTGCGTGACGTACTTGCCGGACCACGAGAAAGAGATAAGCCACGGCAGGGTGTCGTAGCAGACACACTAACCTTATCTGGGGACACTAGCTTCATCGAGTGGTTAGATGTTTTTGGTGCCCCGGAGTCCGAGATTCCTACTAATGCTCCTCCACGCGAAGTCGAACACTAGCCCAACAAGAGCCCACTCAACACCGCCGAATACGATCGCAACGAGCGCGAATACGTGCCCAGAGGCGCGGTCCACA
>Ga0306921_10009819_pt1 | contig 10165 bp, 9 predicted proteins | sample sta12Cox44000080_FD_203760 | JGI IMG/M metagenome (GOLD analysis project Ga0306921, IMG submission 203760) | Lab enrichment of tropical soil microbial communities from Luquillo Experimental Forest, Puerto Rico - statoxic.12C.oxic.44.000.080 (v2)... | ecosystem: Environmental > Terrestrial > Soil...
TTCCAAATCCACTCCGTGTAGGCTGCCCTCCCTCTGCCGTCCTCCATGGCATGGCACATCGGCAGCTACGATTGGCTGAGGTCCACCAGTGGCTGGATCATCTCGGCTCCTGCAGCCCATGCTTCCGGGAATTCACTGCAATGCGCACGCAAGCTGAAAGGCCGCGGCGCCAGATGCCGATTCTCGTTGCAGTCGCTGCAGTTCTGATTTTCGTGATTGCAGGATGGCTGTGGGTGCAGACTCGCCAACAGCTGCAAACCCCTGAAACCCCCGATACCGCCAGCCTGGACCTGCGTGACCACTCTTTGACGCGCGGTACGAATCCACCCCAGACGGATCAACCTCCTCTCGACCTGCCTAAGTCGGCGAAACACGTCGTGCTGGACTTGCCGGTTGGCAGTGGGGAGGGATCTTACGAGGTTGCGCTCTTAGATCAAACGGGCGCTGAATTGTTGAGAACGGCCGGCACCGCGCAATTGGGAAACCAAATAATGATGTTGCGGGCTGACTTGGACCTCAGCGCGGTTCAGCCTGGCTTGTATTCTCTCGCACTGCGCAGACCGGGCCTGGAGTGGACGCACTATCGTGTCCGCGTGCTCTGAACTGCTTTTCGGCACGAGGGATCAGATATCGCATCCCCCGCTAAAGAGCGCTGACAACCTCGACTGCTTTCTCCAATTGAGTATCCTTGCCCTCTCGCAGCGCTTCGCGTGACAGTATGACTGGTACCGCCGGTTCGATGCCATCGTTCTCCAAAATCCTGCCTTGCCACGTCAAATAAGCCGCAACCGGTAATCCGAGAATGTAGTCGTGCCCGACTTTAAAGGCGCCACCGCTCAGCACCCTGCCCGGCGTCTTGGTTCCTATCATCGTCGCCAGCTTGTTCTCTTCCGCGAAGGCCGCCACCATTTCGCCAGCGCTGGCTGTGTGCTCGTTTAACAGGAGCACAACGCGCCCGTGAAACCGACGTGGACCAAGCCCCTCCGTTACGACGAGAATAGATTTGTCGAATAGTGCGTACCGCGCTGCCAACCACAGGAGAGTGGATTTTCTGGATGGAACGCGACCGAACCGGGGTAGGTTCTCTCTGCGATAACCACGCTCGCGGCGCTTTCGAGTGAGACTGTAGCCCACCTCCAGTTTTCCCGCAGTGAGATAACTCATTAGCCGCAAGCCGCCAATGCCTCCGCCGGTATTGCCCCGAAGGTCGACAATGAGGCGACTGCAGCGCTCCAGTGCGGCAATACCTCGATCGATGTCTCGGGCGACGTCGATTCCAACTGCCCCGGGAAACATCGCCACCTTCAAAAGTCCAATTTCATCGGCCAGCATCTCGGCATAAACCGCTTCAGGAGCGGTCACCGGATGTTTCTTGTTCTTCGGGATAGGCAATTGCACGCTAACGCCACGGACTCCGCCATCGAGCCTCTGAATCGTCAACTGTGCTGATTGCCCAGCGGAAAATGTCAGGTCGTCCGGGGGGCGAACCTCCCGCTCACCGAATCCAAGCAATAGATCGCCTGGCCGTATCCCCGCAATGTAAGCCGGCCCGCCTCTGTGCACATCCTGAAACATCCAGCGCTCGGTCCCACCCACGCCGATACGCTGCAAAGTTGCGTTGATCGCGTGGCGTGCCGGTATATTGTGCATTCCTGCGTGCCGAAATCCCGTGTGGCTGGTCTTGAGTTCTCCCACCAACCGGTTCACTTCTTTCTCGAAGGCCTCGGGGTCCTCGGAGGCGAGGATTTGATCCCTCCGGTCCTCAGCCAGTGCCGTCCAATCCACCCCGTTCAGTGATGGGTTGAAGTGTTTGGTCTCAACCAACCGACACACCTTCTCGAAAATCTTTGTACGGTCTTGCAGAGCGAGATTCATTGTTCCGTAATTCGAATCGGTCGAGAGGCATCGCCGATCGCGACGAATGCTGCCCAATAAAACGGGGTAACCTGATCGCCATATTCCGCGAGCAGGTCCAGCTTGGCCCCACGTAATGCCGTGCCCGCGTTTTCTCCTTGTACCAGATGCTGGTAAAAACGCTCCATCAGTGCGCCCGCGAATGTGTCATCGGCGCTCCAGAGGCTCGCGACCACGGCTTTCGAACCCGCCGCGAGAAATGCTTCCGCCAGATCACTGACACCTGCTTCCCCTTGTAGCTTGCCTATTCCGCCGTCACATGCGGAAAGGGTGGTCAACTCTGCGTTGATCCTCAGACGCTTAATCTCCCGCACCTGCAGCAGGCCGTCTTCACCTGCTTTCGGGTCTGCCCCCAAGACCAACGCTGATCGTTCGGGATATTGCGGATCGGTGAAGCCGTGGACCGCCAAGTGCAGTACTCGGAACTGGCTCAACGGCTCTCTTTTGAATGCAGACTCCGTGGCGGTAGTACCCAACAGGATTTCCGCGTTCTTTCCCACTATTTTACTGATGGTCTGAAGTTCTTGCCGGGTCTGGGGGAGATCATGAAGTGGAACACCCGCGAAATCGGCAAGTCCACGTACAAAACTGCCTCTCAGCGTATCGGGTGGCGACATTCTGTGACCCACTCCGCCTTGGTTCTCGTAGGCAACATCGCCTAGACCCAGAAACGGTCTCGAAGGCACCTGCTCCTCATGTCTTCGTCGTAGCGCATCCAGGACCGTCGCCGATGGTGCATAGCTGATGATGTGAGACTGGAGCAAGTAGCGCCCGTCACTGTTCTTGAGAGCGTCAAAGGGCAAGAGGTTCAACACATCATCGGGCACGATTATGAACCTCTTAGCAGTAACCAGCTCAAAGATCGGTTGAATCAGGACCTGGTAGAGCTTCTTCGCCTGCCCGGCGCCTGACCGCTTTCCACGCACCTCGTTCACGTAATCCTGAACGAGCCTTCGGATCTCTTCGCCTCCCGACGGCAACATCTTGATTATTGCGGTAGTGGGAGAAATCACAGCACAGAAGGAAGTCGGTTCATCGAGGACGTACTCCAGCAGGACTTCATCCGGTTGCAGACTTCCCTGGATCTGTGTCAAGGGCGCAGGTTTGATGGGGAAGGACTTTCCTCCCTGGTTCCAGGCTAGCCGAGATCGCCACTCGTATTCAGCGAGCTCATCGAGCAGATACTGTCGCTCGACAGGGTTATTGGACTGCATCAGCTTAAGCTGGACGTCAGACACGTACCTGTCAGCGGTTGTAGCTTCGTTGTTTTCTAATTGCGAATTCGCTCTTCCGTCCGTGAGTGCGGTCGCCAGCGTTCGTCCCCGGACGCGTTCCACGACTTGAAACGCGCGAGCGGTATCACCCTGTTTTGAGAGCAGTTCGAAGTGCTGCAGGTAGGTTTCGCTCATGGCCGCGGCAATGGAGCTGTCCCAGTACGAATCAGCTTGCCCTAACATGCCGTCAATAACGTCTTCGGCTTGCTGATAAAGGTCCTCCGCTTCGGCGACGTGCCCCTGGCGCGCCTTCAGGTCGGCCAGTACCGTCAAATTGCGCGGGACATAGTACCGGTCACCAACTCGCTGGCTCGCCGCGAGGCCCTGGGTCGCCCGCGTATCCGCCGTCGCCAGGTCACCGAGGTCACGGTAAAGTTTGGCCAATTCGAACATGGCGTCAGCTTCTATGCGGTAGAAGTGGACCCGGGTTGCCAGCCGTCCTGCCTCCTCAAGATCAGCGATCGCTTGTTGTTTGTTTCCTTGTCGCGTGGCGAGCTTTGCCATCACAATCAGTAACTGTGCGGTGTGGCCTTGCTTGTGGAGCGATCTGGCCTGCGCGAGCGCGACCCGAAGCACTTTGTCGGCCTGTTCCGGTTTTCCGATCGCAATCAGGGCTTGAGCCTTGCCTTCCAGCGCCATAAAAGGCACGCCGCAATCCTTGTCAGACTGCGCGAGGTTGATCGCTCGATCGAAGAACATCAAGGCCTCGTTGTGCCGGTTTACCTCCTCCATACCATCGCCCAGCATTTCCAGAAAACGGATCTGACCCCCCGTATCGCCATTCGTCATGGTTGAAACCAGGGCTGTTCCCAGGAGCTTGGCTGCACGGGTGGAGTTTCCTTCCAAATAGGCAATAAGACCTAGTTCGCCTTTGGACCGGGTTACCCAGCGCTCCTCGCCTAGACTCTTCGCGATTTGCTGCAGCTCCAACCAGTCCTGCTTTTCGGCCTGGTAGTCGATTTCGATGTCCGTGTAGGCCTTGGCACCCAGACACCAGAGACGAAGCTCCGGGTCATTGACTACGACGGGATTGCGCAGCTGGTCGGCCAAAAATCTCGAAAGATCGGCAAATGACATTGTCTCCGCGTCAGATCGAAGGCGCCCAATTTTGGCGTAAAGCTCATTTCGGGTATCTCCGCGCTGGACGAAGAGAGCTTCCGCTTTGCCGTACAGAGGGCCGGCCCGTGCCCCGTTGTTCAACCAATAAAAATGATTTGCTAACGCTAACAAGGCTTCCGGAGCAGGGGAATTCTTAACATGATCAGCCTCCTCGTTGGCGTGTTTTTGGTAGAAGGAGCGGGCCAGACAAGTGTAGGCGCGATACGACACCGGAATCGCTGCCGCCACAACCAGGACTGCCAGAAGCGATGACTTTCGTGAACAGCCAGTTCTCACCCCATGCGATACTCGCGTCGCTGGTTTGTTGGAGACAATTGAACAGCAAACCATGTGCCAAATCTCTGGACCGCAAATAGCCTCTTTGTAAGTCTCTTGAACCCATCTTCGAGTGAAATTCTTACCGCGAGCAGTGCAATGCTTGCACGGCATGGATCTCTCGGTCGGCGTCCCACGCTGAGTCCGGCTAACGTCTGGACGGAGGTTGCCGTTGTGGCCCAGCCCTATAATCCGGGCCGAAAGACCGCTTCGCTATCCTCAGTGACAATGGTTCCAGTCCTTGCAGGGAAATGTGACGAACCTGCAGGCACGGTAAAGATCTCGCTGTCCGCGTTGTCACAAATGGAACTAAACACCTGTTGCCCCCAGCCGTTGCAACGCTTCTGGCGGTTGATGACGAGGCTGCGTTCGGGTTGCACCTTGGGAGTGAAGCAATTACAGAATCCCGTTCGTAAGAAGCAGCAATCCGGCCTCAGTCGCTATTCTTATCAGCCTTCAATCGTGGCTCTAGGAATTGATACGGCCCGTAGGGTCGACTTTCCGACACCACCACAATGTGTATCAAGAACTGATGCAAGCATATATGCCAGGGTCGACTTGGGCCGACCGCTCCCGCCACTGGTGCTTTTTCCAGTCAAAGTGCATTCGGTGAAATAAATGTTGCGGACCCGCCGTCAGCTCTGGCCACGACCACCAGTTGCTGGCAATGGAATGGAGCAATCTTTCATTCCAGAAAATCAGATCCAGTCCGGGATTGACGGTGGCAGTGTTAACGGCTAAGAGAGTTTTTCCTTCATTTTTCCGGCAAAATTCCCAGGCGATTTTCGCCTATCTGATTAGGAAGGGATTTCAATCTCGATCGCTCGGCAAAATAAGGGACGAGACCAAGAACAAGAAACGAAGGAAACCAAGGTTCCGGGTCGGGCTTGACGCAGCCTGTCTAAAGCAAGGCGACCGGTAGTGGCACTGTTCCCGAGCGAGTGCCGGCTGGTTTGGAAGGGCAGGATCGTGGATGGACCTAGCCAATTGGCAATCCGGAAGTAATCGAATCAAGACAAGCGATGTCGGTCCTAACCGGAATGATAGTTTGCACAAGTATGGAGAAAAAGATGAAACACAAACAGACGATAGGCGGCCTGCTACTCTTGGCCCTGTTCCTGGCCGTAAATCAAAACGCTCTCGCCAACACCACGCGGTATGTCAATGGGTTGCACGGCAGTGACAGCAACAACTGCAGCTCGCAGCAAACCGCCTGTAAGACGATCGGGCATGCCATCTCGCTTTCTGCTTCCGGCGATGCAATCATGGTCGCAGCCGCCACTTATAAAGAGAACCTGACGATCCCCTTCAATTTGACGATTAGCGGTGCCGCCCAGGCAACCATTGTTGACGGACGCAAAGCCGGTGCCGTAGTCACCATTTGGAATACTAGCGCACACGTAAGTCTCTCAGGGCTGACCATCCAGAATGGTTCCGGCTCGAATCTTGGCGGCGGCGGCATCTACAATGCTGGGGTGCTGACGATTACCAACACTACCGTCAGCGGAAATCAATCTTTTGACATTCCCTACCCAGGAGGCGGGCTGGGTGGCGGCATCAATAACGCCGGGACCCTGACGCTAATCCAGAGTACGGTCAGCGGAAATACCACGTCCCGGTTTCGTACGGGCGCCTCGGCAGCGGGAGGCGGCATTTACAACAGCGGCAATCTTACCCTTACTAACAGCACGATAAACGGAAATACCGTGTTGGATTTTTGGCCTGCGAACTGGACCTACGGGGGCGGGATTGCCAACGAAAATGGCACCCTACAGATGAACAACAGTACCATCAGCCAGAATGTGACCACTTACTTGACTCCCTTCGGCACCGCCTATGGCTTTGGTAGCGGCCTCTACAACAGTGGCCCCAGGACCGCAGTGGTTCTCCAGAACAGCATCTTCGGCAGTGATCCTGGGGGCAACTGCAACGGAGCTCTGAGCTCAGAGGGCTACAACATCAGCGGGGATAACACTTGCCCTCTCCACGGCCCTGGAGATATGAACAACCGCGACCCCAAGCTTGGCCCATTGCAGAACAATGGTGGCCCCACGCAAACCATGGCTCTACTGCCGGGGAGCCCGGCGATTCTCGCCGGCAATCCGAGTGGCTGTACCGACGGCAGAGGGAATCGGCTGGAGATTGATCAGCGGATGCACGCACGTCCCGATCTGGGTGCCTGCGACATGGGAGCGTACGAAGTGAAGGGGGAATAGCTGAACAGCTCCTTACGTCGGGATCATCGCGGGTGGGCGCAATGATAATGATCATTGACGCCACCCGCGTTGGGCTTTGTGGTCTGGATCGACCATGGGGCTGACATGCCCCGTTTTACGTACCACATGCAGTGAGAGCGGGGACATTCATCTTCTCCGATGCGCGAAGCGCAATGGGGCAAAGAAGAACGGCTTCCTCCTCACGGGCAATACCGTAGCCGGTCCTGAAGAACTGCCAACGAGCTCGGACTGTAGAAGCTGAATTTCCAGTGATGCGGCGCACGATAGCGACGCTGGCCCAGACCAAAGGCTAGGTCAACGACGTGCAAGCCACCTTGGGACACGGCAAGGCGCACACTCGGTCAACGTCTACATGCAGGAGGTCGGGGAGGGCATCAAACGGACGCGAAATGTGATCTACCCCGTGCTAATCGCGAAGAAGGAAGCAGTCGAAGGTGCCGAGGAGACCGATGATATATCTTTAAATTTCTGCACCAGTGCTGCGAACCAAATGGAAACTAAAATAAATTATGGCTGCGAATTGAGGTATTCTTTCACACGAGCCGACCGGACCTGGACGCGCTTAGAACTCGGGTATCGACAATGCGAGGTGATAGTGTGGCTGCGAAGAGTCAAGCACACCAAGACGAGGAATGGAGGAACGCGAAGAGGATCTGCCAACTCAATGCTCAGCAGGTCGAGATGGCGCGCGCACTCGGCATGAATCCGAAAAAGCTCCCCGGTTTGCGCCCTGGCCCGCGGCAGGGCTGGAAGCTGCCGGTCGGCGAGTTCATCGAAGCATGCTACCGGAAACGGTTTGGCGGCCACCCTCTGGACCATCACCAACATAGACCGGAGCCGGGCTCACAGCAGCTTCCGATCCCCCAACGGGATATGGACGCGTGCAAGCGCGTCACAGAAGCCGCGTCCCAGCTGGAGGATCTGATCTGTTACCTGATGAATCTCGCGGACGATCTGCAAACGTGGCTGGCGCAGGGCGCGGTCGCTCCCGAAGTGCTGCCGCAGGTCAGCGTGGAACTGCGAGAAATCGCGGAGGCGCTTGAGACCGGAGAGCCGATATCACCGATCCCAGCGGTTCCCGTTTCGCCCCGCCCCCGTCGTCACGCGTTGTCAAGGCAGGGCGATCAGGAGTGTACGTCCGACGAAGAGCTCCCCTTCTGACCTACCGCGCGGACGGAGTTGCGTTTCAGAAACCCGAACCTGTCCGCCAGAGATCGTTCATCCGTCCGTATAGTCGTTTGCTGACAACAAACGGCAAGCCGATCGCGATCCTTCCCGGAATTGAGGAAGACGAGCTTGAAGAAACGGCCCACGCCATCCGCCAAGCGAAGCACATGTGGCGCTCTCTCGGCTGCGCAAACACGCGCAGCACGGCGATGTGCCGATCGCGTGTCGGCTTCGGCTTGACACGGAAATTCGCACCGTTCGCTCCCGGCGCACGTAGGCATGAGGGTCGTGATTGATGCGAATATGATGGTCTCGGGAGTCCTGAATCCTCACGGCCCGCCGAGGCGCATCGTCAATGCCTCTCCTTTTGGAGACCATCATCGTATCGCACGACGAACGCATTCTGTCCGAGTACAGCGAAGTTCTGTTGCGGCCAGCTTCCAGTTTTCCGCGCTCGGATGTGGAATTACTACTTGATTTCGTTGAATTGGCGGAAGAACACGTGAACGCCGAACTGCTTTTGCTGGGATTGCCCGACCTGAACGACTTACCATTTCTCGACGTTCGCGAGCAGCGGCGGCGCAGACGCGTTGCTTGCCGGTAACATCAGGCACTTCAAGCCGAGGCGCGGCCAACATAGTGTGCTGGTTACAACGCCATCTGACTTTTGTTCGATGCTATGGGAGGTAGCCGCACCGGAAAGAAGAATAGTCAAGTCTCGCGGCATAGGCAGTTGTAGGTGACAGATCCAAAACGCACATGAAGGACTCCGGATGCAGCGTGCGAGCTGACCGTGGATGCCGAGCACTAAGCGAATCTGGTTCACCTCCAGCGCATGTGACACCTTATACTTATCCATCCTGCTCACGGTCGACGGTGGCGCCGAGATAATAAATGCCCAGGTGCTTCAAGGACTGCAGACTTGCGCGCGTGATCGAATAGAGGGGGTTTCTCAATCTGCAGGCTGGCTCGGAGGCGAATGCAGAATCGCAAGCGTGGTTACCACTTTTTTTACTCACTCATTGCCGCCATAGGGATGATCCTCTGCGCTAGTGATCTTGTTGCGCAGGAGACGAACCGGCCTTTAATGAGCCCGGTACCTTCCCCGGCAGAACGCGCTGAGGTGATACTGAAGCAGTTAACGCTCGATGAAAAGTTGGCACTCCTGCATGGGAACGGGATGGCTCACGCTTCACAGTGGCAAATGCCTCTCACTCATCTTACGAATGGCGGCGCAGGCTACGTCGAGGGCGTCAAGCGCCTCGGTATACCGCCCCTTGTCATTTCAGACGCAGCATACGGAGTGAGGGACAGCGGTGCGAACGGAAGATACTCGAGCGCTATGCCGTCAAACCTGGGAGCAGCATCAAGCTGGGACGCGCAATCGGCTTGCGAATACGGCGAAGTGATCGGTCGCGAGCTTAGAGCGCAGGGCTACAACATGACTTTGGGGGGCGGGATAAATCTCACCCGTGAGCCCAGGAACGGACGCACATTCGAGTATGGGGGCGAAGATCCGCTTCTTGCCGGTACGCTCGTCGGGAACATGATGAAATGCGAACAGGCGCAGCATGTCATCGGTGACATCAAGCACTATGTGATGAACGACCAGGAGACTGGACGCTTCGTTGTCAACGCCATCATTTCTAAACGGGCCATGCAGGAGTCCGATCTGTTGGCGCTTCACATTGCGATCTCCATCGCAAATCCTGGGGCAGTGATGTGCTCCTATAACCGGATCAACGGAGACTTCGGCTGCGAGAACTCATACACTCTACGGGATGTGCTCAAGAAGGATTGGGGCTTCAAAGGCTTCGTGATTTCAGACTGGGGTGCAACTCACAGCACGGAGAAGGCGTCTGCGGCCGGTCTTGACCAGGAACAGCCAATGGCTGACTACTTCGGTCTGAAGCTAAAAGAAGCGGTTGATGCCAGGAAGGTGCCCCTGTCGGAGATTGACGACCATGTGCGGAGAATTCTATATGCCGAGTTCTTATCCGGGGTTGTTGACGACCCACCTCAGAAGAGCGTAGTTGATGTCGAAAAGGGGTTAGAAGTTGCGCAACGGTTGGAAGAGAAAAGTATCGTTCTCTTGAAGAACAGCCAGGCGGTGCTCCCGATTAATCCGTCCCAGGTCCA
>Ga0306921_10009828_pt1 | contig 10158 bp, 6 predicted proteins | sample sta12Cox44000080_FD_203760 | JGI IMG/M metagenome (GOLD analysis project Ga0306921, IMG submission 203760) | Lab enrichment of tropical soil microbial communities from Luquillo Experimental Forest, Puerto Rico - statoxic.12C.oxic.44.000.080 (v2)... | ecosystem: Environmental > Terrestrial > Soil...
TCACCTACTACCAGTCCAACAAGTACGACGACGCCATCATCGCGCTCGACCGCTTCATCCAGCTCCATCCCGGCCATCGCGACATTCCCTACGCCTATTACCTGAAGGCGCTCTGCTACTATGAGCAGATCTCCGACGTCGGCCGCGACCAGCGCATCACCCAGCAGGCGCTCGACGCGCTGTCGGACGTCGCCAAGCGCTTTCCCGATTCGCCCTATGCGCGCGACGCCCGCATCAAGGTCGAGCTGTGCATCGACCAGCTCGCCGGCCAGGAGATGTATGTCGGTCGCTACTACCAGAAGCGGCAGCTCTACGCCGGCGCCATCACCCGCTACCGCACGGTGATCGAGCGCTACCAGACGACCAGCCAAGTGCCCGAGGCCCTGGAGCGCTTGGTCGAGTGCTACCTGGCGCTCGGCGTCAAGCAGGAGGCCAAGGAGACCGCCGCCGTGCTGGGCCACAATTTCCCCGGCAGCGACTGGTACCAGGACGCCTACTTCCTGGTGACCGGCGAGGGGTCCCGGCCGGAGGACGAAAAGGGCGGCTGGTTCTTCGGCCTGTTCTGATCGGCCCCGCATGCTGGTCTCGCTTTCGATCCGCGACTTTGTCCTGATCGAAAAGCTCGACCTCGCGTTCGCCCGCGAGTCCGGCAGCCGGCCTCATGGCGCATTGGGCGCCCTGACCGGCGAGACCGGTGCCGGCAAGTCGATCCTGATCGATGCGCTCGGGCTGGCGCTCGGCGCCCGCGCCGACACCGCCTCGGTCCGCCGCGGCACCAGCCAGGCCTCGGTCGCCGCCGCGTTCGACCTGCCCAAGGCCCATCCGGCGCACGCCATCCTGTCGGAGCAGGGCCTCGACGACGATGACGTGCTGACCTTGCGCCGCACGGTCGGCAGCGACGGCCGCGGTCGCGCCTTCGTCAACGACCAGCCCGCCTCGGTGGCGCTGCTGCGTCGCCTCGGCGACACGCTGGTCGAGATCCAGGGCCAGATGGAGCAGCACGGCCTCTTAGACGTCGCGACCCATCGCGCCGCCCTCGATGCCTTCGCCGGGCTCGACAAGCAGGCCGCCGCGGTGCGCACCGCCTGGCAGGCCTGGTGCGCGGCCGAGCAGACGCGGCTCGACGCCGAGCAGGCCGCCGCGGCGGCGCGGCGCGACGAGGATTTCCTGCGCCATGCCGTCAAGGAGCTGGAGGCGCTGGCGCCCAAGCCCGATGACGAGGAAACGCTGGCCGCCGAGCGGCAGCTGTTGCGCGCCGGCAGCGCGCTCGGCGAGGCCGTCGCCCAGGCACTGGGTGAGCTGGAGCATGGTAAAGGCGCCGTGGCAGCCCTCAGCGCCGCGCACCGCCTGATCGAGCGCAATGCCGACAAGGCGGCCGGCCGCCTCGATGCATCGCTCGCCGCCCTCGACCGGGCGCTGAGCGAAGCGACCGAGGCGCAGGCCCAGCTCGAGACGGCGCAACAGGCGCTCGAGTTCGATCCCAACCGGCTGGAGAAGATCGAGGAGCGGCTGTTCGCCCTGCGCGCCGCCGCCCGCAAGCACAGCGTCAGCGTGGCCGAGCTTTCAGCCCTGGCCGACACGATGACCGCCCAGCTCGCGGCCCTGGATGACGGCGAGGCCGGCCTGAAGAAGCTCGCCGCCGCGGCCAAGGTCGCCCGTGCGACCTACGTCGCGGCGGCCGAAACGCAGGCCGCGGCGCGGCGCAAGGGCGCGGCCAGGCTCGACAAGGCGGTCGCGTCCGAGCTCGGCCCGCTCAAGCTCGAGAAGGCGAAGTTCGTCACCGAGCTCACGCCGCTCGCCGAGGCCGATTGGTCGGAGAACGGCACCGACCGCGTCCAATTCACCGTCGCCACGAATCCCGGCACGCCGCCGGCGCCGATCGCCAGGATCGCCTCGGGCGGCGAGCTGTCGCGCTTCCTGCTGGCGCTGAAAGTGTGCCTCGCCAAGGTGGGCGACGCCCCGACCATCGTGTTCGACGAGGTCGATTCCGGCATCGGCGGCGCCACCGCGGCGGCGGTCGGCGTGCGCCTGAAGCGCCTGGCCAAGGAGGTCCAGGTGCTGGTGGTGACGCACTCGCCGCAGGTCGCCGCCGTGGCCGACCGGCATTGGCTGATCCGCAAGACCACGACCCGCAACGCCGCCAGCACCGACGTGCTGGCGCTCGACGCCAAGGGCCGGCGCGAGGAGATCGCCCGCATGCTGTCGGGCGCCGAGGTCACGGCGGAAGCGCGCGCGGCCGCCGACCGGCTGCTGGCGGCGGCGGAGTAGGGCAAGCCGAACGGCGCTAGCTGCTGGCCCGACCTGAACTTCTAATGACCAAAGTAGGTGGAAGAGCCGTGGTCGGGTTATAGTTGGCTTCTCATGTAGAGATCACATCGCCAGCTTTGAGACGAATCGCGTGCCCACCGTTTTCTCACCATTTATCGACCGTTTTTCACCGTTTTCGACCGTTTTCCCGGCGAGCGAGAATCGGGATTCACTCGGTGCTTCAAGCGCTTGGTCGCGCGCACCGTCTTTTGCGCCGTTTAAAAACGGTGAAAACGGCGAAAACGGTAAGACCACTCTCTAGAGTACCGCCATGTCCAAAGCTGCCAAGGTCGTCGCCAGCATTGCCGTCAACGATCTCACCGAGCGCCAGGGCCGCGCCGAGCACAAGCGCCTGGCCGACGAGATCGCCCATCACGACAAGCTCTATCACGAGCAGGACGCGCCGGAGATCTCCGACGCGGCCTACGACAAGCTGCGCCAGCGGCTGAAGGCGGTCGAGGAGCGCTTCCCGCAGCTCGTCGACATGCTGAGCCCGACCCAGCGCGTCGCACCGACGCCGACCACGGCGTTCGCCAAGGTCCGTCACTTGAAGCCGATGCTGTCGCTCGACAACGCCTTCACCGACGAGGAGCTGCAGGGTTTCTTCGACCGCGTGCGCCGCGGATTGGAGCGCGAGACCGACCTCAAGCCCGACGCCGAGATCGCGCTGAGCTGCGAGGCCAAGATCGACGGCCTGTCGATCAGCCTGCGCTATGAGGACGGCGCGTTCGTCCAGGGCGCCACGCGCGGCGACGGCACCACCGGCGAGGACGTCACCGCCAACCTCAAGACGCTGAAGGACATCCCGCACAAGCTGAAGGGCAAGGGCGTTCCCAGGGCGTTGGACGTGCGCGGCGAGGTCTACATGGAGCGCAAGGCGTTCCTGGAGCTGAACGCCCGCCAGGTCGCGGTTGGCGAGAAGGCCTACGTCAACCCGCGCAACACCGCGGCCGGCTCGCTGCGCCAGCTCGATCCGGCGATCACGGCGACGCGGCCTCTGCGCTTTTTCGCCTATGCCTGGGGCGAGGCCGAGCCGCGCGCTTGGAAGACCCACAGCGAGTACCTGAAGCTGCTCAAGAGCTGGGGCTTCCACGTCAATCCGCTGACCGAGCTCTGCCGCACGCCCGCCGAGGTGCGCGCCTTCTACAAGAAGATCGGCGAGGAGCGGTCGTCGCTGCCCTACGACATCGACGGCGTGGTCTATAAGGTCGACCGCATCGACTGGCAGGAGCGGCTGGGCTTCGTCAGCCGCGCGCCGCGCTGGGCGATCGCCCACAAGTTCCCGGCCGAGCAGGCGCGGACGCGGCTGAAGGGCATCTTCATCCAGGTCGGCCGTACCGGGGCGCTGACGCCGGTGGCCGATCTCGAGCCGATCACCGTCGGTGGCGTCGTGGTCGCGCGCGCCACCCTGCACAATGCCGACGAGATCGAGCGGCTCGACGTGCGCGCCGGCGACATGGTGACCGTGCAGCGGGCGGGCGACGTCATCCCGCAGGTGCTGGGATACGTTCCCGAGGAGCGGCCGGCCAAGACCCAGAAATTCCGCTTCCCCACCAAATGCCCCTGTCCGCTCAAGACCGAGGTGAAAAGCGAGGAGGGCGGCGTGGTGCGGCGCTGCTCGGGCGGGCTGGAATGCCCGTTCCAGCAGGTCGAGCGGCTGCGCTACTTCGTGTCGCGCAACTGCTTCGACATCGAGGGGCTGGGCGGCACCCACATAGAGAACTTCTTCAACGACGGCCTGCTCAAGATCCCGGGAGACATCTTCAGGTTGCCCAAGCGCGCCAAGGAGATCGAGAAACGCGAGGGCTGGGGCGATCTGTCGGTCAGGAACCTGATCAGCGCCATCGAGGCACGCAAGACGATCTCGCTCGACCGCTTCATCAATGCCATCGGCATCCCGCTGATCGGCGAGGCCACCGCCAAGATCATGGCGCAGGAATATGGCGACGTGGACGTCTGGCTGGCGGAGATGCTGAAGGCGGCCAAGGAGCGCAAGAAGACGCCGGACGAGGTCAAGAAGGAGAAGGCAGCCGCCGAGGTCGGCGAGAGCTACGGCCGCCTCTGCAACGTCGAGCAGATCGGCGTCACCACGGCCGACGCGATCGCGGCCTTCTTCAGCGAAGGCCACAATGTCGAGATCATCAAGGATCTGCGCAAACAGCTCACCGTCGAGGGCGTGAAGCGCCGCGTGGTCGCCGCCGACGCACCTCTGAAGGACAAGACCGTGGTGTTCACCGGCGAGCTCTCGGCCATGACCCGCGACGCCGCCAAGGCGCGCGCCGAGGAGCTCGGCGCCAAGGTCACCGACTCGGTGTCGAAGAAGACCAGCCTGGTCGTGGTCGGCGAGAACGCCGGCTCGAAGGCGCGCAAGGCCGCCGAGCTCGGCATCGAGACTCTCTCCGAGGAGGACTGGCTGAAGCTGGCGAACGCATGAGTCTTGGGACCGCGGACCTCCAGGTCCGCTCATCTCATGAGCGGGCCGGAGGCCCGCGGTCCCGGAAGACTAGTCGGCGCGAACGTAGCCGTAGCGCAGGTTCGATGGTTCCGCGTACTGCCTCTTGAGCGCCGCGAAGCGGTCCTCGGAGAAGCCCGGCATCGGGGTGTTCTCGGCCTTCTTCACGGCGATGTTGTACATCTTGAGCGCATTGCCCGAGAAGACCTGCTGCTTGGTGGAGCCGTTGGCGTCGCCCAGTGGCGCGAAGCCGTATTTCTTCTGCATGTCCTCGGGGATCTCGAGGCGGCGCATCGCCTCGATCTGCCATTGCGGCGAGCCGTACCACAGCGTGTCGGTGCCCCACAGCACGTGGTCGGCGCCCAGGCCCTTGATAAGCGTGCCGACCAGCGCGGCGCAGAACTTCGGATGCGACACCGCCGAGTTGGCGAATGCCGTGCCGAGCTCGGCGTAGACGTTGGTGACGCCGAACTTCTGCGGGATCTCCGCCAGGTCGCTGGCCCAGCGGATGCGGCCGGTCTGCTCGAACTCCGCCCATGCCTGGTCGGGCTGCTCGAAGGCCGGGCGCAGGCAGGCGTGATACATCACGAAGTTCATCTGCGGCCAGTCCTTCGCGGCCTTGCCGATGTCCCAGGCAGTTGCGTACTCCCAGACGCCGGCGAATGCTTTCTCGTAGTCGGGCGGCAGCAATCCCTTGTGGATGCAGATCGTCTTGATGCCGGACTTCACGGCCTTGTCGTAGAACGGATAGACCAGCTTCTCATCATCGAGCCGCCACGGGTACTTCGAGGGGTTGAGCGGGTCGCCGATCGTGTAGCCCTTCCAGGAATCCGGCTTGTAGACCGCGATCGCCTTGTCGACTTCCTCCATCCAGCCGGCCTGGCCGGGGGTGATCACGGTGTGGGCCAGCAGGCGTCGCGAACCGGCGAAGTCGTTGATCAGCTCGCGCGCCTTGACGATCTGCTCGTTGGACAGGAACCACCATGTCGGGTCGTCGAACGGCGCGCCGCTCAACAGCGCCAGGCTGGTGTCACTGTCGTAGTAGATCTCCTTCACGAAGTTCTGGAACTTGAAGCGGGAGAGCGAGGACACGTTCTCGAGCTTCGGGTTCCAGTGCTCGTGCGCATATTTGGCCAGGTCCAGGAGTTCCTTGTGGTCGAAGTCGTCGCGCACGAAGTGGGTCTGCACGTCGAAGATGAACTGGCCGGCGAGGCCTTTCGCCCGCGCCTGCGCCAGCTCGGGCTCGCGCGCTTCGGCCGGCGTGACCTGGAAGACGTTGCCATAGATCTCGTTCATGGCGACGAACGCCGCCGCCATGCCGCAGCTGGTCCGGAAGAATTGCCGGCGGTTCAAGCCGAGCCGCCTGGCATTCGCGTCGGCGAGCTCGTTGATCCGCGCCTCGACCTTCTTTTGGCGGGCGCTTTGCCGCGGCGGGAGATACTCGCCGTTGGACACGATCTGGGTCGGGATCGGTGTTGCCGCCGATGCCGTCTCGGCGCCTGCGACGAGGCGCTGTTCTCGTTCACTGAGCCAAATACCCATCGGTTTCCTCCGTCTTTGTGGAAGATCGTTCAGAGCCGATCGGCGCGCGCAGGGCGCGCGCGGTCGGCTACGCCCGCGACGGCTTGGACGCCCGGTTACGACGTTTGTTCGCTCGAAGAATGGTGTTTCCCGGAAAACTGGACATGCCGTTACCGCGGTTACACGCACCGGAGTGTAGGTCCGGCGTGCACGCACCGTCCAATGCATGGAGGCATATCTCATGTATGTTGCCGGCCTCCGCGCGGGGCTCCTGGCGTCGGGCAAATTGGCGAGGTGATCATGTCGATCAAGTTGCGAAGGGGGACTGCGGCCGACGCCGCGGCCTGCGGCACGATCTGCTACGAGGCCTTCAAGTCGGTGTGCACGGCGCATGGCTTCCCGCCGGACTTTCCCTCGGCGGAGGTGGCGAGCGGCGCGCTGTCCGATCTGCTCGGCCATCCCGGCTTCTATTCCGTGGTTGCCGAAGTCGACGGGCGCGTGGTCGGCAGCAACTTCCTCGACGAGCGCTCGCGCATCTACGGCATCGGGCCGATCTCGGTCGATCCCAACGTGCAGAATCGCGGTATCGGCGCACAGCTGATGCAGGACGTGCTCAATCGCGCCGAGAGTCGGCGGGTCGCGGGCGTGCGCCTGCTGCAGGCGGGCTTCCACAACCGCTCGCTCTGCCTCTATTCGACCTTGGGTTTCCAGACGCGTGAGCCTGTGTCGATCCTGCAGGGGACCCCGCTCAAGCAGAAGTTCTCCGGCCATGACGTGCGCCCGGCCACGTCGGCTGACGTCGCCGCCTGCAACCGGATCTGCCACGCCGTGCACGGCTTCGACCGACGCGGCGAGCTGGAGGACGCCATCGCCCGGAAGACGGCCTCCGTGGTCGAGTACGCCGGCCGCATCACCGGCTACACCACCGGCATTGCCTTCATGGCCCATACCGTCGCCGAGACGAACACCGGCCTGATGGCGCTGATCGGCGCGGCTACAGAGTTCGGCGGGCCGGGCTTCCTGCTGCCGACCCGCAACCACGAGGTTTTCACCTGGTGCCTGAAGGGCGGCCTCAGGCTGGTCTACCAGATGACCTTGATGACCATCGGCCTCTACAACGAGCCCACCGGCGCCTACATGCCCTCGGTGCTGTACTGAAGTGATTCCGCTTAGACGGAATATGCGCTAGAGCATGCGGCCGCTTTTGGAGATCGTTTGAATGGACTTGTCTCGTTTTCCGCGTCGTAGCTACACGCCGTTTCCCACGCCGATCGAACGGCTGCCGCACTTCACCAAGGCCCTGGCCGCGAGCTGCCCGGGCGGCGTCGGGCCCGAGATCTGGATCAAGCGCGACGACATGCTCGGTCTGTTCCCGGGCGGCAACAAGACCCGCAAGCTGGAATTTCTCGCCGCCGATGCGCTGGCGCAAGGCGCCGACACGCTGATCACCTGCGGGGCGCCGCAGTCCAATCACTGCCGCATCACGCTCTCTGCAGCGGTCAAGGAGGGGCTGAAGGCCCGCTTCGTGATCGAGGAGCGCGTGCCCAACAGCTACAACAAAGAGGCGAGCGGCAACAATTTCATGTTCGAGCTGATGGGCGTCGAGGCCATAACCGTGGTGCCTGGCGGCTCGGACATGGGCGCGGCGATGTCGAAGATCGCCCAGGAACTCGCCTCGCTCGGCCGCAAGGGCTACGTCATCCCGGGCGGCGGCTCGAATGCGATCGGCGGCCTGGGCTACGTCGCCTGCGTGCAGGAGATGCAGCAGCAGTGGTTCGAGATGGGCGTGACCTTCGACGCCGTGGTGGTCGGCTCGGGCAGTTCAGGCACGCACGGCGGCATGACCGCCGGCTTCTATGGCAACAACATCAAGGTCCCGCTGATCGGCATAGGCGTCAGCCGCGATCCCGCCGACCAGGAGCCTCTGGTGCTCAAGGAAGCGCAGGCCGTCGCCGACCTTCTGGGGATCGGCAAGGTGCCGCGGGAGATGGTGAAGAGCGTCGGCGGCTACTGGCAGCCGAAATACTCGGTGCCCAACAAGAAGATGGTCGAAGCCGTGCAGATGATGGCGCGCACCGAAGGCGTCCTGCTCGATCCGGTCTATACCGGCAAGATCATGGCCGGCCTGATTGGCCTGGCGCGCCAGGGCTACTTCAAGCCCAACGCCAAGGTGCTGTTCATGCACACCGGCGGCCTGCCGTCGCTCCACGCCTACGAAGACGTTGTGCTGGGGCGGGCGGAACTGAAGGATTAGGTCAGCGCGGCATCATCGCGCCGGCATCGAGGTCGGCAATCGCCGCGGCGACGCGCTCGAAATTGGCGTGAAAGACCGCGACGCCCCGCTCATTGGTGGGATCGAGCGTGCCGATGACGATCACGGAATAGACCAGGCAGAAGAGCACACCGAAACGATAGTCCTCGAGACACGACTCGAGTCCGTACCCCTGGACGCCGTTCTCGCGCAGGATTTCGACGTAGTGCCTCAGCAAATCCATCTCGATCGACCGGCGGACCTCGGTGCTGAGGTTGCCTGACAGAAAGTAGGCAAGATCGAAGGCGCCGGCGCCGCGCGCGCTCACCTGCCAATCCACCGCGGCGAGCTGTTCGGCGCCGCCAAAGAACAGATTGTCGGCCCGGTAGTCGCCATGCAGGAGCGTGATTGGCCGCTCGACAAAGCCGTCGAGCATGCGGATCACGTTGGGCGCCAACGCCTCGCCCGTGCGCCGAAGCGCCGGCGTCATCTTCTCGCCCACGAACTTCACGAAGGGGTCCCAACTGCCCTGGTAGGCGAATTGGGCGAAGTGATTGATCGGATCGTTGGTGGCCGGCAGCCAGGCAAACGACTTGAGCCGAGGGTTCTCCCACCAAAGAGCATGACATTTGGCGATGGCGCCGACGGCGGAACGCGCGTCCTGGGCGCTGCAGCCGGCGAGCTGGTCACCGATTCGCGCCGGCGCGAGATCCTCCATCAGCAGTACGAAGTCGCCGCTTTGCGGGTCGGCGGCGCCGAAATGCATGGTCGGAACACGAATGCCGGCGGCGGGTCCGAGTTCACGATAGAAGGAGACCTCGCGCTCGTAGAAGCGGAACATCTTGGCGAGCTGACGCGATTGCGCGTCCGGGGTCGGCTGCTTGACGACAAGCGTCCGCGGCAGGCCCTCGGGACCTTCGGCGTAGCGAAGGCGCAGCCGGCCGAGCTTGCCCAGGAAGCCGACACCCGCCGCGATCGGCTCGTAGTCGAACGATGCGACCCAGACATTGCCGGCTCCGCCGCTTTGCAGCGCAGCGGTCAGCCACTCGGGGGAAAGAGCGTCGGGGCTTTTGGGGATTTCCACGATTGCCATGATGTCGCCCCTCCCGTCAGTTCATTCGGGCATCCCGGCCAAGCGAAACCCTCTGAGGTACTTCTCGACGTCCTCGCCGCCGCGGAACCACCACCACTCCCTCATTTTCGCCAACCGTGCCGTGGGATCCAGCTCGCGGTAGCGGTCGACCAGTTGCCGCGCCGCATCGAGATGTCCCGCCAGGGCGTTGGCCGCGATGGCCACGCGCAACCCACTCAGCGAGTGGGGGTGCTGGCGCAGCGCGGCCGACACCCAAGAGAGAGCCTCTTCATATCGGCCGCGCAGGAAATGGGCGTTCGCCATCCCGGTCTGCGCAATCCACAGCGTCGAGTCGAGTGGGCTGAGGCGCAATGCCTGCTGGAGATCCTCGATGGCCCGCTCCGCATCGCCGAGGTAGGACCTGGTATTGCCACGCCACATCCAGGCATTCGCGTAGTTCGGATCGGCGCGTATCGCCTGGTCGAGACAGGCGACGGCTTCATCGAGCCGGCCGACATTGTAGATCAGCGTTTGCGCGTAGAAGGTCAGGACGCG
>Ga0306921_10009829_pt1 | contig 10156 bp, 9 predicted proteins | sample sta12Cox44000080_FD_203760 | JGI IMG/M metagenome (GOLD analysis project Ga0306921, IMG submission 203760) | Lab enrichment of tropical soil microbial communities from Luquillo Experimental Forest, Puerto Rico - statoxic.12C.oxic.44.000.080 (v2)... | ecosystem: Environmental > Terrestrial > Soil...
GGCAAGGCCTGGTGCTGCCAAGCCCAGCTATCGTTCGGCTCTTGCATCACGCTTCGGACCGCTAAAGTGACGGTTCCGAAAAATACGTGTCGACATCATCGGCCTGCTGCCTGAAACGCATTCGCTTTAGTGCCGCAGCTTCAAGAATCAACCGAGGGCGATGGGGTCTTTTTTCGCCAACCTCCGATGTGGATGGATAGACTCATGCCCATGGCGCAATATTTTGGGGTCGAAGGGACACGCCGTTAGCACCACAGCTTTCGCATGCATGAGTGGTGCCGCGGCAGAGAACCCCAAGCCAACCAAGCCTTGCCTTATCAGAACAAGCAACAACGACTCTTGGTTTGATCTACGTCGCCAACTCTGCCGAATTGCCGAATCGAGGTGACGAGCGTGCCGGGCGCGGTCAAATTCCTTGAGTCCCGAAGGTCGCAACAGAATCAGAGACCCCATACGCGCCAGTCAACTGGCGCGGTGCTTTTCACTCCGGGCGAGGGCACCGCGCCAGTTTGTGTCAACTCCTTTGGGGAAGGCCGGTGGGCGCGATGATTTTGACGGCTTGTTCACCCAATGGAAACCACTCCGTCGGAGAATCCTTCCGAGTCGCAGGATGAATGTCGAAAGCCGCCTTTGTGGATGTCACCCCCATTTCTGCGTCGGGCACCCACTTTGACCGAAGGTCTACAACAGGTCGATCGGAACCGAAACCGACCGACAGTTCCTAGAGGGAGACGAAACCCACATTCGAGCCGCGCGCGACTGGAAGTACCGCTACGTGCAGTCGACTCCACCGGCGCCACGAGCGACTCGGGCCTTCGGCCAGCAGATTCGCTACGGCCAACCGCTTTTCCCAGTGTGCCATCGAGCCTCAGGGTCATTCCCTCCGCGCGTGATGAGCGCAGATCGAAGCTCCTCCCTACCTGAAAGTAATCGCCGAACTAAAGCAGAAACGGAAACTGAGTCGACGGTGGCGCTTTAGGACTTCTTCATATCTGAACGACACCGTTGGGCAGGACCATCAAGGGATCAAACGGCGAGCCCATGCGAGTCAGGGATTCCGACCCTTCGAGAGTGCGTGGTGAACTATTCAGGGCTATCGGGTCCTCGACATGATCCGAGAAGGCCAAGTGCCGTGGTTAGCGAAAACTGGGATGTGGTTAGGTGGGTTCGGTTCGTCAACGAGACCTTTGGTCCGAGCCCTACGCATGCTGACCCTGGGAATGAAGGCTCGGCGAGTTCACCGCCTAACAATTTTTTCGACACATCCCCGTCACTTCTTCAGTCCGAAAGCGTAGAGGTTCCCGTCCCAAGTGCATACGTAGACTTTGCCCCCGGCAACGACGGGTTCGCTGAAATGAGTAAAGCTGCCCACCACCTCCTCGCTTGAATAGATTTGCCGTCCGGTTTCGGCGTCGAGAGCATACAAAACAGCATTGCGACCGGGAAGCTTTCCGGCCGAGCGCGTTTCGGTGGCATTCTTCCCCGTTTCGAGCGCATATAGTACTCCGTTAGCCACCACGGGAGGATCGGGTGTGTGTATATCACGAGATATCCACACTGGCTCCAGCAATGGTTTGCCGTTATCCGAGTCCAGGCGAACCTCAAAGGCCATGATGCTGCCTTGGTCCGCATCGCCATAGCTGTACCTGAACTTCGGGGCGGCTTTAGATGGCGGCCCCTGAATGGGCATGAACAGCCATCGTTTTCCCTGGCTGTCCTGCCATGTCGCCATTGATCCCCAAACGCCCCGATCGTGAAGCATTTCCTCGTCATTGCCCCAGCGAGGCGAACGGTAAAGTGGCGTGTGGTGGTCAGCGCCACCCAAGTTGTTGGCGTCCAGGAGCGAAATCACCGATTCCTTCCCCACAGAAGCCACCAGCGTCCATTTCTCGAACGGAAATATCACCGGACTGACCGAGCCGATGTCCAGATCTTTCTTATTGAGGTATTCCCAGTTCGCCGGAGTGTACGAGTCCACCAAACGGAAAGTTTTGAGACTTACCGCGACCACCGTTTCACCAAATTGGCCCGATGCCGGATCATAAGGCCCATCGGCAGTTTGGGCGTAAACACCCTTCGGTCCAAGAACCAGGCCACCGCGCCCCCAGGCACCTGATGGATCTTCTCGGTTGCGGGAGGATGGCGGGACGCCGGCGCTGGTGTAGAAGTCTAACGCTCGCCTTCCTGGGTCTTTCAAATTGAGCGCCGTAAAACGGGTAGGCGTATCCGCACAACCCCGTGCCGTAGGCGAATAAATGACTCCCTCGATCAGATTCAAGCTCCAGTTGCGTGCGAACGGAGCCGTGAAGTCCACAGGCGGCAGACGATCTTCGCCATCCAACAGACTCAAGCCGCGAAGCTTGCCATCGCTCATGGATACGTAAATGGTCCCGGCCGCTTTGTCGATCACCGGAGTGGCATTCTGCGTGTTGGGGCATCGATAATCGGCCTTTGTTGGCTCGGTTAAGGTGTTTGGGAATCGCCTCTGCCAGGTTACCTCACCCGTCTCGGAGTCAATCGCGTAAACGGCATTATCGCTTCCGACTACGAATACACGAGTCACAGGACCTCGCGGGCCGTTCACAGTAGCGACCAAAGGAGCCGTCAGGGTAGAGAGGACTTCCTCCCTGGGACGAGTGGACAATTCAGCTTTCCACTTCACTTCGAGCTGGGACACGTTGTTCTTCGTGAGCACCGCCTCCGACTGGTTCCAGCCAGTGCGCTGCTGGTCGTAGCCCCATGTCAACCACTCGCTCTGGGCGGCTGCCAATCCCGGCACCAGGAAAAGGGCCAGTCTGATGGCAGCTCCAAAGACCTTAATTGATGGTTTGGAAACGAAATTATGTCCGCCCAAGGTTGCCTCCTATCTCTGTTGACCATGATCACGGTAAGGAGAACGCGACTAACGCATCGGTAGCCACAACCGCTACATATTGCTTGCCGTCTCTCGCCTGGTACGTGATCGGGTCGGCGTTGGCGCGCCGGTCGAGTTTTGTGACCCACAACTGCGTTCCGGTCTTCGCGGCGATCGCGCGAAAGCGGTTATCGTCAGTGGAGCCGACGAACAGAACTCCGCCCGCGGTGACAATGGCACCAGCCAGTGCGAGGCGTCCGGTGTTCTGCTTGGCTTCGGGAAGGCCTTCTGTGATACCCAGGGGAATCTGCCAAGCGAAATCTCCCGTCGTGGTGTTTACGGCTGTGAGCCGTCCCCAGGGTGGCTTCTGGCACGGCCACGGTACTCCCCCAATGCGAATGTCAAAACTCCCTCTCCCCCCTCCCGCGCCGTCGAGCGTCGTCCGATCGTAGGGAATGGGTGATCCCTCGGGCGTCTTTTCCATCCAGCCCAACGCGCCGTCGTCCTGAGTGACCACGAAGGCATACTTCGTGTTCGGATCCCATGCGACTCCGCCCCAGTTGGCTCCCCCCAGACCGCCTGGAAACACGAGTGAACTTTTCACGGGTGCGCCTTCCGGGCGAAAGCTCCACGTCGTGAATGGGCCGGCGTTGTTCAGCCCGCCATTGTTCGCGATCAGGTCCCGGCAGGCCTGAGCATGTTCCGCAGTAGTGTCCTCCGCCGTCACCAGGTCCTCCGGCCGGAAACTGTTGCGCGCTATGGGCGGAGGCTTGACCGGAAAGGGCTGCGTCGGAAATGCCAGCTCTCCTGGCACGTCGCTCTTCGGAACCGGGCGCTCCTCGATGCCGAAGACCGGCTGGCCGGTTTCGCGATTGAGGATGTACATGTAACCCGACTTCGTGGTGATGGCAAGTGCAGGAATGGTAACACCGCCGCGCACGATATCGAACAGCGCAGGCGGGGCGGGCGGGTCGTGATCCCAAAGGTCGTGATGAATGGTTTGAAAATGCCACTTGTATTTCCCGGTGGCCACGTCCACCGCGACTACGGAGTTGCCATACAGGTTTGCACCCTTTCGGTCACCGCCATAGAAGTCGCTTGTGGGCGAGGCCAGAGGCAGGTACACCAACCCGCGCTTCTCATCGAGGGTGAAGTAGAACGGCCAGGCGTTGATGCCTGAGCGATCTTTCCAGCTGTCGCTCTCCCATGTGTCGTGTCCCGGTTGTCCCGGCAGCGCCACCGAGCTGAACTCCCACAGCTTTGCTCCGGTGCGCGCGTCGAAAGCCCGCGCGTTTCCCGGCACCCCAATCGGACCCTGTGGAGTGTTTGCGCCAACTACCACGACATCTTTGTAGATCAGGGGAACCGAGTTGTACGGCACCACCATGTCCACTTCGCCTTCCTTGCCGAAACCTGGATCGAGCAGCCCGGTGTTTGCGTTGAGTGCGATGAGCCTTCGTCCGGCGGTGAAGACAATGTGCGCCGGATGCGTGCTATCCCCCGGCCAGTAAGCGACACCGCGGCGTGAGGGTACACCACCCGTCACCACATACTCCCAGATCTGGTTTCCCGAATCTGGTGCCAAGGCTACCACGCGATTGGCCGCCGGGAGATACATCACGCCATTTACCACAATGGGGGTGGCCTCAGAAGTGGGTCCAGCTCCACCCCTGCCCCTTCCGGCCGCCGCCCCCGTGCGGTCGGTTGGGAAGCCATATGTCCATGCTCGCGTGAGACGACTGGCGTTTTGGACGGTAATCTGGGTAAGCGGCGAATAACCTGTACCAGAAAGATCGTGACGGTAAAACGGCCAATCGCCTCTGACGGATTTGGCCGTTTGCTGGGACACGCTCTTCTGTTGCGCACGGCCTGATGATAGGAAAATCACCGCTAGGACCGTTATGCCAGTCCGAGCGACCGTCCAATCGAACCGCATGATTGTCGCCCTCCTTCAAGAATTTACGAAGAGCCGAGCGCGTCCGTGGCAATGTGCTTCATAGGCGTTGCTTCGGCGTGGCCGAGCGGGCCTTTTGGGGCGCTCTCGGGAACCTGATCAGTATATCGCCGTCGACAGAGGAAACCGCAAGACAAATCCCCGAGGCTGGCGAGGCCAGGTGGTTGGGCCACGCCTATCTTGGTCGGTTACCCGGAAAACGGCAAGTGCAGCCGCTTGGGATTGGAGGTAGAAGCATGCGGTCCATGGCTCTGTCAGCACCCTGAGCAACAAAGCCGGCCAGAAGGCCGACTCCACCTGCGTCAATTTGACGGCGAGTGTCGAAGCGGATGAGCGCCTTGCTGCGGGTGGCTGGGCTGTCTGGCGTTCTGTCCCCGGAGATCATATCGACGTTCAACGTAGCCTTCCGCCCTTGCCTAGCACTGCTCTAATACCGCCTTTGCGTTTCCACGATCATCCGCGCGAGGAACTCCGGGTGCTCAGTGGCTACACTGCTCCCTCGCGGCTCTGGTCGTCTTGGCTCTGCGATCACGCCTCTCCCGTTCTTGCAGGATCCGGACGCAGGCCGCCGTTCCTGTGCTGTTTGAACGTTGGCTCTTGGGTCCACCACGGATGTCGTCGGGATGTCCGGCGCCCGTTCTCCTGGGTTGCTTCCCCCAGCCGATCACGGAATGCCCCGTTCTCCAAACTCCTGGCGCCGCCGCTGCCCTGATCTGCTGTTCGCACACTGCCTAAGTGGTTTTGCAGCCAATGCGATCACTGGCTCTAGTGTTCGAGCTGCATTTGGCCACCGCTCGCGTCACAGCGCTGTTTAAAATAGGTGATATGCCCGCCGAATCTCCTCGTCCATGCCGCTCGTAAGGTGATATTTCCGAGCGGGCTGTTTGGCCAGATTTACGATGGGCTGTGCCAGGGCTGTTGATGCCATTGATAACTCCCTTACTTTCGCCGAATCCTCCAGACCTCGCGCGACCAACCGTTCGCCTCAAAGTGATCTGGTAAAGACAACGTCATTACGATCTGATATGCTGGAAGTCGGGAGACCATATGCGTGCCACACAACGCGAAGCGGCTAAACGCGAGGCCCTCAATCTTCGCATCAGACCTCAGGTTCGCGAATTGATTGATCGTGCTGCGGAACTCGCTGGAAAGAACCGAACGGATTTTGTCCTCGACGCCGCCCGGCGCGCGGCCGAGGACACTTTGTTGGACCGCACGATTTTTACGGTCAGCCCGAAGGCATATCGTCAGTTTCTTGCGCGCCTGGATGCTCCACCGAAGCCGAACAAGCGGCTGCTGAGGAGCATGCAGACACCGCCACCGTGGGAATGAGTCAGCCTCTTTCCGCACCTGAGCCCCTGACGGACGATCATCAAATTGACAGTTTCGATTCCGGTGAAACGGTCTTGGACGACTGGCTCAGACGTCATGCACGAGCGAATCAGGCCACCGGCGCTTCCCGCACCTATGTAGTCTGCGAAGGAAAGCGCGTCGTCGCCTATTACGCCCTTGCATCCGGTGCCATCGCGCAAGCCGCGGCACCGGGGAGGTTTCGGAGGAACATGCCGGACCCGATTCCAGTCGTGGTCCTGGCCCGGTTGGCTGTCGATAGGAACTACCAGGGTCGAGGACTGGGACGGGCACTATTTCGCGATGCCGCCCGCCGTGCCGAGCACGCGGCCGACGCCATCGGAATCCGCGGCATAGTAGTGCATGCCATTTCGGAAGAAGCACGAAAATTCTACATCGCGTTGGGCTTCGACCCATGCCCGGCTGAATCGATGACGCTCGTTGTTACACTGCCAGACGTTCGGTCCACGCTCGAACCCGGCTAATTCAACTGGGATCGCGCGCAACATGGTGGTTGCTTATGGAGCGGATTTCGTCCGTTTGGTGGTATCCGGCGTCCATGATTCCGAATCGATCGCACGCGGCTGTACACGACTCAATTGCAGGTTCACAAATAGCCCATGATCCTCGATCACGCCATACCGAAAAGGGGTTCGTCGCCAATAATCGCAGCTGCGATCCCCGTGCGCCGGACCGCTTTTGCACGGGGTACCGATTCGGGGTGCCCCGTCTCTCGTGCCGACGGCCCCTAAATCACTCGATTCTCAATGCCCTTGCTTTATCTGAACTACGTCGCCGATGCTGATCATCAGGTCGGAGTTCGCAAACGAACCTTTATGCGTATGGACTAGGGCTGTGACTGATAGTGCTCTTCGTAAAGCATGTGCCAGCCTAAACCGATAAAGTCCAACAACTGCTTATTCTTTTGCACCTTTGGAGCATAGAACGTGCGCATCCCCCGCCGGCCGTCTGCGAATGTAAAGATCATCGTCTGGTTCTGGATTACATAAGTGCCTCGCTGCGTTCGCGGATGTTCATAATACGGATTAGGAACCAGCATCTGATCCAGTACTCCGTGATCGATAAACGTGCCGTCCGGAAAGAACTGTATGTATTGGCCTGAGCCGGTCAGCCCCCAGTTATATTTCCCGGAGAATTTCGTTCCCGTGCAAAGGCACATGGGGACATAGACGAAGGCACCAGGAACCGACGTGCTGGTGCGCGACGGCGAGGCGAACCGCGCCGCCTGCTCCGGAAGGCCGAGGTAACCCGCCACGGCTCTGAGCCATTAAGGAAATCGAAGCCCCTACGCAGAACCAAAGAGGAAATCCGATCAAAGAAAGAGAGATAGCTCGCTGCAGCCGGTGCTTGGCGCGTCTTGCAGCGGCCGTGTCAACCAACAAACGCCGGTCCATCAGGACCTCCGTCAGGGGATTCCCAGGGAGCGATCGAGGTTCAAGGGTCAAGTACATATAAACCGTCACGCTCTTCTAAAGAAAGTGATTTGCATGGCAGGTACGTTACGTTCCTGGCGTAGAAACGAAGCCGGAGCATGGCCTTCGCCAGGCTGGCCCGGTCTGCTCTCCTGGGAAAAAGGCGCCGAACCTCACGTACCGGAATCCTTCGAGGTCGAACTGCCGGAGTATGAGCGGGGGCGGTTCTCCGACGCAGGTAAATACTCGGGTGGTTTTGTTGCCATACTCATCCGAGCCGGAAAGGAACGAAGATGATTTCACACGCCAGGCTGAATCCGGATGGGGACGTCGACGGTGTGGGCACGACAGTGGAGGTTGCGTTGTGCAAACGCAGCCGATAACCTCGAAAGATCGTCACTATGCACACTTCGCGAAACAGTTTGAAGTTTCTTTCTCGCTTGCTGCTGATGGCGGGCGGTATCGGTATGGCCATGGCGGGAGATCCTGGGAACCAGGCGCCACTCCGTTTGTCTCGCGAGATCTGCACGAGCCTCCAGGGATTTTCCGTTCCCGCGTCGGCCATTGGCCTGCCGAACGCGGGTGCCGTCGTGCGGACGGCGGTGTTTGTTGCCGCGTCGGATAAGGGCAACATCAACGGCGATTTTTGTAAGGTCACGGGCATCGTCAAGCCCCGCAACTCCCCGTCGCCGAATCTCGAATTCGAGGTAAACCTCCCTGCCGCGTGGAACCGCCGCGCCTTGCAGATGGGCGGCGGCGGTTATGACGGCTCGCTGGTAACCGGTCTGACCCAGTATTCCAATCAAACACCCAACAGCGATACACCTCTCAAGCAAGGCTACGTTACCGTGGGCAGCGATGGCGGCCATAAGGGCAAGCCCGGCTTCGACGGCACCTTCGGGCTGGACGATGAAGCACTACTGAATTACGGTAAGCAATCGGTGAAGAAAGCCCATGATGCGGCGGTATCCGTCATCCGTAAGGCATACCGACGGCGGCCCGATCGGTTCTACTTTATCGGCGGCTCGCAGGGTGGGCATGAAGCGCTGGATGCCGCCGCGCGTTATCCGCAAGACTATGACGGGGTGGTCGCCCATTACCCCGCGTATAACGTCACGATGCTACACCTGGGTTCGCTCAACGTGGGCAAGGCCCTGTACGCGGATGGAGGGGCCGGATGGATCAATCCGCAGAAGACGAAGCTGATTGGTAGCGCGGTCTACGCCCAATGCGACACTCTCGACGGTGCCAAAGACGGCATCATCAGTAACGTTGCCGGGTGCAATGCCCGCTTCGACGTGTCGGCGCTGCGTTGCCCGAACGGAGCGGACACAGGCGACACCTGTCTTTCGGACGCGCAGATTAGGACGATTCGAACCATCACTTCCAGCTACAAACCAGGCATCACCGTCGCTCAGATGGATACCTTCCCGAAATGGCCTCTGCTGGAAGGCGCGCTCTTCCAGGGAGCGTCGAACTTCGGGCAGGTGCGCCGGCCGTCGAACCCGCTCTCGGGCAAGGAAGCCCTGCTCTTTTCCGCCGGCGATCAAAGCGTAAAGTTCATTATCACGCGCGACCCCGAGTACGATCCGATGAAATTCGATCCGACCGAGTGGCAACAGCGGATCGCGACAGTTGCTTCGATCATGGATGTGACAGACGTGAGTCTTGACAAATTCCGGGCCAAGGGTGGCAAAATCATCATGACCCACGGGACGGCGGACGACTTCATCACACCCTATAACTCGATCGAGTACTACAAGCGCCAACTCGCCCATTTTGGTCAAGAACCTCTAGAGAGCTTCTTGCGGTTTTACATAATACCCGGCTTTGGCCATGGCTTTGGCCCGTTTAACGCGAAGTTTGACAGTCTGGTTGCACTGCAGAATTGGGTCGAAAAAGGGCAAGCACCGGGCGGCCTCGCCGCGATCGACGCGAATCAGGGTGCTAATCGAACGCGCCCTTTGTGCGAATGGCCGCAGTGGCCAAAGTTCACAGGAGCACCAGGAGCGGAGAACTCGGCGGCGAGCTACACCTGTGTTCGCGAATAATGAAAGGCGGCTAGAGGCGCGCGCTTTTCATTTTGTAAACGAGTGGGAATGCCGGTGATGAACGGGATGATCGCAGACCTGGATCGAAGCGATGGGCAAGGTTGAACTTCCGGGGTTCTACCGCCGAGGCCATAAGCGTCGGGTTTCCAAGATTAGAACCAGGTGAGCGCAGACTTTGTCCGCGTGGGCGACAACGGGCTCGGGACGCGGCGTGCGGGGAGTGATTGGGCCCGGATTCGGCCCCAACCGGCACGAGTTCAAAGTAGAGCCGGCGGGCCAAGCCATAGGGCGGGGAAGGAGTACAAAGTTCCGCCACCTTCGGCTGGTGTTCTCACTCGGAGCCCTGATTACGAGGGTTTGATCGTAAGGCGCTTGAATCGTCCATCGCGGGAAGAGTCGCCCGACGGCAACCTCTGACCGTGTCCTTTACTTCATCGTTGTTGGCGGATTCTTGAGGCTGGTATAGACCGCCTCGATAAACATGTCCGTGGTCCACGCTCCCGTGTTCGCGCCG
>Ga0306921_10009830_pt1 | contig 10156 bp, 9 predicted proteins | sample sta12Cox44000080_FD_203760 | JGI IMG/M metagenome (GOLD analysis project Ga0306921, IMG submission 203760) | Lab enrichment of tropical soil microbial communities from Luquillo Experimental Forest, Puerto Rico - statoxic.12C.oxic.44.000.080 (v2)... | ecosystem: Environmental > Terrestrial > Soil...
GTCCGTAGTCCCAAGAGCTTCTCTCGCGGTCGCGTATGCGACGCCTGCTCATGGGGTCAATATAGCATTGATTTGAAATCCAAAAAGCGCGCTCTTGCATCATCCGCGCGTGCAAGCTTCAATGGCCACAAAGGGGCCCTCACACATGACATCACGACGACAGTTTCGCCGATCGGTCTTGCTTGCCGCGCTGGCATTTCTTGCGGCCTTCGCAACCTCACCTGCGCGCGCCGATCATTGCGACGATATCGCAGCCCAGCTCGCGGGCTCCATCGACGGGCTCAAGGTCAACTTCAAGGCTGCCAACATCATCTATCTGACGCATCCGGCGGCGAGCGAATTGTCGCTCGGCTGCCGCGGCAGCGAATATGCCAACGAGCTCTATGCCAAAACCGGCCGCAAGATAAGGCCAGAGTTCTACGACCTGGTCGGCTCCGCCGCAGCCGTGATCTTCACCCTGCCCAAGGATGACACCACGACCGGCACCTCGCGCTGCCTCAAGCGCATGGGCTTCCTGCGCGGCGACAAGATCACCATGCGCTACAAGCGGCTCGACATGGAATGCACCCGCACCAAGAAGGACACGGCCATCGTGGTCCGGCGCGGCCTCGAGCAGTAGACCGCAAGCTACCTGTTCACCATCCGGGCGGCTCGCCCGCCGATCTCTTGCATTTTAGCGATTTGGTTCATCGTCCGTTCGGCTCCCCCGCCGCACGGTGGCAGCCAATAGCTGTCAAAGGGATTTTTCCGATGGACGTTTCCAGCGTTTCGAGTCCAACCCCGGCGCCGCCGGTGCAGGCGACAGCCTCCAAGCCGCAGCAGACGCAGGACGACAACGCCACTGGTGGCGCCCCCGCCTACCAGCCGCCGTCGCCGCCGCCGTTGCCGCCGGGACAGGGCGCCCGCGTCGATCAGTTGGCGTAAAGGCGCCGTAAACTTGCCGGAAAGCCGCTGATCATGACCCCTTTCAGGGGGGAGCGGCGCCATGCCAGACAGCAGGAATTTCACGGGCGGCTGCCATTGCGGCCAGATTCGCTTCGAGTGCACCAGCGACCTTTCGATGGTGACGTCGTGCAATTGCTCGATCTGCACCAAGAAGGGGCTGCACTTCACCTTCCTCCCGCCGAAGAGTTTTCAGCTCCGCGCCGGCAGTGAAAACTTGCGCGAATACCGTTTCAACAAGCATGCGATCCGGCATCAGCTCTGCATCGACTGCGGCGTGGACGTGTTCGCCCGCGGCAAGAAGGCTGACGGCACCGAGGTGGTGGCGCTCAATGTGAGCTGCATCGACGGCATCGATCTCGCAAAGCTCGCAATGATCCAGATCGACGGCCGCAGCCGCTGAATCAAATCGCATTCATCCGTCACGGCCGGGCATAGCCGTCCGAAGGACGGCGTCGCTTCGCTCCGCCCATGTCCCGGTCATCCACCTCTTTGATACCGCAAAAAGGAAGACGTGGATGCCCGGCACAAGGCCGCGCATGACGTGGCGGATAGCGCAGCCCGCTCACTTCATCACGCGCACGCCCTTCGTCGTGAAGCGCTCTGTCCTGCCACCGCGCGCGGGGCGTCGCGTGCCGGCGGCCTTGCCGGTGCCGGGCGGCTGGTGCGCCGGCACGAGCTGGTCGGGGCGCGGACCGATCAGATCGCGGCGACCCATTCCGATCAGCGCCTCGCGGAGCAGCGGCCAGTTGTCGGGGTCGTGATAGCGCAGGAAAGCCTTGTGCAGCCGCCGCTGTCGCAGCCCCTTGATCGCCTCGACCTTGTCGCTGCCGCCGTGCCGCACGCCGCGGAGCGGATTGACACCGGTATGGTACATGGCGGTCGCGGTCGCCATGGGCGACGGCAGGAACGTCTGCACCTGGTCGGCGCGGTAGCGGTTCTTCTTGAGCCAGAGCGCGAGGTTCATCATGTCCTCGTCGGTCGTCCCCGGATGCGCCGCGATGAAATACGGGATCAGGTAATATTTCTTGCCGGCCTGCTCGGCTGCCGCATCGAACATTTGCTTGAAGCGGTGATAGGCGCCGATCCCCGGCTTCATCATCTTGTCGAGCGGGCCGCGCTCGGTGTGCTCGGGGGCGATCTTCAGGTATCCGCCGACGTGATGGGTAACGAGCTCCTTGACGTATTCGGGGCTCTTCACCGCAAGGTCGTAGCGGATGCCGGAGGCGACGGTCACCTTCTTGACGCCCTTCACCTCGCGCACCTTGCGATAGAGCCGGATCAGGTCATCGTGCGAGGTGTTGAGGTTCGGGCAGATGTCGGGGAAGACACAGGACAGGCGCCGGCATGCCGCCTCGATCTTCGGGTCCTTGCACGCCATTCGGTACATGTTGGCGGTCGGCCCGCCGATGTCGGAGATCACGCCGGTGAAGCCGGGAGTCTTGTCGCGGATACGCTCGATCTCGCGCAGGATCGAACCTTCGGAGCGGTTCTGGATGATGCGGCCCTCGTGCTCCGTGATCGAGCAGAACGTGCAGCCGCCGAAGCAGCCCCGCATGATCGTCACCGAGAACTTGATCATCTCCCAGGCCGGAATTTTTGACTCGCCGTAGGACGGGTGCGGCGCGCGGGCGTACGGCAGGTCGTAGACCGCGTCCATCTCTTCGGTGGTGAGCGGGATCGGCGGCGGGTTGAGCCACAGGTCGCGATCACCGTGGCGCTGGACCAGCGGCCGCGCGTTGCCGGGATTGCTCTCCCGGTGCAGCACGCGCGAGGCGCGCGCATAGGCCTCGCGGTCCTGCTCGACCTGCTCGCAGGACGGCAGCCGGATCACGATATCGCCGGGGCGGCGCGCCGCACCCTCATCGGCGGAATCAAGATCGTCGGCGTGCAACTCGCTGTAGTCGTCAGGCACGCGGCGGAACAGCGCGGTGCCCCGGATCGAGGTGAGATCGCGCGGTGCCTCGCCGGCGGCGAGCCGGTGCGCCACCTCCACGACGGCGCGCTCCGCATTGCCGTAGATCAGCAGATCCGCCTTGGCGTCGGCCAGCACCGAGCGGCGCACCTTGTCGGACCAGTAGTCGAAATGCGCGATCCGGCGCAGCGACGCCTCGATGCCGCCGAGCACGATCGGTGTGTCCTTGAACGCTTCGCGGCAGCGTTGGGCATAGACGATGGTGCAGCGGTCCGGCCGCCGGCCGCCCTCCCCGCCCGCGGTGTAGGCGTCATCATGGCGCAGCCTTCGGTCCGCCGTATAGCGGTTGACCATCGAGTCCATGTTGCCGCCGGTGACGCCGAAGAACAGGCGCGGCTTGCCCAATGCCTTGAACGGCTCGGCCGACTGCCAGTCGGGCTGCGCGATGATGCCGACCCTGAAGCCTTGGGCCTCGAGCAGCCTGCCGATGATCGCCATGCCGAAGCTCGGATGATCGACATAGGCATCGCCCGTCACCAGCACGATGTCGCAGGCCTCCCAGCCGAGCGCCGTCATCTCGGCGCGGCTCATGGGCAGGAACGGCGCCGCCTTGCCGGGCGCCGACTGGTGCGCCAAGGAACCCGGCGGCTTTTCGACGTGAGCGATGGTGTTCATGGTGCCAACCGATAAGACTCCGACGCGGCAAATTCAACCGGCGACCCTGCCGAAAGATGATCGATTAAGCGCCGTTCAAGGCCTGTTAATGCGGGAGGTCCGGGATGTGCCAGAGACCAAGGCTCTTGTCGCGCCAGCCTCCATCGCCTTCATCGCATCGCTCATTGATCAGCTCGACCGGCGCGGGCCAGCCAAACGGCGCACCTTGCATGTTCAAGGCTCGCCAGTCACCGTCCTCGCAATCCAGGTTGACCTCCCACTCCGGAAAGGTCGTCGTCAGAAGCCACCGCGCCCCGCTCTCGCGGAACCGGGCAACTGCGCGGTGAACATTGTCGAAGCTGAGATGCACCAGGCAGTCACGACAAAGGATCACGTCGGCGGGGGGCAGCACGTCACACGTGATGTCGGCAGCGAGGAAGCGGCCGGTGACCTCACCTCGCTGCGCCCGAAGGCTATTCGCTGTTATCAACGCGGGCACAATATCCACGCCGACGTAATCCAGATCTGCAATGCAATCCGTAATCCAGCCGGCGTCGCCGCAGGGCGCGTCAAGCAAAGAGTGTACCCCCAGTCGCTGCAACAGGCCGGGCAACGCTTCCCTGACCGCGGCTGTGGCGGCACTTTCTGAGCCAAGCCCTGATGCAGATGTCGCTGCACCCCAGAGGTTCGTCTGCACGATACGTTCGAAACGTGCGGCGAGATCGAGGCCAGCAAGGTTGGCGCGATCTGCCACAAATCGTTCATGTGCCAGAACCGGCGGCCGATTGGCGTTCATCCTCACCATGAAATGACGTCGCTAGTCGTCCAGCTCCTTGTAGTGCCGGAAGATGCCACTCTCGTTGAAGGGGATGCGCCGCTCGCTTTCGAGATAGGCCTTGATGTTGGGTCGCGCGGCGACGCGATCGTGCAGCGCGACCAGCTTTGGAACATCGCTCTCGAACGCCTTCATGCGCTTCGGGAAGGCATAGCGCAGGCCGGCCACGATCTGGAACAGCGACAGATCGATATAGGCGAGCTTGCGTCCGGTGAGCCAGGCGCCGCCGCTTGCCTCCGATAACTCCTCGAAATAGCCGAGATATTTCGGCACGCGCTCGTCCCAGAACTCGTCGGTGCGCTTTCTGGCCTCGCCCTTCTGGTCCTCGTAATAGAGCGATGGTCCGAGCGGATGATGGGTGTCGTGAATCTCAAGCACGAAATCGGTGACCGTCAGCTGCAACTGATGCACCCAGAGCTTTCCCGCCTCCGTCTTCGGCGCGAGGCCATGACGCGCGCCGAGATAGAGTAGGATATTCGCGGTCTGGCCGATCACGAGCTTTCCCGCTTTCAGAAACGGTGGCGCGAACGGTGGTGTTTTCCCCTCGCCCATCATTTTCATCATCGCACCAGAGCCGCGCTCGCGCGCCACATCCAGGTAGTCGGCGCCCGCCTCCTCCAGCGCGAGACGGACATATTCGCCGCGGCCCTGGATCTCCGCCCAGTAATAAAGCTCGTATCGCATCGCCGCCTCCGACAAACACAGCGTCGAGCGGACACTATCGCAGGCAGCAAAAAGGCGCCACGGCATCACCGTGGCGCCTTTCAAGCTTCGCGCTACCGCGAAGCTCAGTTCGTCTGCTGGATCGCCGAGACCTGCCAGTTGCCGCCGCGCGGACGCTGGAAGGTCCAGACCTCCGTCACTTCGACCGGCTGCTCGCTGCCGTCGACCAGACGGCCGCTGGCGCGATCGACCGTGCGGTCGACCATCGAGAAGCGCATCGCCACGGTGGCGTAGTCGGTATCGCCTTCTCGCCAGGCTTCCGCGAGGTCGCCCTGCAACAGCCGCGTGCCGGACACCTTGTTTGTCACGTTGCGGGCGCGGTTCTGCTCGAGGTCGCCCTCGAAGAACTGCATCATCTCCGGCGTCGCCATCGTGCTCATGCGCGCGATGTCCTCGCTGGACCATGCGGCCTGCATCTCCACCAGCAATCGCTCGAACGCCTCATAGTCCGCTGGCAGGATCTGGAGCGGTGCGCTGGACGAGCCCCAGCCGAAATTAAGTCCGCTGCGGTAGTTTGATGCTTGCGCATTGCCGGGGTTGCCACCGGCATAGGCAGGTTCGGACATCTGCCGCCGCTGCCACCACGACATCGCCCATCTGACCAACAGCACGATCAAGGCGATCTGCAGGATCAGGCCCAGGATCGAAGAGAATCCGCCAAGCCCTGAGAACAGTCCGCCGCCGAACAACAGGCCGAACAGGCCGGCACCAAGGAAGCCCGCGGCAACGCCGCGCAGCAGTCCGCCGCCCGGCCGATTGAAGAAGCCGCCGCCGACCGGCGAGTTAATGCCGGAATTATAGGGCTGAGTTGTGCTGCGGTTGAAAGGCTGGGTCGTGCCGGGCGCGGTCGAGGTCGACGGTGGCGCCGAGAACGTGCGCGAGCCGCGCGAGCCCGAGGAGAAGCCGCCGCCGATGCGAGCATCCGCCGAGGAGACGGCAATAGCCGTCGGCAGCGCCAGCGCGAGAGCCACGGCCAGCGCCTTGGCCAGCCGGCGAGTGTTGCGAATGAATGTCATGTGCTGTTCCTAACCCCTGTTGGGGGAGCGCCCCTTAGATGGGCACCAAGACGTCGTTTTGCAGCTGTGACTTGGGGTCACACCGGCTGCGACGCGCGGTCGCGGTATAAAAAAAGTATAAGTGCCGCGCCGGCGGCCCCAGAGGCGGGTCCTTAACCTTACAGCGGCGTCATCGTCTCCTTCACCGCGGCAACCAGCTGGCTCAGCGTGAAGGGCTTTGGCAGGAACGCGAATTGCTGGTTCTCGGGCAGACTCTTCTCGAACGCATCCTCGGCATAGCCTGAGACGAAGATGATCTTCAATTGCGGGTTGCGGCCGCGCATTTCCTTGAGCAGCGTCGGCCCATCCATCTCCGGCATCACCACGTCGGAGACCACGAGATCGACCGCACCGTCCTTCTCCTCGAGCGCCTCGATCGCTTCCACGCCGTTGGACGCCTCGATCACGCTATAGCCGCGCGAGCGCAAGCCGCGAGCGTTCAGCGAACGCAGCCCCTCCTCGTCCTCGACCAGCAGGATCGTGCCCTGCCCGGTGAGATCGGTGCGCGGCTTTGCATCCGCCGTCGCCTCCTTGGCCGCGCCGTTGGCGCCGGCATGCACCTCGCTCTGCGCCTCCTGCTCGGCATGGTGCCGCGGCAGGAAGATGTGGAACGTGGTGCCCTTGCCCTCCTCGGAATCGACATAGATAAAGCCGCCGGTCTGCTTGACGATGCCGTAGACGGTGGAGAGCCCGAGCCCGGTGCCCTTGCCGACCTCCTTGGTCGAGAAAAACGGCTCAAAGATCTTGTCGCGGATATCGGCGGGAATGCCGGTGCCGGTGTCGGCGATGTCGATCCGGACATAGTCCGCCGCCGGCATGCCCTTGTAGGCAAGCTGTGCGGATTCGAGCGCACCGATATTGGCGGTGCGCACCGTCAGCTTGCCGCCGTCGGGCATGGCGTCGCGGGCATTGATCGCGAGATTGACGATGACCTGCTCGAACTGGGACAGGTCCGCTTTGACCGGCCACACCTCACGGCGCTGCACATCCAGCGTCACCTTCTCGCCGATCAGGCGACGCAGCAGAATGGATAGATCCGAAAGCGCTTCCCCGAGATCGAGCACTTGCGGCCGCAGGGTCTGACGGCGCGAAAATGCCAGGAGCTGGCGCACCAGGCTCGCCGCCCGGTTGGCGTTTTGCTTGATCTGCATGATGTCCTGGAAGGACGGGTCCGACGGCCGGTGCGCATTGAGCAGGAAATCAGTCGCCATGATGATGGCGGACAGCACATTATTGAAATCATGGGCGATGCCGCCGGCGAGCTGGCCGACGGTCTCGAGCTTTTGCGATTGCAGAAACTGACTCTCGAGACTGCGCTGCTCGGTGATCTCGAGCGCATAGACGATCGCCGTTTCCTCGTCCTCCTGGTCCACCGGCGTGACATAGAACCGCGCCCAGCGCTCACCCTGCCCAGCAAGGGCGGCGTCGAGCGGCGGGGCAAGCTCGCCGCGGCGGCCAGCGGCGCGGCTGATGTGCGCCTCCAGGGCCGCGCGATCACGCTCCGCCACAATGTCGAGAATCGAAGATCCATCCGGCTGCTGCTTCTGGCCGAGCCGGGTCGACTCGAACAAGCGGGTAAACAGGGCATTCGCCCGCGCGATTTTGCCCGCCCGATCGACGGTGGCGATCGCCATCGGGGTATTCTGGAAAAAGCGCATGTCGGTGTCGGTTTCCCGGATCAGAGCCCCGTCCGCCTGGGGCGGCGCCGATGCAGCAGGAGCCGGCGAAGCGGGAACCGCTATTGGCTGCGGTGCTTCGAAACTGTGGGCCGGTGGCGGGGCAACGCTCTCCCGTACGGTCCAGGCCGCAAGCTGGGATCGGCGCGCATCGCCCGGAAGGGGCCGGACGCTGATGCTCAACCCGGCCTGAACCTCCTCCTCGAGCTCTCGGCCTTCGCAGGCCGCCCTGATCAGGCGGTAAATCGCCTCAGCGTTCCCGGCCTGCACCCCAAACGCTTGCTCGATCGTCCGAAAATCTTGTGGCGCGCGGCTCCGTGCCCGCAGGGTCGGATTGGCATAGATCACGCGTCCCGCTCCGGCCGTAACGGCAATCCCTTCGCTCGCCCCGTCGAGCACGGCTCGCAGCAAGCCGAGCGTGGGATCCTCGGCCGTGACCCGGAGCACCCCGGTGAGCGCCGCCAAGAGGGCGAATACCCCGATCGCGCTCAGCGCGACCAACAGAACGACGGTAAACCCCTCGGTCCGCCCGCTGCCCGTGAGCCAACGCGCCGCAGCCAGACCTAACATCGCGGCCGCGACCGCCAGGGCCCGCAGCATCAGGCCGCGACGGCCGTCACGCGCGAGGGCGCCCGGGTAGTCCCCACTCAGGTCCTGCGTCGCCATGCTGCCGAATCGTATTGGGAGGTCCTTGATGAATCACCCCCGTGGCATGCGCAAGGGGTAGTAGACCGTTGTTTCCGAATGAAATATCGTACTTGACGCAACTTTGCCCTGTTTTAGCGCTCAAGTTCGCCGTTTTTGGGCCGGCGATGGGGACAGTCAGGGTCGCCGCCCGCGTACGGGGAGAAACCAGATGTCAGAATTGTTGGGCAGCCAGCTGCCGATGTTTGCCGTTGCGGCGCTGGTCTTGGTGGTGGCCGTCATTGGCGCGATCTTCGTGGTTCGCCGAGGCGGCAGGCGTGCACGCGGCGAAGCCGGCACCCGCGGGCGCCAGGCGCCGCGGCTCGCCATGATCGATTCAACGCCGATCATCGACGGCCGCAAGCTTGTGATCGTGCGACGCGATGACGTCGAACATCTCGTGCTGATCGGGGGTGCGACGGACGTGCTCATCGAGGCGAATATTCGCCGCGCGGACGAGGTCGACACCGTTGCGGCGCAGCCGCGCGAGGCGGCACCGCGGATCGCAGCAGAGGCTCCGCCAAGGGCGGCCGCTGCCGAAGCACGAGCCAACACGCCCGACGCAGACGAAATCACCAAAGAGATCCCGGTGCCTGAAGCGGCGAGTTGGCCGCTGCAGCCTGAGGCAGGCCCGCGCCTGAAGCGCGCCTCCGATGTGACGGCAGAAGCGCCGGTGCGGCCGACAGCGACGGAAGCGCCGCCCGTCGAACCGGTTGCGGTTCGGCCCCCGGTCGTCGAACCCGTACGCGCTGTCCTCGATGAGCCGGTGCCATCGCTGGCCGCCGAGCCGGTCAAGGAGCCGCCCGCCAGTGCGCCGATGGACCATTTTGCCGAGCTCGCCGCCGCGCTGCAGCGGCCGACGGCGTCGGACAACAAGGCGCCACCCGCGCGTCCGGCCGCAGCGACCGGCACTGACGACCAGAACCTGACCGACATGGCGCATCGCCTCGAGGCGGCCCTGCGCCGGCCAGTCTCGTCCGCTGGTCCCGGCTTTGTGTCGATGCGATCGGAGCCGCGCCGTCCGTTCCAATCATCCGGCGCAAGCCAGCGGCTCAACCCGACCGTTGATCTGCCGCGCGGGTCGCCCCGAGGCGGCGCTGAACCGCGCCTTGCACCAGAGCCTCGGCTTGTTCCGGAACCGCGCGGTACGGCAGCCGAGCCGCGTATCGCGCCCGAGCCTCGGGTGAGCACCGAACCGAAGCCCGACGCGAGCGAAGACAAGCCCGCGTTCGAAAATCTCGAACGCGAGATGGCAAGCCTGCTCGGCCGCGCACCGCGATAGCCGAGCAGTCAGCAAAGCGCTCGGGCGTCGCTCGCCCGAGCGGGATTAATCGTCGCGATAAACCCGCTCGCGCCGCTCGTGGCGCTCCTGCGCCTCGAGCGAGAGGGTCGCAATTGGGCGCGCCTCGAGCCGCTTGATCGCGATCGGCTCGCCGGTCTCCTCGCAATACCCGTAGGTCCCGTCATCGATGCGTTGGATGGCCGCGTCGATCTTGGCGATGAGCTTGCGTTGGCGATCGCGCGCCCGCAATTCGATCGCCCGGTCGGTTTCCGACGAGGCGCGGTCGGCCAGGTCGGAGTGATTCTGGTTCTCGTCCTGCAGATGCTGCAGGGTCTCCTTGGCTTCCTTGAGGATATCCTCTTTCCAGTCGAGCAGCTTCTGTCGGAAATA
>Ga0306921_10009833_pt1 | contig 10156 bp, 9 predicted proteins | sample sta12Cox44000080_FD_203760 | JGI IMG/M metagenome (GOLD analysis project Ga0306921, IMG submission 203760) | Lab enrichment of tropical soil microbial communities from Luquillo Experimental Forest, Puerto Rico - statoxic.12C.oxic.44.000.080 (v2)... | ecosystem: Environmental > Terrestrial > Soil...
GGACCAGATTCAATTCTTCTCGGACACATTTCGGTGCAGACAACCGAACGTTACCTCGGATGCAAGCAGCGGATTCGCGGAGCCGTGAACGAATTCTGGCATCAGTCGGGCACGGCAAAAATGGGCCGTGACGAGATGTCGGTGGTCGATGGCCAGCTGAAGGTCTACGGTGTAGATAGTCTCCGTGTCTCTGATGCTTCGATTCTTTCACGGGTCACGACCGGTAACACCATGGCGCCGTCAGTCGTGATAGGTGAGCAAGCGGCAGCGTTCTTAACGAGGGTGGGAAGCGGGGACGAAGCGTTCCACTCTGGCCTCGAAGAAACGATGGAGTAAATCCCAAAAGTAGTCGAGTTCATCAATCTTAAGAAGGAGTGCGCATGTGGCCCGATTATCGTTTGATCAATTTATTCGACATTGAGTTACCAATTATCCAGGCGCCGATGGCTGGATCGGCGTTTTCGGATCTGGCGGTCGCTGTTTCTGAGGCTGGAGGGCTCGGTTCGCTCGCTTGTGCCCTGTTGAGCGTAGAACAGACGCGCAAGGAGCTTGAAAGCATTCGACGAAAGACATCGCACCCGATCAATGTGAACTTCTTCTGTCACCAGCAACCTTCCAACGACCCGGCTCGTGAAAGTATCTGGCGACGACGTTTGGATGCCTACTACATCCAACTGGGAGTCGATGCCAACGCTCTCGTACCGACCTCCACCCGTGCTGCCTTCGATGACAAAATGTGCGATCTCGTCATGGAGTTCCACCCGGAGGTTGTCAGCTTCCATTTCGGTCTTCCCGACAAGAATCTGCTCCAACGTGTTCGCAGAGCAGGTGCGAAGATCATTTCCTCGGCGACTTCGGTAGACGAAGCCTGCTGGCTTCAGGATCAAGGATGCGACGCAATTGTCGCCCAAGGTTATGAAGCCGGTGGGCACAGGGGAATGTTTCTCACACAAGAGGTGTCTACGCAGCTCGGCACGATGGCTCTGGTGCCACAGGTGGTGGACGCTGTGAAAGTGCCAGTGATCGCCGCCGGAGGAATCGCCGATGCGCGTGGCATAGCGGCGGCTTTTGCTCTTGGTGCAGCAGGAGTGCTGATCGGCACAGCCTACATGCTCTGTCCCGAGGCTCGGATCAGCCCACTCTATCGTCAAGCATTGAAAGACGCGAAAGACAACGAGACCGCAATCACCAATGTTTTCACGGGCCGTCCAGCACGAGGGATCGTGAATCGGCTTATGCGCGAGGTTGGACCAATGTCCGATGTTGTCCCTGAGTTTCCGCTCGCAGCAGCTGCTCTAGCGCCGCTTCGCGCGAAATCAGAGTCGGCGGGATCCGGTGACTTCACTCCAATGTGGTCAGGCCAAGCCGCTCGTCTAAATCGCGAGCTTCCGGCAGCAGAGCTGACCAAACAGTTAGCGGCAGAGACGCTAGAGAAACTCAGACTGCTAGGGACCAATGCGTCACCGGACGTGTTCGCGCAAGCGGCAGCGCTGGCCGCCCCTTGGCCGGCCACAGAGGACCTGTCGATTCCCTTCCCGCGGACCAGCGAGAAGCGGTCACGAGGCCCCAGCGGTTAACAGGTCCTCTAGCCCGATTCGACGAAGCATCTCAGCCCTAACGTGATCCGAAACCATGTTGACAACTTCTGCTCCTTCGTATGCCGCATCGCGCGTCGGTCCTATCGAGAGAACATCTCGATAATCGCCTCGGCGATCGCGTCGGCATACTCATCGAGCACGAAGTGGCCGCCGTAGAAATAGCGCAGGTCGGCCGCCGGCACAACCTGCTTTACGAATTCCGCGGCCGCCGGCAGGATTAGAGGGTCACTTCTCCCCCGCATGATGAGCGTCTTCGGCTGCTGTTCTTTCAGATAGGCAGTCCATTTCGGGTAGAGCTGGATGTTCGTCGCGAGGTTCATAAACAACCTCGACATGAAGACCCGACTCGCCGGGATCGAGAACGCATAGGCGTCCATCGCCCAATTGTCCGGGTTCAGCGCGTCGGGCTGGCGTGCGCCCTTCTTGTGGAGAAACATGCTGCGTTCCACCGTGGCAAATTGCTCGGTCTCGGCCAGCTTCTCTGGGGTTTCCTGGCCGCCGAGTCGCTTGTAGACTTCCAAGCGGTCGGGGTTCCAACCCTCCACTGAAGTTGTGAAGTTCTGAAAAATCAGACCGGCGATCCGCTCGGGATGGTCCATCGCGATCCGCATTCCAATCGGACTGCCGATGTCGTGCAAGTACAAGATGATTGGCCCGGGCGCGTGCCGCGCGATGAATGCGTCGATAACCACGGCCACGTCATCGAAGGTCGGTTGCAGGACGGTCGGGTCGGGCGCCTCGCTGAACCCCATGCCAGGGTAGTCGGGTGCGACGACGTGAAACCGATCCGCCAGAAGCGGAATGAGGTCGTGGAACTGATATGACGAGAGGGAAAACCGTGCAGCAGGACGATGGTCGGCTTCGACGGGTCCCCGGCCTCGCGATAGAAGAGCTTAATGCCCGCGACGTCGTCGATCTTGAAGTACATAACCGGAATCTCCTCTTTCGGCGCCATACGGCAACTTAGCTGCGAGCCTTGGCCACTGGGCCGCTAAAATAATATCGATTGCAAGGTTACAATTACGAGCATTGCTGCGAGTCCGTCGAGACCATCAACAAAAAGAATCCATCGTCATCGAAGAGTTCATGGACCTTCCGAACGAGGTCCGTTCGGCGAAGTTGTCGCCCTGGCTAATTCCAACTTGTGATCATTTCGAAGAGCATCCGCCGCCCGCTCGCCGATAATTACGCAAGGTGCCATGGTGTTACCGGTTTCGGCGCAATCGGCGGGAAGAATGTCGGGCGGTTCCGAACTGGCTTTGGAGTTGACCGATATTGTGATCAGCGACACCGCACATCCGATCATGACGGACACGTATCAACTGCAAGGGCAAGGACAGGGCGGACAAACCGCGCGCAGCGTGGCCACCGGTGCAGGACTAGGCTCAGTCATCGGCGCGATCGCCGGTGGAGGAAGAGGGGCGGCCATCGGTGCTGCGGCCGGCGGCGGTCTCGGCACCGCGCGGGCCGCTGGCAGCGGAGGCGGCCAACAGGTAAAATCTCACTCAGGGAACTTTGCTCGAATTCCGGCTGCAACAGCCAGCTTCGTTGCCAAGGCCCCGATGAGCCGATCGCATTTGACTGAGATGCACAGTATTCACGCCAGCCTATGCCGGCATTCGAGCAGTGCAAACTAAAACTAAACCTCCGCTAAATTTGCCGTATTAAAAGTTACCTGAGAGGATCGGAATTCCCAGTATTTGCTGATAGCCAAATGCCACCCCTTTGGTTCTATGGCGATTTCAAGTCGCAGTGAGGTTACAACAACTACGAAAACGCCCTGGTGCCGTTCCTGCCAGCTCCTACGCGACAGAAGGGACTGGAAAGAAGCCCGGGACGGAATGCCGCTTCTGCAGCATCCGTAATATCCAGTACCCCGCGGTTGCAGCTGCCAGATGCTTTAAGGTATGGCCACTCACGATGTGCCCTAACTCGAAAACCGGCTTGTCCAGAATCTCCAGGACTTTCGCAAGAACATAGAAACCCGCCACAATCGCCAAGTCTGATGACCGTGTGTAACGTGGAGGAAGCAGAAGTACAATCAGCAGAAATAGGACCGAATATGCCTGTACCGTGGCATAAAAACGCAAATCGCCCGCGCCGCGCAGTTCGCTCAAGTACCACTGCAACACGCTACTCATGCCGACCAGCACAAGAACCGGCAACAGCCAGAGGCCGGCATGCACACTGATGCGTTCCGCGATCATGGCCGCCACCACCGCCATGAACGCTATAGTCATGGGCAATCGGTCCCATACTAGACGTGAATTGCCTGGTTCCAAGTGATAGTACGCGGAGCCAAACGCCGTAAGCAGAACTCCAATAAAAATCACCAGGTAGGGCCAGCGTTCTCGCCGATCGATGAAATGGTTTGGATTGGAATTGGATCGCAACCAGAAGGCCAGACCCCACAATCCAAATACCGCGAAAGGTATATTGGAAACTACGTCAGCAAAATTGGGGATATCGAAGAAACTGCGCTGGTCAGCGAAATTATGGTATGCCTGCGGCTGCGGAATCCGGGGCAGGAACAAGTCGACCACTATCACAGCCACTGTGACACCTAGCAGCAGAATCAAGCCGGTTCTTCGTGAAATCAATTCGCTCTCTCTTCGGCTTCTACTTTCCGACCATCTGCATCAAGCGCAGTCTACACCGTCCCGGCTTGGCGTGATCTCATGTATCGGAAGCAAGTGAACAGATCGGAGCAGCCGCTCATGAGACCAAGCGCGAATTGCGCCCGGAGCGGATGATTCGTATAGTGGGACACTTCGGGCAACAGCTTTGCAGGCGCACACCGAAAGGAAGGATCGCCAGCAGCCGTCCATGACACCCATGAAGTCGCGTCCCAAAAAGCCTCTGAAATCCCGGCTGGTCAAGCCGCTCGGCTGGATGTTGACTACGTTGACGTTTCTCGTTCGATTGGTGCCACTGATTTGGGCGACGTCCGCGATCTTTTGGTCAAATCTGCCGTGGTACTGGGCGCGCCTGGTGCTGGCGCTGACTTTTTTAGCGTATGGCATCTATGCCCTGTGGGTGAAGCCTAATCGGCGCACGCTGCTGGTTTTTGCGGGGCTGTTTCTTGTGGTGTTCGTCTGGTATCACTCCATTCGGCCTTCGCACAATCGCAACTGGCGGCCGGAGGTGGCAGTGATGCCGCGGGCGATCATCGACGGCGATCGCGTGCTGCTCAAGAATGTTCGCAACTTCGACTACCGCAGCACGAACGACTTCACGGTGCGCTATGAAGATCGCGAGGTCTTGCTCTCGCGTCTGACCTCGGTGGATTTCTTCGTGTCGTACTGGATGCCGGGACCGGTGGCGCATACCTTCGTGAGTTTTAACTTCGATAACGCAGATCCGCTGTCGATTTCCATTGAAGCGCGGCCGGAGGTTGGGCGGGGCTTCGAACCGTTCGCCTCGATCTTCAAGCAGTTCGGGTTGATCTACGTGGTAGGTGACGAGCGCGACGTGGTGCGAGTGCGCACCAATTTCCGGGGCGAAGATGTCTATCTGTACCGGATTGAAACATCGCCGGAGAAAGCGCGGCAGCTCTTTCTGGTCTACTTGGACCGAATTAACCAGCTGGCGGACCGGCCGGAGTTTTATCAATTACTGAGCAACAGTTGCACAATCAACATCGTGCGTTACGCGAGGATGGCGGGTAAATTGCCGGAGTTTGACATCCGATTCTGGCTGAACGGCTTCGCGGACCGCGGTCTTTACCGCGCACGCCTCCTGAATCCGGCGCTGCCCTTTGCGGAGCTACGGCGGCGTTCCTGGGTTAATGACTCGGCCCGGGCGGCTGATGACGCTGCAGATTTCTCTCAGCGTATCCGAGCGTCCCTGCCATTAGGACGGCGATGAGCTGTCGGTGCGCTCGGGCAGACTCAGTAAGTGCCAAGACCACTGCGCATGGCACCACAAACCATGCGACTCTTGAAGGTGCAAAAGTTGCGCGTTGCAGCGCAACGATGATCAACGGACCTGGACGACAACCATGAGTTACAAGGCGGTGTCGGACTTGTTCAAGGCCGCCGCCGTTCACTGGGTAGATGACTATGCCCAGAGCATGGGCGCGGCCTTGGCCTTTTATACGATGTTTTCGATCGCTCCGTTTCTGTTGATCGTTACCGCTGTCGCCGGATTGTTCTTTGGCGAAGGAGCCGCCAAAGGCGAAATTTTCAATCAATTGCAAAGCCTGCTGGGCGCGCAGGGGGGGCGCTTGCGGTACAAGGTCTGTTGGAAAGCGCGACCAAGCCGACTGGGAGTGTGTTGGCCGCCGTCGTGGGAAGCGTCTTCCTGTTCATTGGCGCGACGTCGGTTTTTGCGGAGCTGCAAGATGCACTCGATCGCATCTGGCGGGCGCCGCTGCGGGTCGATACCTTCGGCGTGTGGAGACTGATAAGAGCACGATTGTTGTCGTTTGGCATGATTCTTGGCGTTGGCTTTCTGTTGATGGTGTCGTTGGCGTTCAGCGCCGGTGTGGCTGCGTTGAGCAAATGGTGGGATGCGCTATTTCATGGATGGGCCACCGTCGCCTTCATTATCAACCTCGCCGCGAGCCTGATGCTGTCGACTGCGGTATTTGCGATGATCTATAAGTTGATGCCACGGGTGCAGATCGATTGGAGAGACGTCTGGATCGGTGCGGTAGTCACGGCACTGCTGTTTATCACCGGCAAGTTTCTCATCGGCCTGTACCTCGGAAGAAGCGGGATCTCTTCTCGCTTTGGTTCGGCCGGGTCGCTCGTCGTAGTTTTGTTGTGGGTGTACTATTCCGCTCAGGTCTTCTTATTTGGCGCGGAATTCACATGGGCGTACTCCCACAAATTCGGCTCGCGCAAAGGATAACCGCCAAATTGAGGCGCTTTGGAATTCTCCAGCGTTACGCGGGAACGCTACTTGCACTGGGAATTGAGTTAATGCGGAGCGATGTATAAGCGGTTAGATTCAGCGCCTCCGTGCCGGCTCGGAGGTGCGGCGAGTCGCAACAAGACCGGCGCATGCCTCTTAAGTGACCGGAGAGCCAGTCCGCCAAGAGGCAGCGCCGTAGTTGATGGAATTGACTTGAGCTTCAGTCGTCCTCGCTTCCTTATTTGTAGACGAAGCCGTGGTACGCGCCGTTAGAATCGACGTACCATCCCAGGACTGCGGCCCCCGCATTGATCGAGTTAACCGCGGTGACTCCTTGGCCGGAGCCAGTCCCTTCACCCGGCACGTCGAAGGTGGTGATACTCCCTTGCCGGGAGCGAACGAAGCCGTGGTTCACGCCTTTCGCATCGACGTAGATTCCCGCTGTGGTGCCGGACACGTTTGCGGCGGTGGCCAGGGTACCCTGGCCTGGGGCCGTCCCCGCGCCCATCACGCCGAAAGTGACAAACGTTCCATCGCTGTAGCGGATGAACGCGTGATTCAAACCGTTGTTATCAAGGCTGACGCCGGGGATAGTACCGGCGTCATTAATCATTTCTCCGACGCTGCCGTTGCCGTTAGTCGTGCCTGCACCCGGCCCATCGAAGCTGGTAATCGTACCTTCGGGATCGCGCACGAAGCCGTGAATCACGCCGTCGGCCGTGGTATACCCCCCTGAGATTGCGCCTTCCCGATTGATGCCGTTCGTGTCCCCGACCGTGCCCACACTGCCTGCCGGATCAAAGCTGGTGATGTTTCCATCAACAGAGCGCACGAAGCAGTGATTTACATTCTTCATATCGACATAGGACCCGGTGACTGTTCCATCTAGATTGATGGACAAGGGAAGGGGAATGACGACCAAGGGAGAAGACCCTTGGGATTGATAGGGTCCCGCGCCGGGCACGTCGAAGTAAGTTAAGTTGCCGTGCTTATCGCGCAGATAACCGTGATACACGCTGCCATTCGGGGTAGGCGGCTCAAACCACCATCCAACCACTGTCCCTTTGTCATTGATGCCAAAGGCTTGTGTGCCCGCGGCTCCCGGCACATCGATAAGTGTGTATTTGTCATCGACGCTTCGTATAAACCCATGAGCCACCGCATCCGCATCGATGTAGTATCCGACGATGGTGCCCGAGTTCAGACCCTGCTGTGCGAAAGTACCCTGGCCGGCGGCCGTGCCTGCGCCCTGCGGGTCAAACGTGGTGATCTGGCTGCCAGCAACTTTCTTCTGGGCGAGAGCAGAACCGCTTCCGTTAACGATGGCGACTGCCAGGGCAAGGCCCGCAGTCAAGTTCTTCATCCATGTCACAGTCATTTTGGACCTCCTTGAGCTGTTAGCTACTAAAATCGTTTGTCGCCTGCCTCTCAATATCTCGTTATCCAGTAAAGTGAAATCCGCAGGCGAATTTGATCACCGACGCAAGAAAAATCTTTCTCCGACGATCGAGAGCTTGTTTTTTCATGACCACTCCTGTGATAGGCGGCTGCACTTAACGAAGCCATCGGAAGATCGGCCAATGGCACCGAAGAGCTGAAATCAAAGCTCGGAAGTGTGGTCCTTTCAATGAGTTGACTTGGGGTCGAAACGCTACTATTCTTGCTACCCAAATCAAAGGATAGGAAAGGGTGGGAGTGTCGTCCCTTTCGCCCAAGTCGGTCAGTGATCTGCTGGCGCGATGGAACGCGGGTGAAGATGAGGCATTGCACGCCGCTCTGCCTCTGGTCTATGACGAGCTGCGCCGTCTGGCGCATCATTACATGCGCCAGGAACGTCCCGACCACACCTTGCAAAGCACCGCCCTGGTGCACGAAGCCTATCTGCGGCTGGAGAAACAGGGCCCCGCTCCCTTCCACGACCGCGCGCATTTCGTGGCTATCTGCGCGCAATTGATGCGACAGATTCTGGTCGAGTATGCCCGCAATCAGCGCGCCGCGAAGCGAGACGGCGGCTGCAAGTTGGCGCTCGACGATACCGTGGCCTTCGAGGGTAGAAGTCTGGATCTGGTAGCGCTGGATGATGCTCTATCCGAGCTGGCCAAACTGAACCCGCAACAGAGCCAGATTGTGGAGCTGCGCTTTTTCGGTGGCCTTTCGATCGAGGAATCTGCACACGTGCTCGATCTCTCCCCTGCCACAGTGCAGCGAAAGTGGTCGACAGCAAGGATCTGGCTGCACCACCAGCTGAGCAGAGCGGAGTCATGACGCGGGAACGCTGGCAACAGGTTTGCGATCTGCTGGAAGAAGCGCTCGAACTGGCGCCTCAGCAGCGCCCCGCGCTTCTGGATCGAGCTTGCGGGGCTGATCCATCCCTTCGCCAGGAAGTGGAGGTTCTGCTCGATTCGAGCGATCGTGTGCGCTCCAGCTTCTTGCAGGGCCCGCCGCTGCAAGGCACGCTCAGATCGCAAGTGTCGCCCGACGAAAAAAAGGTCTTGACGACCGTCCTCAAGCTGCCCGAGTCAGACTCGGCACGGCTAATCGGCCAGACTATCTCGCACTACCGCATCCTCGAAAAGCTAGGCGGTGGAGGTATGGGCGTGGTCTACAAGGCTGAGGACACGCGGCTGCATCGTTTCGTAGCCCTCAAGTTTCTGCCCGAAGACGTCGCCATTGATGCGCAGGCCTTGGCGCGTTTCCGCCGCGAAGCAGAGGCGGCATCCGCGCTGAACCATCCCAACATTTGCACAATTCAGATGGCCGCGCCTTCATGGTCATGGAGTTTGTGGACGGCGTGACCCTGAAGCACCTGATATCCGGCCGACCGATTGATTCGGAACGGCTGCTGCCCGTCGCCATTGAGATCGCCGATGCGCTGGACGCGGCGCACAGTGAAGGCATCGTGCATCGCGACATCAAGCCAGCGAACATTTTTGTCACCAAGCGCGGTCACGCCAAGATTCTCGACTTCGGGCTGGCCAAGTTAATTACCGGCAGGGCGGCCTCAGCGACAGCCGAAACAGAAACAGAGGTTGCGAGAGACGAGCCGCTAACTCGGGAACACGCGATCGTCGGAACCGCTGGATATATGTCGCCCGAGCAGGTGCGCGGCAAGCAACTGGATGCGCGCACAGACCTATTCTCGTTTGGGGCCCTGCTGCACGAGATGGCGACAGGGAAGATGCCGTTTCAAGGCTCAAACTCGGTTGAGCTATGCGCGGCGATTTTGCGCGACGAGCCACGGCCTGCTTCGGAGTTGAATCCGGCGATTTCGTTGGAGTTGGATGCGATTATCTGCAAGGCGCTGGAGAAAGACAGCAACCTGCGCTATCAGAGTGCGGCTGAGATACGTGCAGACCTGCAACGGTTGAAGCGGGATGACGAGAGCGGGCGTCAACGCTCTGCCGGCGCGGGAGCGCAGAAGCAACGTTGGCCAATGATGGCCGCAGTTGCAGCAGCGGTTTTGATAACGCTTATCGGCGGAGGATTGTACTACCGGTGGAGACAAGGCCAGAGGCTCACGGAGAAGGACACGATCGTCGTCGCCGATTTCGACAACAAGACGGGCGATGCGGTGTTTGACGACACGCTGAAGACCGGTCTGACAGCGGCGCTGAACCAGTCACCGTTCCTGAATGTGCTGTCGGACAACAAGGTAGCCGACACGCTGAAGCTGATGACGCGGTCGGTGAACACGAAGCTCA
>Ga0306921_10009835_pt1 | contig 10155 bp, 5 predicted proteins | sample sta12Cox44000080_FD_203760 | JGI IMG/M metagenome (GOLD analysis project Ga0306921, IMG submission 203760) | Lab enrichment of tropical soil microbial communities from Luquillo Experimental Forest, Puerto Rico - statoxic.12C.oxic.44.000.080 (v2)... | ecosystem: Environmental > Terrestrial > Soil...
TCCGTGTCAGTTTTCTTCTAGTTGTGAGATAAGCGGGCTAGCTCTTCACAACCGTCGTGTCGTCGAGAGGTGACGCGAACCGTGCCGGGCATAGTGAACCGTGTCTTTCACGCACCCGTCACCGTGGCCAGCATCTCCGGTCGAACGGAGCGATCTCCGCGAACCAAATAAGTGTCAAAAAAGATGGTGGGCTCGGCCTTCCGCTGCGAGATTTGCGCCCGCAATTCAGACTCAGCAAGCTCACCCGAGCACCAAGATTTGTAAACACGCTCGATGTTTTCATTCCGAAAACGGTCCCTTGCGTCCCTGAGGAACTCGAGATCCTCCGTTACCGGAATGATGTATTCGTGGTTGTCCCACTTCCTACGAATCCGGAAGTACCGCAGGATTTCGCTCGATACATCAGGTTCCAGCGGTCGCCTGACGACGGACTGGAAACGCTCTCGGACTCCATGAAAACAGGCTTCCTGCGTTGCGATATATAGAAACCCGAGACCGCCAAGCTGCCGAAAGAGCGGTTGGTAGGCGGCAAGATGCGAAGCAAAATGGGACGGCGTCTCGAAGCCAGCATCCACGTAACTGAAGGTGACCACAGGGGGAAGGCCTGGAAAAGGCGGGGCAACAAAGAGAGGAAATTTGTCGACAAAGTAGCGGATGGTCTTTTGATCGGGTGCAGCGCCCTCGTATACGGTAGCGGGTAGGTACTCCTTGGAAATGCCCAGTTCTTGGCAAAAGAAGTTTACTTTGTCTTGCTCCCTTTCGAAGTAGGCCAGGTCCAGGTTGGCCAGAACGAAGTCGAGCAGGACCAGCCTTGTACGCATAAAACCAAGGGAGTGGCGCTTGCGGTTGCGGAGGTTATCCTTCTCCATTTGACCGTACACGGTTCTGGAAAAGAGATGGAAGAGGGATCCTCTCCGTGCCTGGCCACAGATGCGGGCGTGCCCTTGCTCGATAAGTTTTTCGGCAAAGGAGGTAGGGCGTTTCCCGTAACTGGCGCCCGTAAAAGCACGGAACTGTCCCACCGTGAAGTAGCCGGAAAACACGGCAACGATGTAGAGAAAGCGAGCCTCGGACTCGGTGTAGCCCAAGCCTCGGATTCGCTCAATGTGAACGCCGGGAATATTCATATATTACAAATCTCCTGATGGATTCTCGTTTCTTCCAGCGGGCCCGCGGCGTCAGCCGAGGGTGAAACCCCTGAGGCAACAAGTCAGTGTCGGCCGTCAAAATCGAGACCACACGTAATGCCTTGCCGACGACACACCCGCTCCATCGCCTCAAGCGCGTGAGGTCTACTTTCGCGCCTGGCTCGCCGTCCCTCGGCCGAGTGCGATCCCTGGTGGATTATTCGCTGCAAAACAGCTCCACCAAGCGGAAAGGGAAAAAGAGGGAAAAAAGCCCCTCTACATATACAGAGCACCTGAAAACGGAAAACGTCAGACACAATCTTGTGAATTTTTTGCGGGTAACACGAAATCCCGGTGACCGTAATCCCAGGCCATGGCCTGAACCGCAGCCTCACTTACCAGGGAAGCTCGAGAAGGGAAAAAGCAAAAATGCTAGTACCCGTACATTTTCCGAAGTTGCGAACCGCGCGAACTCTGTGCAACTAAGGGTTGCCGACGAGAAGTCACCACACGTTGTCCCGACGGCCCATCTTTGTAGAGCTGGTAGTTTCTTGGCGCGAGATCCGCGAACTAACCGGCCTTTCCAAAGGGACGGCACAGAGGGCGTATTGCGTTGAGAAGAGCATTGCTAGCCTGCCCAATAACCGTTGCGGCCATGTTTCTCCGGGCGTTTGACAGTTCCCGCAGGCTTTCCGTGATCGCTGTGTCCTTCCACGCTCCGAGAGTGGCGGACAACTTGCCCTAAATCGTTTGGCGAAAAGCTAGGCTAGCGACCATCCCGTGCGACAAGCTACGGGTTTCGCCCGTTTGATCGAGACTTAGGTGCCACGAGGTTCAATATCGAGGGTCCTTACAATTGTGCCCTTCCGAAAACTCGCTGGGCACTCGTTCTTGGCCCCAAATCTTGCCTCCTGCCCGCTTCGGGAATTTCCTGAAGTGTTCGTTTCGTTCTTTGAAATAGCGATCTATCGCCTGTTTCGCCTCCGCCAACGAAGGGTAGTCGCTGTTATGAATAATCGCTCGCGCCATGCCACCAAAAACAGCCTCAATCACGTTTAGGAACTGCGAACACGCTGGCAATGGCGCGGTCTTTACAATTGGACGGCTATCGCTCGCCGCACGTTCGTTAATCGCGTCGAGATGGGACACGAGTTTCTTTGAGATGTGCCAAGAAGCAGCATCCCATGAGAGATAAATCGTGCGCTGCGCGCCGTACTTCTCACGTAAAAGATCCGTCATCTTAATCATTTCTTGAGTATTTTTCTTCTGAGAGTAAAAATGGCTTATCTGGTTGGCAGACAATTCGAGTGCGGCCGTGATGATCGTCCATCCTTTCGACTTCTGCCATTGTGGAACCACATACTTTTCACCAGGGCCAACAAGTTTGCGTCCACCCTTTCTTTTAACTGCGAACGGGCCATATTCATCGATTGAAAAAAAGGCTTCGTCTTCTTTCAAATTGGATAGGATGTTCTCGATTTGGTCCAATTTGACGCGGTAATCCGGGTCGGTGCTAGTGAGTACCTCTTTTGCCTTACGCCACCGGAATCCCGCTGTTTTGATCGTCCTACGTATCCGTTTGTCGGACATTCGATGTCCATTCTCGGCCAGAACACGATGCAGGTCATCCATTTTCCAGGATGTCCGATTTATGCCGTGGGTGGACGGGAATGAGTGGAGCACTGAGAACAAAAACTGCCTGTCTTGCTCATCATCTTTCTTGCCGATTGCCTTCCGACGCTGAAAAAGCTCTGTCGTTTCTCCGGCCTCGTAACGATTGAAATACCGAATGACCGCCCTGGGGTGAATCTGCAGGCATTTTGCCGTTACCCTCACCGGGATACGCTTCAGGGACGCTACCACCGCCATTGCCTTTTGCGTTCTCGGAGTTTACCGGCGCTGGTGAAATGCGCTAAGCAGGAAAGCTCAATAGCGTTTGGGAACTCTCGCTGAAGCTGCGGAAGGGGGTCGTTAGCGAGCAACACCTGAATCATCCAGGGAGGCCAGTTGGAATTCTCTACCCCGACCCGCTTGTTTCTTCGGAGAATGCTGTGAACTGTGCTTGCCGCCAGTTGGATATTCTGCCGCCTTAATGCTGCCGCTAGTCTTCTGGCGCCCCAGCCCAAATGGTCACGCAACGCCAGGACGTTGCCCTCGGTCTCCTGGGTTGTTTTGTTTGGGACTTGGTGCGGACGGCGACTTCGCTCTTTGAGATCTCGCAAATTCCCCAGTTCCTCATAGCGACTGACCCACTTGTATCCCGTTGTGCGTGAGATTCCGAAGAATCCGCAGATCTCCTTGAAAGGTTGGTTTCGGCTTGTGGCTCTTACAACAAACTGTTCGCGCTGCTCTGTTATGTTCTGTCCCGTCCACGGCATTAGGCAACTATACTCATTCAGACGCCTTACCGATGCGAATTAGTTCGAGTGTCCGGTCACGTCGCTTATCGCCTTTTTGGCCTCAGGGTGCGCCAATTCAATCCAAAATTTTTGCTGCCGATTTGGCTACCAGGACCGGGTGCTTAGTTTGTCGCCATATCACTGCGATTCGTTGACTTAGCCGGAGCACGCAACCTAATATGGCCGGACTGTGGCGGACACCGACGCGCTCATCGGGCAGACCATCTCGCACTACCGCATCATTGAGAAACTGGGCGGCGGCGGGATGGGTGTGGTCTATAAGGCTCAAGACACGCGTCTCGACCGCTTTGTTGCGCTCAAATTTCTACCCGAGGGCGTAGCCCAGAATAGCCAAGCGATGGAGCGATTCCGGCGAGAGGCCAAGGCCACATCTGCTTTGAACCATCCGAACATCTGCACGATTCATGACATCGGCGAGGAAAACGGGCGCGCCTTCATCGCCATGGAGTTTCTGGACGGCGCTACTTTAAAGCACTTGATCAATGGGCAAGCAATGGAGCTGGAGCGGCTGTTCTATCTGGCGATTGAAGTGACTGAAGGACTGGATGCCGCGCACAGCGAAGGTATTGTCCACCGCGATATCAAGCCGGCGAACGTTTTTGTGACCAAGAAGGGACATGCCAAGATTCTGGATTTTGGGTTGGCGAAAGTGAGCGCGGGGAAAGTGACAGCGGGCGAGGAAGGTGCGACAACACTCGCAGTCGACTCGGAACAGTTGACGAGTCCGGGTAGTGCCGTGGGCACGGTGGCCTACATGTCGCCGGAGCAGGTGCTGGGTAAAGCGCTGGATGCACGCACTGATGTTTTTTCGTTTGGCGTGGTTTTGTATGAGATGGCGACAGGATTTTTGCCATTCCGGGGAGACAGCACGGGAGCAGTGTTTGACGCGATTCTGCACAAAGAGCCCACTGGAGCTGCGCGGCTGAACACTGCCGTGCCGGTGGAACTGCAAAGAATCATTGACAAGGCGTTGGAGAAGGACCGCGAACTGCGGTACAACAGCGCTGCGGAATTGCGCACGGACCTGAAGCGATTGAAACGCGATAGCGATTCGGGAAAGCTGCAGCGCCGAACCGGAGATGTGAGAGCCCCGAGCGGAGCGGTTGCGGAACTCGCCACAGACAATCGGACCTCCCCGGTCATTGCACCTCCAGTTTCAGCCCCCGTGCGGAAGCGATACGCACTTTTGGGCGCCTCCGCCATACTCCTGGCGGCAGCGTTTGTGGCGCATCACTTTTGGCCACGCTCGAACAGTCCTAGCGCCCCAGCAAAGATTACTCAAATCAGCCAGTGGAACAAACCGATGTACGGCGCGACTCTTTCTCCTGACGGACATGCCGTAGCGTTTGTCTCCCCCGTAGGCGGTATTTTCCAAGTCTTTCTGATGCTCACCTCGGGTGCTGAGCCCCTCCAGCTCACGAACGATGAAGGCGATAAGTTTGTGAACAGTTTCTCGCCCGACCGCAAAGAAGTCTATTACGGGAGGACCCTCGTGGTGGGGGGAGAAATCTGGGCCGTGCCTGCACTCGGTGGAGGTCCGCGTCGGGTAGTATCGGCTCTCTATTTGGTGCCCTCACCGGATGGTGCTTCCATTTTTTATACGAGGGCTGACAGGCCCGGAATTTTTCGTGCGGAAAAATCCGGCCTGAATGAGCAATTGGTGTACAAGCCCGCAGATACAAGTTGGTTCTTCAGCCCGCGTCTGCTGTTTCCGGGCGGCAACGACCTCCTTGCTGTCAGGTCTCGACGGGATTCGCCGACCTACGGTCTTTACAGAGTAAATTTGACAAGCCACGAGGCGGTTGATTTAGGGGAATTATCCGACGCGTATAGCGATGTTGCGTGGGCCGAAGAAGGGAATTCCGTACTATTCACGCGGACAGTAGACGGGCTGATGAACATCTGGAAGTACAGCTTGAAAGACCGCAGTCTCACGCAGATTACATTCGGGACGGGACCGGACTTCTCGCCCATGCCGGACCCCTCAGGAAAAGGGATTTATTTTGTGAATGGCAAAACCTCCGGGTTCATGACCATGTACCACGTTAATTCAAAGGAATCGAAGGACATCGTGTCGGAGGACGCCACTCAACCCGTCATCTCGCCGGATGGGAAGCGCGTGATGTACATCATGTTCCCGGGAGGAGTCCAGGGGTCCGAACTCTGGGCTTCGAACATCGACGGCAGCAACAAAGCTAGAATTGCCACCGGACAAGATCTGGTGACGGGAGCATGGGCACCAGACAATTTTCACCTGTCTTTTACAGACGCATCTAAAGTCTATATCGTCTCGGCCGATGGCAGCAGCCTTCGCCAAGCTCCCCCGATGGGAAGCATACCCTTGAGTGCGGTATGGAGCTCTGACCAAAAATCCATGTACGTTAGTTCCCTTGAGCACGGAGAGCACGTACTGAACATCTGGAAATGGAATACACGCAATTCGAGTCCAGAGAAGCTCGTGGACAAATGCTGCTTGGTTAGCGATGCTGACGCCAGCGGGCAGTACTTACTTGGCTCCCTACCGCTTAGCGAAAACACTGGAATCTACGAGGTGTCCATATCCGAAAGGAAATGCATAGCATTGCTTCCTGGCGTAGAAACGTTGAATACTACTTTCGCTCAGGATGGTAAGTCATTCTTGTTTGCAGTTGCTTCTCGAGGTGAAGTCACGATCTACCGCCAGCCTTGGAGAGATGGCAAAATCATTGGGAAGCCCCAGATCGCGCTAAAGGTTCCCTTCGCTTTTCCCCTCCTTTACCGCACTGGCAACGCCTACGACTTTTCGAGGGACCTTTCCACCATTGTTTATGCTCGCCCCGGTGGTCACGCTGATCTCTATCTTCTGAGCCAGAAATAAATCCTGTCATATTCCTCAGACGTACTCCGCGAGATGGCGTTAATGCATTTCAATAGCCTGCCCAAAAACCCTGTTTCCGTTGCTCCCGTAAGTGCTTGACTGCACGTGCTTCCAGATTGACGAATCCCGCTGCCCCAAAACAGTGGTGGTTTCAATGGGTCGACGCAACACGAGCTCGAGGTCTAAGTACAGGAATTTCAAAGCCAAAATTGGCCCGCAAAACTTAATTCAAAGAAAAAGAAGCCCTGCTTAGGTCTAATTCAATACGGCCCTGGAGATGGGAACTTCTGAAAAAGATTGATGGGTCAAGCGATTAGAGAAAGTGTTGCATCGACCGTTTGAACCGGCAGTTGTTTCTGGGCAACCGCTGATGCAGGAACACACCCAACGCGATCGCCCGTCATGGCATTTTGCATCGACGCTGTGACTTCGTGGCTTCGTGGTCTATTCCGGGCAACGCAAAGCAGATTAAGCGCGCCTAGGAGGGGTGGGCCTTTCCGCATATAATGGCAGCAAGAAGCCCATTCAACTAGTCAGGTAATTACGTCAGGCGAAAATCTAGTGTGTCCGCGCAACGCCCAACCCGACGGCAAGGCAGCAGAAGTTCCCGACCTCGCTTACCGATTTCGTCAAGCGTCACGGATAATTGCATTCCTAGTCGCTACCTTGGGGCTTGTAGTTTTCTGCGGTTGGGCCTTCAGTGTCCCGACCCTGACATACCTTCGACCCACACTCCAATCGATGAAGGTCAACACGGCCCTGTCGTTCTTATGTTTAGGTGTAGGGCTTTGGCTGGCTCACAATGACGACCGGAAGCGCACTAGGCGCATTCTCGGGCTTTTGGTGGTCATCATTGCTGGATCGACGCTCGCAGAATACGCCTTCCACGTCAATCTTGGGATTGACCAGCTGCTTTTTCGCGATACACGCACTGCGTCACTGTCGGCCTACCCGGGCCGAATGGCGGTTGCAACAGCGATCTGTTTCCTGCTTTTGGGCTTAGCTGTTGCGTTTCTGGGAATTAAGAAGGCAATCGTGCTGCAACGCGCACTTGTAGCTGTATGTTTCGTTTTCTCTCTCGTTGCTTTGTGCGGCTATTTGTACGGAGTCAACTCACTCTACGCGATTTCGTCCTTTTCCACGGTGGCCGTTCACGCTGCCGCTGGTTTCTTTGCTGCGAGTTTAGCCTACTTTCTTGCGCGACCTGACGAAGGAATAGCGTCAATAGCTGCAAGTGACAGTAACTCTGGCTTTCTTCTCCGAACACTCATTCCAGCCATTCTAGTTGCACCCATTGTCATCGGGTGGGTGAGGCTAGCGGGAGAGAGAGCCAATCTGTACGACACGCCATTTGGTGTAGCCCTGCTGGTGATTGGAAACATCGGCTGCCTAAGCGTCGTAACTATGCTGATCGCCCGATCAATGCATCGCTTTGAACGAGAAGGGGGACGGATTGAAGAAGCATTGAAGAAGTCAGAGGAGAAATTTTCCAAGGCGTTTCGAGGAAGCCCATTGGTTGTGGCACTCACGAGAATGCGAGACCATCGTTATTTGGACGTCAGCGAGAGTTTTGAACAGTGGATTGGTTGGCGTCGCGAAGAGGTGATTGGACGAACTCCATTCGATATTGGGATCTGGGTAAATCCCGCCGAACGGTCGGAGTTTGTAAAGCGCCTGACGGCTGAGGGCGTTGTTCGTAACCTAGAGTTCCGCTATCGCCGTAAGGATGGCGTAGAGATGGTCGGCTTAGGTTCCGGAGAATTGATAGAGATCGGAAATGAGCAATGCGTGATTTCCGTGATCACAGATATCACCGAGCGCAAGCTGGCGGAGGAGCGGGTGCGCGTTAGTGAGGAACGCCTGCGATTGGCACAGTGGGCCGCTCACATTGGAACGTTTGATTTGAACCTTCGAACTGGAGTGGATATCTGGACGCCGGAAACGGAAGCATTGTACGGCTTGCCGCCGGGCGGCTTTGGCGGAACACTGACCGCTTTTGAAAATCTGGTTCATCCCGATGATCGAGAGAAAGTCATCGAGTTAACCAAAGAGCTCATTAGAACCGGACGACCCGCTGAGACAGAATGGCGCGCCGTGTGGCCAGACGGAAGTGTTCATTGGATAGCTGCGCGCTCGCAGGTGCTTATGGACGAGTCCGGCGAGCCTCTCCGAATGCTAGGCGTCAATATGGATATCACCGAGAGCAAGCGGGTTGAACAAGCGCTGCTCGCGATGAATCGCGCTTTAGAAGAACAAACGGAGTTGCTGCAATCGCGGGAGGAACTGCTGAGAGTTTTCGTTAAGAACGTGCCAGCAGCAGTCGCGATGCTCGACCGTGGCATGCGTTATCTGCAAGTCAGCGACCGATGGTGTACTGATTACTTGCCCGGCAGAGCGCAGATACTCGGGCGTTCCCACTATGAGCTTTTTCCAGACATGCCTGAGCGTTGGAAGGAGGTTCACCGCCGCGCACTTCAAGGAGAAACCCTGCGAGCTAACGAAGACCGTTGGGAGGGGAAAGACGGCCCTCATTGGGCTCGCTGGGAGGTTCATCCTTGGAAGACCGCTGAAGGCGCTGTGGGAGGCATTCTCATCCTTGCAGAAGACATTACCCGTCGCAAACAGATGGAAGAGTCACTCTCAGGCATGACCCGAAAGTTGATCGAAGCACAGGAGCAAGAACGCGTCCGGATCGCGAGAGAACTTCACGACGACATCAACCAACGCCTTGCTCTGGTGGCAATTGGATTCGACCAGTTGCGAGAAAACCGCAAAGACTTGCCCCCCGAAGTTCGACGTCAGGTGCAGGAATTGCACCAAACGGTTTCAGATATATCGTCGAATGTCCACGCCTTATCGCATGAGCTGTACTCGTCAATACCGGATTCTCTAGGTCTCGCCAGAAGTGCAAGGAGCTGGTGCAGAGAATTCGGCAAGCGACGAAAAATGGAAATCGAGTTTAAGAGCCATGACCTACCAAGACTGCCGCAGGAAATCTCGCTGTGCCTCTTTCGAATTCTACAGGAAGGTCTGCACAACGCGGCCAAGCACAGCGGGGTAAAACGGGTCGAAGTGCAACTCGCGGAGAACTCAGGTGAGATTCACCTCACCGTTAGAGATTCGGGCCAAGGATTCGACATTGGAGCAGCAAGCCAAAGCCCGGGTTTGGGCCTAACGAGCATGAAAGAGCGGGTTCGGCTGGTCGGCGGAACGATTACCATCGAATCGAAGTCGATGAGTGGGACAACAATCCATGTTCGTGTGCCGCTCGAGTCAAGGCAGCATCCGCAGCGGGCGGCTGTGTAATAGTCCAATTAAATAGCGCGAAGAGCATCCGTGTGCGCCGTTGACATTTATCAATACCGATTAGTTGTCTGTGGCTACCGAAAACTCCATCTGACTTCAAAATCAACAAGATACGACAAGGCTCTGTAACACATTATAAAAGCACACGTTGTGAACGAATGGTTGGCAGGCCGGAAGTAATCTGACCCCAGAATAGCGGGATTTGTGTCTCTCTCTGGCTCTGAGGAGGGTTTTACTTCTTCAGACTTGGTGCGACCCCGCCGGGAACCGTTCCTTCGAACTTCAGAATGAACCCTTTCTTTCCAACGGCCCAGCCGCGGTGCGCGTCGGCGAAGCCGATCGTGTTGGTGTGCTCCTCGTTCATCTGCTCCCAGTTCTTTCCTCGATCAATCGAGTAGTCGGTTCCGGTTGGTCCAACCGCGAACACGGTGGGACCGGGCGTGTC
>Ga0306921_10009837_pt1 | contig 10154 bp, 6 predicted proteins | sample sta12Cox44000080_FD_203760 | JGI IMG/M metagenome (GOLD analysis project Ga0306921, IMG submission 203760) | Lab enrichment of tropical soil microbial communities from Luquillo Experimental Forest, Puerto Rico - statoxic.12C.oxic.44.000.080 (v2)... | ecosystem: Environmental > Terrestrial > Soil...
CTTCACTGCTGCTCACGATCGGGCGGAGACGTGAACCATCGGCCATGGATTCGACCATCGACTGGCTATCGATAGTGGCCGACTCAACCGTGAAAACAAGTCGGTGTCCATCCGGCGAAATCCTTGGCTGCCTAATTAGGCCTTCGATGCTTACCAGCTTGCGAGGATTGGAGCCATCCTTTTCGGCGAGGTAAAGATCGCTTTCCCGAGCGAAGAGGATGCGACCATCCGGGAAGAAGCTCGCGCCCTGGGCATCGATAGTGCCTAGTCGTCGCAATCCCCCTGTAGGCAGCGGGACCTGCCACAAGGGATTCGGATGATTGCCAACTCCTTCAATCGCAAGCAGGGCAGAACCTTCAGGCGCCATTCCCATGATCCTCAGATCGGCAACACTGGTCGGAACGACGGCGACGGAACCGCCCGTCACCGCGACCTGTGCAATCTTGAGACTTCCTCGGGTGCCTTCGTTGAAGTAAACTCGCACCCCGTCGGTCACTATTTTGCTGGTGTAGGGCTTCGGCTCCCCGTCATCGGTCAGTTGGGTTACCGCTTCCACAATCGGAACGGCCGGCGGGCGATTCAGCCAAAAAAAGAGAACACCAGCGATTGCAACAGCAAATACCGCAGCAGTGATCCATATCCATCGTTGGGTTGAACCGCGCTCTGCCTGGACTGGCCTAAGGGACACTCTGCTCGTCAACAAAGAAGTATCCGAAGCGGTTACCACGTCGGAGGTTGGCTGCGAGTTTTGCTCCGCGCCGTTTGCACCTATCTCGGTGACAGGCGCAAGGAAGCGGTATCCCCGCTTGGCCAGCGTTTCGATGTAATGCGGATGATCCGCATCATCGTTCAGCGCCTGCCGCAGCTTGCGAATTGCCGTGTTCAGCCCGACGTCGAAATCCACGAACGTATCGGCAGGCCACAGTTTCTGCTGCAGCTCTTCGCGGGTCACCACTTTGCCGGAGTTCGCGACCAGTTCCACCAGTACGCGGAACGGCTGATCCTGCAGCTTGAGACGCACACCGTTCTTGCGCAGCTCCCCTTCGTGCTCGGAAAGCTCGAACGGTCCGAACCGAAAGGTGCGGTCGGTTTTCTCGGTGGAACCCTGAGCGGCCACGGGAGAACCCTCTTGTGTGGCCTCATCATACCGCGATTTCATGCGAGGCAGGAACTAGCTTGCAGCTGGCAGAAACGCTCAGAAGTTCTCTACCATCCAGACGTTGTTTTCGCGGTAACAACTTGCAGAGCTGCGTAGCGTCCGTCGGGCGACGGGATAGCCCACCAATACGGCGCAGCCCTTTCACCCTCCAACAACACTCGATGATTACCATTGGGCTCTACGTTCAAAACTACGGGATTCCGTTTGGAGTCCAGCCTGTCGCGAATACGGATTTGCCGTCGGCGGTCCAATCCATCCCTATACTAAGTAGTTCCTTAAGCTCCACTTCACGACTTCTGTTGTCGTTCAGTGTCACAAAGGTGATCTTGTGTTCCGATCCCAAATAAACCAACGCGAGTTGAGAGCCATCTGGGGAGACCATACAGTTGTACACTGCCGGCCGCTGCAGCGAATAGAACGGTTGGACCTTTCCGTCCTGCGGATCGAACCAGAAAAGAAGGTCCGCCGTTGCCAGGAAGCAGAGCTTTGAGGGACTGCGCATACATGAGAAGGTGGTAATGAACGGCATTTGCAGGACTACGCGAGCCGGGCCGCCTCCCAGGGGTACTGCCATCACACTCACGGGCTGCGCGGGATCTTGCGGGTTGTATCCGGTCGAATACAGGATGTGCGTGCCGTCTGGACTTATGCGCGGCTCGAAAATGCCGTGCCCTTCGACCAGCACTTCGGGCACGGCTTGATCAATCGCTTGGCGAAAGATCTTGTAGGTGCCGCTGCGATTTGAGGAGAACAAGACTGCCCGGCTATCGGGTGTCCAGGCTTCGACAAAGTTCGGGTTCTGATCGAAGGTCAGGCGACGCGGCTTGCTCAAACTGTGGGTTTCCGAGTCGATTTGCGTCAAAAAGACTGCAGGCGAGAAGTTGTCTCGCCACAAAACCAGCCGTTTCCCATCTCTGGTAGCGCTCAGGCCCGCGATTCTTCCCGCACCCTCAGTTAGTTGCGCCTCCCTGCCCTCAGGCTCTCCGGATTTCTGGTTAACTCGGAGCGACCAGATTCCGGAGTCCACCCGCTCGTCGGCCGGATCGTTCCGATATCCGTAGAGCAGACGGCCTGTCCAACAGACGACCTGAAGAAGTCGCGTCGTGGTGATGAGCACCCTTGGTTTGCCGCCAATTTAAGTCCACCGTCTCCAGGGAGTGTTTCACCACTGTAGGACCTGGGCTGACTGCTTCGAAAGCGGCGGATGTAAGCCAGCCGTCTCCCCTCAGGAGACCAGGCAATGCGAAGAGTCGCTGGCGTATTTACCTCGTTGATGGTCAGATCGTCCGCATTGCCCAACGCTTCTGGCCGGACAGCCTCGACAATGCGTCGGGGATTATTTCCGTTGTTCCCCATTACCCAGACTTCTTTCGAGCCCTCGGCGTCAGCGCGCAAGAATGCGATCCTGGAGCCGTCAGGCGAAACTGCGCCCCCGCTTGCATTGTCCATCAGCCTCTGCGGGCTGCCTCCCAGGAGGGACACCTTCCACAGGCTGCGAATGGCGTTGGTGCTTGGTGGGCCAAGAAAGTAAAACGCTTGTCCCGAATCCAGCAATAGATGCGTGCCGTCGGGGAACCAGCTTGTGGGTACAGCGTCGAAGCCCTCCGGCAACTGCAGCGGGCGGGTCTCGCCGGTGTCAATGTGACGGATGTACACCCCCGTGGTGTCGGCATAGGCGAGGAATCGTCCATCGGGAGATACTACGGCGGCAACAATTGGCGCTTCCCGAGGGTTCGCCGTGATCTGTTGCTCTGTCGCCAGTGGCCGGGCTCTATGCGCCTGTTGCCATGCTGCAATGGCGCCGTAAATCAGCAATCCAAGCGCGCAAGACGCCGCCAGAACCCAATACCATCGTCGCGGCTTGCGCTGAATTTCTTGTAACGTCGGCAGCGCAGCAGCCGCACCGTTGGCTACCGGCGCAACAAACTTGTAGCCGCGCTTCGCCAGCGTCTCAATGTAGTGTGGATGATCGGCGTCATCGTTCAGCGCCTGACGCAGCTTGCGAATGGCGGTATTGAGTCCGACATCGAAATCTACAAACGTATCGGCAGGCCACAGTTTCTGCTGCAGCTCTTCGCGAGTCACCACCTTGCCGGAGTTCGCGACCAGCTCCAGCAGGACGCGAAAAGCCTGCTCCTGCAGCTTGATGCGCACACCGTTCTTGCGCAGCTCCCCCTCGCGCTCGGACAGCTCGAAAGGTCCGAAGCGAAAGGCGCGGTCGCGTTCTATGGACGGCTCGGGGGGCACCACCACCCACCCTCGTTTGTATCCGCATCATACCGCGACTTCATGCGAGGCAGGAACTGGCTTGCAGCTGGCAGAACCAGCTCAGAAATTCTCAATCATCCAGACATTGTTCTCGCCGGTTACCGCCTGCAAACCCCATAGCGCCCGTCGGGCGAAGGAACAACCCACAAATATTGAGTAGCGTTGTCGCCCTCCAGTAGCACTCGATGGTTGCCGTTAGCCTCCACGCCCAATATCACGGACGCTCCCGCTGCGGTCTGGCTTGTTACGAATAGGCTTTTGCTATCGGCAGCCCAATCGATGCCAAAGTTGGGGGGCCATGGATTGAGATCTACCTCGTGCGTGCTCTTGTCGTCCACAAACATGAAGGTGATCTTGCGCTCACGTGGGGACAAAATCATTGCGAGTTGTGATCCATCGGGCGATAGGCTCCAGTCAGGGTTTTCCATCACGGGAACCGCAGCGAATTCCTGAGTTGTCCCGTCTTCCGCGTTGAACGAGAAAAAGTGGGCCGTGGATCCTTCCGGGGTGTGGAAGAGGCACAGCTTCGACGGACTCCGTGCGCATTGGAAGTTAGACATGGAAGGCATTAGCAAGACTACTCGTGGGGAGCCTCCCTGCAGTGGAATCCGCATCACGCTGGCTGGCTCGGCAGGATCCTCCGGATTGGGCAACTTTACATACAGAATCTGCTTGCCGTCTGGGCTCAGACGTGGAAGGAAAATGCTGCGACCCTCGACCAACACCTTTGGCGTGACTTCATCAATCGCCTGCCGAAAGAGTTTCCAGGTACACATGGCGATTCGAGACAAAGAAGACTGCAGTGCTGTCGGGCGTCCAAGCATAGGCGACGTTGCCATTCTCATCGAGTGTGAACCGGCGCGGTTGTTTGAAGCGTCGAGTGCCCGGATCAATCTCCGTCAAGAAGACCCCGGGTTGACTATTGGCCCTCCAGAGGACCAGTCGTTTTCCATCGGCAGTAATAATGAGTCCACCAATTTGTCCCACACCCCTTTGTGAGTTCCCGAGGCTGATCCTCGAGTTTTCCGGACTCCTCGCTGACACGAACCGACCAGATTCCGGAGTCCCAGCGTTCGCTGGCCGGATCGTCACGGTAGGCGTCAGTAGGCGCCGGTCGGGAGCCCAACCGAGGGCCGGCACAAATTGCGCTGAAGTCTTTAGGACGGTAGGTGTCCCGCCACTCAGATCGGCGGTTTCGAGAGTGTTATTTGTCGCCTGCGAGGTAGTTGGATCCTACAAAACGCAGATACGCAAGGCGTCTTCCATTTTTCGACCAAGCGACGCTTGAAATAGACGAACCACTTGTAGCCGGAACAACGCGTCTGCCGTTGCCTCCGTCGCTTTCGACGACCCAGATTTCCTGTGTGTAGGGAGAAGTAGCGCGAAGGAAGGCGATCTTGGAGCCGTCACGGGAAACCGCTCCATCGTTGGCATCTTCCACAACCTTTTGTGGGCTATAGCGGATTCTGTCGTCAGTCGGGCCGCGCGTACACCTCAAGATATTCGGCATGAACCAAAGTGCGCTGATCGCCGCCACGGTTGTGCCGAGCCCAGTGTGCAGCCATCTCGCCTATGAGTGCCTGCTGCCGCTCCGCGTCGAGTTGCCGCATGATGACCTGCGTCGGACCTATGTGTTGCCGGAAGTGCGCTTCCGTCTCGCTCGGCCCCGTCGGAATATCGAAGGTGACGGTGCGCTTTGCCGTGGTCAACGCCACGTTTGAACCAAAGCGCCCGCGCACCACCGTCTCGTCACCCCACAACATCGGCGACTCCAATCCCGGCGGAGGTGGACCATACCGCGACGTGATCTTCATCTGCTCTCCGACAAAGCTGTCGGGAGTCCAGTTGGCCATGGCGATCAGCCCGCCCGACTTGCATACTCGGCACATCGCCGCCGCCGCCATCTGTGGTCTGGGCGCGAACATGGCCGCGAACATCGACAGCACCACATCGAACTCGCCGTCATTGAACGGTAGCTCTTCCGCATCGGCCTCACGGAGGTCGATGTTCAACCTCTCTTGTTGTGCCCTCGCCGCCGCCTGCACCAGCAGGTTCGGCGCGATGTCCACAGCCGTCACCTCCACTCCCGCTCGCGCAGCCGGAACCGATTGGTTCCCCGTCCCGCATCCCACATCGAGCACCTTCATACCCGGCTTCAGTTCGAGCCGCGCGACAAACGCGTTGGCCTCAACCTGAATCAGCGGCGCTACTTTGCCGAAGTCGCCCGCCATCCACACCGCTTTCATCTTCTGTTTCAGTTCCGAGATCGGGGGTGCGCTTGTGGCCATTGTTTCCCTCCTGCAAAGTGAAGCGGCATCATTTCGAACCCCTGTTTTGCCGTCGACTTGTGGGGATGTGTCGCTGCTCTTTGCGGATTCAAATGTAACCGGATCATCCCGCCCGCCATACAAAATTTATCCATTTTGCACCACGGTTCGCAGGGGGTAAACTGTCTCCGAACTCCAAATCGGAACACCTCGATGAACATAAATCGTGCGGCTGCAAGACAACTGTCTTGGATGTTGGCGCTGCTACTGCTGGCGTCTTCGGCGTACCCGCAATCGACTACCCCCGAGTTCCCCAACCCCGGTAAAGTCGGGATGAGTGGCGATCAGCAACGCCAGCTCGGACTCCAGGCCGCTGCACAGGTGTACAAACAGATGCCCGTGCTCCCCGACAACAGTCCTGAGACCCAGTACATTCGCCAGCTCGGCCAGAAGCTGGTGGCGACCATCCCGCCGGAGTACTCGTGGCCGTTTGAGTTCCATGTGGTTGCACAAAAGGAGATCAACGCCTTCGCGCTGCCGGGCGGCCCGATGTTCATCAACATCGGAACCATCACCGCGGCTGCCAACGAGGCCCAACTTGCTGGCGTCATGGCCCATGAGATGTCGCACGTGTACATGCAGCACTCGGCCAAGCAGGCGAGCAAAGCCGAAACCACTGGTCTCTTGGCCGGACTCGCCGGCGCGGTTCTGGGCGCGACCACCGGCGGCCTGGTGGGACAACTCGGTCAAATGGGCATTCAGATGGGAGCCCAGGGACTGATGCTGAAGTATTCGCGCACCGACGAGTCGCAGGCCGACGCTGTCGGCGCCGTCATCATGTACAAGGCCGGGTACAACCCGCAGGCCATGGCCGACTTCTTCAAGGCTCTGGAATCGCAAAACACGGGAGCGCCTCCGCAATGGCTGAGCGACCATCCCAATCCCGGCAACCGCGAGGCGGCCATCGAGAAGGAGATCCGCAACTGGCCGCCTGAGAACTACCAGACCAACAGCGCCGCTTTCCAGAAAGTACAGTCGCAGGCAGCCACGGTGCGCGCCTATACCGCACAAGAGATCGCGCAGGGCGCGCAGTCGGGTCAGTGGGCGGCGCTCAACCAGAAGAACGGTGCCGTCTTTCGGCCCAACGCAGCCGTCCCCGTCAACGCCAGCGCTCGCGCACCTGCGAGCGCTGCGCCGGCAGCTGCCGCCGTGTCATTGCAAAGCGTTCTGCCAAGCCAGCGGCTAGTGACCGCCGACCTGGGCCGCATGAAAATCTCGCGCCCCGAGAACTGGCAGGTCGTGACGCCCAGGCAGCAGGGCGAGTCCCTCATGATCGCCCCGCAGTCCGGGGTTATGGGCAACGCCGTCGGCTACGGAGTGGTCATCAATGCGGTCGCGCCAGCCAACGGCCAGCGACTAAGCATCGATGAGATCACCGCTCAGCTTGTGCAGGACATGGAGGCCAGCGGCGAAGTCCAGTCCGTCGGCCAGGCGCAACCCATCATGGTGGCTGGAGTTCAGGGCCGCTCGCTTCCCATGCAGTCCAAATCACCCTTCAGCGATGCCAACGGCCACCAGCAGGCAGAGCGCGACTGGATGGTTACCCTCCCGCAGCGCGATGGCTCGGTCATCTTCCTTGTCTTCGTCGCGCCGCAATCGGAGTTTGCCCGCTTCCAGCCAACCTACGAGTCCATGCTGAAGAGCGTGCAGTTCTAGTGGTACCTCGAAGAACTTGGAAGCCCTCGCCCGTTGACCGGCCCGAAGTCATCCAATTCATGCATGTTCTGATTGCTGTTTATAATCTCGTAATCGGCCGCCAGCCTGTCTTCGAAGATCGGGGGTAACCAAACGTCTGCGAGTTCTCATTCAACGCCACACCGTTCCTTCACCATTGACCATACCGTATCCCCCGAAGGCACGCCGACTCTGGTCTGCCGCGGCGCTTCATCCTCGAAACGTCGGTCCAATTCAAGACAGCGGTAAAGAGCCTTTCGCCGCACCATAAACACCTGCAGGCCGATATGAGTGGCGTCGATTACGTTGATAGTGCCGGTCTCGGCAGCCTCGTCGCCATCTTTGTTTCCGCCAGGGGAGACGGTGTTACCTGGAGTTGATCAATGTGCACCCGCACGTCCGGGACCTGCTGAATATGACGCATCACACTTCCGTCCTCGAGGGTAAGAGCTAGAGTCGGTCCAATTGAGCCGCGACGTAGTGGGGGCCCCCAACTCTTGTCCGCGGCTGTTGCAGATATCAGGGCGAGATTCAATCATCGTCGTTTGACCACCCTCTTTCGCGCCTGATAGGTTGATAGTTTCGGTCGAAGTAAGCTTCGAGGAACGGTAGAGCCGCGCTTTAGCGCGGCGTTGTACCGTTTCTTGATCGAACCGGCTTCAGCTGGCGGCACGAATTCGCGAGGACAACACACGCATGGCCATCAAATTCAAGGGCGTCGATTTCATCGAGCTCGACACGCTACTCTCCGACGACGAACGTCTCGTCCGCGACAACACCCGCCTCTTTATCGAAGAGAACCTCATTCCCATCATCGAGCAGTGCAATCGCGACGGCCGCTTCCCCAAAGAGCTCATCCAGCCCATGGGCGAGCTCGGCTTCTACGGAGCCAGCCTGCACGGCTACGGCTGCGCCGGAATGTCGGCTGTCGAGTACGGCCTGATGACCCAGGAACTCGAGCGCGGCGACAGCGGCGTGCGTTCCTTCGTCAGCGTACAGTCCGGCCTCTGCATGTATCCCATTCACGCCTTCGGCAGCGAAGAGCAGAAACAGAAGTACCTGCCCAAGATGGCGCTCGGCGAAATCCTCGGCTGCTTCGGCCTCACCGAGCCCGACGCCGGTTCCAACCCCGGAGCCATGCGGACCCGCGCCAAGAAAGACGGCGACAGCTACGTCCTCAACGGCGAAAAAATGTGGATCACCTCCGGCTCCATCGCCGACATCGCCATCATTTGGGCCAAGGTCAGCGACGAAGACGATCGCATTCGCGGCTTCATCGTCCCCACCGACACCCCCGGATTCAAGGCCGCCGACGTCCACGGCAAGTGGTCGCTGCGCGCCTCTGTCACCTCCAGCCTCTCCCTGCAAGACGTCCGCATCCCCGCCGACGCACTTCTGCCCGGCTCCAAGGGGCTAGGCTCGCCGCTAAGCTGCCTCAACCAAGCGCGCTACGGCATCGCCTGGGGAGCCATCGGCGCCGCCATGGCCTGCTACGACTGCGCACTGCAGTACGCGCAGTTCCGCAAGCAGTTCCGCGATGTGCCTATCGCCGGGCATCAGCTTGTGCAAGAGAAACTAGTCTGGATGATTAGTGAGATAACTAAAGCTCAACTACTCGCACTACAAGTAGGTAGGTTGAAGGATTCGGGCAAGATAAAGCCCTGCCATATCTCTATGGCAAAACGTAACAACGTCTGGATGGCCCTGGAGTGCGCCCGTATGGGACGCGATATCCTCGGCGCTAACGGCATCGCCGATGAGTACCCGATCTTTCGCCACATGGCCAATCTGGAGTCCGTCAAAACCTACGAAGGCACCCACGACATCCACACGTTGATCATCGGGGAGCACATCACCGGCATGGCAGCGTTCTAACTGACGAAATAGAAAAACGAATCGGGTGCCCCACCCTTGTCCGCGTTCGTCGCGGACAGGGCGGGCAACGACGTGTGACCCTCGTCACGTTCCGGAACCTGAGTGTAACTTACACGGACTCTATCGTTTCCAGCAATCAGGGGATCTTCACTTCATCACATTCAGCTGCTATCGTCGTGCGCCTTTGCTCGGCACTCCGCAAGTCCGCCGCATTTTTGAGCAGGTGTTAGACCAAGTGCGCCAGTGGAACGGTCTCTACATTGTGGCTACGTGGTCATGCCCGAACATGTCCACCTGTTGGTAACTGAGCCAGAGCGCTGCACTCCGGCAATCGCCCTGCAAATGCTGAAACAAAACGTGGCCCACAAGATCGTTCATCCCGCAGGCACGCCTTTTTCGCAACCACGTTATTACGACTTCAACGTGTGGACTGCGGAGAAACGAGTCGAGAAGTTGAAATACCTTCACCGCAACCCGGTTCGACGAGGTCTGGTGGAAGGACCAGAAGACTGGCCCTGGAGCCGCTACCACCATTATGCCGGTGGGATCGACGGAGTGGTCGAGATAGAGTTACCCACGGCAGCGTGTCGTCGAGGACAGCCGCTCATGCCATTCGATGCGGCTCCCACCCTGTCCGCAAAGAACGCGGACGAGGGTGGGGTGTCGCGCGACTTTGATAATGTCCCCACGCGGCGACATTAGAAATGTCCCCATGCGACGAGGTTACGACATTAGAAATGTCCCCTCATCTGGAGGTCTCCACAGGAGGCCAGATTGGGACGGACAGCCATGAGCAGCAAAGAGTTGCGACGAGCAGGCGTATTAGCCCGAGTGGTAAGCGGCGAACTGAA
>Ga0306921_10009841_pt1 | contig 10151 bp, 9 predicted proteins | sample sta12Cox44000080_FD_203760 | JGI IMG/M metagenome (GOLD analysis project Ga0306921, IMG submission 203760) | Lab enrichment of tropical soil microbial communities from Luquillo Experimental Forest, Puerto Rico - statoxic.12C.oxic.44.000.080 (v2)... | ecosystem: Environmental > Terrestrial > Soil...
GGTCTGGCGTCAGGGCGCTGGTGCGGTCTGGCGTCCCGGAGTCGGTCGCCATGCGGATCTCCGGTCACACGACGTCGTCGATCTTCAAGCGATACGACATCACGTCCGAGCAGGATTTGATGGACGCCCGGGACCTTCGCGCACACCTGAGCACACCTAAGCGCCCGCAACCACTAGCCCTAGTGGGTGCGCGATCGAGGCTGGATCAGCAAGTAGCGAATAAGTAAGACGTCCGCGTTTCGGAGTGCGGTGGTCGCCTCTGATTCAGTATCCTAGGCGCCTATGGCGCAGGATCTCAGGAGCTATCTCGATCTCGTCAAGCGGCGCAAGCCCGGCGACTTCGAGATCGTCTCCAAGCTCGTCGATCCGCGCTTCGAGATCACGGCGCTCGTGGTGAAGCTCGAGCGCGAAGGCAAGCGCCGGCCGGTCATCCTCTTCGAGAACGTCAAGGGCACCCGGTTCCCGGTCCTGACCAACCTTCACGCCAGCCGGCCGCGCCTGGCCGTGGCGATGCACACGGCACCCGAGGCGACGCAGGCAAGCTATCTCAGAGCGATGGAGCGGCCGCTGATCCCGAAGGTCGCGTCGACCGGGCCGGTGCACGAGGTGGTGCTCGAAGGCGATCAGGTCAACCTCTACGAGCTCCCGCAGATCGTTCACCACGAAGGCGACGCCGGTGCCTACGTCACCGCGGCGATCTCGTTCGCGAAGGACCCGACGCGCGAGATCTGGAACTGCGCGTACAACAGGCTGCAGATCAAGAGTCGCAACACCACGTCGATCCACCTGACGACCGGCAAGCACCTCTGGGAGTTCCAGCGGATCGCCGAGGCGCGCAACGAGCCGCTGCAGCTCGCGCTCGTCATCGGCGTCCACCCGGCCATCGCGCTCGGCGCCCTGGCGATCGGCTCGATCGACGAGGACGAGCGCGGCATCATGGGCGGCCTGCTCGGCGAGCCGCTCGAGCTCGTGAAGTGCCGGACCTCCGACGTGCTGGTGCCGGCGCACGCCGAGCTCGTGCTCGAGTGCGAGATCCTGCCGCGCCAGCGCACGGCCGAGGGGCCGTTCGGCGAGTTCACGGGCTATAGCCTCGGCGAACGGCAGCGCGAAATCGTCCACGTCAAAGCGATCACGCACCGGCGGGACGCGATCTTCCAGGACATCACGGTCGCCCATCTCGATCACATGCTGCTGTCGACGATTCCGATGGAGGCGAATCTCTATCGCGCGGTGCGCGCCATGGTGCCGTCGGTCAAGGCGGTGCGAGTGCCCGGGCCCTTCACGTGCTTCATCTCGATCGAGCAGCGCATCCCCGGCCAGGCGAAGAACGCGATCCTCGCGGCCCTCGGCGCCGATCTCTACATGAAGCGCATCGTGGTGGTCGACGAGGACGTCGACGTCTTCGACGACCGCCAGGTGAACTGGGCCATCGCGACGCGCTGTCAGCCCGACCGCGACATCATGATCGTCACCAACGCGCGCGGCTCCGATCTCGATCCCTCGGCGCGCGACGACGGCCACACCGCCAAGTGGGGCGTCGACGCGACGGCCAAACCCTCGCTCGCGTCGTACACCCCGCGCCACCGGGTGCCGCCGGACGTGTGGCAGCGGATCGACCTCAAAGACTTCTTCGCCTCCTGAAACCCGCCGTGGCGGAGAACTTCGCCCGGCGCCTCGAAGCCACCGCCCGCCGTACACCCGACAAGCCGGCTCTCGTCTGGGACGGCGGCGCGCTCACGTTCGGCGAGATCGACGAGCGCGCCGATGCGTTCGCGGAGACGCTCACGTCGCGCGGGGTCGAGCCGGGCGATAGCGTCGCCCTCTCGATCGGTAACCACTGGGCCTTCGCGGTCGCGCTGCTCGCCGGCTGGAAGGTCGGCGCCACCGTGGCGCCGCTCGACGCGCTGCTGAAGGACGAGGAGCGCGCCGGTATCGTCGACGACCTGCGCCCCGCGGCTCTGGTCCACGAAGCCGATGTCGCGGGCGCCGCACGCACGGGACGCCGGCGCACCATCGCGGGCGCGACCGGCGCGCCCGCCCCGGCGTTGATCCTCTACACGTCCGGCAGCACGGGTCGGCCGAAGGGCGCGGTGCTGTCGCACGGTGCGCTCGAGCTCGCCATCGAGTCGTGGGCCGGGCCCGTGATGGCGCTGACCGCGAGCGACGTCGTGCTCGCGACGCTCCCGCTGGCCCACTCGTTCGGTCTCAACGGCGCGCTCCTCGCTCCGCTGCTGGTCGGCGCCACGGTCGCGCTCGTCGACCGCTTCGCGCCGGATCGCGTCCTCGACGCGATCGAGCGCCAGCGAGTTACCGTGTTTCCCGGCGTCGCGACCATGTTTCGGCGCCTCCTGGACTTGCCCGAGCTGGCGGCCGCCGACGTGAGCTCGGTCCGCATCGCCGTCTCCGGCGCGGCGCCGTGCCCGTGGGAGCTCGCCGAGCGATGGCGCGATCGAACGGGGATTCGTATCGTCCGGGGCTACGGGATGACCGAGCTGTTCCGGCCGATCTCCTACCAGGCGGCGAGCCCGAAGGAGTCGCCGGACTCGATCGGCTGGCCGGTGCCCGGCGTCGAGATCCGCATCGTCGAGGACGAGCTCTGGATCAAGAGCCCGTCGGCGATGGACGCCTACATCAATGCGCCGGAAGAAACCCGTGACGTGCTCGTCGACGGATGGTTTCGCACCGGCGATCTCGCCACGGTCGGCGCCGACGGTCTGGTAACGATCGTGGGCCGCAAGCGCGAGCGCATCCTGCGCGGCGGCTACTCGGTGTTCCCGGCGGAAGTGGAAGCCGCGCTCTTGACGCACCCGGCCGTCGCCGAGGCCGCGGTGCTCGGCGCGCCCCATCCCGAGCTCGGCGAGGACGTCGCGGCGTTCGTCGTCCTTCGCGCCGGCGCGACGGCCGCGCCGGACGAGCTGATCGCGCACTGCCGCGAGCGGCTCGCCACGTTCAAGTATCCCCGGCGGCTCACGGTGGTCGACGCGTTGCCCCGATCGGCCACCGGAAAGATCCTCAAGGCGCGCCTGGCGCCCCTGCTCTAGCGGCTAGCGGTCGATCTCGACCAGGTAGCTCTTGATGCGCCCGGCGTCCGGCGCGTCGGGTCGCAGCGCCAGATACTTCTCGAACGACTGCTTGGCCCGCGCGCGGTCCTTCTGCTGGTAGTAGAGCAGTCCGAGCTGGCGGAACGGATCGGGATAGGCGGGATCGAGCTGCGCGGCGCGCTCGTAGCGCTCCAGCGCCTTCCGCGCCTTGTCGGCCCGGTCGGCGGCGTCACCCGAGCGCTGGGATTCGAGCCGGTAGAGATCGCCATAGTAGAGCTGGGCGATCGCGTCCCGCGGCGCCAGCGCCAGTACCCTCTCGAGCTGCGTCGCCGCGAGCTCGAAGCGTTCGGCCTGGATGTCGAGGCGCGCGTTCTCGCGCGTGACGATCCGCATGCGCATGCGGAATTCCGGGGCGGCCGTCGGGCTTCGCGGCGGCGCCGCGACGTTCGCATAGCGCGTCTGCGCCAGGTCGCGCGTGTCCTCGATTCGCTCGGCCAGATATTGAGGGTTCGCCAGCAGGAACGTCTCGAGCGGTCCGCGATTCCTCGCCTCGTCGCGCAGGAGCTCGTACGTTTTGGGCGCCTCGCGCACATCGTAGCCGGCACGCACCAGGCTCGCCATGCTGTCGGCCGCCGCCTGGCGCTCGAGGTCGCGCCCGTAGCCGCGCATCGCGGCGATCGCGGCCAGCCTGAGCCCGCGGCCCAAAATCACGCTCGCGACCGGGCTCAGCGGCGGCGCGGGTACCGTGAAGAGGGGCGGCCGGCTCTCGTCCTCGCGCGCGAACCGGAGCGCATGACGATTCGTCACGTGAGCGATCGCGTGGCCGAGGATCGCCGCGAGCTGCGTTTCGTCGGCGAGCCATGCCAGGAGTCCGGTGTGCACGTAGATCCGGCCGTTCGGCATCGCGAACGCGCTCAGCGTCGGATCGGGCAGCACGAGGAAGGTCAAGGACGGGCTGCCCGCCGCGCGCGCGTCGTCCGGCGTCAGTGCCACGCCGAGCCGCGCGAGATATTGCGCGATGACCGGATCCTCGAACGGCTTGAGCTTCTCCTCGAGCTCTCGCTCCTCCCTCGCGGCCTGTGCCCAGAGGTTCGGCTGGGCTTCCGGAGGCGTCACGGTCTGTGAGGCGCACGACGTGGTGAGAACGGCGACGACGGCGAGCCAGGCGATCGAGCGGCGGATCAGTTTCGCTCGGCCAGGGTCTGACGGACGCGCCGCAGCTCTTCCTTGAAGGTCGCGGCGTCGCGGGCCTGAGGATAGCGCGTCAGGTAGCGCTCCCACTCCGAGGCACCCCGGTGCAGCTCGCCGAGCTTGACCAGGACGGTCCCGCGATCGCGCACGTGCATCGGCGCGTCGGTCTCGAGCACCAGCAGCCGGTCGATGACCGACAGCGCCTTGCCCCAGTCTTCGCGCCGCGCGTAGATCCCCTGCAGATTCCGGAGCATGCGGACGACGATCTGCGCCTTGGTGGTGGGCGTGAAGTGCGCATCGGTCAGCTCCACCTGGCGGCCGACCGCGCGGGACGCGATGGCCTCGGCTTCGTCGCGCGCGAGGCGCCGGCCCCCGCCGAACGGATCCAGCAGCAGGAGCTCGTCGCCGAGTCGCGCCCCGACACAGAAATGCCCGGGCAGCCCGATGCCGAGGATGTCGATGCCGACCCGCCGGCCGACCTCCATGACCAGGACCGACAAGGTGATCGGAATCCCGAGCTGACGATCGAGGACGTCGTTGAGGCAGCTGTTGCGCGGGTCGTAGTAGTCGTCGGCGTTACCGCGGAAGCCGGCTTCCTCGAACAGGAAGCCGCGCAATCGGTCGAGTGCGCGGCGGGGATCGGTGAGCTTCGCCGCCGTCGAGCGCGCGGCCAGGTCGTCGAGGCGGGCCAGCCACTGCTCCGGGGCCAGGTCGGGATACTCGATCCGCGCCACCGCGAGCGCGGCACCCGCGAGATCGATCTCGGAGCCGCTCACCAGGCTCTTGAAGTCGTGGAGCGCGCGGTCGACGCCCAAAGCGCTCTAGCAGCCCGGGGCGTGGTGAATGCCCGCGGTCGCCAGCGCCTTTCTCTGGAGCTCGTCGGCGAGCTCGAGAGTCCGGCGCGCGGCGCGCGTGGCCGCCGCCTGGGCCTCCGGCGTCGTCGCGAGCCGCAGCAGCAGGGTGCGGCCGAGCTCGTGGTGATAGCGCTCGTCCGGCTCGATCACGTCGCGATACATCGCGGCCGTGTCGCGGTCGGCCGCGTGCTCGCAGAATTCGATGAACTGGCGGTTCTTCACGACCGCGATCGCCTCGCGGGTGAACTGGCCGGCGGCGACCCGTTCCACCGTTGTTGTGAGCGTGTCGAGGTACTGGAACAGCGGGCCGTAGCCCTTCGCGAGCGGATCGAACGACTTCGCGTCGAATCCGAGCGCGCGCAGCCGCTCGGCGATCATCCGGTAGTGCTTCGCCTCGTCCCCGACCTGCCGCGCGAGGGCCAGCTTGACGTCGACGTCGTCGGTGGTCACCAGCCAGCGCGCCGCGATCTCGGTGGCCTCGATCTCGTTCCGGAGCGCGACCTTGAGGAGATTGAGCACGGTCAGGTCGCCCTCGACCTCGGGCTTCAAGGTGTCGTCGGGGGCGAGCCGGCTCAGACGCTGCCGGTTCTCGCCGTCGAGCTGGGCGACGAACTCCTGAGCGGTCATGCGGTGACTCCTTCCTTCAGCAGACGCGGCAGCTCCTGGGTGAGCGTCTCCTTCGTCACGACACGATCGCAGCGAGCGTGCCAGGGCTGGGTCTGCCGTCCCAGCGCGTGGGTCGTGTAACCGAGGACGGGCGGTCGCGCCCCGCCCAGAGCGGCGAAGAGCCGCTCGTAGTCGTAGCCCGCGGTCAGATCGATCATCACGAGTCGGGGCCGACGGCCGAGCGCTGCCTCGATCTGCTCGGGAGTTCGCGCGAACTCGACGCGGACACCGGCAAGCCGGCCGGTCTCCCGGATGCGCGCGACGAAGAACAGATCGCTGACGACGGCGAGGACCGGCGCCTCCCCGTCCGCGGCCTGGTCGGGCTCAGTCGTCTTGTTCACGGATGCCGAGCCAGTGCTTGTTCCACTCGGCGATGTGGGACAACGTGGCGAGATTGCGCATGCGGTCGAGATAGACCATCCCGTGTAGATGATCCGTCTCGTGCTGGCAGACTCGCGCGAAGAAGTCCTTGGCGATCACGTCGACCGGATGGCCCTCGCGGTCGAGACACTGCAGGCGCACCGACGTGTAGCGCGGGACCATGCCTCGCATGTCGGGCACCGACAGGCAGCCCTCCCAGCCTTCCTCCATCTCGTCGGTGAGCGGAGTGACAACGGGATTGACGAGCACCATCAGCGGCACCGTCGGCGCGTCCGGATAGCGCGGATTGCCGAGGACCTCGATGACGGCGATCTGCTTGGGGGTGTGCACCTGCGTCGCCGCGAGCCCCGCGCCGTCGTACTCGCGCATGGTCTCGATCATGTCGTCGATCAGCCGCTGAACGGCCGGCGTGCGGATCGACGCGGGATCGACGCGCTCGGCGACCTTTCTCAGGATCGGATGGCCGAGCCTCGCGACTTTCAGAATCGCCATAGGTGGATCAATCCTATCACGGCCCGCCGCTAGCGCTTCGCGGCGAGCGCACGCCAGACCTTTTCCGGCGTCAGCGGCATGTCGAGATGCGTGACGCCGAACGGAGCGAGCGCATCGACGACCGCGTTCACCATCACCGGCGGAAGCCCGATCGTCCCGGCCTCGCCGATGCCCTTGACGCCCAGCGGATTGTTCGGCGAGGGCGTGTGCGCGTGGCCGATCTCGGCGTGCGGCATGTCGTCGGCACGCGGGATCGCGTAGTCCATCAGCGTGCCGGCCAGCAAGTGCCCGTCGCGATCCAGGACGGCGTCCTCCATCATGACCTGGCCCCAGCCCTGCGCGAGCGAGCCCTCGAGCTGACCGTCGGCCAGGAGCGGGTTCACGATCGTGCCGGCGTCGTCGAGCCAGACGATGTGCTCGGGCGTCACCGTGCCGGTCTCGCGGTCGATGCGCACCGACACGACGAAGGCGCCGGCGCTCCATACCTCGCCGTCGCCGGTGAAGAATCGCGTCGCCTCGAGCCCCGGCTCGGTCCCGGCCGGCAGTCCGGCACCGCGATAGGCGAACTCGGCCACGCGCGCCCAGCTGACGTGCCGCCCGGGCGCCCCGACGACGCCGAAGCCGCCGTTGGCCGGGACGACGTCCTGCGGCGCCGCCTCCAGCATGCTCGCGGCGAGCTTTCTGGCCTTCTCGCGCACGTCACGCGACGCCAGGACCAGCGCCGAGCCGCCGAGCGCCGTGCTGCGGCTCCCGAAGGTGCCGATGCCCTGCGGAGCGCCGTGCGTGTCGCCGTGACGAACCGTGACCGCGTCGGGCGGCACGCCGAGCTCGTCGGCGATGATCTGCGCGAACGTCGTCTCGTGCCCTTGACCGTGCGCGCTCGAGCCGGTGACGGCGAGCACCGAGCCCGTCGCCTCGACGCGCACCTGCCCACTCTCCCAGCCCAGGCCCGACGGCTCGACGTACGCCGCGACGCCGACGCCGACCACCTCGCCGCGTGCGCGTCGCGCCGCCTGCTCGCGACGCAGGCGGGGGTAGTCGGCCATGGCGAGCGTGCGATCCAGCAGCTCGGCGTAGTCGCCCGAGTCGTAGACCTGGCCCGTCGCGGTCTTGAACGGGAAGCGCGCTTTCGGGATGAGATTGCGCCGCCGCAGCTCGACCGGATCGAGCGCGAGCGTGCGCGCCGCCTCGTCGACGAGCCGCTCGATGAGAAACGCCGCCTCGGGCCGCCCGGCGCCACGGTACGCGCCGATCGGCGGCGTCGTGGTGAACACGCCGATCGACTCGATGTCGACGTGCTCGACCAGGTAGGAGCCCGGCAGGCAGCGGCCGTGATTCTGCGGCGTGCCGCCCACGGTGACCGCGAGGCTCGAGCCGAGCGGCTGGCGAATCCGGGCGCGCAGCCCGGTGATCCGGCCGTCGGCGTCGAGGGCGAGCTCGCCGGTGGACTTGCCGCCGCGCCCGTGATTGGTCGTGAGCAGATCTTCCGAGCGCGTCGACATCCACTTGACCGACCGGCCGAGCCGCCGCGCGAGCCAGGCGACCAGGATCTCCTCGCGGTAGGGACCACCCTTCACGCCGAAGCCGCCGCCCACGTCGGGCGCGATCACGCGTACGCGGGCCTCGTCGAGCCCGAGCATCCGCGCGATCGACGATCGGATCCGGAACGGCGCCTGCGTCGACGTCCACATCATGAGCTCGCCGGTGTCGGGATCCCAGCGCGCGAGGGCGCACCGCGGCTCCATCGGCACGCCGCAGAGCCGCTGCTGCTGGACGGTCAGGCTCACGCGATGCGCCGCCTCGCGAAACGCGCGGTCGGGATCGCCGTGGCGCCACGCAACGGAGAGCGCGCGGTTGTCGCGGCTCTCCGGCACGACCTGCGCGGCGCCCGCCGACAGGGCGCCGTCGGCGTCGGACACACCCGGGAGCGGCTCGTACTCGATCGCGAGCCGATCGACGCCGTCGACCGCCGCGTACGTCGACTCGGCGACGACCGCCGCCACCGGCACGCCTTGCGCGCGGACGACATCGGACGCGAGCAGCGGGTAGTCGGGAATCACCGTGCCGGGCGCCAGGCGCGTGAGCGGCACCGGCGGGATCGTGCCGAGATCGCCGGCGACGATGACCGCGACAACGCCCGGCGCGTTCCGGGCGGCGCCCGTGTCGGTCGAGCGGACGCGCGCGTGCGCGTGCGGGCTACGCGCCAGGATCATGTGCAGCGTGCCGGCGATCTTCAGATCGTCGACGAAGCGTCCGCGACCGGTGACGAGCGTCCGGTCCTCCCGGCGCTTCATCGGTCGTCCGACCCATCCGTTGGGCTCGGGCGCGTGAGTCACGTCATTCACCTTTCGGGCGATAGCCGACGAGCTCGAGCAGGTTGCCGTCGGGATCGAGGAAGTAGAGGCAGTCGTGGTCGCCCCAGTCGATCGGCGCATGATAGGGCACGCCGCGCGCGCTGAACAACGCCTCGGCGGCCTTCAGATCGTCCCAGCCCACCTCGAACGCGTGATGACTCTTGCCGAGCGGATGACGAACGTCCTCGAGGTCGGCTTCCGGGCGATCCGGTTTCAAGAAGAGCGCGCACGCGGTCTCGCCGCCGCGCATCACGACCTGATCGGCCAGGCGCATCTGCACCGACATGCCGAGGACGTCGTGATAGAAGCGCTCGGCGCGCGCGAGATCGGCCACGTCGACGCCGAAATGATCGAGGCGCTTGAGCTTCACGGCGCTGCCTCGCCGGTGTGGGCCAGCTTCTCGAGCGCCCACGCGGCCGCGTGGCGCACGACCGCGTCGTCGTCGTCGAGCGCCCGGCCGAGCACGCCGGCGGCCCGACGCTCGCCGCGGTTGGCCAGGACGATCGCGGCGTTTCGCAGGAGCCCGGCCCGCCTCGTCCGCGTGATCGCCGAGCCGCGGAACCGCGCGCGAAACGCCTGGGGATCGAGCTCGAGCAGTGTCTCGAGCGCGCCGAGGGATCCCGACGGCCCCAGCGCGGGCTCGTGACCCGGCTCGGCCTTGCGATTCCAGGGGCAGACCTCCTGGCACACGTCACAGCCGAAGAGCCACTCGCCGATCTGGCCGGCGAGCTCGTCGGCGATGTCGCCGCGATGCTCGATCGTCAGGTACGAGATGCAGCGTCGCGCGTCGAGCACGTAGGGCGCGACGAACGCCCGCGTCGGGCACGCGTCGAGACACGCGGTGCAGGTCCCGCAGCGATCGGGCTCGGCCTGATCGAACGGAAGCTCGACGGTCGTCAGCACGATCCCGATGAAGAAGTACGAGCCGAGCGACGGCGTCAGGAGGTTCGTGTTCTTGCCGATCCAGCCGAGGCCGGCGCGCGCCGCCAGATCGCGCTCGAGGACGGCGCTGGTGTCGACCGCGGCGCGGCTCGCGATCCGCCCGCCGGCCGCCGAGCGGATGAATTCCGCGAGCTCGACCAGGCGCGGCCGGATCACGTCGTGGTAGTCGCGGCCGCGCGCGTAGCGCGACACCGGGCTCCAGTCCTCGTCCGAGCTCGAGCCGGGGTTGT
>Ga0306921_10009843_pt1 | contig 10150 bp, 7 predicted proteins | sample sta12Cox44000080_FD_203760 | JGI IMG/M metagenome (GOLD analysis project Ga0306921, IMG submission 203760) | Lab enrichment of tropical soil microbial communities from Luquillo Experimental Forest, Puerto Rico - statoxic.12C.oxic.44.000.080 (v2)... | ecosystem: Environmental > Terrestrial > Soil...
TGTGTTCAACATGATGAAGCAGTTGCACCAGTTCCAGATCATCACCATGGGTCTGAAGGTGCTACTGGCATTTATTGGCACCCTGACCCTGGGCATCGGCGGAGTCGGGCTGATGAATATCATGCTGGTTTCCGTGACCCAGCGGACGCGCGAGATTGGCGTAGAGAAAGCGCTGGGCGGCCGGCGCCGAGACATCCTGTTCCAATTTCTGGCCGAGGCGCTGGCGATTACCTTCGTCGGCGGCATCGCAGGAATCATCCTCGCGTATGCCGTCTCCATCGGCGTGGGACGGATCACCTTTTATAGCGCGGTTGCGAAGAACGCAGAAGCGGCAGACATCCGGTTGATCATTGATCCGATGATCGTTTTGGTGGCGACGATCATTCTTAGCTTTGTGGGCCTGATCAGCGGCATGCTGCCGGCCATCAAGGCCTCACGGCTGGATCCCATCGAGGCTCTGCGCTACGAATAGTCCTGTCCACTACAATCGCTGCATGACCTCCGATCGGCTGGCGCGAGTACAGGAGCAACTTCGCCTCTACGAGCATCCGCTGATGGAGTTTGACGCACGCGTCCAAGGCGATTCTGTCGAAGTGATCATCCGGCCGCGCTTTGTCGATCCGCCAGTTCACACCTACTCCTTCGCGTTGCACCCGCGCGATCTCGACGATCCGCAATTCGCGTGGACCTTCCAGCGCCAGCTCTATGACTGCCTGCACGACTACCTGGTCGAGATGTTTATCCGCACGCCGCAACACCATGAGGAACATCGGCAGATGGAGCGTGAGGGCAAGCTGTGAGCTTCGACCCGAACGAACGCCAAACCACCCCAGTAGAAGCAAATGCGGCGTCAGACCCCGAAAAAAGCGTCGTTCGTCGGCGGACCCGGTTGCGCGAACTCATCGTTGACGAGATTCGCCGACACGGTCCGATGCCGTTCTCGCGTTACATGGAGCTTTGTCTCTATCACCCCGAATTCGGGTACTATTCGCGGGCTGCCGAACAATTCGGCAAGGCAGGAGATTTCTACACCTCCAGTGATGTACATGCCGTGTTTGGCCGACTGCTGGCACGCCAGTTTGAGGAAATGTGGCGCGCTCTCGACTCGCCCGAGCGGATCGATCTGATCGAACTGGGGCCGGGCCGCGGACTTTTTGCGCGCGACGTGCTTGACTGGTCGGCTAAGCAGTTTCTTGGTTTCACCGGTGCCTTGCGGTACGCGCTGGTCGAACAGTCTCCCATCCTTCGCAATCGGTTGCAGGCACGTCTGTCAGACTATCTTGCGGAGGGAACAGCAGCGGTCTTTGAGTCGCTGGAGAGCGCTGCGACCGCTGCCGGCCACCATCTCATCGTTTTTGCCAACGAGTTCTTCGATGCGTTGCCGGTCGACATCGTGGACCATCGCGGCTCGGTGCGCGTCGTTGAGAACAACGGCAGATTCTGCGAGCAATTCGTGCCACCGTCGGCAAACGAACTCGAGTATCTTGATGGCTACGGTGTCCGCCCGCAAGCGGGAGAACGCGTCGAAGTTTCGCTCGGATCGCTTGCGTGGATGAAGCGCATTGCGGCAGCGTTCAACGGCGGGCGAGGGTTCGTCGTCCTGATCGATTACGGCTACACCCGCGAGGAACAACTTGTCGGCCGTCACCGCGGTACCCTAATGACGTACCGGCGACATCAGGCGAATCCCTCGCCCTACGAAGCACCCGGCGACCAGGACATCACGGCGCATGTGAATTTCACGGCCTTACAATCCGCAGCGAGTGATGACGGACTGGAGCCAATTGCTCTGCTGACGCAGTCGCAATTCCTGATTGGCATTGGAGAAGGGACACAATTTTCTGATGCATTTCAGGAGTGCAAGCTCCCGCAGGAGCGTGCTAAGGTCGCACTGCAACTTAAGCACCTGATCAGCCCAGAAAGCATGGGAGAGACCTTTCAGGTGCTCGTCATGTCAGGCGACGTACCATACCAGGAGGCCGCCCGCTTGAGTGGCCTTAAGCTAACTCCCTGAATCCCTGTATGCTTACGGCGCTCGCACCGCCTTCAGGATGTTCAGCAACCCGTGCCCAAAGACAGCGTTGGGAATAGACTTCCCGGGGAAGCCACCGCAGCTTTGCGTGCTGATAAGCTGCGTAGCGTTTTGGGTCAAGTAGGTCTCCGTAAGCGAGACTCTTGGGACTGCCCGCCGGCAGAAGGTTGCTCGATGAATACGCTTCAAGCGGTGGTTGCGGCAGCACGTGCGGCTGGCATCTTCTCGTCAATGGCGGCCGGCAAGGGGCCTTAACTTGTACGACGAGTTCTGGGGGGAAAAGTCGGGGGGCGACCCGGACGATCCGGTTCTTCTAACCCGGCGAGGCGGTCGATAAAGAAGCGCTTGCGCCAAAGCGAGACCACTTCACGGCGGGTGTCGAGGCAGTTGCAACTCGACTTCCTCGGCAGACGAGAGCTTGATGGTATATGGGCTCCATCTTGGCATCGGTATCCCCTCGCCAACAAGATGCCAGGCCAAAGCCTTGGCAACCCAAGCAAATTATACGTTAGTGTATTTATAAAATTGAGTACTAAGCTAGTGAGGAGGCTTCGCGCGACCGGCAGCTCAACCGACGCGCGTTCCGATGACATTCAGAACTCGCGACACGGTGCAAAGGCCGTGGAGATAATTGGAATTCCCAGCGTTCGCGTTGGGTAATCAAGCTAGTCAACTGCGGCAAGACGTGATGCGTGGCCTGGTATTTCCCGGCCTGGTGACGCGACTTTTGAAACCGCTATTCCGAACCGCTGGGGGCGCTCTGAGGCGTGAACGGTGCCTGCAAGTATTTGCGGGCTTCGTCCAGCGCGCCGGCCGTGTTGTCATTGGTCTGCAACGCCTGGCGATATTCGTTGCTGGCGCGCTCACGCTGGCCTGTCAGGTCGAAGATCTTGCCCAGTTGGATATGACTCCAGACCTCGGTCCAGCGCGGTTCGCCATCGCCGTTCAGCGCTTCACGATAAGAGTTCGCTGCTGACTGGTAATTGTGTTGCAGGAAGAACACTTCGGCGATGCGATAGTGAGCCAGGGAGCTATTTTTGTTGACGTCAAGGGCCTTCTGGAACTCCTTCAGGGCCTCGGTCATATCGCCTTGTTCCACATCTTGTTGCCCGCGGACAATCGAAGTACGGACCTGTAAATCAGGTGAATTCTTCAGAACGCGGTTATCAGGATCGACGGTGATCTTCCGTGGTTTGCCAAAGGTCTCGACGGCGAAGGCGGAATCAGTACCCGACACCTCGATGCGCTTGGTTTCCGTTTTGCCGTCGGTGTCGATCTTCAGCTCCACCGGCATGCGGAACAGATCGAGGTCCTGCTGGATTTCTCCGACTACGCGGAAGCCCTTTTGTGTCCGGTAGATGGTGTACTTCGTTTTGAACTCAGGCGCGCCGGTGGAATCGAGCCACTGGGTGAAAAACCATGACAGCTGCTGGCCGGAAGCCTGCTCGGCGACCTTCCGCAAGTCGTCCACTGTGGCCGACTTGCCGGAGTATTGTGCCAGGAAATCGCGCATGGTTTTGTCGAACGCCTGGTCACCGATCACCCAGCGCAGCATGTTCAGCACGCTGGCTCCCTTGTCGGTTACCAGCGACTGGAATTCGGGTGAGAATACATCCAGCTTGCCCACCTGCGATAAAGGAACGCTGATATAGGCAAGAGCGCCGACCGCCATATCTTTGGTGACTTCCTCGAACCCGGCCTCGCCAGCCAAATGCTGCACGTACAAGGCTTCCGAGTAGCGTGCAAAACCATCGCTCAGCCACCAATCGTTTCTGGTTGCGGGGCTAACCACCACTCCCCACCACTGATGCGCGATCGTATTGGCCAGCAGACGATAGTTCACCTTCGGAGTGAAGGCGCGCGATGCGATCGCTGCGATCTCCGGAGCCCACGCTGCGGGAACCGTGTCATTGGGGAGTTCGACCACGTTGAGTTTGCCGGTGAACGCAGGACCGAAGGTCGAGGTATAGAAAAACAACGCTTTGCTGGCAGTGTCGGCGTAGGCCTGCGCTACCGCTTTGTGCTCGGTAGAGGTGTAGACAGTGACATCGAGGCCACCTTCGGAACTCTTCGTCTGCTCGTACTTACCGATCAGAATGGTGCCGGGAAAGCTTGCCTTGGAATAGGTAAACGTATAGTTCGAACTTCCAGCAGGAATCGTCAGCTTCGTCGGTCCAGAGCGCGCTCCAGTCTTCTTCGCACCAGCGCGAGGGGACTCTGCCTCTTCACCCATAGAGGGCAAGCTGCCAGTGGTCTGTTTGCCGCTGCCAATGACGCTATAGCCCGTTGGCACACTGATGCTGATGGTTGAACTGAATCGGTTCGTGCCATAGCCCACCATCGGGAACCACGCACCCGCATAGAGCAGATAGGTGAATGGATCGCCGATGTAGGCCAGCTTCAAGCCGGGCACGGGGCTGTCGTCCGCGGACTGAATGACGCCTTCGTACTCAAATGTCAGGCTGCTGCTTGCGCCCTTGGAGAGTCCTGCCGGCAGAGAAATTCGGACGGTTGCATCTTGGCTGACGCGTTCGGCTGACAGTACCTCGCCGCTCGCGTCAAACACCCGCGTGGGGCGCAGACCGTTGTGAAGCTGAAACGTTGCCATACTGATGTCGTCAAGTGCGGTGAACTTCACGCGGGCGATGGCCTTGAGCTGATGGGTCTGAGGAGCAACAACTGCCTGTATGACGTAATCCTCGACCTGAACCCGCTGCCTCTCAGCCGCGTAGGAGGTTGGTACGAGAGCCGCCAGAGTTAGGATAAGAACTACGCGCCCGACGAACCGCGCCGCGATATGCATTATGGAGAGAACTCCTGCCTACAGGTCACTATAAATGATGAAAAAACTACATGGAAAGGTGCGAGGCGGATGTTCACCATGCTTGTCCCAGGGCGGCCAACACGGCTCGCGCCGCTCGGTCGCTGGCGCTGACTTCTGCGCTGGATACCTGCAATTTGCGCCGCACCTCGTCGAAGCCTTCGCTCATGACCGTACGCGCGCCGCTGTCAGATAAAAGCCTCTGCAACTCGGCGCAAAGCCGTTCCGGCGTAAAGTCGTCCTGCACCAACTCCGGGACCACATCACGCTCGGCAATCAGGTTGACCATGGCGAATCGATCTACCTTTACTAGACGGCGGCCGAGGCTCCAGGTGAGCGGCGCCACCTGATAGACCATGGTGAACGGTGTGCCAATCAAGGCCGCCTCCAAGGTCGCGGTTCCACTGGCCACGGCGGCCGCTCGCGCATAAAGCAGTGTGGAACGAGCATCTCTGGCAAGCGTAATCGGCGGACCCGTGTGGCAGTGCGGAAAGGACGCCATCCAGCGGCTGTCGAGCGTAGAGGCTACTGGAGTAATGTAAACGTAACCCGGGCCCAGAAGTTGCGCTGCTTTCAACAGCTTCGGATAGATACGCGACACTTCGCCGCTCCGGCTGCCGGGGAGCAACGCAATCCACGGGCGGCTCGGGTCGATCCCGTACTCGGCGGCGAACTGCTCCCGGGTGACCGGTGGCAACGGCGTGTCGGTTAAGGGATGTCCCACAAATTGGGCATCGATGCCCCGCTCGCGATAGAACTTTTCTTCGAAGGGGAAGATGACCAGCATCTTGCGGACGTACTTTCGCACCAGTTCAATGCGTGACTGGCGCCACGCCCACAACTGCGGGCTGACGTAGTAGATCACGGGAATCCCACGCTTGTGGAGTTGGCGGGCGAGACGGAAATTGAAATCGGGGAAGTCAACCAACACGGCAGCGTCAGGGCGGCGGCGCTCAGCCTCAGACACGACTCTGCGGAAAAGCTTGAAGATTCGCGGGAGATGCTCGACTACCTCGGCCAGTCCCACGACCGCGATCTCGTTGGCATGGACCACCAGGTCGCAGCCGGCCCGGCTCATCTGCTCGCCGCCGACGCCGAAGAATTCCATCCCGGTTGACTGGGATCCGGCCAAGTTTCCCAGTGCCTCGATCAGCTTCGCGCCATAGGCTTCGCCGGAGGCCTCGCCCGCGGAGATGAGAATTCGCACCCTGAAATTATGACAGGTAGCAGGTATGAACCGTCACTTGTCCGAACTTCTGTTTCCGGGCGTGCGCGGCTCATCGATTACGAACCGCCAGGTGCCGTCGGACTGCCGCCGCACAACCTCGGTGCTCAGCCCGCGCCTCGCATTTTCGCTTCGATAATGCGTCCAGCTCGCATGCAGTACCGCCAACCCGTCGCCTGATTCGAGGACTGCACGTGTCTCCAATTCCATGCGCCCGCCGCCGGCGAGTAAACGCTGGTAAGCCTCGCCAATTGATTCACGCCCAACTGAGTTTCCGCTGCCGGTAGCGAGGACAGCGCCATCCTCGTACAGGGCCACCAATGCATCAATATCGCGGCGATTGAAGGCGTCGAGGAAAAGAGCGTGGATTTCTTGTGGTTTGTGCGCTGCCATGGGCGCCTCAGTCGTCTGCCGACACGCCGACGCGCGGCCCACTGATTTCGCCGGCTATAACCTCAGCAGGAATCTCCTGATCTTTGTATTGCAACTGATAGAGCTTCCAGTAGATGCCGCGATTGGACAGCAGTTGCTGGTGCGACCCGATCTCGCGCACTTTGCCTTTGTGCATAACGATGATCTGGTTGGCGCGCTGCACGGTGCTGAGGCGATGAGCAATAATGATCGACGTGCGTCCTTCTACCATGCGGGTTAGGGCATCGCGAACCCGAAATTCCGTTTCGGTATCGACGCTCGAGGTGGCTTCATCGAGAATGAGAATCTTGGGGTTGTGCGCCAGCGCTCGGGCAAACGATATAAGCTGCTTTTGTCCGGTCGAGAGCGTGCTGCCGCGCTCTTGGACTCCTTCTCCGAACCCTCCGGGAAGCGAGCGGATGAAGTCCGCTACGTTGACCAGCTCGGCCGCGTCCTCAATCGAAGAGTCGGCTATCCAGCGTGACCCGAGACGAATATTATCGGCGACCGTCCGGGAGAAGAGAAATGGATCCTGCAACACGACTCCATAACGCCGCCGCAATTCACCCAGATCCATATCGCGGATGTCGACACCGTCAACGCGGATCGCGCCTTTCTGTACGTCGTAAAATCGCAGCAGCAGCGAGATGATTGTCGTCTTGCCGGCGCCCGTGTGTCCCACGAATGCCACCGTGTCGCCCGGATCGATGGTGAAGGAAACGTCCCGCAGCACCCAGTCGTACTCGTCGTCGGCGAGTGAATTTGCCGCGACGCTCGTCAGCCTTTCTCCCTTACGGGCAGCTTCCTCGGCCGCCTGTGCCAGGGTGCGATAGGCGAACCACACGTGGTTGAACTCGATGCGTCCCGGCCCATCGGGCACCTGCGGCGATGGTGGCGTGACGATCTCGGCTGGCGTGTCGAGCAACTTGAAGATGCGTTCGCTCGACGCCATCGCCGATTGCAGAATGTTGTACTTCTCGCTCAGGTCCTGGATCGGGCGGAAGAACCGCTGCGCGTACTGCATGAACGCCACCAGCACCCCCAGGCTCACCGCATTGCGGATGACCTGGTTTCCTCCGAACCAAATCACGCCCGCAATCGCTGTTGCCGACAGGACTTCGACGACCGGGTAGTAAATTGCGTGTGCCAGAATCGCGTCTTTGAACGCATCCATGTGGGTGCGGTTGATTTTCTCGAACTGCTGGTAGGACCTTTCTTCGCGGTTGAAAAGCTGCAGAACCACGATGCCCGTGACATGTTCCTGCAAGTAAGCGTTGATCTTCGCGATTGCGATGCGGATCCGCCGGTAGCTCTCGCGCACAGCCTTGCGGAACAACGTCGTCGCGTAAAAAATGAGTGGCAGCACAGCGAACGTGATGAGTGCCAGCCTCCAGCTCATGCTGAGCATGATGGCGATAATTCCAACGAGTACGAAAATGTCCTCGAAGATCGAGACCACGCCTGCGGTGAACATTTCGTTCAGCGCATCCACGTCGCTGGTGACGCGCGTGACCAGGCGGCCAACGGGATTCCTGTCGAAAAACGCAATGTGCAGCCGCTGCAGGTGACGGAAGATCTGCGCCCGCAGATCGAACATGACCTTCTGTCCGGCCCACTGCATGATGTAGGTCTGGGTGAACTCGAACAGAAAGCTCAGCAGCAGCAACCCCATGTAGATCGCCGCGATCTGCGCAATTCCAACCAGCGGCTGGCTGCTTAGAAAGCGATCCAGCAGGGAATGAGTTTCCGTGCGATTGGCGAGGTATTTGTCGATCGCTACTTTCGTCAGATAGGGCCCCAGAACATCGGCGCCCGCCTTCAGGATAATCGCGATCAGCGCAACCGCAACTTGCGCCCGGTAAGGACGCAGATACGTCAGCAGGCGCCTCATTAGCCGGCCGTCGTATGCTTTACCTAATACTTCTTCTTCGTGGATAGAGGCCATGTCCCGGAAACGATTGTAATCAATACTCCTCTGATGATTGCGATGACGACATATAGACGTCCGCAAGATCGGAAGGGATGGAAAAGGTTGCTGGCCACCAACATCGGGACGAGTGAAGATGTCGGTCAGCTCGCCCTGCGCAGCACCAGGGCAGAGTTCTTCGACCCGAAGGCAATGCAGTTGCACACTGCGTGTTCGATTGAGACCATGCGCCCGACCTCGGGCACGTAGTCGAGGTCGCACTCCGGGTCGGGTTTTTCGAGGTTGATCGTCGGCGGAATCTGTTGGTGAGTCATGGCTACGAGCGTGGCCGCAATGCCGGCTGCGCCCGAAGCTCCCTGGGGATGGCCGATCTGTGACTTTAAACTCGACATCGGGGTGGCGTGCGCCGCCACTCCGAGCGCCAGCTTCAGCGCGCGCGTCTCGATGCGATCGTTGAGCTGTGTCGAAGTCCCATGCAGATGCACGTAATTCACGTCGGTAGAGGCGATTGCGGCATCGTCCATTGCCATCCGGATGGCACGCGCCGGTTCTTCGCCACATTCTTCCAGGCGGACGCGATGAAAGGCCTCGCAGGTCGAGCCGTAACCCGCAACTTCAGCCAGGATGTGCGCGCCACGAGCTCGTGCATGCTCGTACTCTTCCAGCACGAACATCCATGCGCCCTCGGCCAGCACGAAACCGTCGCGGTCTGCCGAAAAGGGACGCGAAGCGCGCTGCGGCGCGTGGTTCCAACTGCTGGTCATGATCCGCATCAGCGCGAAGCCCTTCATGATGCCGGGCGCAAGAGGGGCATCGACGCCGCCGGCCAGCATCATTGGCAGAAAGCCGAACTGAACTTCCCGGAGGGCATAACCGAACGCGTCAGTTGACGAAGTGCACCCGGTGGTAATGACGTGACTCATCCCACGCAGGCCGAAGCGCATGCTGATCTCGCTTGACATCGTGCCCATCGTCCCGCTGGGTATCGAGAAGATGCTCGCCTGCTTGGCTTTCCCGGTGAAATAAAGGCGGTAATTCTCCTCCGAAAAATCCTGCGCGCCGCCGCCCGAGCCCAACACGACGCCAATCTCGCGCTGCCGGCTCAAGGAAAGTTTCGCCGTCTCAATGCCGGCCTGTTGCAGTGCTTCACTGGAGGCAGCCAGCCCCAACGGCACAGCCCGCGAAAGATGCTTGCGCTCGTGGGCGTCAACCCAGGCCAACTCGTCGAAGCCCTGAACTTCTCCGGCGATCTGGACGGGCAGATCGCTGACATCGAAGCGCGTGATTCGCCGGACCCCGCTGGTGCCTGCAAGAATGGCGCGGCAAAACTCTTCCTTACCAATACCATTAGGGCTGATCACACCCATGCCGGTGATAACCACCCGTTTCTTCACGTAGCCCTTCATTTCTGTGTGATCGTTTCCGCCAGCTTCCTCGCCGCTTCGGTCTCGCTGGCCGAAAGGTCGTTCTCCATTGGCCTAGGTGATAATAGATGAGACTCATCACGCAGCGATAGTTCTGCACGCCGGAAGATGGTCACGAATTTGTCTCTGGGAATCTACATCTCGGTTCCGTTTTGCCGCACCAAGTGCAGCTTCTGCAACTTTGCGTCGGGCGTCTTCTCGCAGGCTGTATTTGACCGCTACGTCAGTCAGGTCCGCGCAGAGATTGCGGCGGCCGAAGTCATCGCGCAGGAACTCGGGGGACGCCTCGACCGTGAGGTGGACTCGATCT
>Ga0306921_10009850_pt1 | contig 10149 bp, 8 predicted proteins | sample sta12Cox44000080_FD_203760 | JGI IMG/M metagenome (GOLD analysis project Ga0306921, IMG submission 203760) | Lab enrichment of tropical soil microbial communities from Luquillo Experimental Forest, Puerto Rico - statoxic.12C.oxic.44.000.080 (v2)... | ecosystem: Environmental > Terrestrial > Soil...
GCCTCGCTACTGACCCCCTCCATCATGCAGCCGTCGCCGCACAGCGCGAACACGTCGTAATTGAACAGCGTAAACCCGGGTTTGTTGAAGTATCGCGCAACCCAGTCCGCCGCGATCGCCATACCGACGCTTGTGGCAATCCCTTGGCCGAGCGGCCCCGTCGTCGTCTCGATACCCGAGGTCAAATGGTATTCCGGGTGCCCCGGGCATTTGCTGTCGAGCTGGCGAAAGTGCTTCAGATCGTCGATCGATACCGTAGGGGTACCGAGACGCTCGTAATTTTCGTCGACCGATTTGACACCGGTCAAATGCAGCATCGAATACAACAAGGTCGAGGCGTGGCCCGACGACAACACGAAACGGTCGCGGTTCGGCCAGATCGGATCTTCCGGATCAAATCGGAGGAAGTCCTGCCACAGTGTGTAGACGACCGGCGCCATCGCCATCGGCGTGCCCGGATGGCCGGACTTCGCCTGCTGAACCGCGTCGATGCACAGGGTGCGAATAGTGTTGACGCAAATCTCGTCGATCGAACCGCGCGGCGTCATCATGTTGCACCTCTGGAGCTTGTGCCGACTAGACGACCAAATCTGCGATACCTCCGATACCCAGATCGGCCGCCGGATGCTCTGGTTGCCGCCTGCCGCTCTCTAAAGTTGCGGCGATGCTCTATCGCTGCTGCATCTGCAGCAAATCTACAGCACAATCTCGCCTTCAAGTTGAAATTTGGAGGAGGGCGACGGAATCGCCCTGGTGTCAAGGTGCCGTCCAGCGCCCAGCTCGGTGTTTTCGGCGGCTGAGGTGGCGCGGCTATTTAGGTGTGGCGCCCTCCGCCCTGCGACAAGGGCACGGCGGTCGCACGTTTAGCCGGAACCTTCAAGGTTTGCCCGAAACAGTATCGGCCCGCTAGGGCCAGGGGCGGGTGAGCCGCCAGCAGGCTCGAGCGTGACCTCGAGCTCGCCCTGACCCGCCAGCAGGCGCGCATTCTCCGGGGTCACCGCGATCAGCTTGCGCTCAGATTGGGGCAATAGCCCGATGGGATGGGGAGCGACCCCATCGGACGCCAGGAGCCACAGCTGGTAGACATGGTCCCCCGGGGGCGGTTGGGGGCGCAGGCTGTCGGCGGCGATCTGATGGGCGGTGCGCGCCAAGCGGATCGCCCAAACCGGGTGCTGCTCGCCGTCACGGACGATGGCGATGACCGGCATGGCCGAAAGATCCGGCGGCTCTCGGGCGATTATCGCGGCGACCAGCAGGGCCAGCGACAAGGTGGCGAGGACCGCTGTTGCGCGACGCCAGAAGCTAATGCTGTCCCACAGTCTCGCGAGCACGGAGACGTTAGCCCCTGCGCGGGTCGAGCGCGTCCCGCAGGCCGTCGCCGAGCAAGTTGAACGACAGCACCAGGCTGAAGATCGCCAAGCCCGGCCATACCGCCATCCACGGAGCCTGCGAGAGAAAGCGGGTCGCAGTGTTGAGCATGCTGCCCCAGCTCGGCGCCGGCGGTTGTTGGCCGAGACCGAGGAAAGACAGCGACGCCTCGGCGATGATCGCTGCCGCGATCGCCAGCGTCGCCTGGACCAAGATCGGTGCAAGAACATTTGGCAGAATATGGCGCAGCATGATGCGACGATGCGGATTGCCGACGGCGCGAGCCGCTTCGATGTAATCCTCATGTTTGACAGCGAGCACCTGCCCGCGGGTAAGACGCGTGAAGATTGGGGTCTGAGCGACCCCGATTGCGATCATCGCATTTGTCAGGTTCGGTCCGAGAAAGGCGGCGAGAGCGATCGCCAGGATCAGAAACGGAACAGCCAGCATCGCGTCAACCATCCGCATCAGCAGGCCATCGACGGCTCCGCCGAGATAGCCGGAGACGAGCCCGAGCGGCACCGCGACGCTGACGGCGATCGATACCGAGACGATTCCGGCGACCAGCGACGCCCGGGCACCCCAGATAAGCCGCGCGAGAACGTCGCGACCGAGCTCATCGGTGCCGAACAAATGCAAGGAAGAAGGCGGTTTGCGCACCGCCCGCCAATCGGTGGCGAGCGGATCGTAGGGCGCCAGCAGCGGTGCCGCGAGCGCGAGTGCAATGAAGAAGACAACGACAGCGAGCCCGATCAGTGCAGCGCGCCGCCGTGCCAACCGTCGCAGCGCAATCCGCCACGGCCGCTCGCCGGCTCCCGCAGAGGCGGTGTCGAGGGTGCCGGCAGTCATCCACGCAGCCTCGGGTTCACCAACACGTACGCTACATCGGCAAGAAGATTGAGCAGAATGAAGGCGAGCGCCGTGCACAGCACGACCCCCTGGACGACCGCGTAATCACGGTTGAACACGGCATCGACAATCAGCTTGCCGAAGCCGGGGATCGTAAAGACTTGTTCCGTCAGCACCGCGCCCGACAGCAGCTCGCCGAATTGGAGCGCGCCAAGCGTGATCACCGGCACGAGGGCGTTGCGCAAGGCGTGGTGGAGGACCACCCGAACTTCGCTCAGCCCCTTGGCGCGGGCGGTCCGGATATAGTCGGCGCTCAACACTTCCAGCATCGCGCTGCGGGTGTGGCGCATCATCACCGCGGCGATCACGTTGCCGAGGACAAAAGCCGGCATGATCAGGGTCGCGAGGTTGCGCGACAAGCTCTCGGCGGGGCTGACAAAGCCCGAAGCCGGCAGCAGCCCCCAGTGCACCGAGAACAGCAGGATCAGCAGGATCCCCAGCCAGAAATTCGGGATCGACCGGCCCCACAGCGCGACCATCGTCGCGACATAGTCGATCACGGTGTCGTTTCCTACGGCCGCGACAATTCCCATCGGCAGGCCTATCGCCAACGCAATCACGAAGGCGAGTGCTGCGAGCTCGGCGGTCACCGGGAGCTTCTCGAGGACAAGATCGCGCACCGGGCGCTTGATGCGGATCGACTCACCGAGATCGCCTGCCAATACCCCCTTGGCCCACAGCAAATAGCGGACCGGCAGGGGCTCATCGAGATGGTATTTCTGGCGCAAAAAGGCGATCACTGCCGGGTCTCGCTCCTCCCGGCGAGAGCCAACGCCGGATCGCCCGGCAGCAGCTGCTGCAAACCAAAGACCAGCACCGAAACAAAAAACAAGGTCGGCAGCACCAGCGCCAGCCGGCGCAGCAGAAAGGTCACCACCGGGCGAACAGCCGCGGATCGAGCATGAACGGCATCACTTCCACGACGTTGATCGGCGCTGCGCCCGCCCGCCCGCCTGCCTCTGGCGAATATCCCACGGCTACGTGAACCAACCGATCACGCTGCCTCCATCGGAGTTCCGAGCAAACGGGCGCTTGCCGCCATTTTCTCCTCGAAAGTCACGAGAGCCGCCCCCACCCTTTGTGCTATTGCGATATTGAGCGCGGCGGCGGTGCGCAGATTGAGGTCGAGCCGCCGCAAAAATGCCTCCGCTGCCGATACGTCTGCCGCTTTGGTCTGCTCGCGCCTCGTGGCGCGCGCCGCCCACGCGTCGAACGCTGAAAACCCGAGGCGCCCCTCATCGGGCGTGATCTCTCCCATCCGTAGCGACGTGCGATGGCAGAAGCAAATTCTACCGCGGCAAAATCGCTGACGACCAGAACCGGCATCTTGGTCCGCATGAAGGCATCGGCACGACCCGTCAGCGGGTCGTTAGTCAGCAACGCGACGAGAACACTCGCGTCGAGATAAACTTCAACGTTGCTGTTCATCCCGCAGCTTGGTCAACAGCACACCGGCATTCTCCGTTGCCGGAGACCGACCTATCCGACGTTCCGCGAGCCAGTCCAAGTCGGCGGGCGAAACCGGAAGCACCCGTTCAGGAATAGCTCTGAGCGCAACGACGGGACGGCCGTGCCGGGTAATCACCACCTCCTCGCCCTTGAGGGCGCGTTCGATCAGCTCCGAGAGCTGGTTCTTGGCCTCGGCTACGCTGTGAATGCTCATCGCGCGAATATCGCCATAGTATGGCTATATTCCAGCCGCGAAGGCCTTAACCGGCTCGAGGCCGACGGTTCACTCGAGCCGCAGCCCCTGTGGCCGGATCAGGCCATCGGGGTAGGGGGTGAAACCCGACAATTTGGTGGTCGCGGCGTACAACAACTTGGCATGGTAAAGATAAATGATCGGCAAATCCTTCAAGGTGTGTTCGGCGACGCTGCGATAATGGGGCAGGCGTTGCACCCGAGCTTGGGCCTCGCGGGCTGCGTCGAGCTCGTGGTCGACCTCCTGATTGCAGTAATGCGGCGAGTTGAGGGCGGGTGGGGCTTTGCAGGAAACAAAATTATAAATATTGCCGTCGGGGTCGGTGCGCCCGCTCCAACCGATCAGATAGGCCTCGAAATCTCCCTTTGAAGCGAGCTCGAGCGAGGAGGCGAATTCGGTTGCCTTGATGCGTATATCGAAGCCGCTCTCCTGGGCCATTGCCTGGATGACCTGGGCGGCTTGCAAGGCCTCGGGATTGTTTACCGCCATCAGCTCGACGACCGGGTTGGGGGCGGCTGCTGCAGCGAGCAGAGCCTTGGCCTTGGTGACATCGCGCCCCGGGATCGGCAGCTCTTTGATGTAATACGGATTAGAGGGTGGGACCCATTGATTCCCCGGCTGGAACTCGCCGCTGAACACGACTTGGTTGAGCGCATCCCGATCGATCGACAGCTCGAGCGCCTGACGAACCCGCGCATCCTGGCCCAACGGCGTCTTCGATCGTTCACCATTGGCGAGATTGATCGTGATCCCGGTGTAACCGAGCCCCGTGATCGTAGAGAGTTTCAGGCGGGTATCCTTGTGGACAGTGTCGAGATCGGTCGCCGCAACCCTCTCCATCAGGTCGAGCCCACCAGCCCGCAAATTGGCGAGCCGCACCGTCGGATCCGGGATCGGCAGATAGACGATGCGGTCGAGCTTGATGTTGTCCTTGTCCCAGTAATCGGCGAAGCGTTCGAGGACGATGCGATCCTGCGCGACGCGCTCGACAAACCTGAACGGGCCGGCGCAGACCGGGTGGGAACCGAAATGCTCTCCCGCCGCTTGCGCGGCCTTGGGCGACATCATCATCCCCGCCCGGTCGGTCAATTGTGCCAACAGCGGCGCGTAGGGTGCCGACAGCACGAGCTTGACGGTGCGGTCGTCAATGACTTCGGCGCCGGTCACCGCGCTGATTTCGGCTTTGCGGTTGGAGCCCGGCATCGACAGATGGCGCTCGATATTGAATTTGACCGCGGCGGCATCGAAGGGCTCGCCATCCTGGAACTTGACCCCCGGACGGAGCTTGAGGACGAGCCCCTTGTTGCCGTCGGTCCATTGCCACTCAGTCGCCAGCTGCGGCACGATCTCCAGCTCCGGTCCGATATCGACGAGTTTGTCGCAGAGTGCAGCAAAGACGATGCGGCCGACATAGGTCCGGGCGAGCGTCGGGTCGAGGATGTCGGGATCCTCGGCGAGACCGATGCGCAATGTCTGCGCTGAAGCCGCTCCGATCCACGAGGTCGCGGCTGCCGCGATCAGGCAGCCGGCCGCAATGTGTCCCCACCGTCTGGTCATTTCGAACGCTCCCTGCTGCTGATTGCATTGACGCCGCCCAACTCGTTGTGCGCAAGCGGTACGCTGGGCCTAAATTAACAGTTCTCCGCTCTTTGCAGGATGGGGTGCGGAACGATGCCGGCGAGCGAGGCAAAGCGGGTGGGAGTGATCGGGGCCGGCATGGTCGGGGTCTGCACGGCCAGCTGGCTGCGGCGCGACGGTCACAGCGTGTTCCTGATCGAGGCCGGAGAACCCGGCCGCGGTGCCTCCTTTGGCAATGCCGGCTGCTTCAACGGCTCTTCGGTGACGCCGGTGTCGATGCCCGGCGTGATCAAAAACGTGCCGCGGTGGCTCTTCGATCCGGTCGGTCCGTTGGCGTTGCGTTGGAGCTACCTCCCGGCGATCGCTCCGTGGCTCGTGCGTTTCATGCTCGCCGGCACCCCGGAAAAGGTGCATGCCCAGGCCCGCGCCTTGCGTCCACTGGTCGGCCCAACCCTTGAAGCCTTGAAGCCGTTGGTCAGCGCCGCCGGTGCCGAGGATCTCGTCCACCACCTGGGGCACCTTTATGTCTACCGCTCGGCGAAAAGCCTGGAAAAGGAGCGCCTCGCTTGGGAGTTGCGGCGGGAAAACGGGGTCGACATCGACGAATTCGACGCCGACGAGCTGCGCCAGATCGAACCCGCTCTGTCCCGCGACTACGTACGCGGCCTTCTGGTGCGCGAGAACGGACACACCTCGAACCCGCTAAAGCTCGTCGAACGCCTGCTCGATCATTTTCTACGCTCCGGTGGCGAGATCATGCATAGGCGGGCGCACGGGTTCCGCCTCGACGGGCGACGGCTCGCCGCGATCCAGACCGACACCGGTGATGTGCCGGCCGATGCCGCTGTCGTCTGCGCGGGCGCGTACTCGAAGCCTCTCGCCGCCGCGTTGGGCGACCACGTGCCGCTCGAAACCGAGCGCGGCTATCACCTGATGATCCGCGATCCCGAGAGCATGCCGCGCATCCCGACCGCCGATGCCGACGGCAAATTTGTCGCCACACCGATGGATACGGGGTTGCGCTTTGCCGGCACCGTCGAGCTCGCCGGGCTCGCCGCACCGCCCGATTGGCGGCGCGCGCGCATCCTGTTGACACAGGGCCGCAAAATGCTGCCCGGCTTGGCACTTTCCCATCCGGAGGAGCGGATCTCGGTGTGGATGGGCCATCGGCCGAGCCTGCCCGACTCATTGCCGGTTCTAGGTCCGTCAAGCGCCACGCCGGATGTGGTCTACGCCTTTGGCCACGGCCATGTCGGGATGACCGCAGCGCCGATGACCGGGAAGGTTGTTGCCGACCTCGTCGCCGGCCGACCTCCGTCGATCGACATCGCCTCGTTTGCCGCCGGCCGGTTCGGTTGACGGCGGCCGGACCGCCCTATCCGCGCAATTTGCCGCCGGTCGCCTTTTCGACCTGGGCGATCAGCCGCTGCGAAAAGCCCTCGATCTCGGCGTCGGTCAAGGTGCGCTCCTGCGGCTGCAGCACCACGGTGATGGCGAGGGACTTCCTCCCTTCCGGCAACCCTGCGCCCTCATAGACGTCAAAGAGACGGATCTCGGAGACGAGCTTCCGGTCTACCCCGCGGGCCGCGCGCAACAATGTCTCGGCCGGCAGGTTGCGGTCGACGATAAAGGCGAAATCGCGCTCGATCGGTTGAAACACCGACAAATGCAGCGGCGGCTTGGCGCGTGCCGAGCGCGGCTCGGGGACCGCGTCGAGAAAGACCTCGAACGCCGCGATCGGCGGCCTTGTATCGAGGGCCTCGATGGCCGCCGGATGCAGCTCGCCGAACGCGCCCAGCACCTTGGGTCCGAGCCGCAAGGTGCCGGCCCGCCCGGGGTGGTACCAGGCCGGCGGGTCGGCGGTGGCCTGGATATTGTCAGCGGGAGCCCCCATCGCCGCGAGTGCTGCGAGCGCATCAGTCTTGACGTCGTAGAGATCGGCCGCGCGCACCCCCACGCGCCAATGTTTGGTGCCGGCGCCTCCGGCCCGCAGCCCGGCCGCAACGAGCGCCTGGCCAGCCGGCGTGTCGTCGCGGTAAAGCGGACCGAGCTCGAAGAGTGCTATATCGGGAAACCCGCGATCGGCGTTGCGGCGCGCCGCCGAAACGAGCCCAGGCAACAGCGACGGGCGCATCGCGTCGAGATCGGCGCTGATCGGGTTGACGAGCCGCAGCTCGGGCTTGGCACCGCCAAACAGCTCCGCCTCGCGCGCGGAAATGAAGGAGAATGTCACCGCCTCGGTCAGCCCGCGCTCGGCGAGAGTGCGGCGGACGAGCTCGGCGCGGCGTTGCGCCGGGTTCAGCGACGGGCGCGACAACGCGGTATCGCGGTCCAATGGCACCGCCGGGATCCCGTCGTAACCCTTGACCCTGACCACCTCCTCGACGAGATCGGCCTCGCCCTCGATGTCGCCGCGCCACGACGGCGGCTCGGCCGCGAGATCGCCGCCCGCCTGCTGCTCGACGGTAAAGCCGAGCGCGGTCAGGATCGCCGCACTCTCATCGGGCGATACGTCGAGCCCGCCGAGGGTTGCCGGACGCTCGCGGCGCAATACATAGCGCCGGCGCCAATCAGGCACCGCGCCGGCCGTCACGATTTCGGACGCCTCGCCCCCACAAAGCTCGAGCATCAGCCGGGTCGCGATTTCGAGCCCGTCCTTGACAAAGGCGGGGTCGAGTCCGCGCTCGAATCGATAGCGCGCGTCGCTCGCTATGTTGAGCCGCCGGCCCGTCGCGGCGGTGCGCACCGGGTCGAACAGAGCGGCCTCGATCAGGACCTCGGTTGTCGCCTCGGTGCAGCCGGTGGCCTCGCCGCCGATCACCCCGCCGAGGCTCTGCACTCCGGCCTTGTCGGCGATCGCGGTGATCTCCGCATCGAGCGCATGTTCCTGGCCGTTGAGTGCGAGCAGCGTCTCGCCGGGCCGCGCAAAGCGCACCGTCAGGTCGCCCTGAAGCCGGCCCGCGTCAAAGACGTGCAGCGGCCGGTTGAGGTCGAAGGTCATAAAGTTAGTGATGTCGACCAGTGCCGAGATCGGCCGCAATCCGATCGCCTCGAGCCGCTGGCGGAGCCAGTCGGGGCTCGGCCCGTTGCGCAAGCCGCGCAGATGGCGTCCGAGAAACAGCGGGCAGGCGGAATGGTCCTCGATATGGATGCCGATCGGCGAACGGAACTGCCCCGGGACCGGGGTCGCGTCGAGCGGCTTCAGCCTCCCGAGCCCGGCTGCCGCGAGATCGCGGGCGATGCCCCGCACACCGAGGCAATCGGCGCGGTTTGGCGTCACCTTGACGTCGAGGACGGTGTCGCCGAGCCCGGCATAGCCCGCGTAATGCTCACCGACCGGCGCGTCGGCGGGCAACTCGATGATGCCTTCGTGGTCCTCGCCGAGCCCCAGCTCATAGGCCGAGCACAGCATCCCGCGCGAGGCGACACCGCGGATCACGGTTTCCTTGAGCAATGCACCGGTGCGCGGGATCACCGTGCCGGCCGGTGCAAATACCCCCTTCATCCCGGTATGGGCATTGGGCGCGCCGCAGACGACCTGGGCCTGTGCCTTTCCAGTGTCGACGAGGCAGACCTTCAACCGGTCGGCGTTGGGATGGCGTTCTGCCGACACGACCGACGCGACGGTGAAAGGCTCGAGTGCCTCAGCCCGGTTCTCGACCCCTTCGACATCGTGGCCGAGCATGACCAGCCGGTCGACGATCGCGCCGAGCGAGGCGTCGGTATCGAGATGGGTTTTGAGCCAGCCGATCGTCGTCTTCATGCCGCGGCTCCCCCGAGCAGCGGGCCGCGAACCAGCGAAGGGATGTCGAGCGGCAGAAACCCGTAATACCGCAGCCAGCGCAGATCGGACTCGTAAAAGGTTCGCAGATCGGGGATCCCGTATTTCAGCATCGCGATGCGCTCGATCCCCATGCCGAACGCAAACCCCTGATACTCGGCCGGGTCGATGCCGCAATTCCGCAGCACCTGCGGGTGGACCATGCCGCTGCCGAGGATCTCGAGCCAGTCGCTGCCGGCGCCGATCTTCAATTCGCCGCCTTTGCGCGAGCAGCCGATGTCGACCTCGGCCGAGGGCTCGGTAAATGGAAAGTAGCTCGGACGGAAGCGCACCGGCAGATCGTCGAGGCTAAAAAAGGCGCGGCAGAACTCGATCAGACAGCCCTTTAGATGCCCCATATGGCTCGTCCGGTCGATGGCCAGCCCCTCGACCTGATGAAACATCGGCGAATGCGTCGCGTCGTGGTCGCAACGGAAGGTCCGCCCCGGCACGATGATCCGGATCGGCGGCTTTTGCGTCAGCATCGTGCGGATCTGCACTGGAGAGGTGTGGGTGCGCAGTGCCAGCCGCGTGCCGTCCGGCCGTTCCGGCAGGTAGAAGGTGTCGTGCTCCTGACGTGCCGGGTGCTCAGGCGGGATGTTGAGCGCGGTGAAATTATAGAAATCTTCCTCGATATGCGGTCCCTCGGCAAAGGCGAAACCCATCTCGCCAAAGATCGCGACAATCTCGTCGATGGTCTGGCTGATCGGATGAATGCGCCCGGTACCGGCAAGAGGCACCGGAAGGGTCACGTCGGCCCGCTCGCCGGCGA
>Ga0306921_10009851_pt1 | contig 10149 bp, 14 predicted proteins | sample sta12Cox44000080_FD_203760 | JGI IMG/M metagenome (GOLD analysis project Ga0306921, IMG submission 203760) | Lab enrichment of tropical soil microbial communities from Luquillo Experimental Forest, Puerto Rico - statoxic.12C.oxic.44.000.080 (v2)... | ecosystem: Environmental > Terrestrial >...
CCAGGGCGTAAGCGCATTCAAAAACAGCGACGCCGGTTGGCTTCAGAAGACGCGCAAATCCGGCGACAAAATCATTGATGTCGTCGACATGAGCGACGACGTTATTCGCGATTACGACATCTGCGAGTTTACCTTCGGCCGCCAGCTTATCGGCACATCGCAACCCGAAGAAGTCGTGAATCGTCGGCACGCCGATGACGTTGGCTTGCGCTACAGGTCCATCTGCCGGATCAATACCGAGGCAGTTAACCCCACGGTCGACGAAGTTGCGAAGCAGGTATCCATCATTACTGGCAACCTCAACTACGAAACTGAGGGGGCCAAGCTGGTATTTGCGAGCCAGCTCCTCGACATGTTCGGCCGAATGCTTCAGGAGTGCGGGCGAGGATGACGAGAAATAAGGGAAATCACGACGATAAAGGATATCCGGTGGGATTGTTTCGGTCACTTGCAGCAGCGCACATGCGCGGCAAAATGCCACCGCGAGCGTAAATCTTGCCTCCGGGCGAGTGAGTTCTTTCTCGTTGAGCAGCGCATTTGCTATGGGATGAGACCCGAGATCGAGGATGATGCGCAGGTCGTTGGAACCACATGATCGACAATTTGTGATTCGCATTAAGGGGCCTCTCTACGTCGCCCAGTATGGACCGTCCAGTCTCGACCATTCACCAAACGTTTTGCGCTTTTTGTCAAAGTGAGATCGATCCCGTTTGTGCGCGACAAGATATCATCCATCGGACTTGGAAGCCAGTACCGAGCACGATCAGCGCGCCAGCCAGTGTGATAGTTCCACCTTAAAGCATCGCCATCAATCTTTTTTTCGGCAGGGTCGCTCAAAGCCGATGTTGTCCTGTCAGCGCCCATTGTCGTCCGTGGTATGCTAATCCTACGCTCTGTTAGTGTTCCAGCGAAAGGCCGCTCCGATCAATCTGAGTACGTTCACCTTTGGCTAAGAAATTTGGAGATTTCGAAAGCGACAAAATGATTCCCTTCGGCTGTCATATGGCCGTCTGGAAGGTACAATCGATGATATTTCGACGGATCCGTAGCTTTCAACTCTAATTACGCAGGCTTGAGGTCGAGGACGCGTGTAGCAGGATCTGATAAACAGCTCAACGCGCGTTTAGTTGCGATCGACCAGGTAGGAAATAGACCGTCTTCATCCTCCACACGCTGGACCAAGACGATCAGTGCGGAACCGTGCGACAGCGTTAACGTTTCGAGTTCGTGAAGCAAAGCACAGGCGACTTCTCTCCCTTCTGGCTCATCAAGTACTTGTATTTGGTCAGGGTTTTCTGGCTTGTCCAATAATTTTGGAAACGTTCTCTTTATGACAGCGTTAACAAGCCGGCTATACTCCAGCACGCCGAGCAAGCCGCCCTCTTTTGGGGGGAGGTGATGACGGCGGTATTGGAACATTTTCCAACGTCAGCCGGCCGTTATTCAAATCGAAATAAGGCCTCACCTGATGATACATTACGGAGTACTCAGCCGATCGGTGTCACCCGCTATAAAGCTGAATATAACAGTGTTGAAGTTATATCGGCTGAGTAGGCGTCTCGCTCGCAGAAAAGTCTGATCAATGCCATATCCAGTGACCCCACTATTGATCACTCTCTTTGCGGACAGCTTTTCAAGCTGCACGGGCCGAGGCCCAGATAGGCGCCCTGCATCCCGTCAGGAACGTTTCCAACCCGCCTCGGCTGATCGAGAAATTCGTGATAGGCAGCGAGCGCGGCGCCGAGCGCGCCGCCGGCATCGCCTGCCGCCGGCTGAACCCAAAGCGCATCGATTGCCCCGTCGCAACACTCTGCCGTTCGCAACGCAGTTGAGCGCCGCACCGCCAGCCAAGCACAGCTTGCGAAGACCGGTTTCCGCAACCAAGCTCCGAACCAACCGGAGGATCACCTCATCGGTGACTGCTTGGATCGACGCGGCATGATCCATGTCGCGCTGCTCCAGCAGCGCGTCGGGAGCACGCGGAGGCCCGCCGAACAAACGATCAAACCGGCCATTAGTCATCTGCAGCCCAACGCAATAATCAAAATATTCTTGATTGAGGTGAAATGAGCCGTCTGGTTTGAAGTCGATCAGTGGTCGAGGATAAGATTACCATATCTAGGCTGGCCGTAAGGCGCCAACCCCATGACCTTATACTGAATTCACCTTGAATCCCGTATAATAGGTGAATGTCGCGTATAACAAGCCAAGCGAGTGGGAAAGTGGATCTCTTTCAGCATCTCGATACGTGATTTCGGCCGATGCTGACACTCGTGGTGGCCCACTCTCCGACACCATCCATTGTGAGGATCAGCGCCTCGTCGAAGGGGGAAGGATAAGAAGCACTCGCCGCGTGGCTCTGGTGGTGCTCGGCAAAGAGTAGCTTGCGCTCCCAGTCGAAACCGGGCGCTCCCGCTTTGAGCCGCTTGCCGAGACGATCCTTCTGGAACAATTTTTCCTTAATCCACAGTGGCACAGCCATGCGGAACGACGCAAACCCGCGCGGCGCGAAGGCGAGATACGTCTCGATCAACCGCTCGAACTTCACAAACGGCTTCTCGTAAAAAACGATGTAATCGAGGTCGTCGAGAGTTAGGCCACCCTCGCCGAGACAATAACGAATGGCATTCTCAGGGTAGCGCGCATCCTGTTTCTTGCGGGTAAACCGCTCTTCTTGCGCCGCGGCAGCGATATGACCGTCCTCGACGAGCACCGCAGCACTGTCATGATAAGAGGCAGAGATCCCGAGAATACGCATCGGACCACCCCCTCTGTCTCGCTAAAAGCTCCACTCCCTAGTCAAAACAGTGTGTAAATGAACGGCGCGATCGCCGAGCCTTGGGTTGCCACCGGTAGCGCGCCGAACAACGCCATGGTTATCAACATCGGAGCGCGCCAAAATTTTCTTGCGAATGCGCAAGAACGACCAAAACTCGCCTATGAAGCTGCCCATCTGAATTTCCCTCAAAACTGCCGCCTCATACTCGATGCGCCACCCGCCGACGGCTCGCGCTCGATCCAGTAGGTGGCGGCAACGCGATCGGCTGCGAGACGCAATGGTCGTTTGCCAAATATTCTAATGATAATCGCCATCGGGGTGACCTCAAGAAAGGAGAGTAGCATCAAGATGAGGGGATTCATCACTTTTGCAATTGCGGTCCTGCTTTCAACCAGATCTTGTTAAGTATGGGTAAGCGTGAGGGAGCAATAATTCCAAGCAACAGCAGTACGGCGCCCGCCCCAGAGATCAGGAACGCAATCGGAGGGACTGCTCCTGCCACGAACGCTTTTGCTCCGCCGATCGCTATCAATATGCTGCCGACCGTGCAGCCGAACGCCCGATTACTACCAGCTTCGGTCGGCTCCTTGTCGCGGAGTTTTCGTGCAGCGAAAAGTTGTGGCTCACTGACGTCCCCCGTCAGTTGAACGGCTTGTAGCTCGGGCTCGCGAGGCCAACGCGGTTAACAAAACTTACGGGAATGTTACAACAGAGCAGATCGGAGTGTCAAGCCGCCGGCGCTAAAATGTTATTTTTCGGAAATTGAGAACACTCTAAAGTCGATTACGTGCTCACGACCTGGCAGCCAACCCCCATACCGTCAATCATCGACCGCACTTCGTGCTCGTATTCCGGGTTCATCACGATTACAAGATCCGGTGGGTCTTTTAGGAGGAAGTCAGGACCGACAATTCTTTGCCCCATGAGCGGCACAAAATGGCCCTGCTTCCGAGGATTTATATCGACCACCCAGTCAATTCCTGCTCCCGCGGGCACCCGGAGTAGGTTAAGGAACATGACGCCTTTCGCTCCGCCGCCCCAGATCACGACACGTCGGCGGTTGGATTTTAATCGATCGAGGCGCTGCCGCCATTGCTCAATCCTTTCCGCGAATCGTGCCTTAAAGGAGCTGTAAAGCACGTCCGGGGGCCGTTTCGGCAGCGCACTTAGTGAGGCTTGACTGTCAACGCGCGCTTCCAGCCATAGATATTGATCATCAAAAGCAGGTTCCGCGAAGCAAACCGAAAAGCCCGCACCGTCGAACGCTCGCACCAACGAGTACGGCGTGAAATACGAGACGTGTTCGTGGATGATGTCCCAGATGCCCAAGCGGTCTAGAGTGAATAGGCCGTTTGGGACCTCAAAGAAAACGATAGCATCAGGTCTAATGGCCATGCTCTTGCGAAGCTGCCGAAGCAGATTCATCGGTTCGGGCAAATGCTCCAGCACATGGCGGCAGCATACGAAATCAGCTCCGAGCGCATCTTCGACAGCGAAGTTGCGCCCGATAATCTCGACGCTGCCACGTCCCGCCGCGGATCGGCTGTTTGGCTGGCTCGGATCGTAGCCTTCGCCGCGATTGCCTGAGCCGCATAGGAGGCGGAGGAAATCACCGCTACCGCATCCAATCTCGACGATTCGCTTGCCATTTAGTCCGTAGCGCTTAATGACGCGATCAGCCGTTACTTCAGCATATTGTCGATAGCGTGGCGAGAAGCCTAGCGTATTCTCAAAGCGCCCATCGTAGTTAACCCGAGCCTGATCGAATGCAGAATTGACGATGTGACCGCAATCCGGACAATGACCGAGCCTGATATCGCCGCGCGGCGCGTTCCTTGCCTCAGCTTCCGACGCACAGAGACGATTGCACAGCGTCGGAACGTCGGTAATAGAAATCAGTGGTTCGAGGGATGTTTCCCCGCAGATGAGGCAACTATCACTTCCTTTTCCCGTCATGCCGCCTCTGTCTCGAGGTCGAGGATTGTGTACACTCGGGGATGACAACGCTGACTTGCGAGTTCTCGTTCGACCTCGTCACGGTAAATCGGGTTCAGGATAACGACGTTATCCGGATGGTAATCGCGCAGGAATGCGGGCTCTACGATTCTTTGCCCCGTGCCCGGAAGGAATTTGCCGACGCGGTAAGGATTTATATCGACCACGTATTCGACCTCATCGTGCACTCCGAGCGTCGTCAGAAACGCGACAGCCTTCGATCCGGAACCCCAGAGAACCGTCCGCAGCCCGCCAACGGTCCAGTTGCGAAGCCGGCTCTGCCATGCTGTACGGCTGTACGCCGCGGAGGCCGCAAAACTGCTGCACGAACGGATGATGCTGGCGATACCGTCTTCATCGTTGCACGTACTGTCAGATACAAGATCCGTGGGGCTAGCCAGAATCATTAAGTACTGGCCGCCGTAACCCGTCCAGATCTTCTGGACCGCGAACCCTGTCCCAACAAACAAGGTCTTCAGCGACGTGGCGCTATGATAGGAACAATGCTCATAGTAGACGTCCCAAAACGCCCCCTCTTTTAGGATACGGTCGACATCGGGTACCTGGAAAAAGATGACCGAATCCTTGCGATTCGCGACTGAGCGCACAGATGCCAGAAACTGGTGGGTTTGCCCAACGTGCTCGAGGGTCATCTTGCAACAGAGGAAATCGGGCGCCGGTTCCCGTGTGTCCTCCGTGAAGAATTCGCGCACGAACCGTACATTCTGCTCCGGCCCCTGTCGGGCCGGTACAAAACTTGGGTCGTAGCCGATGCCACGATTCCCTCCGAGCCTGCAAATAAGGCTCAGGAACTCCCCTTTGCCACAGCCGATCTCCAGTACCGTCTTTCCGCGAATATCGTAGCTGCTGATTAGCTCCTCAGCGATGGCGCGGTTAAATGCGTTGAACGTGGGCGAGAACCCTTGCGTCTCCTCATATTGATCCGAATAAATGGTGCGTTCAGGGTCCCAAGCCGCATTAAAAATGAAGCCACACTTCCGACAAAAGGCGAGCACGATATCGCCGGTCGGAAACCCTAGCGCCCGCGTTCGATCCTCCACCAGCAGACAGCTATTGGTTGGTACGCGCCGCACCTCGTAGAACGGATGGCAGCAGCCCTGAGATCGGCAGTTGGGACATATAGTTCTTTCCAACGGGACCCCCCAGCGGTTAGCGAGGTTTGCAATTAGCGTCTAGCAGACGCCCTTGGCATGTTGTGCCGTCCCAGCGGATTCCAACTTTGCAGCCGGCAGAACCCAGCGCAAATTTCCGTCAATGGCGCCCCGAGCCATCAACGATTGCAGATACGCGAGCCGCTGATATCGCGCGCCCTCGAAGTCCTCTAGCAGGAGCCCATACTCGCTGTATCTTCTATACAGATCACGCGCACCGCGTCGTGCTGTCCATTGCGGTCTGAACTTAGGCAGCAGACGAGAGATCTTTGAGCAATCGACCCGATATGTCCGCTTGTCAGGTCCGGCCCCAGCGGCGAATTCAACGCGAGAGCCCGGCACCGTCTCCTCCACGATCTGCGCGATTTCCCGGATACGATAATTCTCGGTTGTGATTCCGACGTTGAAGATCTCGCTATGAACAGTCTCGACCGGTGCCTCAATGGCCGCGACGAATGCGCGGCCTATATCTTCGATGTGGACAATAGGACGCCACGACATGCCGTCGCTCTTCAGAAGCACCTTGCCGCTCGTGAATGCGTGGGCAGTCAGATTATTAAGGACCAGATCGAACCGGATGCGCGGGGAGAAACCGTATGCGGTAGCGCTCCGCAGGAATACAGGCGAAAACCGCCCGTCTGCCAACTGGCTCAATTCAATCTCGGCTTTCCATTTGGAAAGCCCGTAAGGAGTTATTGGATTGGGTTCAGATTGTTCGTCGATCCAGTCTTGTCCAGCAGCGCCGTATACACTGCATGAGGACGAGAAAACAAATCGGCGAACGCCACTGGCTTTGGCAATTTTCGCTAGCCGCACTGTAGCGGCGTGGTTAATGTCGTATGTGGTCTCCGGCAGCAAATCCCCTAGCGGGTCGTTGCAGATGCCTGCGAGATGGGCGATCGCGTCGATACCCTCGAGATCGGAGGGCGAGAGCTCTCGGATATCTCGATTGATTGTCGGGATCCCGCTGCCTTTGTTTACCCCAAAGGTGCAATCCTCGTACAGCTCAGTATCGACGCCCACCACCTCATGACCGGCCGCCTTCAGCCGGTCGACGAGAGGGCTGCCGATGTAGCCCCGATGTCCGGTTACCAACACCCGCATCTCATTTACTCCCATATTTTCCAGGGGGCCTTGCCCTCAGTCCAGAGTTCCTCGAGCAATCGCTTTTCACGTAGGGTATCCATACATTGCCAGAACGAGTTGTGGCGATATGCAGCGAGCTGTCTGTCGGCGGCAAGCCGTTCCATCGACTCTCGCTCCCAACTCGTCGCGTCACCACCGATGTATTCGAAGATGCCCGGTTCCAAAACAAAAAAGGCGCCGTTTATCCATCCCTCGCCGTCAGCTGGCTTCTCACGGAAAAAGCTAACGTTGTCACCATCGAGCGCGATATAACCGAAGCGTCCGGGCGCGCGGACAGTCGTCACAGTGGCGAGTTTGCCATGAGACCGATGGAATGCGCGGAGACCCGCAAGATCAACATCTGATAATCCGTCGCACCACGTAAGCATAAATGTCGAGCTCCCGATGTAGGGTGCGAGCCGCTTGATGCGGCCGCCCGTATCGGTTAGCAGCCCAGTGTCGATAAGATGGACAATCCAGTCCGGTCCGCGACGCTGATGGTGAACCGTTACGGAGCCATCTCCAGTGCTGATAGTGAGATCCGAGCTGTAGTAATGAAGGTCCAAGAAATATCGTATAACCGCCTCTTTCTTGTAGCCAAGTGCGATGATGAACTCGTTCAACCCGTATGAGGAGTAATATTTCATGATGTGCCAAAGGATCGGTTTACCGCCGATCTCTACCATCGGTTTCGGACGCTGATCGGTCTCCTCAGCGAGTCGCGTGCCCATTCCACCCGCGAGGATCGCAACCTTCATACACTTCTATCCCAAATGGTTAGTGGATTTATGTCTTTCGAGAGAACATGGACTCCCAGACGCTAGTCAAAGGATGCTAGAAAACCAGTCAACCGACGCGGAGACCCTTAACCCTAGTGACATCCAAGGATCACCTCAATTCGAAAGATCGGTGTAACGTGCGTCGGGTTGTCCGTATCAGCATCGCGGCAGCCGGATGTGCCACTTTAAGACAGGCCCCTCGATCATTACAATCTGCTATTTCACCGGGTGGGGCAAGGAGGCTGTCGCCACCTGAAGCTGATTCCTGGACGCATTTTTGACGGCTTCACCTCGCTTCTCACAAATCTGGTCAAAAGTAAACAGAAATTAGTCTTAATCCGGCTCCCATCGCGGCAGCGTGGCCTCCGCCGGTCAATACTACGAAAATATGAAGCTGGCCATTTGCCGGGGCTCGCCGTGCCACCGACTAAAATCTTAACCTTAACGACGACGCCCGGTAAAGACGGAGGACATCGCCGAGGCCGCGCACCAAAGCCAGCGCGTGGAGCCGCTGGTCCCGACAAGTAAACTGATTGTTCAGAAAGAAAGTTGGAAGTCATTGCCGCGACCGTGGCGGCTGCTTGCGACACAGCGAATTCGAAGCCTAGACCATAGACGGAGATCCATAACGTAACGAGATGAAAGAGGAGTTCCAACTAGGCCGAACAGGGCGAAACGCGCCGGAATGGGTCTGCCGACCAGCTTGTCGGCAAGCAGCATTCCGTATTCCCAAGCGACCAATGTATAGAGCTTGCTTTCGCCGTGGTGCCGTTCACGGAACCTGTAGGAGAGTTCTCGCACCCTTACCGGCTCCGACGATGAGGCGAGCCGTCAAACAATGTTGAGGGAACAAATGACTGGGCTGCGAGCGGCGGTGCGGCTGAATCGGCGGAATGGGCTGCAGTGCCGAGCAAGTCTATTCTCAAGGCCGCGAACATGCCGATCATGCGCGGCCATCATGTTCTTGCGCTACAAGGACCGGTGCATTAACCTCGTGGGCACACCTAAAGGCCGTTTGACGCGTCTGGAGAAGCGTCGGCCAAACTGTGGAGCCATTATCTGCTGCTGGTGACGATCGAAGGGTCTTCAAGAACCTCAAAGGTGATCTGGCAATCCGGCCGATATTTTCATCAGCTCGAGGCGCGCATCGAGGCCCACGTCTTCATCGCCTTCCTGGCCTACTGCCTGCACGTCACGCTGGCCCGGCGCTTACAGGCTCTGGCGCCGGGGCTGACCCGCGCAGCGTGTTCGAGAAGTTCGCCGCCGTGCCGATGATCGACGTACACCTGCCGACCACCGACGGGCGCGAGCTGACGCTCACCCGCCACAAGGAGCCCGAACCCGAGCTGAAGCTGCTCCTCGACAAGCACAAGCTCGAATTGCCTGCCCAGCCGCCGCCCAAAACCACCGTCGCCTCGTCCGGCTCACCGCCCGGCTGTGGTGCCGACCTTCGGGTGCCCTGTCTAGCATTCTCAGCTATTTATATTAGGTGCCCTCGGCAGCTCGAACCGGCGGAGTTAGGCTGGAGCGGGTGGCATCGATAGATGGTTCGGGCTAGAAAACGGCAAGGAACTATCGTGCGCCGCCGGCAGAATCGCGATCATTCTTAGCGATACCGACTCGCGTTTGTAAGGGGGTCTTGACGCCGGGTCGGCCGAGCGGAGATCGCAACACCCGCTATATATTTGGGTTATCGGCAGCGGTATCACCGGGGGCCATTTCGAGTACTGGGGGATCGACCTTGTGCCTGCAACCTAGCTGCGATCCGGCAGAAAAAGCAGCGGCCGTACTGACGGAGATCCTGAATATGCCAGACCTGAAAGCCGCTGACGAGGAGATGCTACGCATACCAACAGGCCCGACGGGGGGAAAATTGCGCGGATGGTGGGGCAATATCGTAGCGGCCCGCGCCGGCTAGATCTCGCGAAAGCGAGTCCCCCACCAGATGCTGGCGTCTTGCATTGCCGTTGAGATGAAAGCGGATGAATTTTCGGGGTCGTCTGACAAGGGCCAGCGCTTCGCCGTGGCGAAGATGGGATCATTCAAACCCGCCTGTTTGCCGATCGCGTGCGTTAGGGGTGTCCGCGTGTCCCGCATGAAGCATTTCGACATATCATGATAGGCCCGGGCTAGCCATTCAGCCAGCTACCCAATTCGTTACCCGGACCCTCAATGTTGGTTTAGCTTCAGGCTTCGGCCTCCCCGGTCTCTGAAAGAGGTGGCGCGCCCGAGAGGAGTCGAACCCCTAACCCCCAGATCCGTAGTCTGGTGCTCTATCCAATTGAGCTACGGGCGCGCA